>Ga0157376_10001075_pt1 | contig 17891 bp, 16 predicted proteins | sample M45metaG_FD_121801 | JGI IMG/M metagenome (GOLD analysis project Ga0157376, IMG submission 121801) | Miscanthus rhizosphere microbial communities from Kellogg Biological Station, Michigan, USA - M4-5 metaG | ecosystem: Host-associated > Plants > Roots > Rhizosphere > Soil | place: USA: Michigan... | reverse complement strand
TGCGATCTTCGATTAAACCTTATTAAATAACGCATTTAAATTTTTATTTAAGATGCCAGTAAAAATCAGACTCCAGAGACATGGGTCTAAGAAGAGACCATTCTATTTCATCGTCGTCGCCGACATCAGGGCCCCAAGAGACGGTAAATTCATCCAGAAAATCGGTACTTACAATCCTTTAACTGTTCCGGCTTCAGTTCAACTTGACCGCCAGAAGGCGCTTGACTGGCTGCATAAGGGAGCACAGCCTACGGATACGGTTCGCCGCATCCTGAGCTATAAAGGCGTGTTATATCTGAAACATCTCCTGCGTGGCGTTAAACTCGGCCTTTTTGACGAGGCGGCTGCCATGGAAAAATTTTCCAAATGGCACAGCGAACATGAATTGCATGTTAAGAAACGTCAGGAAGATCACCGTAAAGGCAGACCTGGTGGCAGACGTGCTCCGGCACCTGCAAGAAGGGTTGAAAGGAAGCAGGAGAACGAAGCACAGGGTTAAAACGGTGTTTTCATAATATTATCAAGGCTACCTCTGTCAGCAGAAGGGTAGCCTTTTTTTATTGATATGGGGATGGAAAACAGTTACAGAAATATCGGCAAAATAGTGTCCGGATTCGGATTAAAAGGGGAGATGATCATTCAGCACCACCTGGGAAAAAAGATTGCCGTTTCTAAGATCAGTGTGATTTTCCTCGAACAAAAAAAGGAAGAATTACTGCCCTATTTCGTGGAAACTGCCAGGAAAAAAGGGGATGATGAATTATACCTGAAACTCGAGGGTATTGATACACGGGAAGCCGCTACAAAATATCTGAGGAGAGAGGTTTGGTTGAAGGAAGAAGAAATACAGATTCATACACAGAAAAATAATCCCATCGGCTGGGTTGGTTACCGGATAATAGACCAGGGGCGTGACCTGGGCCCCATTCAGGAGGTGATTGAGCAACCCCATCAGGTGTTGTGCCGGTTGGAAATAGACGCCAGGGAAGTGCTCATACCCATCAATGAGCAGACACTTGAAAAAGTTGATCATAAATCACGAAGCCTGCTGGTCAATCTGCCCGACGGTTTGCTGGAAGTATATCTTTCATAAGGCTTAAGGCGTAAAGCATAAGGCTTAAGGCCTTCATCCGTCATCCGCCAACTGCCAACTGCCAACGATCTTTTAACAAGATCCACAAAATATATGCTTCCGCCCGGCGTTGACCATTCATGCAATTCTTCTATTTCTGCCGGAAATTCATTCCCAAAACGGTCCTTTTTTTCTTCATTTGCCTCCAAATTCAGGCCCAGCCCATCACCGGTATCTGGAAGGGAAAAATGGGGTCATCGAGAGTTGAACTCAAACTCGTCCGTAAAGGCGATAGTCTGATCGGTACATCCTATTACTATGATTCAAAATCGAATTTCCGCCGCTATTCGGTTAAAGGATATTTCGATGATAAAAACAATGATGTGATCTGGTGGGACGATGCGATCATTGAAGATAACAGCACCCGCCATTTTATGGGCACGGGAAACCGGCCCGATGGACTCCTGGCAGTTGCAGATTTCAATTGTCCGGGTGAAGGCATTATGAAACTGGACGGAAAATCTTCCCGAAAGGATGACGAAAGAAAGGAAAGAAAAGAATTGCATCTGGTAAAAAGCAGTGCGGCACCTCTTTTTCCTGATGAATGGGATTTCCTGATAGAGAACTATGTGTATGGAGTAAATCATCCGGAGGTCGTGGACAGCATTGAACAAATCGCATTTAATACGGAACCGCCGCCGTCACAATCTGAAATACCAACATCTTCTTCCACAACAACGGGTTCGTTCGTGGAGAAAACGGAAACAAACAACCCTTCCCTGGTAAATACGCCTGCCGTGGAAACGGTTACAAGCACACGCCGGACGACTGCAGTAATTGAAAGCCCTGCTCCGGGGATAAAGGAAATAACAGCACCGGAGTTTATTCCGCCGGCATCCCAGACCAACGAAGAAAGATTTTCCAGCCGTACAAAGATCCTGCAAAATGTTATTCCGATAAAAGGTGATTCCATCGAACTGAAATTTTATGACAACGCCGAGATTGATGGAGACTCCATAGCTGTTTTTTTAAACGGGCGTTTGCTTCAGGAACATATCCTGTTGTCCGAACAGGCTTATATCATGAAGATTGCTGTCTCAGATCTGCAATCTGACAATGAACTGGTGATGGTTGCTGAAAATCTCGGTTCGATTCCTCCCAACACTTCCCTGATGGTTGCTGTCGTGGAAGACAAACGATATGAAGCCCATTTACAAAGTACGGAAGGAACCAGTGCGCTGGTCAGACTGGTGAAGCCCTGATCTGAGCCGTCATTCCGCAAGCCCTAAATATTCTGAGTTTCACTACTCAATTCGGGTAATTTTTTGTTTATTTATCCATGAAATACCTGTTTTATGTTCTGATCGTGGCTACCTGTTTATTCTCCTGCTCTAAATCAACTCCGACACCACCACCAGTGACTCCCCCTGAACAGGATTCTTTGTTAAATTCCTACAGCGTATATTATCCGCAGGGACGTGTAAAATTCATACAGCATTTTTTCTATGACAGTGTCAGGCAACTTGCCGGAATACGCGCCTATAAGTACGACAGTTCTGTCAGCCTGCCGAAGACTGACAGCTTTTATGTGATCATAACAACAAGCAGTCTATCTGTTCCTCCTGTTTCATATGATTTTATCAATTTCAACCCGAGTATTACTGAGCATCATTTATTGCTTTATGACAATCAAAACCGGATGACCCTTGATTCGATGGTTTCTACTACGGGGCCCGATCATTATGATCTGCATGCTTCCTATGATGGTTATGGGAACTCTATATTTGAATGGTTTAACAGTAATGTCATGAATCAGATCGATACCATGTATATCACCAATGAAAATATCAGTAACGAAATAATTTACGACCATGATAATTTCTATTGGTGGCGTCTTACTACTCCCGGAACCCGGAATAGCCCCTTGTATAAGGAACAATTTGCGAAATCGCTGGGATGCCTGTTATATGTGAAAGGACTGGGCGACTACAGGTCTAAAAATCTGCCATCACAAATGCAGGATACCGTTGTGGGTTACGGTGCCAGGAATTATCACTACGCCTGGACCACAGATGTTGCGGGAAGGGTTGTTGAAGGGACGGCTGCAAATAACGATGGGCAGGTACAGGAAATGCATAGTTTCATTTATAATCATTAATATTCGCCGGCGTCGTCAGACGACAAGATTGATCATTTTATTTCTTACATAAATGATTTTTTTCGGCGCATTTCCATTCAGCCATTTACGCACCGTTTCGTCTGCCATTACCAATTCCTCCACCTGTTGCTGACTGGCATCGAGACTGATAGAAAGTTCAGTGCGTGTCTTACCATTAATAGCCACCGGATATAATTTGGAAGATTCTACCAGAAATTTTTCTTCATATTTTGGATACGATGCGTCGAGAATGCTTGACTCATTTCCCAGTTCATGCCAGAGTTCTTCGCAGATATGGGGTGCATAAGGTGTGAGAATGACGAGCAGCTTTTCCAGAATTTCTTTTTTATGGCATTTCAGATCCCCCAATTCATTCACCGTAATCATCAGCGCACTTACAGCCGTGTTAAAGGAAAAACGGTCTGTGTCCTCATCGAGTTTTTTGATGGCTTTATGCACCGATTTCCATTCAGCATCTGACGCATTGCCGGTTGTCCAGATTTTCCCTTTTATTTCGTCAAAAAATAACCGCCAGAGTTTTCGCAGGAAACGGTGTACGCCTTCAATCCCTTTTGTGTCCCATGGCTTACTCTGTTCCACCGGTCCGAGAAACATTTCATACATACGGAAGGTATCGGCACCATATTTTTCCACCAGCTCATTTGGATTGACGGTATTGAATTTGGACTTCGACATTTTTTCCACCTCTGAACCGCAGAAATACCGGCCTTCCTCCAGGACAAAATGAGCCTGGGCATATTCAGGTCTCCAGGCTTTAAAAGCCGGTATATCCAGTTCCAGCCCGTCCACCAGGGTCACATCAACATGCAAACTGGAAACGGAAATGATCTCCACTTTTTCAGCCCCCTGTCCCCAGCTTTCTAACATCACATTTATGAGTGAAGTCTGCAATTCCCGGAAACTTTTATTTTTCAGTCCTGCAGAAATAAAAATAGGTTTTTGCTTCGCAAGCGCCTCCATTTCATCGGGACCATTGATTTCTATGCGGTATACAAAACGGCTGCTGCCCTGGATCATTCCCTGGTTCACCAGCCTGAGGTAAGGTTCATCAAATCCGATATGATCCAGGTCGAACAAAAATTTGGTCCACATCCGGCTGTAAAGTAAATGTCCGACGGCATGTTCCGTTCCCCCGATATAGAGATCCACCTGCCTCCAGTAATCCGATGCGGAACGGCTGCAAAATGTTTTATCATTGTGCGGATCCATATACCGGAGAAAATACCAGCTGCTCCCGGCATATCCAGGCATCGTATTCGTTTCCAGGTGTTTTGAGGTCCATTCAGGAAGGTTTGCCAGCGGCCCTTCTCCTTCCGGTCCGGGATTATAAGATTCCACCTTGGGAAGTTCAAGGGGCAGTTCATTTTCATCAAGGGGGTAGGCGATCCCGTTTTTCCAGATAATAGGAAATGGCTCTCCCCAGTAACGCTGACGACTAAACGCCGCATCACGCATTTTATAATTCACCCTTGGATTTCCGATACCCAAGGATTCCAGTTTTTCATTCACGATGGCGATGGCATCACGCATGCGGATGCCATTTAAAAAATCACTGTTTTCAAGGATGGCATCCTTAGTGGGATTGGCTTCCTGTCCGTTAAAATATTTCCCGATAATATTGGTTACCGGTATGTTGAAGTGTTGAGCAAATTTGAAGTCCCGTTCATCTCCACAGGGCACAGCCATAATGGCTCCTGTTCCATAACCCGCAAGCACATATTCGGAAATCCAGATGGGGATTTTATGTCCGTTGAAAGGATTCAGTGCATAAGATCCGGTAAAGACTCCCGTGATTTTCTTTTCAGCCATGCGTTCGCGCTCACTGCGGCTTTTTACATAGGCGATATACGTATCAACGGCCTTTTTTTCGGCGGAAACGGTAAGTTCTGTTATCAGTTCGTGTTCTGGCGCCACGACCATGAAATCGACACCAAAAATGGTATCCGGCCTCGTGGTGTATACGCGTAATTTTTTTGAGTCGTTACTTTGACTGCCCGCGATTTCAAAATCTATTTCAGCACCGAAACTTTTTCCAATCCAGTTACTCTGCATTTCCTTCATCGCTTCGCTAAACTGCACTTTGTCCAGGCCCTCCAAAAGCCTGTCGGCATACTCAGTAATACGGAGGTACCACTGGCGCAATTTCTTTTTTACGACCGGGTAACCGCCTCTTTCGCTGAAACCATTGATAACTTCGTCGTTGGCCAGTACGGTTCCCAGGGCTTCACACCAGTTCACTTCTCCAATACCGCAATAAGCCAGGCGATATTCCATGAGTATGTCCTGTTGCTGTTTTTCACTGAAAGATTTCCAATCTGAAGCAGAGAAAACCGGAACTGAATGATGGATCGAAACAGATTCGTTTCCCTGCTTCTCAAAAACCGTTATCAGATCCGAGACAGGTCTGGCCTTGTTGAGTCTTCGGTTATACCAACTGTTAAACAACTGTAAAAAAATCCACTGGGTCCACCTGTAATAATCGGGATCTGCTGTATTTACCTGCCGGCTCCAGTCGAAAGAAAATCCGATCCGGTCGAGCTGGTTTCTGAAGTTTCCGATATTTTGTTTTGTACTGGCTGCAGGATGAATACCGTGGTCGATGGCGTATTGCTCAGCCGGTAAGCCAAAGGCGTCATAACCCATCGGATGCAGTACATTAAAGCCTTTGAGCCTTTTATATCGGGCGAAAATATCACTCGCAATATAACCCAGGGGGTGGCCTACATGAAGTCCTGCACCGCTTGGATATGGAAACATATCCAGCACATAACACTTCGGTTTACTGCTGTCATTACTTACCTGATATGCCTTGTCCGCCTTCCATCTATCCTGCCATTTTTTTTCGATGGCGTTGAATGAATACTCCATATGAACCAACAAAAATACGCATCGTGCGGGTAAATCTTTTATTTTTGCTTCTTCCAGATACCTTATCAAAAGGAAATTATCATCTATGTCACAAACCCGGAAAGGATCAGCCAAACGTTCCGCACCTTCTTATATAATGGCTATTGTAGGAGTTTCCCTTGTGCTTTTTCTCCTTGGCATTTTAGGTTGGATCATAATCAATGCAAACAAACTGGGTCAGTATTTTAAGGAAAATATTGCGATGAATGTGTATATCCGTGAAAATGTGTCACCCAGGGACAGTGCGGGCCTTGTACAATATATCATTTCGAAGCCTTATGTAAAAGACTATGAATATGTTACCAAGGAGCTGGCCAAACAGAAATACCTGCAGGATGGAAACAAGGACTGGGGTGCCCTGCTGGACCGCAATCCGCTTCCGGCAAGTATAGACTTCAGAATAACAAAAGAATATGCTTCGATCGATTCCCTCTCAAAAATTAAGGCCGACCTGCTTCAGAACATTGCCGTCAGTGACGTACAGTATCCGCAGTCTCTTGTAACCAATCTCAACAATATCATCAATAAGATCAGCATCATTCTATTAGCCGTAATCGTTATTATTTCGATCCTGGTCATATTTCTGATCGACAATACCATCCGGCTGGCTATGTTCAGCAACCGCTTCCTGATCAAAACCATGCAAATGGTGGGTGCCACCCGATGGTTCATTTCGCGCCCTATGGACCTGCGGGCTTTTATAAACGGCCTAATAAGCGGGCTTCTGGCGGTTGGTGGATTGATCGCCATTATTATTTTTGCAGAAAACCAGCTGCCATACCTGAAAGCCCTTCGTGACTATCCTCTGCTGCTTGTACTTTTTATTGTAATTATTTTGCTGGGGATTTGTATTTCTTTTTTCAGCACCCATCGCAGTGTTCTGAAATACCTCAAGATGAAGTTGGACGAATTGTATTGATTTTAGTACATTGCAACCCTATTTTTCTATATGGCCAAACAAGTAAAAACAACCGGATCCAGAAATTACAAACCATTGTTCGGCAAGGAAAACTACCGGTGGATGATCATTGGACTGGCTGTTATTATTCTTGGCCTTCTGTTAATGATTGGCGGTAAAAGTAAGGACCCGAACATATTTGATCCTGCGGAAGTATATAGCTTCAGGCGGATTACTCTTGCCCCTATATTAATTCTGGCCGGACTGGTTCTGGAGATTGTTGGGATCTTTAGAAAACCCAAAGCTCAGAATCCACAATGAGCCTGATCCAAGCCATTATCATTGCCATTATCGAAGGCATTACAGAATTTCTTCCTATTTCTTCCACGGCCCACATGAAGTTTGCGAACCCGCTGATCGGGGTGCAGCAGAGTGCTTTTACAGATCTTTTTGAAATTGTGATCCAGCTTGCAGCCATCCTGTCGGTGGTGGTTCTTTATTACAAACAGTTTTTTGATTTTAAGAAAATTGGTTTTTATATCAAACTGATTATTGCCCTGATTCCGGCTATTGTTGCAGGCGTTCTGCTGAAGAAACACATCGACGCCATGCTCGGAAATATTGTTTTCATTGCTGTCATTATGATCCTGGGCGGAATTATTTTATTATTTGTCGATAAACTGTTCAGCAGACCCATCGTGCATAGCCAGGAGAAAGTTTCGAACAAAAATGCTTTTGTTATCGGGTGTTACCAGGTGCTCTCCGTTCTGTTTCCCGGGCTTAGCAGGAGTGCGGCTACCATCATCGGTGGACTAGCAGAAAGACTGGACCGGCGTACCGCCGCTGAATTTTCTTTTTTCCTGGCGGTGCCAACTATGTTCGCAGCCAGCGTTAAAAGTTTCTACGATGTGCATAAATCAAATCCAGAGGTATTTTCAAAAGATTCTATGACCCTGCTGGTAATCGGCAGTGTAGTTGCTTTTATTGTGGCTTTACTCGCGATCCGGTTTTTTATTACCTACCTGCAGCGACATGGATTTAAATTGTTCGGATATTATAGAATCCTGGCCGGTTCCCTGATTATTGTCCTCGTATGGATGGGGATTATTCATCAATAAAATAAAGGAGTATGCAAACAGCCTCCAATAAAGTAATACGCGGTTGGGCGATGTATGACTGGGCAAACTCTGTTTATAATCTCGTTATTACCACTACGTTTTTTCCCATTTATTTTATGGCGGTCACCAGGAAGCAGTTTGGCGGCGATACCGTCACTTTCCTGGGAATGAAATTTATCAATTCTTCTTTATATGATTATTCGATTGCGGTCGCTTACCTTTTTATAGCCTTGCTTTATCCCGTGCTGACTTCCATTGCAGACACGAGGGGAAATAAGAAATCCTTCATGAAGTTCTTTTGTTATATGGGAGCAAGTGGTTGTGCTTTGTTATATTTTTTTAACGGATCAAACCTCTGGCTGGGTATTTTATGTTTGATGATGGCTGCCATGGGCTTTGTGGGAAGCGTTGTATTCTACAATGCTTTTCTGCCTGAAATTGCTGCCCCGCAAGACCGTGACCGGGTTAGTGCAAAGGGATTTTCATACGGTTATATCGGGAGCGTAATTCTGCAGATCATCGGATTTATTCTGGTGGTTACCCTGACGTCGGATCCCTTACTGGGGCCCCGTATCACATTCCTGCTGGTTGGTATCTGGTGGGCCTCGTTCGCCCAGATCACATTTTCGGTGTTGCCGGAAAACAGGACCTCGGGAATTTTAAACAAGGGATTTATAGCGGATAGTTTTTCAGAAATGAAAAAAGTATACCAAGAGATAAAAAAATTACCTGTGCTGAAAAATTTTCTCAGGGGCTTCTTTTTTTACAGCATGGGGGTACAGACGGTTATGCTGGCGGCCACTTTGTTTGGCAGTAAATTGCTTCAGCTGGCGGACACCAAACTGATCATTACCGTGGTTCTCATCCAGCTGGTGGCCATTCCGGGTGCGATTTGGGTAAGCAGGTTATCTGAAAAATTTGGCAATTTGCGTGTATTGACCGGTATCATTGTTTTCTGGATCATAATCTGCCTGGCCGCCTATTATACCGCATATTTTAAGGAGCAGGGAGGTAACCCGGAATTCGGATTTTATGGTTTGGCGATCGCCGTCGGCCTTGTCATGGGTGGTATACAGTCGCTGAGCCGTTCCACTTATTCCAAGCTTATGCCTGAAACGAAGGATACAGCTTCTTATTTCAGTTATTATGATTTCACAGAGAAGCTCGCCATAGTATTCGGCATGTTCAGTTTTGGATTCATTGAAGAAGTAACGGGCAGTATGAAAAATTCGGTGTTATCACTGATCATTTTTTTCGTGATCGGGTTTGCATGGCTTATAAGGGCCCAAAGTCTTTTCAAGCTTAAAGCTCAAAGTGTATAGCCTGCTGTCATCGGTCAACCGTCAACCGTCAACCGTCAACCGTCATCCATCAACCGTCAAACGTCATCCACTAACCGACAATAAATGAATCTCCACACCATCAATACCGGATTTTTCAAACTTGACGGCGGCGCTATGTTTGGTGTGGTACCTAAAACAATCTGGAACAAGGTGAACCCGGCGGATGCCAATAATCTTTGCACCTGGGCTTTACGGTGTCTTTTGATTGAGCAGGGTGACAGGCTTGTCCTGGTGGATACCGGAATTGGTAATAAGCAGGATGCGAAATTCTTTGGCCATTATGAGTTGCACGGAGATCAGGATCTTCAAGGCTCCTTAAGGGCGGCCGGGTTCGACCGGGAAGATATCACAGATGTGTTTCTGACCCATTTACATTTTGATCACTGCGGAGGGGCAATTAACAGGGAGGGTGACCGGCTTATTCCGGCATTTCCAAATGCCCGCTACTGGAGCAATGCGTTGCACTGGAATTGGGCAACAGAACCGAATGAGAGAGAGAAAGCTTCTTTTCTGAAAGAAAATATTCTGCCTATAAAAGAATCCGGCCGCCTGCAGATGGTCCTGCTAAATGAAAATGGTGATGCTGGCTTGTTGCCACAATTTGATTTTGAAAAATTATTCAGCATCCGGGTTGTGCATGGACACACAAAGGCGATGATGCTCCCCCAGCTGAAATATAAAGGGAGAACGATTGTTTTCATGGCCGATTTATTACCATCGACAGGCCATCTTCCGATTCCTTATGTGATGGCGTATGACATGTTTCCGCTTACATCGTTAAAAGAAAAAAAAGCATTTTTGGAAGAAGCGCTTGCGGGCGATTATGTTTTATTTTTTGAACACGATCCGGTTCATGAATGTTGCACCCTTCAAAAAACGGAAAAAGGGATTCGGGTAAAGGATTTTTTTTTATTAAAAGACCTCTGAAATAAGGTTTGAATAATAATATTTATTATTTTACGTTATCCCCTTTACTAACCCCCTAGCATAGATCTCAAAAGCCATCACGTTAAGAACGGATGGCTTTTTAGTTTGGCTAATTCTGTGCGGCGATGGTTGAGGGGTGACGTTTGACCGACGACGGTTTGGCCTTAAGCTTTGCGCCTTCAGCCTTAAGCTTAAGAAGGCGGCTCTTCCCTTAAGAAATAATCTTCTGATTTATAATCAAATGTTTTAGGTGCTGAATTTTTGTAATCCGGATTATAGGGAACAAAAAAATAAAGATACATCACACGGCTCAGACGCATAAACCAGGGCTGCAACAGGACCAACAACAGCCCATTGATACCCATCCACCAGAAAAAGCGCTGATCGGTCAATGAAAATCCGATGGTAAGAAACCAAAGTAAGAAACTGAATACACAAAAAAGAACCGTGAGGGCATAACTTAAATAAGCCGTACCATACCAAAAGCCCACCTCAAGTTCGAACAACTGGCCGCATTCAGGGCAACGGGCCGGCATTTTGAGGGTGGATTTCAGACGCCAGGGGTTTGGTTCTGTAAACATAGGCCCCTTCCGGCATCGCGGACATTTGTGTGATAACAGGCTCCATATATACCCAGGTTTCCCCGCCATAAATAGAAATTTTGTCAAAGGTACCTGCTATTTAGATGAAATGAGGATCGTTCATAGCTGAATATCGCGAATTGATTTACTTCCGTAAGCGGAATTAATTCGCGCTGGTCATGGCGGCTTCTGAAATATCCAGGCTGTTTTTTCTTTCACCGATCTGCTGGCGCCACATGGCATAGTAGAGCCCTTTTTCATCTCTTAGATTACCGTGTGTGCCTGTTTCCACAACCCTGCCTTTTTCCAGGACATAGATCCGGTCTGCGTGCATAATCGTCGACAGCCGGTGAGCGATCAGGATGGTAATCTGATTTCTCTGCGAAGAAACCTGGCGTATGGTTTTGGTGATTTCTTCTTCCGTTAAAGAATCGAGTGCCGAAGTGGCTTCATCAAAAATTAATACCCTCGGTTTTCTGAGCAGCGCACGGGCAATGGATAATCGTTGTTTTTCTCCGCCCGATAATTTTAATCCGCCTTCTCCAATCATCGTTTCCAATCCTTTCTCCGCTCTTTCGAGCAGGTTCATGCAGGATGCTTTTTGCAATGAGTCGAGTAGTTCTGCCTCCGTAGCCGCAGGACTTACGAAAATCAGGTTTTCCCGGATAGTGCCTGAAAAAAGCTGGGTATCCTGTGTAACAAATCCGATCTGGTTGCGGAGATCATCGAAATTGATTGAATTTTCATCCAGGTGATTATATAATATCCTTCCCTGCAAAGGGCGGTATAATCCGACAAGTAACTTCATCAGAGTCGATTTGCCTGATCCGGAAGGACCGACAAATGCAATGGTTTCGCCTACCTGAACATCAAAACTGATATGGTCTATTGCAAAATGCTGGGCTGTTTTATGTTTGAAAACCACGTCCTGGAAACTCAGCTCTTCAATTTTGCCCAGGTGTTTGGGATTAGCAGACTGGAGTTCAGGCATTTTGCTCATGAGCTGTTCAAAATTGTTAAGAGAGGCCTGCGCTTCTCTGTAGGAAAGAACAATATTGCCAATATCCTGAAGCGGGCCGAAAACAAAAAAAGAAAAAATATACATGGTCACCAGCTGGCCTGTATTCATAATATTCCTGAAAATCAACCACATTAAAATGAAAAGGATCAACTGCCGGAGAGTGTTTACAAAAGTTCCCTGGATAAAACTAATACTGCGGATGCGTTTTATTTTAGTCAGTTCCAGTCCCAGGATTTTGTAGGTATTCTTGTTCAGACGGCCTACCTCTTCCTGAGCTAGTCCAAGGCTTTTGATTAGCTCAATGTTACGCAGCGATTCAGTTGTGGACCCGGCGAGGGAGGTTGTTTGATTTACAATATTTTTCTGGATGATTTTTATTTTTTTGGTTAGCAGGCTGCTAATCCAGGTGAGCAGAAGTATTCCTGCCAGGTATACGATAGGGATACTCCAGTGTATAAAAATGGCTGCATAGCCAAACACGATGACTACCCCGACAATAACTCCAAAAAGAATATTGATAAAGTAATTGATAAATTTCTCCGTATCTGTCCGCACTTTCTGCAGTATACCCAGTGTTTCACCACTGCGCTGATCTTCAAAATCCTCATAAGGAAGTTTCATCGCATGTTGCAGACCGTCAGTAAATACCTTGGCCCCGAATTTCTGTACCACTACGTTCATGAAATAATCCTGGAAATTTTTAGCAATCCGGCTCATCATGGCAACAGCCACAGAGAACAGCAACAGGTTTATCACACCGGGATTTTTCCAGGAAAAACGTGTAAAGAAGCGGTCGGCAGCAAAGTCCTGGTGCAATTTTCCGGCCTGTTCATAAGCACTTGAAAGATTAACGATTTTCCCAAAAATGATTGGATCGATTAAGGAGAAACCGGTATTCAGGAAAGCGAGGAAAAGGGTAAGGATCACCAGCCATTTATATGGCTTAAGATATTTTAATAGTGTCTTCATAGATGAATTATAGCGATTTGAGCTGCCGGTTTTTGAGCAGAAAAACATTGCAAGTTATGCAAAACCAGTGATTGGTTGAGTCCCGGGTGGATTTGTCCGGCTGATCATCCGACAGAATATTTTCTTGTCTGATCCATATCTGGCACAGTATTCTCTTTCCGGACTAACAAAATGTAATTTACGTTAGAATTAATTTTCCCGTTATTTGTAATGGTTTATATTATGAAAACTTCCGATTCAACAGATTAAATGAAACTTTCAGCGGTTATTATAACTTATAATGAAGAAAGAAACATCGGCAGGTGTCTTGAAAATATCAGGGACCTGGCCGATGAGATTATAGTGGTGGATTCCTTTTCTGAAGACAATACTGAAAAAATATGCCGTGACTACCCTGTTAAATTTATTAAGAACCCTTTTGAAGGGAATATCAAACAGCAAAGTTTTGCCTGCTCGCAGGCTGGTCATGAATATATCCTGAGCCTGGATGCTGATGAAATATTAAGTGAAGAGCTAAAACAGAATATCCGGCGGATTAAGGAAAATGGTTTTGGCAGGGATGCTTATGTCATGAATCGCTGTACCAATTTCTGCGGGCACTGGATCAAACACGGTATGTGGTATCCGGATAAAAAATTGAGGCTTTACCGTAGCGAAAAGGGGTATTGGGGTGGAACTGAACCGCATGGCCTGATCATCATGAAACCGAATTCCAGTATGGATCACATAAAGGGAGACATATTGCATTATAGCTATAATACACTGGAAGAAGTAATCATCCGGAACAACAAGTACACGAATATCATGGCGAGGACCATGTTAAACCAGGGTAAAAAAGCAACCTGGGTTAATCTGGCGATAAGTCCGTTGTGGGCATTTTTAAGCGGCTATATTTTCAAACTCGGTTTTTTAGATGGAACGGACGGATTCTTTATTGCTTCTTCGGTGGCCTATCAGACCATGACCAAATACGCCAAACTATTAAAATTACAGAACGGTAAGATTTGAATCCTGCTGCGTTCGTTTTTAAAATCAGTACTTTTTAAAAATCGTTTCTACTCTTTTTAAGAAGTCGTTTCTTTTTAACTGATTCAAATTGTCAGGCTCTGTCGCCGGCCCGGTAAATGGCTGTCCTCTTTTTAAGATGATATCGGTGAACGTTCTGGCGGTAAACCTCCACTTGGCGATAAACTTATAGTAACCTCTGTTCTTCCTGGTTCTTCCTGTTGTTTTATTAAGAAAATGATAAACACGGCTTGCTGAAACGCCTTTAAAATACCGTACTCCGGCCTCCCATAATTTGATGGAAAAATCCTGGTCTGAAAACCACCCGGGCGTAAATTCGACACTGTACCCGCCAACCATATCCCATAAGTCCCTATGTACAATATTTGGCGGATAGGTGGCACCCATCCAGTCTTTGAAAGGAAGTGAAGCGTATTCTTTTAGCAGCAGTGCTTCATCAAAATTTTCGATTCCGCTTCCGTAATTTTTTTCTATCGAACAGATGCTCTGGGGTTTTCTTTCGATTGAAGTAGCAGAAAGGACAAAATATTTATGTCTTATGCTTACAATCTCATCATATAGAAATTTATCCCATAAGGGGCAGAAATACATATCATCATTGGAATACAGGATATATTCGGTATCTACTAATGAACGGCAGGCATTCAATGCAAAACATACGCCGATATTCTCATTGCTGAACGTAAAATCGATATCAGGCTGTGTTTCAAGCCAGGCCAGCGTTTCGTCTTTCCCCTCATTCACATGTACGATGATCTGGTGTTTCAGCGTAGAATTTTTTCTGATGCTTTCAACGCAGATTTTAAGGTATTCAACATTATTCCAGGTCGGAATGATAATTGAAAAAACACCTTCTTTTGAAGTGTATTTTTTAGTATAGGAAATTTCAAATTGTTCCATTATGCTGGGTATCGTCACGAAGATAATTTATAATCGTTATTCTCCGGAGCCGGCATCCTGAATCTTATCCTGCCCAGGATTCCCTGTCAAGGCTCCGGTATTGAATGGCTTCAGCCAGGTGTTCGGTTCTGATTTCTTCTTTACCTTCCAGGTCTGCGATGGTTCTTGACACTTTCAGAATACGGTCGTATGCTCTTGCGGAAAGATTCAGTTTTTCCATGGCAGATTTCAACAACAGCGATCCCGTTTTTTCTATCCTGCATATTTTTTTCAACAGACCGCTGTCCATCTGGGCATTGGCATAAATACCGGGTTGGGGTGAAAACCGGGCATATTGTATTTCCCTTGCACGAATAACGCGGTCCCGGATAGACGCAGATGATTCTCCCGCATCTGATGATGAAAGTTCACTAAATCCAACCGGCGTGACTTCCACGTGCAGGTCAATCCGGTCAAGGAGCGGACCGGAAATCCGGTTCAGATATTTTTGTACCGCACCCGGCGGACAATTGCAGGCCCTTTCGGGGTGATTATAAAATCCACAGGGGCAGGGATTCATGCTGGCAAGCAACATGAAACTGGCAGGGAAATCAATGCTCATGCGGGCGCGGCTGATATTTACCCTCCTTTCCTCCATCGGTTGCCGCATCACTTCGAGTACAGACCTTCTGAATTCAGGTAATTCATCCAAAAACAAAACGCCGTTATGAGCCAGCGAGATTTCACCGGGCTGGGGCAGGCCGCCGCCTCCGACCAGCGCCATATCGGAAATGGTATGGTGTGGCGACCTGAAGGGTCGCCTTGCAATCAGCATGGCGTCCGGTTGTAATTTACCGGCCACACTGTGGATCTTAGTCGTTTCCAGCGCCTCCTGCAGGCTCAGGGGAGGAAGTATGGTCGGAAGTCTCTTGGCAAGCATAGTCTTGCCAGAACCGGGTGGACCGATGAGAATGGCATTATGTCCTCCGGCTGCTGCTATTTCCAGGGCTCTTTTTATATTTTGCTGTCCACGAACATCTTTGAAATCAATATCGAATTTAAACTGTGTCGAAATAAAGTCTTCGCGGACACCCGGTTCCAGCGGATCAATCTTTTTATAATCATTCAAAAAATCAACAACCTCCCGGATATGGGAAACAGGATAAATGACCAGCTGGTTCACGATGGCCGCTTCATATCCGTTTGATCTGGGAACGATTATCCCTTTAAACTTTTCTTTGCGGGCCTGTATGGCCATGGGCAGGGCCCCTTTAACCGGCAAAACGCTGCCATCCAGATTTAATTCTCCCATAATGATCAGCTGCCGGAGAAGATCCGTGTTTTTTATCTGACCGCTGCCCGCCAGAATTCCGATTGCAATGGGTAGGTCGAAGGCAGATCCGGACTTGCGGATATTGGCGGGTGCCAGGTTAACCAGCAGTTTGATCCTGGGCATTAAAAAGCCATTTGTTTTCAATGCGCTTTCAATGCGTTGCAGGCTTTCTTTAATGGCATTGTCGGGAAGGCCGACTATGAAATAATTCCTCCCCTTCATTACATTCACTTCCACTGTGATCGTAATAGCATCCACTCCATAAACCGCACTGCCAAATGTTTTAACAAGCATGTCTGCAGATTGATCACATACAAGTTAGTTTGCAGAGGAGTCAACCAATATCACCTGTTCGTAGTAATTTAAATGATCTTGGCTTCTGCCAGGTTAAGAATCCTGGTTTGCAGTTTAAATATAATTTTACCATTAACATCTCCCCATAATTTGCGCAGGGCAGTTAACGTGTGTTCCGCTTCTTTTAAATTGTCAAATTCAAGGAGTGGTATTTCTATTTCAGACTCCTTTGAAGACGGGTTTTCTTTTTTCCAAAAATGCTGTTGTACCTTCTTTCATATCTTCCGTGGCAAAACATTCGCCGAAAAGTTTAGTTTCCAACGCAAAACCATCCACCTGTTCCATCGCAGCATTTACTGCTTCAATGCATTTTGTAATTGCCAGCGGCGCTTTACTGATAATCTGCTGCAGGATCGAACGGGTTTTTTTTAACAGCTCTTCAGCAGATGTCACATAGTTAACGAGGCCCAATTGCAACGCCTGTTGCGCACTGATCATATTGCCCGTTAGCATGGCCTCAAGCGCCGGGCCCTTCCCGATATATCTCGTCAGGCGTTGTGTTCCGCCATAGCCGGGGATCAAACCCAGACTGATTTCAGGCTGTCCGAACTGTGCCGATTCGCTGCACAATCTGAAATGACAGGCCATTGCCAGTTCACAGCCGCCACCCAGGGCAAATCCGTTGACTGCAGCTACAACCGGCTTGGGTGCATTTTCAATTTTGAAGAATGTATCCAGGCCCTGTTTTGCCAGCGCCATACCTTCTTCTTTACTGAGTCCGGCAAATCCACGGATATCGGCGCCCGCAACAAATGCTTTATTGCCGGAACCGGTAATGATGGCAGCACGTATCATCGGATTTTCATAAACTTCCGTTACAGCTTCCCCGAGTTCACGGATCACCGTCGTATTGAGCGCATTTAATTTTTCAGGCCGGTTAATGGTAATGGTCAGGATGCTGTCTTCAAGTTCAGTTGATAAAGTTTCGTACATATAATTTGGATTGAATTAATCCCGGTTAGCCATAACCCATTCCCGGATATAAGCCGAAATATCCGTTGTGGCTGCGCCGGGTGCAAATAATTTTCCCACACCCATTTCCTGTAAGCGGATGCGGTCTTCCTCCGGTATGATGCCACCACCGGTCAGTAATACATCCGTCAGATTATTTTCTTTCATCAGATTGATAATTTTCGGAAAGACCGTCATATGGGCACCACTGAGTATACTGATGCCGATCGCATCCACGTCTTCCTGAATAGCAGCATGCACAACCATTTCAGGAGTCTGCCGTAAACCTGTATAGATTACTTCCATACCCGCATCGCGCAGGGAGGTTGCAAT
>Ga0157376_10001068_pt1 | contig 17938 bp, 18 predicted proteins | sample M45metaG_FD_121801 | JGI IMG/M metagenome (GOLD analysis project Ga0157376, IMG submission 121801) | Miscanthus rhizosphere microbial communities from Kellogg Biological Station, Michigan, USA - M4-5 metaG | ecosystem: Host-associated > Plants > Roots > Rhizosphere > Soil | place: USA: Michigan... | reverse complement strand
GGGACCGCGAGGGCGAGGCCGGCCGCGGGACCGAGAGCCGGCGCACGCACCAGACGCTGAGAGGCGACGACCGGAATCGAACCGGTGTACACGGCTTTGCAGGCCGCTGCGTAGCCACTCCGCCACGTCGCCCTGGGGGCGCATAGCGTAGTGGACCGCCGCCGCCCGGCGCCCGCCACCGGCACGTCGCCACCTGTGTCTGCGCGTTGCTAGGCTTGCGTCTCCCAGGGCGATTAGCTCAGCTGGGAGAGCGCCGCCTCGACAAGGCGGAGGTCACTGGTTCGAGCCCAGTATCGCCCACTGAACTTGTCGTCGCGCAAACCATTGGCGTGGCGATGCGGTAGGTGGGCAGGATCTCGGCGCGGGAGTTGACGCGCAGGTCTTGGATGAGGATGCGCAGGAGCGCCTTGGTGTGTTCGGGGTTGCCTTGGCGGATGGCGTCCTCCAGGGCGTTGGCGGTTGCGTGCAGCTCGGCGGTGTCGGGCGCTGGCAGCGCTTCTGCGGCGAGTTCGTGCGCGAGCTGGCTGTCTTGGTCGCGGAGGCCATCGAGCTTGGTCTCCAGCGCTTCTGTGCGCCCTTGGAAGCGTTTGGCGTCGAGGTCGCCGTTCTCGAAGGCGTCGAGGTAGCGGTCGATCGCGCGCTCGGCGCGCTTGATCTCTGCGGCGACTGACGCGCGGCGGTCCTCCAGCGCCGCCCGCTCTCCCTGCTCACCCTCTGCGGCTTGCTCGATCGCTTGTCGGATGAGGTGGCCGTCGCGGTAGATGCCGGCGAGTTGCTCGATCACGGCGTCCTCCAGTCGCTCGCGCGGGATGCGCTCGCCGTCGCAGGCTTTGGGCCCGCGCTTCTGGCGGCCTGAGCAGGCGTAGTAGTGGTAGAGGCCGCCGTTGCCTCTGGCGCTCATGCCGACGTACGCGCGACGGCAACGACCGCAGCGCAGGATGCCGGTGAGCAGGAAGTCGCTGCACTGTCCGACACGCTGAGCGCAGTCCTCGCCGCGCTCCTTGAGCAGCTTCTGCGCCCGCTCGAACGTCTCCTGTTCCACGAGCGGCGCGTGGTTGCCGTCGAAGGTCTGGCCGCGCCAGTGGACGCGGCCGACGTATGCCTCGTTGCGCAGGATCAGCAGCACGACGGCCGGCTGCCACCCTTGGCCGCTGCGCGCAGGCGCGTGCTCGGTGTCGAGAAGCCGCGCGATGGAGACGGCGCCGTGGCGTCCGGCGGTGTAGAGGTCGAAGATGCGCCGCACGATCGGCCCCTCCCGCTCCTCCTGAACCAGCTCCTTCCGCTCGTTGCGGCAGTAGCCAAAGGGCACGCGGCCGTTGGGCCAGTAGCCCTGCTTCGCCCGGCGCTCGATCCCGGCGGTGACGCGGTCCACGATCGTCGCGTGCTCGAACTCCGCGAAGACACCGAGCATCTGCAACATCATGCGACCGGCCGCCGAGCCGGTGTCGAACGGCTCGGTCGCCGAGCGCAGCACGACGTTCAGGCGGTCCAGCTCCTCGGCGAGCGATGCGAGCTGACGCACCTTCCGGCTGAGCCGGTCGACGCGGTAGACCAGCAGCAAGTCCGCACCACCACGCCGCGCGAGATCCAAGGCGGCTTGGAGTCCGGGTCGGTCGAGCTTCGTGCCCGTCGCGCGGTCCTCGTAGTGCGCCACCACGCGCCAGTCGTCGTGGACCTTGCAGAACGATTCGAGGCGGTCCTTCTGCGAGTGCAGTGAGGTTGGCTGGTTCTCCTCATCCGTCGAGATGCGGGTGTAGAGGCAGACGCGGGTCATCGCCAATCCTCCTCGCCTGGTGCGGGTGCTCCCAGGGGTGAGAGCGCGTGCCAGAACCCGGGGCGGTCCTTGCGCCAGCGGCGCCCGAGCGCGTCCGCCGGGTTATCCGGTTTGAACCCGGAGACAGGCAGCGCCTCCAGCCGCAACGGCATGCGGTGCTCGCCGAGCGGCTGCCAGATCGGGCCGAGCGGTCCGAACTCGCGCAGCTCCGGCACGGTCGCCACATACACCGGCCACTCCTCGCCGTATGACGAGCCCACACGGGACATCGCGTCCTCCAGCGTTCGCGCGCGCCGCGTGCCGGGGACGACGAACAGCACACAGGAGCGCCAGCCGCTGCGGCCGGAGGCCTTGCTGTACATGCGCAGCTTGTGCTCCTGCACCGACCCCGGCTCGGTGGCGCGATCCCACTCCAACAGACACGCGAGCAACCCGGCGGGCGTCGAAACAAGAATCCCGGCGTCGGGCACCAGCGCGACGCCATCCGGCATCTGCTCCTTCGCGCTGCCCGAGCCCCACCACTCGGCGACGCCAAGCGCCGGGTGCGGGAGCGTCGCCGCGATCAGGTCGGTGACGAACGTGTTGACCTCCAACTGGTGCGCGAGCTGCGGATGCGTGCCCCAGTTCTCCCGCCGTCTCCACCCGAGCTGTCTGCGGTCGAGGCCGAGGCACGCGGCGACGATGTGCGCGCCGGCCTCATCGAGCAGCCAATGCGCCTGCGGCTTGCCCAGGGCGAACGGGCGCGGTGGATAGAAGCGATCCAGCACCCGGGAGCGGTAGAGGAACAGCAGCCGATCCATCGCACGACGACGACCTGAGAAGAACAGCAGCGTGAGCTGGCTTGACGTGAGGATGCGGTGCTCATAGAGCGCCAGCGCGATCTCACGATCACGATCGGTCAGATGGTTCGCCAACTCCGTCAACCGATCCGCTGTGACGCGGCCCTGCCGCGTCGAAGAAATTGAAGAACTCACGCAGGACCACCTATGTCGGCCTTCGCCGAGCGGCCCGATCCGCCGCCACGACGGCGATCCGACCGCCTCGACGGCCGCCGGGTCGTGAGGGGCATACCGCCACCCAAATGGACCGGCATAGCGCCGGACGATCGGCGCGCGCGATCCGGCATGTTGCGGGCGAGGACGAGCGCGAGCAGACGCGCCGCTTCGCGCTCCTGCCCCTCGCTCATCACCACCACCTGCGGGCATCCAAGCCCAAGACGATCTCTCTCCATATGCGTTGGCGACCGGCGCAGTCGACTTGCACAACAGAGATGTCAATCCGACCCCCTCCGCGGTACACCGACCCCACACGATCTGACCGCCTGTCAGCGCCGTGTCAGCCATCTGTCAGCACCTCCTCGCCATCCCGCGAGGGCAGCGCCACGAACTGGCGCTCAAACACGAGCAGCAACTCGGACAGCGGCACCGCCAAGCCGCGTGAGAGCGCGATCAGGATCCGGAAGGTCGGGTTGATCTCCCCACGCTCGATCGCCCCAACGTAGTTGCGATGCAAGCGCGAGCAGTGGCCCAGCTCCTCTTGGCTCAAGCCCCGTCGCGCGCGCAACTCCCGCACCGCACGACCCAACGCCACATGCGCGTCTGACTGCTTGCGCGCCTTCGGTTCCACGACGGCGCTCATCGCGCCCACCGGACGAAACGCGCCCGCTCCCCACGCACGATCTCGACGGCCGCGATAGACGACCGCCGCACCACACAGATACGGTATTCCCGCATCGAAGGTACCCCCTTCGGTGCCAGGCCCCGGGACGTTCACCGCGTCGCCGGGGCCACCTATTTGTGTTGTCGGCGGACGACCAGACCAGACTCGCGCGCGGATCTCAAGTCGAGGTCGGGATTCCGACGCGGGCGGTGGGTGGCTAAAGGCGGACGGTCTACGGAATGTTGGAGGCTTCGATAAGCCTCCTACCGGCGCTGTGGCTCTCGATCAAAGCATCGAAGTGCCGGCGAAACCGCAGCTCCCCGGAGGTACCACGCCCGGTGAAGTACTCGCCCTCAAGACCGTCGTCAAGGTTCCTTGGGGCACCGAGAACGACGGCTCCAAAGTGAAGGGCGCTCCGGTGGCGCACCTCCGGACGAGGGGTGTTCGCATACACGTAGATCAGACGACACACATGGTCGTCTGCTCGTTCAAGGTTCGCCAGCATCGAGGCGGATGACGACTCTTTGGTCAGCAGTCGCGCAGTCAGATGCCAATATCGCTGGCGGATGACGAGGAACACGTCCGGGTCGGGAGGGATGCGTTTTTCTGTCGCTGGATCCACCCAGCTCGAGATCAGCTCACCGTGCCAGGTGCCGTGAAGCACAGGCCGTCGCACCAAACCCCGAATGCCGCGCCAGCGCCATGCGAAGCGGTCGAAGACCCAGAGAAGGCCTCCGGCGAGTGCTACGGCGGGGCCAAGCGGTGCAAGCCATTCGGTGACCGACTCAGGCGGATGGCCGCGGCCAAGACTCACAAGCGCGACCGTTGCGACTACTACTCCGGCAACGACCTGGAGAACAACCTTAGACGGCATCCGCAATCAGCCAGCGTTGACGTAATTCCACGCCTTGTGGGCGAAGGTTGATGCCTCGTCCGCGGTCCAGGTCTGCCCCCCGCGCCAAAGCCACTTCAGGCCGTTGACCTCGACCCAGTCCGTGTGCTCGTCGTCGTTGATCGCATTCCAGAGAGCTGCCAGCACGTTCTTGGCTGCCACTCTGTAGGAGGTTCCGAGGAATGGCTCATTCGGAAGGTTGTACAGGAGGCACTCGATGAAATAGCCGTGCACCTCCTTTGGGAGAAGCCCAACCTCGACCATGTCGTTCTCCAAGCGCTTCAGCGCCCGTGCGAGCTCCTTGTAACGACGGCGGGTGTTGTTGGAGTCATTCTTTCGGTTGCCGTTGACGCGATTCTGCTCGGGCCAGTTTTCGACTACCCCGCCATTCTTGGGGTAGAGCCGGATTCCGCGATGTGGATCGCGGCCCTGAGCGTCATACCGGAGGTGGCGAAAACATGGGACGACGTCCGCATCGAGGGTCGTCGAGCTGCCGGCGACCGTGATGGCTTTGTTCCCAGTGAGGTCCACCTGCTGCGAACCAAAGGTCGCCACGAGCGCTTCCTCGATCCAGCGTCGGTACTCGGTCGTGGATGGTGGCGACTCGGTGGTGACGACGCCGAGTTCCGCCCAGGACAACGGTGCCGCCTCGTTGCTCTTGCTGATATAGGCCCATCTCGTCCACTCGACGGCAATATCCACGTCCGAGTCGCGCCGAACGTTGGTGTTGTTCGCGTAGGAGCCCTTCACGAAGACGCGCACACTGCCCGCAAGGCGCGGATCGCCAAGGATGGCTTGGCGGATGCGTTCTTCGGTGCGGTCGCGGTCCGCCTCCTCCGTCGGGGACGCAGGACCGACCGAGTTCTGAAGCCAGGTTTCCCAATCGCGAGCCACGAAGCACAAGAATACGGCGCTTCGGCGTGTCGCAGCCGCGTGGTTTCGCTACGAGCGCAGAATCTCTGTTGGCTACGGCTGCTCGGGACCTATCTGTTCCTAGGGTGTGGCCAATCGACCCCGATCAGGTTCAGCACGCTCGGCTCCTTGGGGCGTTTCTGCTTGACCACGACCAGGTCTACGACACGATCAACGGGGATTGCGCGATACAAGCCGCGCTCACCGTCTGGCGCGAGATAGATCAAGCCGCCGTTGCTGCCGACTAGCGTGCCCTCTATGGTCCCGTCTTTAGTTCGAATTGTCGCCTTCGGAAACGGATCTGAACGAAAGTACGCGTCCAGGCCAGAAGTGAGCAACCAAGCGACAAGCATCGCGATCACGTAGACCTCGGCTACTCGTGCCCCCCACGGGCCCCCGAGCCTTCGAGGAATCACCATCCCGATGATCCAAATCCCGACGAACAGAGCGAGCAGGAGAACCAGCCCCCAGGGCAACGCAACGGCGAGGAAGCCCGCCAACGCGAGAAGCACCACGCTGTAGACCCGGCGGCCGATAGCGGACCCAAACGGACCGCTCTGCGAGCGCGACGACGTAACGGCGCTCGACGCCCCGAGGTAGACCACTGCGAGCCAAGCCGCCACAGCCGCCATCCAAGGGCTGACCAAGATGCTGACGCCCCGGAGCAAATGATCCTCGAGTGGGACGAGCGGCAATCCTTGCCGCGCATCGACACCACTCGCGCGAAGCGCACCGATAGTGGTCACCACGCCCAGGAGATACAGCACCGCGACCCCGAACGCCAGGAAGGCTGGGAGGTGTCCGGGTATCGCCCGAGCCCACCGCGCCGTCCTGGACTCGTTCGCATCGGCTGGCGTCCGCAGCGTCACTCCGGCTGACCCTATCCCTATCTTCGGGGATAAGCCGTTGGTTCCACGCCCGCCCTTACTGCGGCGCTAAGCCATCGAGAGCGCCGGCACCGATATCCCCTGGTTTGCGCGACGCCAAGTTCTCTCCATCACCCAACAAGCGGTGTGTCGCGTCATGCCGACATGCGACACTCCTCTCGTGCGCGTGATCAGGGCCATGGTCCTGCTGCTCCTGGCAGCGGCCTGCGGCGTGATGGCGTTCGGGGCGCTGCAGAATCTCTGGGCTGACTACCAGGACAGCCCCACGATGACCTACCTCGTCGTGGGCCTGCCGCCGCTCGCTCTCGGCATAGTGCTGCTCGTGCTTGCCTTCCGCTCCTTGCGGCGCCATCCCTGATCCCTCGTACACGTTCGCACAGAGCGCGCTGGGGACACTGGCGCTGCAAGATCCGAAATCGCAGGTGCCGTCAGCACGATCCGGTTTGCGCGACGCCAAGTTCTCTCCATCCAAACCTTCCGTCGCGCAAACTCCGCGCGGTAACAGATCTCGTGGGTAGACACATCCTCGGGCGACCTTAGCCTTGAGGCCGTGTCGACCCCGAGCCTGGCTCAGCTGACCTACGAACAGGCGCAGAAAGCGCTTGAGCAGCAGGAACGGCAAGTCGCCGAGCTACGTCAGCGCACGGGGACCCTGCTCGCGGCTGCCGCGCTGACCGCTTCGTTCTTCGGAGCAGCAGCATTGGAACGCGATGGCCTCGCAGTGCCGGTCGTCCTCGCTGGCGTTGCTCTTGCTGTGACCGTGCTGAGTGGGCTGTACGTGCTCTACCCACACGAGCTGGAGTTCGCAACCGACGCTCGCCGCCTCTACGACGAGCTGGAGCCCGACCGAGATGACCCCGAGCGTCTGCACCTTCGGCTCGCCTTCGGGCTGCGCGACACCCGCCAGCGAAATGGCGATCGTGTCGACTGGCTTGCTCGCTGTCTCGCTCTCGCCGCTGTCGCGCTCGTGGTGCAGATCGCGTGTTGGACGTGGGCACTCGCGCTACTCTGAGAACCGATGGCTGAGAACCCTGCCACCACTCCCGCACCGAACCCGGCGCCTCAGGCTCCGCCCTCGCAAGGCATCCCGCCGGTTTCTCCCTCCGTGTTCATCCCGGAGAAGCGCGGCGCGAACGCTTCGCCACGCCAGCGCTAGCTTCGTCCTGAGCCGACTATCCAAGTCGCGGCGCCACGATCGCGTGGTTTGCGCGACGCCAAGTTCTCTCCATCGCGCAAACCGTTTCCGATGCACCTACCCGACCCTGCCGTCTCAGGGCATCCCCGCCAGTTTCGCCGTCGGTCTTCCTCCCGGAAGAGCGCGGGAACCCGCCCCGACCGGGGCAGCCGAACCGACAGTGCGCAGGTTCGCTCGCATTCGCGACTGCCGCGCAGACTTCATCAGGCGATAAGCACCGGTGCCGACGGCAGCGCCGACGACGTTCGCTGCGCGGACGCGACTTGTCGGCCATAAACGGACGCGCTCCAGCCGTGGTCCAATCCCCGCGCTTTGACTTCGGCGCGCGCTGAGAGAGAATCGGCGGACCGGAAGCCGAACGATGCTCCGAAAAGGAGGATGTGATGGCCTGGAAGCTCGAAGGGACCTATTTCGAGAACTGCTCGTGTGACGTGATCTGCCCCTGCACCGCCTCCATGTCACTCGGCGCCACGCACGACCGCTGCAAGGTGACGCTCGTGTTCAACGTCACGGAAGGCGAGATCGACGGAACCGACGTGAGCGGTCTGACGGTCGCCGCCGTGTGCGACACGCCGAAGGTGATGACGGACGGCAACTGGCGCCTCGGCGTGTTCATCGACGGCAAGGCCTCCGACGAGCAGGCCGAGAAGCTCGGCGCCGTCTTCGGCGGTCAGCTCGGCGGGCCGATGGAGGCGCTCGGACCGTTGATCGGCGAGAACCTCGGCATGGAGCGCGCGCCGATCGAGGTGCGAGAGGACGGGCTGCGCCACAGCGTCCGCATCGGCGACGCGGTTGACTTCGAGGTCGAGGATGTCGTCCCGTTCGGCGTCGAGTCCGGCGAGCCGGCGCGCGTCGTCGGCATCTTCCATCCGGTCGGCTCGGAGCTGACGATCTCACGGGCGACGCGCTCGCGCGTCGACGCGTTCGGCATCGCCTACGAGGGCAAGGCCGCCTTCTCCGCGTCGCACTTCGCCTGGGCCGCCTGAGATGAGCGCCGTCGGCGCAGCGCCTCATGACGACGCGACCGCCGGCGCCGGGCTCGGGCCGGCACTGGCTGCGGCTCGCGCGCGGCTCGGCCTGATCGCGCTGCTGCTCGCGCTGGCCGCTGTCGCCTGGTGGTCGACGACGGCGCGCATGCGCGGGATGGACGACGGACCGGGCACGGACCTCGGCGCGCTCGCGTGGTTCCTCGGCGTCTGGGTCGTGATGATGGCGGCGATGATGCTGCCGTCCGTCGCGCCGACCGTCGCGCTTCACGCGCGCATGACGCGCCGCCGCTCGCCGATCGCGCCGCTGGCGTTCACCGCCGGTTACCTGATCACATGGACTGCGGCCGGCTTGCTCGCCTACGGCACCTTCACGCTCGGACGCGAGCTGCTCGGCGACGGGCTGGCGTGGGACGGCGCGGGCCGCTGGGTCGCGGGCGGCACGCTCGCACTCGCCGCGGTCTACGAGCTCACACCGCTCAAGGACGTCTGCCTGGCGAAGTGCCGCAGCCCGCTCGGATTCCTGCTCGGCACCTGGCGCGACGGCGTGGACGGTGCGCTCGGGATGGGCGTGCGGCACGGCGCGTGGTGCGTGGGGTGTTGCTGGGCGCTGATGGCTGCGCTGTTCGCGCTCGGCGCGATGAGCCTGGCGTGGATGGCGTTCGTGGCGGCACTCATCGCGCTCGAGAAGACCCTGCCTTGGAGTCGCATCGCGACGGCCAGCACAGCGGCGCTGCTGCTCGCGCTCGGCGTCCTTCTCGTGGTGGCGCCCGACGCCGTCCCAGGGCTCACCGTGCCGGGCGGCGCGGATGCGATGCGATCGATGGGCGCCATGGGCGGCTGAGGCTCAAACCAGCTGGTGACCGTCACACCCTGGCGACACGCTCACGACAGCGCCAGATGTGGGGACATCACCAACTGGTTTGCGCGACGCCAAGTTCTCTCCATCGAGAAACCGCGCCCCTGGAGAAAGGTTGTTGCGGGGCGGCTTGCGGTTCGGTGGCGACTACGCTGGCATTACCCTACGTCATGCCCTACACTCAGGGCATGCGCAAGACGAGCGTCTATCTCGACGATCAGCAGGCCGAGCACCTTGCGGCCTTGGCGCGCGAGGCAGGTCGTCCGCAGGCGGAGATCCTGCGGGAGGCAATCACTGCATATCGGCTGCCGTCGTCCCGTGACCGGAGCTTCGCGCTGGCTGCGGGCTTTCGGCGCGTCGATGACGACACGCGCCCGATCTCGGAGATCCCCGAGCAGGAACTGCTCGAGGGCTTCGGCGCTTGACGCTGCTGATCGACACCGCCCCGCTCGTCGCGCTCGCTGACGCCAGCGAACCGCGTCGCGACGAGATCCTCGCGGCAATCCAAGACGAACCCGGGTCACTCGTCATCCCGGCGCCGACGACCGCCGAGATCGACTACCTGCTTGGACATCGGCTCGGTGACCCAGCCCGACGCGCCTTCCTCACCGATCTCGCCACCGGCCGCTTCACCGTCACCTCGCTCGAACGCGACGACTACGTGACCGTCGCGGACCTCGACGCCCGCTACGCCGACCTCAGACTCGGTCTCGCCGACTGCGCCCTCGTTGTGCTCGCCCATCGCTACGAGACAACACGCGTCCTCACATTCGATGATCGGCACTTCCGTGCCGTCGCGCCACTCGGCGGCGGAAGCTTCACGCTGCTGCCCGCCGACGCATAGACCTCAGACGGCGATCGGCGGTGCGACCACATGGTTTGCGCGGGTGGGACCGTCGGCAGAACAGCCGCGCTCCGTCGAAACGACCGACGCCGGTGCGGTCCGCGACCCGCTCGTCGTTCCGGAGGCGGTGATCGATGCGCGGCGCCGGCCGATGGCGGGGCGGCTGGAGCTGGCGTTGAACTGGAACACGGTCGCCTCCGAGCTGCGCGTTGGCCTGGCCGCCGTCAAGCGCCGCACCACGGCGGACCGGTGAGCGACGGCGACATGTTCCATCCGCGCGAGCTGTTCCAGGCGCTCGCACGTCATGGCGTCGAGTACGTCACGGTCGGAGGGGTCGCCATCCAGGCGCACGGCGCGCAGCGCCTGACGCAGGATCGCGACGTGGCGATCGCGGCGTCGCAGGACAATTTCGACCGACTGGCGGCGGCGTTGTCCGACGTCGATGCACGCATCCTCGGCCCAGGCGGTCAGCGCTCGCGTTCGACACCCAGCGCGGCCATGCTCGCCTCGGGCGACCAATGGCACCTCGTCACGAGCCACGGCCGGCTGGACGTGCTCACGCTCCCGGCGCACCTCGGCTCGTTCGCTGACATGAGCGCTCGTGCTCACGACGTTCCGCTCGGCGACGTGACGGTCCCGATCGCGCACCGCGCCGACCGTCAGTCCAACAGCCCGAGCTCGCCCGCACGGTGGCTCGCCTCGACGCGCGAGCGGCAGTCGAGCTTGCCGAGCAGGTTGCGCACGTGCATGTCGACCGTGCGGGCGCTGAGGAACAGCTCCTGCGCGATCTCACGGTTCGTGCGGCCGATCGAGACGTGCCGCAGCACCTCGAGCTCGCGGCGCGTGAGCCGGACGCCGTCGGTGCGCGCGGCCGCGCGCGGCCCGAGCCGCTGCGCGACCGACTCGCCGAGCGTCGCGACCTCCCGTGCCGCCGCGGCGGCGAGCGGACGGGCGCCCAGCTTGCTCGCGGTGCGGTAGGCGTCGCACAGGCGCTCGATCGCCTCGTCGCGCAGTCCCGCCGCGGCCAGCACGATCCCCGCGCGCAGCTCGAGCTGCGGGCGCTCGAACGGGATCGCGAGCGTGCGGTGCAGTGCGACCGCGCGCGCGAGGTGCTCGGCGGCGGCCGCCTCGTCGCCGTCGAGCAGCGCCAGCTCGCCGATCGCCTGCGCGAGCGCGGCGAGCGCGTCGGCGTGGCCGGCGTCGGCCGCCATCCGCGCCAGCGCCTCGGCGCACGCGTGCGCGCCGCCGCGGTCGCCGCGCTGCGCGAACCACGTCGCCGCCCAGCGGATCCCCCACACCGCGTAGTGGTGGTCCTCGCTCTCCTCCCAGCGGGCGAGCAGCGCGCGGCAGTGCGCGGCCGCCTCGTCGTCCAGCCCCTCCGCCGCGGCGACGTACGCCAACGCGGTGGTGGAGTCCATGTACATGTTGTAGTGGCCGACCGACGAGGAGACCGCGCGCGAGGCGGTCAACAGCCGCCGCGCCGAGCTGAGCTTGCCCTGGAAGGCGTGGACGGCGCCGACGAGTCCCTCCGCGACCCACACGGCCGTGCCGGCGTCGGTCAGCTCTCTGCCGAGCGCGCACGCGCGCGCCCACTCGCCGCGCTCGCGCAGCACGTAGACGAGGCAGGTGACGCAGGCGACCTCGGTGCCCGCGTCCTCGCCGGTGCGGCACAGCGCGAGCGCGGTGTCGAGCGCCTCCTCGGCCTGGCGGTAGTCGGCCGCGTCGTAGAGCACGAGGCTGAGGCGCTGGTAGAGCTCGGCGGCGATCGGGGTGAGGTCGTGCTCCAGCGCGAACGCAAGCCCGCGGCTGACCGTCGCCAGCCCCGTCTCGTAGTCGCCGCCCTTCGCCTGCACGACGCCGAGCAGGCCGAGCGCACGCGCCGCAATATCGATCCGCTCGGCCGCGGCGGCATCCCGCTCCGCCGCCTGCGCCAGCTCGATCGCCTCCCCGTAGCGGGCGCCCTTGCGGTGGTGGTCGGCCATCGCCAGGCGCTCGATCGCCGCCTCGGCGGGACGGTCGCCGGCCGCGAACGCCGCGGCCGCGAGCCGGTGCGCGGCGAACGCCGCGTCGCGCTCGCCGCTCAGCTCGCAGACCGCCGCCAGCCGTCGCTGCGCCGCCGCGACCCCGAGGCCGTCGCGCTGCGCGTCGCGGATCGCCGTCAGCTCCCGCCACGCCTTCGTCGCCTCCCCAAGCTCGCCGGCCAGCTCGGCGCAGCCGGCGTAGCGCTCGAGCAGCTCGACGCGCAATGCGTCGTCATCCTCCATGCACAGCTCGAGCGCCTCGCGGCCGGCGCGGGTCGCGTCGCGGTAGGCGTGCAGCGCCTGCGACTCGGCCACCGCCTGCACGAGCGCGTCGCGCGCCCGCGCACGGTCCGCGGCGCCGAGCCAGTGCGCGGCGATCTCCGCGCTCGGCCCGCCGCGCGCCTCGAGCGCCTCGGCGAGCCGGCGGTGCAACGCGCGCCGGCGCAGCCACGGCACCTCTGCATACAGGGCCTCGCGCGTGAGCGCGTGGCGGAATGCGGCGCGTCCGCTGTCGCGCGCCTCCACGAGCATGCCCGTCTCCAGCAGCTCGGTCAGCCCCGCCTCGCTCGCGACCTCGGCCGGCAGCGGCAGCTCGAACGAGAGTCCCGCGACCGCCGCCGCATCGACCGCCTCCCGCGCCTCGGCGGACAGCTCGGAGGCGGCGATCACCACCGCCTCGCGGACGGTGTCGGGGACGGGCATCTCGTCGCGCTCGGTCAGCTCGAGGCCGTGGCGGCCGCTGTGCAGCCCGCCCGTGACCTGCAGCGCGCTGACCAGCTCCTCGACGAAGAAGGGGGAGCCGAGCGTCCGCTCGTAGACCACGCGCACGAGCGCAGGCGACGACGGCTCGGGCAGCAGGGCGGCGAGCAGCGCCGCGGTCTGGTCCCGGTCGAGCGGCTCGAGCGTGAGCTCCCGCAGCCGACCGTCGCGGCGCAGCTCGTTGCGCAGCCAGCGCACGCGGTGCTCGCGCGGCAGCCCGTCGGAGCGGTAGGCGCCGATCACGAGCACCGGCATCGCCTCCAGCGGCGCGGCCAGCGACCCGAGCAGCTCGATGCTCGCGTCGTCGGACCAGTGCAGGTCGTCGAGCACGACGACTGCGGGCGCCTCGGCCGCGAGGTGCGCGAACGCGCAGCGCACGGCCTCGAACAGCGTCGCGCGATCGCTCGCGGGAGGCGGCTCGCCGAGCTCCGGGAGCAGCAGCGCGAGGTGCGTGCGCAACGGCCCGCAGCCGTCGAGTGCGCCCGGTGCCTGGCGCAGTCGAGAGCGCAGCGCGGCGACGATCGGCGCGTACGGCGCCGTCGACCGGCTCGCCGCCGCCCCGTGGAGCGCGATCGCCCCGGAGGTCGCGAGCACCTCCGCGGCGAGCCGGCTCTTGCCGACGCCCGCCTCGCCGCTCAGCAGCAGCAGGCCGCCGCGGTCGTTGCGAGCGCGCTCGACCGCCTGCGCAAGCCGAGCGCGCTCGTCCTCTCGACCGACCAGCGGGGTCCTGATCCCCATGGTGCGGTCAGTCTAGGCGCGCCGCCTCAGCTCCCGGCGGCGACCGGGTCGGGACGGACCACGACCGTGTCGGCGATCGCGACGATCTCGTCGCACGGCAGCTCGGCGTTCTCGGCGTGCGTGCGGATCGCCTCCGGGCTCTCAGCCTCGTACACGCAGAACGTGCCGACCTCGCCGCTCTCCTCGGCGAGCACGTAGCTGCGGATCCAGCGCACGCCCGAGCCGGGCGTGTCGCCCACGTCCGTCGAGCGCGCGGCGGCGGCCTGGAGGTCCTGCGGGGTGGCCCAGCCGTTGCGACGGAGGATGCCGTAGAGCTGCATGTCGATGCTCCTTTCGCGGGAGCCGGTCGGCCGGCTCCACGAGGTCGTTCGTCGATGGCATCGACCGTACGCTTCGAAGCTGGCCCTCGCATGCGCGAAATTGCCGTATTTCGCGCTGCCGTGCTGCCGTGTCGCCGAGGACCGGGCGGCGCTGTGGTCCGGAAGCGGTGCTCGGGGGTAGGGTGCAACCGATGCCGACCGACGAGCAGATCATGGAGCAGATCGACGCGCTCGAGCAGGAGCGGCTCGCGCTGCGCGAGCGCGAGGGGGAGGCGGACCCGACGCAGGCGGCGGACGTGGCGCGGGTCGAGGAGATCCGCGTCGAGCTCGACCGTCTGTGGGACTACCTGCGCCAGCGCAAGGCCCTGCGCGAGGCGGGCCGCGACCCGGAGGAGGCCACCGAGCGCTCCGCCGACGTCGTCGAGCGGTACTGGCAGTAGCCGGCGCCGCCGCGAAGCGCGTGGCTCACGGCGCCGCTCGTCGGCGCGTCCGCGTCACATCGCACGGTCGAGCAGCTCGACCGGCGCCGGCGGCCCGAAGTGGTGCCCCTGGGCGTAGCGGATCCCCAGCGCGTCGAGCGTCGCGAGCTGGTGCGCGTGCTCGACCCCCTCGGCGATCACCTGCACGCCGACCTCCGCGGCGAACGAGACGACGGCTGCGGCGAGCGCCCGCGCGACCGGGCTCTCGTCGAGCCGCTGCGTCAGCGTCATGTCGAGCTTGATCCAGTCGGGGGAGACGGCGAGCACCTGGCTGAGGCTCGCGTGGCCTGCGCCGAAGTCGTCGATTGCGATCCTGCCGCCGGCCGCCCGCAGCGGCGCGAGGCGACGCTCGAGGTCCGCCTCCTCGATGCGGCGGTGCTCGGTGATCTCTGCGATCACGCGGTGCGCCGCGTCGCCGAGCGCGTCGAGGAAGCCGGATGTCGCCACCGTCTCGGGCGAGACGTTCACGCACAGGGACGCGTCCGCCGGCAGCAGCGGCAGCGCGGCGAGGGCGGCGCGCACCGCGAGCAGCTCCAGCGGGACGCCGAGGTCGACCTGCCAGGCGTCGGCGAACCAGCGGTCCGGCGTGTGCGCCGGGTCGCCCGGGAAGCGCGCGAGCGCCTCGTAGGCGATCGCGCGGCCGTCGCGCAGCGAGACGACGGGCTGGAAGACCGGCACGATCGCCTCCGCGCGCAGCGCTCCGCCGATGCGCGCGACGCACGCCTCGTAGCCGGCGTCGCGCGGGTGCGGCGCGTCCTCGCGCGCCGGGCGGGTGCAGCAGAGGATCTCCTGCGGCGTGCCGTCTTCGTCGCCGACGATGCGCGTGGTCGTCTCGACCCAGCGGTACTCGCCGCACTTGCGGCGCAGGCGGTAGACGACCGTCGCCGGCGCGCCGTCGAGCACGCTACGGTGCACGCCGCTGACCTTCGGCACGTCGTCGGGATGGAAGAGCTCGTACGCCCACCTGCCGACAAGCTCCTCCGGCTCGTAGCCGAGCAGCTCGCGGGAGGCGGCCGAGACGAAGCGGTAGGTGCCGTCCGGCGCATGCGCCGAGATCATGTCGCTGAGGCGATCGACGTCCCAGCGCGGAGGGGATCTCGGCGTTCGGGCCCGCGCGGATGGCGTGCCGTGGGCGCTCATGGTCCGGATGTCGAGGGCGCCGATGCGACGCGCTCGCGGAGAGCATCGACATCCCCGGTGGCGCCCTTGAATACTCAGATGTCTCTGAGCATATCCGCCGCGCTGACGGGAAAACCCGCCCGCTAGAATCTTACGTTGACGTAAAGATCTAAAATCCTTGCGAATCGTGAGCACAGGCGAGGCGACGACGACGGGCACGACTGCGAGCCGCCGGGCGCGACGGCTCGGCGTCGAAGCGGGTCACGAGCACTACAAGTGGTGGGCGCTGTCGTGCACGAGCCTCGGCATGCTGCTCGCCACCACGAACTCGGGCACGCTGATCATCGCCCTGCCCGACCTCGAGCGCGAGCTGGGCACGAGTCTGCTGGCGCTGGTCTGGGTGATCCTCGCCTACATGATCGCCTCGACGGTGCTCGTGCTCACATGCGGGCGGCTGTCGGACCTGTTCGGCCGCAAGCGCGCCTACGTCGCCGGCTTCGTCGTCTTCGCGCTCGCCTCGCTCGGCGCCGGCTTCGCGGCCGACGGGACGCAGCTGATCCTGTGGCGCGTGCTGCAGGGCGTCGGCGCCGCGTTCCTGTTCGCCAACAGCTCCGCGCTCGTGACCGACGCGTTCCCGCGCGAGCAGCTCGGCGTCGCGATGGGCACGAACGTGATGGTCGCCGCGGTCGGGCTGGTGATCGGCCCGGTGCTCGGCGGCGCGCTCGTCGCGATCTCGTGGCAGTGGGTCTTCTGGTTCAACGTGCCGTTCGCGCTCGCCGGGTCCCTGTGGGGTGCGCTGATCCTCCACGAGCTGGCGAGACCGGACGCCGTGCGCGGCTTCGACCCGCTCGGCACGCTCGCGTTCGTCGCCGGCCTCACGGGGCTCGTGCTGGGGATCTCGCGCGGCGGGCTCTCGGGCTGGGACGACCCGGTCGTGATCGCGAGCCTGGTCGCGGCCGTCGTGTTGCTGCCGCTGTTCGTCGCGATCGAGCACCGCGGCCGCGCGCCGATGCTCGACCTGACGATCTTCGAGAACCGCCTGTTCGCCGCCGCGACCGGCGCCGCCTTCATCAACGGCCTTTCGCGCTTCGCGCTGATGTTCGTGTTCGTCTTCTACTTCCAGGGCGCGCAGGGCGACGACCCGATCACCGCCGGCGTCAAGCTGGCGCCGTTGGCGCTCGGGATGCTGATCAGCTCGCCGCTGGCGGGAGCCTGGGCCGACCGGCGCGGCTCGCGTGCGCTCGCCTCGCTCGGCATGCTCGTGACGGCCGCCGGACTGGCCGGCATGACGCTGCTGCAGGCCGACTCGGACTACTGGCTCGCGGGCGCGTGGATGTTCGTCGTGGGGATCGGCTCCGGCATGTTCAACTCGCCGAACACGGCCGCGATGATGGGCACCGTGCCGGCGCACCGGCGGGGGATCGCCGCCGGCGCGCGCATGATGCTGCAGAACACGGGCGCGATCCTCTCGATCGCGTTCGTGCTCGCCGTCATCACCGCAGCCGTGCCGAGAGACGTCCTCTTGAAGATCTTCTCCGGGCTCGCCTCCGGGCTGACGCCGCAGCAGCTGGCACCGTTCATCGCCAACATGCACACGGCTCTGTGGGTGCTCGCCGCCGTATCGCTGCTGGGCGCGGTCGTCTCGTGGATGCGCCCCCGGCAGGCGACGGCCCCCGAGACGGCGGAGGCGCCGGCGTGAGCGGAGGGACGCAGACCGCCCTGCGCATCGGCGACGTCGCGCGACTCGTCGGCACGACGCCGCGCACGATCCGCTACTACGAGGAGAAGGGCCTGCTGCCGGCGGGCGAGGAGCGTGCCGCCGGCAAGCACCGCCTCTACGACGAGCCCGACGTCGAACGGCTCAGAGAGCTCCTGCGCATGCGCAACCTGCTCGGCGTGCCGCTCGAGGAGCTGCGCGAGCTGGTCGCCGTCGACGACGAGCGCACGCTGCTGCGCGGCGAGCTGCATCGCACCGACGCCCCCGCCCAGCGCGAGCGGATCCTGCGCCGCCTCGACGCGCTCGCGCAGCGCCAGCTCGCCGCCGTCGAGCGGCGCGCGGCCGAGCTCGACGAGCTGCGCGAGGAGATCCGCGCGCGCCGTGCGCGCATCGCGGACCTCCTCGCGGGGCGGGAGCCGGGCTAGGCGAGAGGGAGGGGGAGCCCTACATCGGTTGAACCGACTTGCACCGCTCAGGTTCCCTAGGATCTTCATCGATGCGGGTCCAACTGCTCGACGACACCCAGCTGCAGCTTGCGGACGGCGCCACCGGCGCCGACGCCGCCGGCGCGATCGCGATCAGCCTCGGCAGGTCGGCGCTCGCCGTGAAGGTCGACGGAGAGCTGCGCGACTTGTCCGCGCCGCTGCCCGACGGCGCGCGCCTGGAGATCATCACGCCCTCGAGCGAGGAGGCGCTGGAGCTGCTGCGTCACGACACCGCGCACGTGCTCGCGATCGCGATGATGGAGCTGTATCCGGGCGTGAAGATCTCGATCGG
>Ga0157376_10001067_pt1 | contig 17963 bp, 15 predicted proteins | sample M45metaG_FD_121801 | JGI IMG/M metagenome (GOLD analysis project Ga0157376, IMG submission 121801) | Miscanthus rhizosphere microbial communities from Kellogg Biological Station, Michigan, USA - M4-5 metaG | ecosystem: Host-associated > Plants > Roots > Rhizosphere > Soil | place: USA: Michigan... | reverse complement strand
TCAGCACCGCACCATCCGTAAGCCGAAGTTCCCCCGCCTTCACTCTCGCGAGCACTCCGCCTCGTTGCAACTCTCTCTTACTCAATGCTGTCCTCCTCAATCGACCTCCCTGGGAGGTCATCTTAAGGGGACACTTCTATCGAGGTCTCATGGGGACATTATCAAAGTGGCGCAACGAGGGGGTAGTGAAGCCTTGAAGCGGCCCGCGCTCAAGGGCGCCTGTTCAGCCGCAGTCCGATCCGATATTCTTGGGGAACGCCTTCTTTGCAGTGACGAACTTCTCCAAACTCGACGGTATCCTTAATTCGAACTTGTACGATCGTGCCGGGTAGAATGGCTTTCGGGGCAAGGAGGCCGAGACCGTTTTTCGAGACGTCCACAATCCTAACCTGCCAACGATCCAGGGAAAAAGGACTGAGTTCCTGGATGATGGCATGATCTCCGGCACTAAAACGTGGCTCGGACCGCTGATTCTCTCTTCCCATCGAATGAAAACTCAGTCGCAGCCCAAGGGATTCAGAGAATCGCTCCCGGCATTTCTCACACACCGACAAGTGAGACTCCAACGTAGAGGTATGCGCCGGCTCCAAACGTCCCCGGACGTACAGTTCTAGATCGTCCTCATGAAGGTGAGTCGAGTTCTGTAAATCGCGCATATGGAGATGCCTCACTTTCCAGTGAATTCGAGTGTGTTTCATGGCAAGTTCTTTGCCAATCAAGAAAAATTGCGGAATCTGTTCTATTTTCTTAAGTTACTTAGGGAGGATGAACCTTCACTAGGAAGTTCTTACGGATTTGCGGCGAGCGAGTGTGGCAGTTATGCACACTGAAGGGAATATTCTCCTGCAACACCCGCTCCGTAGGAAGCGGAGTACCCAGAATCTATTTCACCAGCGCCGGGTAGCGTTGTGAACGTATGCGCCGCCGGAATGCGCCCCGCCGGCATGTCGAACTCGATCGTACCGCTGATGGCCGCGGTCGATGGGTATGTATTGGCACCCAGCGTGAACGCCAGGTGCCCGTTGGCGGCCAAGCTCAACGTATCGCTGCCGATCTGGTTGTCATCCGCCATCGCCCGCCCGCAAAATTGGATGGCGGCTATCGAGAACGATTTCCTTTTGAACGGATATTTCTCAATCGCCTTGCGCTACACCGCGCCTGCGGCGTTAATCCCCTCCTACCAGGATGTCGGTGAGGTGCTGGTGAACACCCCGCTGGAACTGACGTGGAATCCCAGCACATTTACGGCTGGCCCTGAAGAAGTGATCTTCAAGGTTCCAAAGCGCCCGATCACCTGCGGATACAACTGCGTGAGCGTGATCGCCTGGTGCTGCCCGTGCGGCAACGTGAACGAAGGCTGCAGCAGAATGGCGCCGCTGGCGTCGAAAAACGTCAGAAATACCGAAATATCCTGCGACGTCGACGGATTCACCAGCGCAAGGCCCGAAGTGTAGCCGTTGGTGTGGTCAAAAGGCAGCACCCACTGCGACCTCGCAGAGAAATCCAGAGGCTCGGATGCTTCGCTCGGACGCGGAACCGTGGGAGGTCTGCGGAATATCACAGTGCCCGCGGTGGTGGCGCCCGGCGTGATCGCGGAGGTGAGCGGCTGGACGAAAATCGTCTCCATTAAGGCCCAGCCCTGGGAAAGGGAAACCTTCGTGCCCGCGGTTTGAATGGTCACGCTGCCGTGGGCCGGGATAGCGCCGTAGATCACGGGCCCGGTCAAGACATCAGTTTGCAGCGATAGCGGCGCGCCGCTGTCGTCAAAGAAACTGAGCTTGTATAGCGACGGCGAGGCGTCGATATTGTTCAGCGAAATTAACGTCTGCCAGCCGTCGCCGTCAACGACCTGAGCGATGACCGCAGTCTGGCCCGACGTCGTCGATTGCTGCCCGTAGGCAGCCATCGCGGCGAGCGCCAGGAGGAAAAGTGTGCTCTTCATGCCAGCAGCATATCACCGGATGCCGCCGCCAGTACCGGGATAAATCCCCCTAAAAGCCGGGCCTAAACTGCCTTACGAACGCTTACAGTCCCGCCAACCGCAGGGTGCGCGCCGGCTCCTCGCCCAGCCATTCCGGGTGCGCCGCGGTCGCGTCAAAAATAGAAGTGGTTTTAAACAGCTCATACGTCCCGTCCAGCGCCAGCCTGGCGGTTTTTGCGCGCAGCCGCGCGATCTGCGGCTGTGTGAGCGGGGTGAAAGAAGCAGCGGCCTTGAGCGCTTGCTGCAGGATCTTCATACTGTCAATGCCCGTGATCACTACCGACGTCGGCAAGGTCAACGCATAGTGCAGGCATTCCAGCGGAGTCACCGCGCGGCTCTTCAGGATCGCGCCGTTTCCCATGCTCTTCATGCCCAGGACGCCAATCCCCGCCGCCACTAACTGCGGCAGCACCTTTGTTTCAAAACTGCGGAAATGAGTGTCCATTAGATTCAAAGGCATCTGCACGGTGTCGAAACGAAAGCCATGCCGCTGAGCGGTTTCGAGCATATATAAATGCACGCCGGGATCTTTGTGCCCCGTGAATCCGATGAAACGGATCTTCCCCGCCTTGCGGGCCGCGACGAAAGCCTCCATCGCTCCGCCCGCTGCAAAGATTCGATCGACATCGTCGTAGCGGATCACTTCGTGATGCTGCAGCAGATCGATTTCATCCATGCGCAGGCGCTTGAGTGACTCATCCAGTTGCCGCGCAGCCTCTTTCTTGGTGCGCCCGTCCACTTTCGTCATGACGAACGCGCGCGACCGGTAGCCGTCCCGCAGCGCCTTGCCCATCCGTCTTTCGCTCTCGCCCTCACGGTAATCCCACGAGTTATCCATGAACGTCAGCCCGCCATCGAGCGCCGCCCGCACCAGCCGCACCGAGTCAGCGCTAGAAAGCTGGGGGCTCCCGAGATGGAAGCCCCCTAAGCCCAAAGCAGAAACCTGAACGCCGGTGCGGCCTAACGCACGGTAGAGCATGTTCATATTTATTTTTAGTGTCTGTCGGCGGGGACAGTATTCAAAGCGGAAATCAACCCCCGGCCTTCCGCAGTCGGACGGACGTTTCCGTTCACCACGTCACGCGTGCCGAGGGGCATGCCGTACAGAGCTTCGTTGTCTTCCCGGTCCGGACGCATGGTGCTGCCCTTCAAAGCGATCCCCGCGAAGACTCCGCGCGAGCGCGACCAGGACAACATCTCGGCCGATAGCTTCGCGTCGGTCTGAGCGGAAGCGTTGCGCCCCACTGGACCCGCCGCGACTTCGCCTTCAGCGCCCAGGGTGAACTTGTCCGCCATCAGCCGCTCGGCGCCGCGACGGTTCATCACCAGCATAATGACGTCGGTTTCGGAGCCGCCGATTTGGAAGCCCACGCTGCCGCCTTCCACTCGAATCGCGGCCGGTGCGGACCAGCCTCTCGCCTTATCGTCGCGGCAGGTGATGAAACCTTTGCCAAACTGTCCGCCCACTACAAAGGCGCCTTTTTTGAGACCCGGAACGATCACGGCGCATTCGGCCTTCTCCACCAGGTCGCGCGGGATGCCTTTATCGCCCGCGTTCATAATCTCAGTAAATACACTCGACGCCTCGGTCAGGCGGTCAGCGGCTTGCCTTCGGTCCTTATCACTGGGAGCGGCGAACAGGCAAGCCGTCACGGTCAAAAATCCAAGAGTTTTACGCATGTCGGGAATCTCCTTACCATATCTATAGCAATTGTTTTGCCGCTGTTTTAAAGGCCCTCGCCTCAACGGAGAGGCTGCCCGCGGCGCGCACAATTTGCGCTTCCCCGCAATTTTGACCTGCGCTTACCGCAGCTCTGCCAATTTGGCCGGTTGAGTCAATCACGCCCCAGCCCTTCCAGTGTGAATAGCCGTTAATGTGTCCGCCGATCTCGCGCTAAGCGAAAGGCGTTTCGCGCCGCGGAGCGGAATTAACCGCGAATTAAAGCATCTCGCGATTTTTGACGATGTTAGTACGACATGATTGCCCGTACCCACAATGCTTTCCGCGATTCTGCGATTCGGGCCGCGGATCGCCTGCCCCTTTTATCGTCCGTCCTTCACCGCTCGATTCGCTTGTTAGGACAGGGCGATGACGTCTCCATCAGCGATCTGGGCGCGGTCATTGAAGAAGACGCGGTCATCACCGGCAGCTTGCTGGGGATCGCCAACTCCGTGCTTTACTCCAGGAACAGCAGCGTGGCGTCGGTGCGCCTGGCCATTGCCCGCTTGGGAGTGAATAAGACCAGGAACGTCCTGCTGGGATTGACCGTCAGCAAGTGCTTTAATTCTGTGCGGATTCCGGGTCCCTGGTCATTGGCGCGCTTCAACGCGCATTCGCTCGCGGTGGGGACTTTGAGCGATCTTTTGGTGCAGAACGTCAAGTCCGGCAATCCGGAGTGGGCGTTCATGGCCGGATTGCTGCATGACATTGGTCTCCCTCTGCTGGCCGTGGGCCTGCCGGAAGAGTTTCGAGCCATTACGGCGAACGCCGCGAACGATGCCGAGATCGTCGAGCGCGAACGGGAGTTGCTGGGCTTCACACACTTCGATCTGGGCGCGGAATTATTAGCTCGCTGGAACTGCCCGCAGATGGTTCAGGAGGCGGTCTGGTCCTGCGAAGGCGTGGAATCGGCCAATGAACACCCGCCGAAACTGGGCGCTATTGTCAAAACGGCCAGCTTGCTGGCGGATGCAAATGGCATCACCACCTTCGACACCGGCGAGGATCACCAGCGGACGATGGAACTGCTGGCCGCGCTGGCCATTCCCGCTCCCGTGGACTTCATTGAAAAGTTCAAACGGGAATTCACTGCGTTGCAAGCTGCCGCTTAAGGCGCTTTGCGCCAGGTCAGGCGGTGCGTTCCCTGCTCGACGGCGTAGAAAAGCGTGAGCTGCTGTCCATCGTTTGAAAATTCAAAGCGGCGCTGCTGCTCGCGCCTCACCCAGCCGGGGCGCAGAGAACCGTCTAGATACAGATGCAGTGTTTTCGCCGCGAAGTCCGCCGTATACGTTCCCCAATAAGCCAGATAACCATCCAGCGCCTCGAGTCTTTGCTCCGGCGTAAGGCTGGCGGCCCAACTCGGTCCGCCCTGCGCGGATTCGAGCGGTCTTCCTTCGCGCATCATCTGCACTGCGACGCCACCGTTTTCGTCAAAACGGAATTCACCGGAGGCGCGGCCGTCCCAGGGGAGTGAGACCTGGCCGGACGCTTGATCCGTAAAATCCCACGCAGTCAATTTCCACACACCGGCGAACGCAGGAGTAATCAGATGAAGCACCCCAGATTCCCCTCGAAACCTTGCTCCACGCGCCCGTCGGGCCAGACGACGATGGGAACCATCATGCCGTAGCGGCGAGCTTCATCGAGCGTCGCCTGATCGAGCTCGACGCGGCGCTCTTCGTAGGCCACGCCTTGCGCTTCCCATTTGTGAAGCAGCTTGACGCAGGCATCGCAGCCGCGAATCGTGTAGACGATCGGGAGCATTACTGCAGGGCCGCGGACAGAAGCTGGCGCATTTCCTGTATCGCATCTTTGCGCCACTGATCGGAGCGCGGCTGCAGGCGGGGGATCAATTCCTTGAGGAACGCCTGGCGATCGGCTTCGGGAAGCGATCCGAACGCGGCGTCCGCTGGAAGATTCAGATGTGCCTTGACCTGATCGGCAATCGCCGCCAACTCCGCGTGGGCGCTCGCCGAACGCTCGGTGAAATGCGTGATATAGCGCAGGTCATCGGTGTAGAAAGCGAACACCGGAATGGCGCGCGACTTGCCGTTCAGCAAAAACTCATCCATGATGTCGGCATTTTGATCGCGCAGAAAAACGCGCAGCGTCAAGCCGGCGGCCTCGGCGATACGCGCCATGGTGGGAAGCTCGCGGTAGACGTCGCCGCACCAGGCTTCCGCAATCGCCAGCACGTTCACCGGTCCGTTGGGCTTTGACGCGGCGCTTTTGAAGAACTCAATATCGTCGGCGGTGAGCGGAACGTCCTGGTAATTGGCCTCGAACTTGTCGCGATTCACGGCGGCTTGCGCCAGGAAATCGGCATAGGTGAGCCCTTGCGCGAAGCGCTGGGGAGTGACAACCGTGGTTGTGCTGGGCATAGCTGTTTTATTGTATACATTGAGGATGTCCAAAATGCTTTCGCGCATGGCAGCCATTACGGGCGGATTCACTTTCCTGTTGGGGGCCGCCCTTGGACAAAACAATTCCGGCAAGGAATGGCTGACCTACGGCCGCGATCCGGGCGAGACGCGCTACAGCCCGTTGAGTCAGATCAACGCGGCCAACGTGAGCCGTTTGGCACCGGCGTGGTCCTACGATCTAGGTGCGGGCGGCGGCAATCAGGAAGCGACGCCGTTGGTGCGCAACGGTGTGATCTATGGCATCACCAATTGGAGCGTGGTCTTCGCCGTCGACGCGCGCACCGGCAAGGAGCGCTGGCGCTGGGATCCGGAAGTGAACCAGGCCGCGGTGTTCCCTAAGATTTGCTGTGGCGTGGTGCATCGCGGGCTGGCGAGTTTTCAGAACCTGATCATCGCCCCGATTATTGACGGCCGGCTGCAGGCGCTCGACGCGGATAGCGGGAAAGTGGTGTGGGAAGCGCGCGTGGCGTATCCGCAGGAAAACTACACCGTGACGATGGCCCCGCGGATTGCCAAGGGGAAAGTGATTGTCGGGGTGAGCGGATCGGAATATCCGGTGCGCGGATTCTTCGCGGCCTTCGACGCGTTGACGGGACACTTCGCGTGGAAATTCTACACCGTTCCCGGAGATCCCGCGAAACCTTTCGAGAACGCCGCGATGAAAGCGGCATCGGCAACCTGGGACTCCACCGCGTGGAAGATGGGCGGCGGCGGTACGGTTTGGGACGGCTTCGCTTACGATCCGGAGGCGGATCTGGTTTACGTGGGTACCGGCAACGCGGGGCCGTGGCCGGAAGATCTGCGGCACTCCAAAGGCAAGGACAACCTTTATGCGTGCTCCGTGCTGGCGGTGCGGCCCGACAGCGGCGAGTTGAAATGGTACTTCCAAATGGTGCCCGGCGATTCCTGGGACTACGACAGCGTACAGCAGTTGCTGCTGGCCAACATCACCGTGAAAGGGCGTTCGCGCAAAGTCCTCATGCAGGCGAACAAGAACGGGTTTTATTACGTGCTCGACCGCGTCACCGGGCAGTTTATTTCAGGACAGCCGTTCGCGCAGGTGAACTGGGCGCGCGGACTCAACGAGGAAACCGGGCGCCCCATTGTGAATGAAGCGGCGCATTACGGCGCGCAGACGATTTCGCTTTCGCCGGGGCCGGGCGGCGCGCACAACTGGGCGCCGATGTCGTTCAATCCGGCAACGGGATTGGTTTACATTCCGACCTCCGCCGCCAGCGCGTACGATTACACGCTGGATGAAAATTTTGTGTATAAACCGGAGGGACAAAATTTAGGCGTCGTACGGCCGGGTACGCAGGCGGCGACTCCGGATACGGCTACGGCGGCCATCGCTCCGCAGAACACGACCAAGCTGCCCTCGCCGCCTTCTATTGGACCGGAGCCTCCGCCCCCTGGACAGCGGGGGATCTTGATGGCGTGGGATCCAGTTACTCAAAAAGAGCGCTGGCGCGCGCCGGGCGGTGGTGGAATCGGCGGCGGCACGGTGACCACGGCGGGCAACTTGGTGTTCCAGGTGATCCCCGACGGGCGGTTGGTGGCGTACCGCGCTGACACCGGAGAAAAGCTTTTAGAAATCAAGACGGAGCTGCGCGGCGGGATGGGTCCGCCGATCACGTATGAGCTCGACGGCAAACAGTATGTCTCGCTGATGGGGGGAACGGGTCTCGTGAAGAGGCGGGCGGACGCGCCTCCGCCGCCAGCGGACGCGCCGGCTCCCGCGCAGCCGAAGTTGTTGACCTTTGTGCTCCCATGATTCGCCGCGATTTTCTGAAGTCTACGTTGGGTGGGGCGCTGCTGTGCGCACGGGGCGCAAACGCGCAGTCCACGATCGGAGCGACTCCGCTCTCCGACAACCTTTTTCTGATCACCGGTGCGGGCGCCAATGTGGTGGCAAGAACTGGGTCCGATGGCGTCCTGTTAGTGGATGGAGGCTTGGCCGAACACGCCGCCAGCCTCGCCAAAACCGTAGCCGCGTTACCCGGCGGGCGGCCGGTGCGGACGTTGTCTAACACGCACTGGCATCCCGAACAGACTGGTTATAATTTGTCGTTACGCCGCGCGGGAGCCACTATCATCGCGCACGAAAACACGCGGCTGTGGATGACCACGGATGTCACGCGGCCGTGGGAGAATCGCACATTCCCGCCGGCGCCGAAAGAAGCGCTGCCGACCAAAACGTTTTACGACAAGGACGAAATCACCGTCGATGGCGAGCGCATTGAATATGGATATCTGTTGCAGGCGCACACTGACGGCGATCTCTATGTGCACTTCCCCAAGGCGAACGTCCTCTGCATCGGCGACGTGATTTCCGGAGACGGCTGGCCTTTCATCGATTGGTGGACCGGGGGATGGATCAACGGCGTCGTCAGCGGCCTACAGACCCTGCTCAAAATCGCGAACGCCGAGACGCGCATAGTAGCGGGACAAGGGCGGGTGCTGACCTTCCTGGATCTCGAAGCACAAATGAAGATGTTCGGCACCATTTCGCAGCGTCTGCGAACCATGCTATTCGGCGGAAAGAACATCGACGACGTGCTCGCCGCGCAGCCGACCAAGGAGTTCGACGCGCTTATGGGCGATCCGAAACAGTTTCTGCGCCTGGCGTTTCAGAGCATGTGGGGCCACTTTACTCCGGACGCCTGAAAGACAATACTAGTAGTCGGAAGAACATGCCTAAATTGCGGCCAATCCGCGTTTTGGTGGCGACTGCCCTGGGCGGGATGTTGTGCTGGGGAGCGCCTTCGCCAGCCACATTTCTGGCGCAAGCGGACCAGCATTGGGGGATGCTCAAGACCTATTGCGTCGCTTGCCACAATGCGAAATTGCGCACCGGCGGACTGGCGTTCGATGAGCTTGACGCGGGCGGCGTTCCGGGCAAAGCGCAGGTTTGGGAGAAGGTGGTTCGCAAGCTGCGCGGCGGAATGATGCCGCCTCCAGGCATGCCGCGTCCTGACAAACGGCAAGCCGATGCGTTTGTCTCGTGGATGGAAGGGTATCTCGACGCGTCGGCGGCGCTCGATCCCAATCCAGGGGAAGTCGCGCTGCACCGGCTGAATCGGAAAGAGTACGCGAACGCGATTTACGACATTCTCGGGTTGAAAGTGGACGCATCCGAATTGTTGCCGCAGGACGCGCAGGCCAACGGCTTCGACAACATCGCCAACGTGCTGCAAGCGTCGCCGGCGTTCTTCAATCAATATATGGCTGCGGCGCGAACGGTGGCGGTGCAGGCGGTGGGTCGTCCCGATGCACGGCCGGGCAGCAAAACCTATGTCAATCCTGGCAAGGGAGCGCAGGCTTTTCACGTGGACGGGCTTCCGCTGGGCACGCGCGGCGGCTTCGCTGTCCAGCATGCGTTTCCTTCCGACGGCGAATACGAAATCAATCTGCCGAGCCCGCTGCGCAACATCTGGTTCGTGGGGATCGAGCATCAGTCAACGTTCATCATCACGCTCGACGGCGCCAAGATTTACGAGACTAGCATTGGCGGGCCGGAGGATGACCGTGCCCTCGACATCGATCAATCGCCGGCACAGGAAAAGATCGACGCGCGCTTCAAGAATATTCGTTTCCAGGCGAAAGCCGGTCCGCATCAGATCGCGGCGACTTTCGTGGCGCGGACGTTGTCGGAATCCGATGACCGCATGCCCAACCTGGGCGACAGCGTGGGGTTTGACCGCATGGCGCGCGTCAACAGCTTTGAGATCCGCGGTCCGTTTAAGCCCACCGGCCTGAGCGAAACGCCCAGCAGGCAGCGAATTTTCACTTGTTACCCGAAAGCGCCGGCAGAAGAGCTGGCGTGTGCACAGCGTATCCTTTCGACCGTCGCGCGCCGTGCGTATCGCAGTCCTATCTCGCAAGATGACATGCGCAGCTTGCTGGCGTTCTACGAAGCCGGGCGCAAGCGCGGCGATTTCGACGAGGGCATCCGCAGCGGGCTGACGCGCATCCTGGCGAGTCCGCATTTCCTCTACCGCGCGACCGTCGCGGACCCCGCCAACAAGATCGCTGAATCGACTTACCGCCTGCACGATCTGGAACTGGCATCGCGCTTATCCTTCTTTTTATGGAGCAGCGTTCCGGACGACCAACTGCTGGAAGCGGCCGAAGCAAGGCGATTGAAGGATCGCGCGGTGCTGCAGCGCCAGGTGATGCGGATGCTGAACGACGGGCGCTCACGCACACTGGCCAGCAACTTCGCGTACCAGTGGCTGCAGTTGAGTGCGCTCGATGAGATCGTGCCCGACCCCAAAGTCTTTCCGTTGGCCGACGTGCGCGACGATATGGTGCGCGAGGTCGAGTGGTTTGTCGATAGCGTGTTCCGCGAGGACCGCAGCGTGCTCGACCTGATGACGGCCGATTACAGCTATTTGAACGAGCGGCTGGCGGTGCATTACGGAATCCACAACGTGAAGGGCGACCTATTCCGCAAAGTGCAAATGGAGAATCCAGTGCGCCGCGGGCTGCTGGGCAAGGGCGCGGTGCTGATGGTGTCGTCGTATCCCGACCGCACGTCGCCGGTGCGCCGCGGCGCGTGGATTCTCGAAAACATCACGGGAACGCCGCCCGCGCCGCCGCCTCCGGATGTCGAAGCGCTGCTCAAGGACAATAAGGTGGGCGCGAAAGTTTTTAAGTCCGTGCGCGAGCGGCTGGCGGAGCATCGCACTAAGGCTAGTTGCAACGCATGTCACGGCATCATGGACCCGTTGGGGTTTGCGCTGGAGAATTTCGACGCCGTGGGGCGCTGGCGGGACATCGAAATGTTCGCGGGGACTCCGATTGACGCGACCGGAAAGCTGGCGGATGGGACGCCGTTGGCTGGTCCCAATGATTTGCGCGAGGCGTTAATGCGCAACCCGGAACAGTTTGTGCAGACGTTCACGGAAAAGCTGATGATGTATGCGCTGGGGCGGAAGCTGGAGTATTACGATATGCCGGCGGTGCGCGCGATCGTGCGGTCCGCTGCAGCCGATCATTACCGGTTCTCATCGCTGGTGATGGGAATCGCCTCGAGCGATGCGTTTCAACTGAAGAGAGTAAGCGCGGAGCCAGTGAAGACGGCAAAGAATTAAGAAAGAGGCAGCCATGTTCATTTCGAAAAAGCATCTGTCGCGTAGAACCGTACTGCGGGGGTTGGGCGCGGCGGTGAGTCTTCCGCTGCTGGATGCGATGGTGCCTGCGGCGACGGCACAGTCGAAAACCGCGGCCAAACCGGTGCCGCGCATGGGCTTCATTTACGTGCCGCACGGGTCTGTGCTCGACCGCTGGTCTCCCCAGAAAACGGGTACCGATTTCGAACTGCCGCAGATTCTCAAACCGCTGGCGCCGTTCAAAAGTCATCTCACGGTGGTGAGCGGACTGCGCAACAAGGCGGCGGAGAGTCCCACGCCACATGCCATCACGGCCGGTACCTGGCTGGGTTGCGTCGCACCGGCGCCGCAGCAGGCAACGCTCGCGGGGACCAGCGTGGACCAACTCGCGGTTCCCTATATCGGGCAGAACACGCCGTTTCCTTCGCTCGAACTTTCGACCGAGCCTGGGACCACTTGTGACCCGACTTTCGGTTGCAGCTACGGCCACACCATCGCATTCCGCACGCCGACGCAGGCGCTGCCGATGGAATACAACCCGCGCAAAGTTTTCTACCAGTTGTTCGGCCAAGGCGACAACGCGCAGGAGCGCGCCGCGATTGTGGGTGAGACCAAGAGTATTCTCGACGCCGTGCTGGGCGATGCCGCGTCCTTGCAAAGCCAACTGGGCGCGAGCGATCGCGCCATGGTGAGCGCGTATCTGGACTCGCTACGCGAGATTGAGCGGCGCATTCAGAACACAGAGAAGAGCAATCTTTCGAAGATCGATTTACCCGACGCACCGATCGGTGTGCCCAACGATTTCAACGAGCATCTGAACTTGATGTTCGATCTGCTGGCTGTGTCCTATCAGGCGAATCTCACGCGTATCTTCACGTTCATGATGGGCAAAGAGGTGAGCATGCGGACGTTCAATAATGTCGGTGTGCCGGACGCGTTTCATCCGCTCTCGCACCACGGCAATAGTCCGGCGAATCTGGACCGGCTGTCGAAGGTGTTCGCGTACCACACGGAGGTTCTGGCGCGGTTCGTGAAAAAGCTGTCGGAGACGCCTGATGGCGATGGCTCGCTGCTGGATCATTCGATCATTCTGTATGGCGGCAATATGAGCGACAGCAATCGCCATAATCACGATCCGCTGCCGTCGGCGGTGATTGGGCGCGGCTATGGAAAGATCAAGGGCGGGCAGCATTTGTCGTATCCACAGAGCACGCCGCTGGCGAATTTGATGCTGACGCTGCTCGATCGCGCCGGCGTTCCGGTGGACAAGGTCGGCGATAGCAACGCTGTGATGTCGGAGGTTTAGGTGAAGTTTGCGGCGATCGTGGTCCTGGCGGGTGTGTGCACGGCCGCGTCCGTGAATCGCGACGCGTTTTTGCGCGCGGTGCAAAGCGGCGACGGCAATGCGGCGGCGGCGATGATCCAGCAGGGCGCTGATGTGAACGCGCGCGAAGCTAACGGGACGAGCGCGCTGCACTGGGCGGTTTACCACCAGGACGCGGCGTTGGTGAAGCGGCTGCTCGCGGCGGGCGCGAAAGTTGCGGTGGTCAACGATTTTGGTTCGTCGCCGATGCAGGAAGCGGCCATCACAGGAAACAAAGCGGTAATCAAGCTACTTCTTGACGCTGGGGCGAACGTCGAATCGGCCAATGCCGAAGGGCAGACGGCGCTAATGGCGGTGGCGCGCACCGGTAACGTGGACGCGGCGAAAATGCTGATCAAAGCCGGCGCCGATGTCAACGCTGCTGAGAAATTCGGCGGACAATCTGCACTGATGTGGGCTGCGGCGCAGAGCCAACCCGCGATGATCCGCCTGCTGCTGGAGTATGGCGCGAAGGTCAACGCGCGCGGGGCGATTCGCGACTGGCAGACGCGCATCACGGCCGAGCCGCGTCCTAAGGATCGCCACCGCGGCGGCTTCACTCCGCTGCTGTATGCGGCGCGCGAAGGTTGCATCGATTGTGCCCGGGCACTCATCGAAGGTGGCGCGGATGTGAATCTCTCCGATCCGGATCGTATCTCGCCGCTGGTGCTGGCGTTGATCGACCAGCGTTTCGATTTCGCCGCCTATCTGATTTCGGCAGGCGCGGATGTGGATCGCTGGGATTTGTATGGACGCTCGCCGCTCTACGCGGCTTGCGATCTGGCGACGCTGCCGACTGGCGGACGTCCGGACACGCCCTCGACGGACAAGACCACTGCTCTCGAAGTGATCGACATGCTGCTGAAGGCGGGCGCGAATCCGAATCTGCAATTGAAACTGCGTCCGCCGTATCGCAATGTTCCTTTCGACCGTGGCGGCGATCAGGTGCTGTCGACGGGAGCCACACCGCTGCTCCGCGCATCGAAGGCCGGCGACAATCCCGCGGCGATGCGTTTGCTGCTGGAGCATCACGCGCTGGTCGATTTGCCGAATGCCGACGGGGTGACTCCGCTGATGATTGCGGCCGGCATGGGGCATGGCATCAATCCCAGCCGCGGGCGCTATCAGGGCGATGAGGATGCCGCGCTGGCCGTCGGGATTCTGCTCGACGCGGGCGCTGACATCCACCGCCGCGCCGCGAACGGAATGAATGCCGTGCACAGCGCCGCGATGAAGGGCTGGACGGCCACGATCCGCTTGCTGGCTGAGCACGGGGCGGAAGTCGACATCAAGGATCGCGACGGGAAGACGCCGCTCGATTACGCTTCCGGGAACTACAAGCCCGTCCCGCAGGGTGGAGGTTTAGTGGTTCCTCCAACAGTGAATCCCGAGACGGTGAACCTGCTGCAGCAGCTAACCAAGGTGAACTAGAGCGTCCGGAAACAGTCGTCGGCGGACGGCGCTTTCTGGATGTCGCCGAGTTCTTGCAATTGCGCGATCAGCATTTCCCAGCGCTCCTTGGTCATGCTGCCGAGCTGCGTCCCGGCGATCTCAATCAGCGGCTTCTGGGCTGCGGCGACTTCCGCGAAAACCTCCGGCGCCATCGAGGGATTCAGTTGATTCATGCGTTGGTTGGTGGGCTTGGGGTCGTCGAGGTAAGTGCGCCAGCCTTCGCGCACCGCGGCCACCATGGCTTTCGCGCGATCCGGGTTTTGCCGAAGAAAATCACCGGTGGTGGTCAGTACGGTGGTGTACGGATTGTAGCCGACGTCCGACACCGGGAACACCTGCACGTCGGCGCCCTGGTGTTTCGCGGTTAACGGCTCGGATACGATAAAACATTGCTGGGCGAAATGTTTGTCGGCTAGGAACGCGCTGATATCGCCGCCAGGCGAGGGCACGATCTTCACTTTGCCGAAGCCATAGTTCTTTTCGAGCAAGCGCGCGTAGGGGAGGCCGCGCTGAATCGCTAGCGTTCCTCCGCTCTTCAGCAAGTCGGCCAGGCTGATCAACTTGCGAGAGGCGTGCGCCATGATGCCTTGCGGATTGTTTTGGAACACGGCGAAGAGCGCCACCACATCGTTGCCTTGCGAGCGCGCGACAACTAGTTCGTCCGCGGAAACGACGCCGAATTCGGCTGAGCCCGCGCCGACCATCTGGATGGTGGGCGTGCCGGCGCCTCCGGGTAAGATGTCGACGTCGAGGCCGTGCGCTTGATAGGGGGCGGCGTAGAATCCGCCGAATTGCGGATCGGGTTTCCAGTTGAGCGCCAGTCTGATCTTGCCGGGCGCTTTGCCGCACGCGGCCAGCAGCGCGGCGCTTCCGGCGAATAGGAATTTTCTACGGTTCATTGTTCCGACGCGTGCCATCGTCGCAGCGTAACATAACTGACCAGGTTAATTAGTCCGAAGAGCGCTAATCCCAGGACGGATGCGAGTAACACGGCGGCGAATACTTTGTCTACGCGCTGCTGCGTGCGGGCGACATCAACTACGGATCCCAGACCTTGGCCGCCGATGAACTCGCCTACGATGGCGCCGATGACGGCTAGGCCGGAGGCTACGCGCAGTCCAGTGAGGATTTGTGGGAGCGCTGCGGGGAAACGCAATTTCCATAAGGTGACAAAGGTGGAGGCGCCGTATAGGCGGAAGAGATCGCGCAGCGCGGGCTCGGTGGACAGAATACCGCTGAGGGTGTTGGCGATCACGGGGAAAATCGAGACGACGAATGCCGACGCTACTACTGTGCGCGTTCCGTAGCCGAACCAGATCACCAGCAGCGGGGCGATGGCGATGATGGGTACGGTTTGGAAGAACACGGCGTAGGGATAGAAGGCTCGTTGAATCGCGCGTGAGGAGGAGAGGAATACGGCGATGGCGATTCCTATCGCGGTGCTTAGGAGAAAGCCAAGCAGGGCGCTGGTGGACGTGGTCAGCAGCGCGCCTAACAGCTCGCCGCGGCTTTCGACCATGGCGCGGAGAACGGAACTCGGCGCTGGCAAGAGGTAGGACTTTATCAAGCCGTAGCGCACTGCGAATTCCGCGGCGGCGGTCACTACCACTAGCGGGATCAGTGCTGGGACGATCCGGCGAATCACGATTCTTCCTCCATCGCGGCCAGGAGCGACTGCATCTCGCGGCCAAGGAGCGGGTCCGTGCGCAATTCGTCGTTGCGTTCGGTGGGGAGATCCAGGCGGCGGTCGAGTTTGATTCCGCCGCCGCGTTTGGTGAGCACTACGGCGCGGTTGGCTAGGAACGCGGCTTCGGAAATCGAATGGGTGACGAAGACAACAGTGATTCCGCGCTTCTGCCACAATTCGCGGAGTTGAATGTCTAAACGGAAGCGCGTGATTTCATCGAGTGCGGCGAAGGGTTCGTCCAGGAGCAACAGGCGCGGCTGCGTCACTAGCGCGCGCGCGAGCGAGACGCGCATGCGCATGCCTCCGGAGAGTTGCGTGGGATAGCGGTCCTCGGCTTCGAACAAGCTTACTTGCTGGAGGGCGGCTCGCGCGGTCGCGTAGCGCTCGCCTTGCGGGACGCCCATTAACTCCAAAGGCAGAGCGGCGTTGTCGAGTACGGTGCGCCAGGGCAGCAGGTGCGCGTCTTGAAACACGAAAGCCGTTTGGAAGCGCCCTTCGGGTTGGATGGCGATGTGTCCGGCGGTGGGCTCCATGAGTCGCGCGATCATGCGCAGGAGCGTGGACTTGCCGCATCCGGAGGGGCCTAGAATCGCGATGAATTCGCCGGCGACGATTTCAAGATCCATGCCGGCGATGACCACCAACTTGTCGAAGGCTTTGCGCACGCCTTGGAGCTGCAGAGCGACGCCGCCGGGTGGTTGCAGGGCGCGCCCCTATTTCACTACCGTCTTCGCGACGGCTTCGTTCTCGTAGGCGTCGGAAACACGCACGGCAATAGTGGCTTCGCCCGCGCCCCGGTCGGCTTCGAAGCGATAGTCGTGCTCTTCGGAGTCGGTGAGGCGCGTGGTGGGCTCCACTACTTTCCACTCGCCTCCGTTCACCGAATATTCGGCTTTGGCCAGAACGTTGAGGGCGTCTTTGGCGTGGAAGCGGACATCGACTTTCGCGCCTTGCGCCGTCGCGGCCAGCGTGGTTATTTCGGGGGCGGTGTTGTCGATCAGGAAGCGGTCGCTTTCGCGCGAGGTGGTGAGCGTTTGCTCGGGGGTGTTCGAGGGCGCGTCACTGGCGGTCACGCGCACGCGGTATTTTCCGTCGGGATACGCGGATGAATCCCAACTGTAGAAGCGCTCGCGCAAGTTCTCGCGCAGCGGCTTCCAGGTGGTTTCGTTTTCGCCGCGGATTTCGATTTTAAAGAGAAGCGTGTCGGCGTTGTCGTCGTTCGCTAACCAGCGCGCGCCGATGAAGCCTTTGGCGAAGGTGAGAGCGGGCGATGATCCAGTGTCGGCCGTCGCGCGCGTGGGCGCGGGCGTCGGAGTCGAGCGGCCCAACGCTGGTAGCGTCAACGTCGCAGGATTGGGAGGGGTTGCCGCGACTGGGGCTGGGAATTTGTAATTGGCTGGCGTGGTTTCGATGGCTTCGATCACCGGAGCCACGTTCTTCATCTCGTAGGCAGCGGTTACGTCGTAGAGTTCGGCGGAGCCTGCTACGGTCGCGCGATATTGCAGGAAACGGGCGGCGGGGGACATCACGCGATCGCCTGTGAGCTTGACCCACGGGCTCCAGTCTTTCTGCGCGCGGCTGACGTTGCCGCTGCGGGTTTCGAAGGTCACGGCTCCTGACCCGGCGTAGAGCGAAGTCACGCGGCCCCAATAGGAGAAGGCTCCGGCGTCGAGGACATCGCTTTCGAGAGTGCCGGAGGCTTCGCGCTCGGGACCGATGGAAAAAATTTCGCCGATATTGCCGGTGACTGCGTACAGGCGTCCGTTGGCGCCTTGGGCGAAGCCGGTTACTTGCGCGGCGGCGAGGTTCAAGAGGCGCGTATAGGTGTGATCGGAGTCGAGACGGTAGACGTTGCCGCGGTTGCCGGTGCCGGCGATGACGCTGCCTTGGGCGTCGAAGGCTAGCGCATAGACGACGTCCTGCGCGTGGGTCCAGACGCGGCGGGCGTAGCCGTCGGGTTGAATGCGAAAAATTTCGGAGCCGCCTTGCACGCCGATGGGCGCTCCGGTGGCGGTGGGCGGGGCTGGCGCGCCATTGCGTGCGGGGCCGCCCGTGGGGACGGCCAACGTAATCGTTCCTTGACTGGTTTGCACTTGGCGCTGCGGCGTGGGCGCGGGGGCGGTCGCGGGGGCTTTGGTTCCGGTGCCTGCGGCGTAGACGTTGCCGTTCGGTGCGACGGCCACTGTGGTAATTTCGCGCTTGTCGGCTTCGTACAGAACAAAG
>Ga0157376_10001065_pt1 | contig 17971 bp, 16 predicted proteins | sample M45metaG_FD_121801 | JGI IMG/M metagenome (GOLD analysis project Ga0157376, IMG submission 121801) | Miscanthus rhizosphere microbial communities from Kellogg Biological Station, Michigan, USA - M4-5 metaG | ecosystem: Host-associated > Plants > Roots > Rhizosphere > Soil | place: USA: Michigan... | reverse complement strand
GGTTCACCCGGTTCCAGGATTGCCGGTTTGTAGTTTCCGTCAATGATATCCAAATGCAGATGTGCAAATTGGTTCGACCGCCTATATTTCGAGATCGTAAGCTGTGATCCGGAAAAAATTTGCCAGGCAGTGTTAATACTGTTTATTTGGGCTGCTGTCGTGTCGGGACTCACCAGGATAGCGAAATCAAGATCGCTTTCAGGTACCGCCTGTCCACGGGCACAGGAATTTACGACTAAAATAGTATCTGTCTCCCGGATACTCTTAAAATAATCCTTTACTACTTCAGCTGCATCCTGATGCAATTTTGTAGGAAACGACGGTGTGAGTAACATGGCATTTAGAAACAAATTTAGTAAGTCTAAATCGACCATCGAGGGATTTTATCAGGGGTAAAATTTTTCTATTTTTCATATCGCCCTGTATTTCCCATTATTTTTTATATTTTCTGATTCAATGCCCATTGGCTTGCTTCGCAATTGATCGGGGGAAAATTGTTTAGTAAATCGAAGATACAGGGCCAGGTTGCCCAGAAACAATTCAAATCCATAGATAAAATCTTCCACCGGGATGGTCATAATCCGAATACCAAGGTTATCGGATGGATTATACCATACGACAGGAGCCGAAAGGCCGGTTCCAGTCAGAATTCCGTTTACCAAAAGAAAAGGAAATAATAGTATTACGAAAATACTGACAGCTTTCCCAAACCAGTTTATATGAAGGCCAAACTTTAAAAACAGACAAAGGAGTGCCGTGCTGATAAACGTGGAAGAAGTATAAAGCTTTTTCCAAAACAGCAATCCGGTCACGAGCAAAAAACCCGAAAGCAGGATGCAGAAAATATTTTCTGATTTTGGATTCCAGGAGAAATCATAGAATTTATCCAGACAATAGTAGGTAAATACACAGGCATATGGTATACTGATAAAAAAAAGAACTTCTTCCACCGGAAGATTGAAAAGCCGGATCCCGGTTATATATCCCGGATTAAAACCCCATACACCAAGCGAAGTAAAAATGGAATCAAGAACTAAGAAGGGAATGGCGATAAAAAGTATTGCTTTGAACAGCCTCCCCCAGTTTTTGTGGAAGCGTATTTTTGGATGGAAGGAAGCGACCAGGGGAATCGCTATTACAAAGACATCAATGAGAAGATACAGTAATTTCATTTTTGCTTTTTGATTTCATTTCGCGGAAATATTTGAAGGGTACCCACAGCATCCCGAAACATTCTCCATCCTCCCGGTCAAGGTGTTTATGATGGATTTTATGCGCCCGCCGGATGGCCTTCAAATAAACCGAATCTGAACGATGGAACAGCCGGATACGTTGATGGATAAAAACATCGTGTACCAGAAAATACATCATGCCATATAAGCAAATCCCAATGCCAATCCAAAAAAACGCGTTATAGCCGTTGCGGATTCCAAGTAGCAGGGCAGCAATGCCCGGAATCGCGAAAATCAGAAAGAAAAAGTCGTTATGTTCAAAAAAGCCATTTAATTCCTTTTTATGGTGATCCCTGTGCAGTTTCCACAAAGGACCATGCATCAGATATTTGTGCGACAACCAGGCGACAGCTTCCATACTGCCGAATGAAACAAGTACTATACTTATTTTCAGAATGATAGCTTCCATTTTACGCCCATTTAATTTGTAAAAGACTATTGAACATCAGACTCAATTTTTTGCCATTGTTAATCCTGACCCGTTTATTCAGAAGACCTGTTACGGGCAGCCTTTTTATTTTATTAAAGAGCGAAAGATAATAGATGTATGCCAGGTATACACCTGTTCTGGAAGATGGCGGCAGTTTTTTAATTCCCGGCAGTGCCATGGCAAAGTCCCTTTCAATATCCTGCTCAATTTGTTTTTTTGCCTGCACAGTAAACTCCATCAGATTGAGATTCGGAAAGTAGGTTCTGCCAAGCAGGTGAAAGTCATCTTTCAGGTCCCTTAGAAAATTAACCTTCTGGAATGCGGAACCCAGTTTCATCGCAAACGGTTTCAATTCTTCATAAGTCTCGTTGTTGTTCTCCGTGAAAACGTGCAGACACATCAGACCCACTACTTCTGCTGATCCCAGTATATATTGCTCATATTTTTTATCATCGTAGTTGATTTTCTTCAGGTCCATCTCCATGCTTTGGAAAAAAACCTCGATCAATTCATATCGGATATTGTAATCGTGAACGGTTTTCTGAAATGAATTCAGGATGGGGTTGACGGAAATCCGTTTATCCAGGGCTTCCCATGTTTCGGTTTTGAAATTTTCGAGCAGCGTCTTTTTGTCGTACCCTTCAAAGCTGTCGACTATCTCATCTGCGATACGCACAAAACCATAAATGGCATAGATATCACCCCTTATCCGCTTGTTGATGTACAAAATGCCCAGAGAAAAACTCGTGCTGTAAGAGTCCGTGATAATTTTGCTGGCCCTTGAGGAGAATTGATCAAATAGCAACTTCATGCTTTTGGGAGTTTAAATGTTTAATAAGTTGTGTGGCGGCAGTTTTACCGGAAATCAGGGAAGGGGGAACTCCGGGGCCTGGAACAGTGAGCTGGCCGGCATAAAAAAGATTCTTTATTTTTCTGTTGTTTATTTTAGGTTTCAGGATGGCTGTTTGAAACAGGGTATTGGCCAACCCGTACGCATTACCCTTGTAAGAATGGTAATCGGTTATAAAATCGGATACCGAATAGCTTTGTTTAAAATCTATATAAGGACGGATATCGGTACCTGCGTGTTTTTCAAGCCGTTTCATCATGATATCAAAATATCTTTCGCGGAGATTTTCGTTATCACCGAGACCGGGAGCAATCGGCATTAAAAGGAATAAATTTTCGTGACCGGTCGGTGCCACTCCATTGTCCGAACGGGAAGGACAGCAAACATAAAAGAGCGGCTTTGTGGGCCATTGGGGAGACTTGTAAATTTCTTTTGCATGCTGAATCAGGTCCTCGTCAAAAAACAACGTGTGGTGATTCAGTTTATTTAATCTTTTTTTTATTCCGAGGAAATAGATCAGGCAGGAAGGGGCGAAGGTTTTTTTCTGCCAGTATCCTTCATGGTAATTGGCTGCCGACCCAGGAAGCAAAACCTTTTCGACATAGTGATAATCAGCCGTTGCCAGTACAGCATCACACGGAAGATGAACACCATTTACAATGATGCCGGTGGCCTTGTTATTTTTAATAATTATTTTTTCAACCGGGGAGTTGAAGAGAAATTCGGTTCCGTTGCGGGATGCCAGTTCCCGGATAGAACGGATCACCTCTCCGAATCCTCCCTGAGGGTACCAGGTGCCGAGTTTCAACCCGGCATAATTCATGAGACTATACAGCGCCGGAGTGTCGCGGGGCATGGCTCCGAGAAAAAGAACGGGAAACTCCATCAGCGCGATCAGTTTCGGATGGGAAAAATATTTACGGATATGACTGCTGAAGGAGGAAAACAGATTCAGGCGTAGCGCCTGGCGGATTAGCCGGATATCTGCAAATTCAGTTAAGGAAAGACCGGGCATATAGGAAAAGTCCCGCATTCCAATATCATATTTATATGCAGCTTCCTCCATGAATTTATCGAGTTGGAAACTGCTTTTAGGTTCAATGGATTCGAAAAGCACCCGAAGCGCAGGATAACTTGCAGGGATACTCATCTGTTCCTGGTTTTCAAAGATGATATCAAAGGAAGGATCCAGTAATTTCAATTGGTAGAAATCTGACACGCTGTAACCGAAATCGTTGAAAAACCTTTCGAAAATATCGGGCATCCAATACCAGCTGGGGCCCATATCAAAGACATAGCCATTATCGGTGATCAATTGCCTGGCCCTTCCACCGGCCGATGCATTTTTTTCATACACCCGCACGTCATGTCCCGCAGCCGACAGATATGTTGCCGCACTTAATCCTGAAAACCCGGCACCGATAACGGCGATGGTAGCCATAATGGTTTGTTTATATAAATTAATATCATATTAAACAGCAGGAAGCAGCAGATGAGCGCCCAATTCTTCGGCGGAACCAAGGAACTGTATCTTCTTTCCGGGCTTTAACTGGTAGAATAATTCAGGGTTGGCCGCCACGAATATTTTATTGACCGGTGAATCCTTTCTTAACCTGTCAATATAATTTTGAATATTTAAGACAAGATCGTGATGCACAAAAGATAAAAGCAGGTTGTCAGGTTTTAAATCTTTAACCGCGGACCGGACAGACGATTTAGGAACGTTCCCGCCGAGGTATATCACCCGTTGGCCTGAGAGGCGAATGAGGTAGTACGCCAGCAACAAGCCGATTTCATGAAACTCATTTTCAGGCAAAAACAGGATCCAGAGGGGACTGCCGGGTTTCGCCGGAGGCAGGGAATCAATAGCCGTAAAAAGCTTCTGACGAATCAGATTACTGATAAAATGTTCATTTGCCGTAGACAGGGTGTCGTTTAACCACATCAACCCAATACGATTCAGCGCAGGATAAAGCACCTGCGTATAGGTATCCCTCATGCCATACCGGAGCAGACAATGGGAAAATATATTTACAAACTGGGATTCATCATAAGTCAATGCAGCCGAGATCAGTTGCGAAATAAAGTATTCCGTCGGGGCGGGCGTTTTTGCCACCAGCATCTTACTACTCAGGGACCGCAGCACTTCATCCGACATCGTACACAGTTCGGAAACACGATAGCCCGAATCGAGCAGGCCCGAAATATTCAGAAGCCGTTTCAACTGCCGGGAATCATATTGCCGGGTATTCCCCGACGAGCGGTTCGGACTCAGTGCCTGGTAACGCTTTTCCCATATCCGGATGGTATGGGATTTTATCCCGGAATATTGCTCCAGCTCGGAAATCGAAAAAGAATCCATACCGTTTGTTTATATTTATAGCGATATATTTAAACACAAATATAGGACGATATTTGATTAAACTACTTAAATATTTAAACTGAATAATTAAAATGGCAACTTTTACCTTAAAAACCGCTCAATAGATTCCCACCGGCCTGGGAAACATCCTGATCGTTTTTCAGATACTGGTAACCTGCAGGCTATTACGCCTCAAAATCTGGGATTTACTATTTTATCAGACCGTTATGATGGGAAAATGTACCCGGGACAGATGGTTGAATACATCGTCAGGCCGGCGCTCCGTGTTCCCATATATTGGATGCAGAGATTACCCATGTACGGGATCGGCCTCTTTTTATTGATGAGCAGCGGGTTGGTCCATACCGAATATGGTACCGTCAACAGACTTATGATTCCAATGTGAATATTTTAAATGCTTCCCTTGTAATGACTTTGAAATTTTCAGTCATTTCCTCTAATGTGCATCCGATAACTTTAAGATTAACAGGTAAATTATTCCTGGTTTCCATAAGATCCATTTGAAGAATACAGTTATCAAGTTCCTCACCTCTGCCTTTCAGTTTATCAAATAGTTGACGAGCCAACCTTTCTTTGTTCCCAATATAAAACCTGGCAAAACTCTCAAAACCTCGTGGAGTCTTAATATATAGTAGTATATAATATGCAGTCTCCATTCTTAATGAAAGGGCGGGATAAGTGCCCCGCCCGAATTTAACATGATAACCAATTCGAATTACTGAATCTCAATAGAACGGGTAACCTTTTGAGCATGCTCCTTTTTAGGAATACTGAGATAAAGAATGCCGTCCACATATTTCGCAGATATCTTACCGGGATCAACGGTATCGTCAAGATTAAATGTCCTGCTAAACTGGCCCTTTTTAAATTCCCTTCTGAACCACCCTTCGCTCCTATCTTCTTTCCCTTCTTCTTCGGCATGTTCGGCTGAGATGGTTAACCGATCTCCTTCCAGGTTTAAGTGAAAATCCTGCTTTTGCAGTCCCGGAGCAGACAATTCCAATTCATATGTTTTGTCAGTCTCCCAGATATTCACCGGAGCCTGGGTCAGACTGGGGGATTTATTGATCCCATTAAAACCCCAAAATTCATCATCAAAAAAACGATTCAGATTATTTTGGAAGATCTGATCTACAACACTTCCAAAAGTTGCCGGCTGACGGCCATTTTCTCTTTTAATAATGTTATTCATGATTTCCTCCTTTTGTTTTTAAGGTGAATGAATAAAAATCGGACAGCAAGCAGAATGCCAATGTGCAATTCTGAAATTTTGGCTAACGAAGTGAATTACTACTTCCAAAAAATGAAAATATTTCATGAAATATTTTCATTTTATGTAGTGTGACGCGTATTCGAATATAAATGCAAGCTGGCAATAAATTGATTTTCAAATATTTCTGGATTTACTCAGCATCCTGGATGTTGAAGTCAATCCAGTCCCGGGCACTTTGCCTTTCAAACGAAGTTTTAGAGGCATTTTTGTTTATGATCGGTGAAAGCTTGCTTTCACAAGCGACGAAATAAAAATGCCGGAAACGCCGAAGGCGTTTAAGGCATTATACAGCCCCTCGTGGGAGTCTCTGGATCACCGGAACAGGCGAAGCATGTATAGGTAATACAGTCGAGGCACGAGGTCGTGCTTGTCGTAGACAAATGGGGCCTTTTTTGGCTGCGGAGCGAATTTATTCCCTGGTTCGCTTTTTTCGGTTTTTTTTAAATTATCAGAACATTGGTTATTGCTAACGCACCCACTTGGCAATTAGAAATTTCAAATCCCATCGTTCCTATTTTTCATTGCTTTAATGACTTACTTAACCTACTTAACTTAAATATCTAGTTCAGTCAGAGTGCTGGAATACAGCAAAAACTCACTTGAACTTAATAACAAATAACACTTTTCATTGAAGTGCACCTGACAAATGTAAGCCTGGTAAAAACAGAACGCATATGCAGTCAGACTAAGTGTAATCACTTAGCCGGTAAACTATTTTACATACGGGTTCAGCAAAACCTCATCATTGAATTGAAAACTAATACTAAAAAAATAAGAGAAAATAAATTTTTTCCGCGATCATAAAATAAAGTCGCTCATTATTATATAAGTTTCGTCAGCCAATTGGGCAATAACATTTTTTTTAAAATTTCCGATTCCATTTTTGCAAATTCAAATTATTGTTCTACCTTAAATTCTTAACTCTTCAAACATCTTTGTCAATTGCTAGTCCCCTCTGTTAGTATCCCTACGAACCCGTGAATTCATTGTGGAAAAGGCTTCTGAAAGATTTTTTTTTGATTCCTAGTCAGTTTTTTTTGAAATCGGCGCCTGATTAGTGCTGGGTCCATAATCTTCGTTCTTTAGCAGAGACAAACCTGGTTTGTCCCAATCCTCCTGTTATTGCATTTGCAGTTTCATGATGAAGCTGTAAACATTTGTCTTTTTTAGCAGTAGCATAAAATCGTCTTATGATTTTTCAGGCCGTGGATATTATCCGTCAGGAACTCATCGCGAATCTGGTTAAAGCTGATCTTGGCAACATCAGTGAAATCATCAATGATCCCAATAATAATGGAACGAACGCAGATATTATTATTTCCCTCATTAATATCGAAGAGAACAGAATTTCCAAGGATCCAAATAATTTCATTCGCAAAGACGGTGGCATCATTCTTAAAAACCCCGCCGTGCATTTATACCTTACCTTATTATTCACCTCCGTCAGGCGCGCCGGCGCATACGGGCTTGCTTTGCAGGATTTGCAAAGTGTGATCGGCGTGTTTCAAAAAAAATATTTATATAATCACGAAAACACGCCGGCACTGGATACGAACATCGAAAAACTGATCCTGGATATGGTTAGTCTCAACCTCCAGCAATTGCATGAAATATGGTCCGTACTGGGCGGAAGGTATTTCCCCTCCGTGGTTTACCGGATGCGGATGGTAACAATTGACAGCCTGTCGGAAATTTCAGGACCGCTGATAACAGAAATCGAAACCGAATATTTCAAACTGGAACGGCCATGATAGAAGTTGTGAATTCCATTTACAGGCCATTGTTTACCGTGAAGTTCATTCACAGCGGTTATGAAACGCCGATGGATAATTTTTTCTCACAAGCCGTTTCAATAACGACTGATGAAGATACTGGAAATCTTTTCAGGAACTATAAGATGAGCTACCGTTTTTTTGATAATACCCTGATCTGCTTTATACAGTGTACACCATTTAATCCACCGGCCCCCGAACCCAAACTGCCTTCGGTTAAAATTGATGGAGATATACGAATTCGCTTTTTGATAAAGACCAATAACGATTTTTTCAGTAAAACCTATGCAACAGCCACTGGTAACAAGAAGAAATATAATTTTTCAAATAAAACGAATAATGTAAACGGACCCGATATTTTTCTGAGTGCGCCGGTAGAGAATTACAGTGCCGCCAAAGATTATACCCAGGGCTCTGTGGTGCAAAATGCAGGAAGCCTGTTCGGAGCAAAACGAATCGTATTGGCGGCGGACAGTATACCCCTGAGCAACATCGATTTCTGGGCAGAAAAAATACCGGTTGATCAGGTTGTCAGCAATGCCGATTTGCAAGATGCAACTCTTGTTAATGTTGAGGATCCTTGTTTTGGCGTCATTGATCTGTATAATACGGGAACGATGAACAGCAATTATAATCTGTTTGACACCAGCGAAAAGTTATTTAACCCGGCTCCTGTTTTCACGATAAAATTCATGAGCAAACCATAAAACTCATTATTCATTATAAAATTTCAATACCATGTCTTTAATAAATGAAAGTGCTCTCAAAACGCCGGGCGTGTATGTAACGGAAATAGATGCTTTTCCACCTGCCATTGCCCAGGTTGATACCATTCCTTCCTTTATTGGCTACACCCAAATCGCGTTGGATCCAAATGCGAAAAATTTACCCCTGGATGCTGATGGCAATAACCTGATTAACATTCCTACACAAATCACTTCGCTGCTGGACTACGAAACCTATTTTGGCAAGGCGCAACTGGAAACGGGCATCACGGTAGCGATCACCCAGACAACGGATATCAATGATAATGTGCTGACGGAGACCATCACGCCTTCATTTACAGGACCCCAGTCCAATCATACCATGCACGCGGCCATTCGTTTCTTCTATGCCAATGGTGGCGGCATGTGTTATATCGTATCCATTGGAAAATATAAGGCAGCTGTGGGTGATCCACTGGATCCGGCGAAGACAGAATTTGCGGCTGGTCTGGAAGCAGTGAAAAAAGAAGATGATATTACTTTGATCATCTTTCCGGAAGGGCAAAAAATGGTTGAAGCGGACTATTATACTTTACAAAACAGTGCGCTGAATCTTTGCGCCGACATTAATCTGCAGGACAGGTTCTGCATTATGGACCTTCACGATACCGGCGCCAATGTAAAAAGCAGCAGTGACCTTACAACGGCAACAAAAGCTTTTCGTCTTAATATAAACCCAACATTAAGTGAAAGTTTAAATTATGGAGCTGCGTATTTTCCCAATCTCATATCCACCTATTCTTTCAGTATTGATGAGGGTAATACCAAAATATCTCAACAGGTTGCCAAAAACGGAGGAGCACCGGCAGCCGGCCCCTTTGATGGAAAACTACTTTCAGATTTAAATAATACCGCCACAGGTAACATTGCCCTGTACAACAGGGTGGAGAATGTTTTAAATAATCAGTTCCCCATGCTGATGCCACCTTCTCCGGCCATGGCAGGTATTTATGCCGCCGTGGATGCTACGAGAGGAATCTGGAAAGCCCCGGCCAATGTGGGTGTTGGAGCAATTGTGGGCCCTGCGTGCAAAATTTCTGACGAAATGCAGGCCAATATGAATATAGATCCGTTGAGTGGAAAATCCATCAATGCCATTCGGGTATTTACCGGCAAAGGCACATTGGTTTGGGGCGGAAGAACTTTATTGGGAAATGACAACAACTGGCGCTATGTATCAGTCCGTCGGTTTTACATTATGGTCGAAAAATCGGTGAAGCTGGCTGCTTTTCGCTTCGTATTTGAACCCAACGACAGCAATACCTGGGTAAGAATTCGGGCAATGATAGAAAATTACCTCACCAACCTATGGAGACTGGGCGCTTTGGCGGGATCAAAACCTGAACAGGCTTTTTATGTACGAGTCGGGCTTGGCTTAACCATGACTTTCGACGATGTGCTGAATGGCAAATTGATTATAGAGATCGGCATGGCGCCTGTTCGTCCTGCAGAATTTATCATTCTTCGCTTTACACAAATCCAGCAAACCTCATAAATTGACTTTACCCGTTCTCATTTCTTTTAAAAATCAAATTAAATATTTTTATGGCCAATTATCCACTCCCCAAATTTCATTTCCAGGTGCAATGGGGAGGCACCCATATCGGGTTTACAGAAGCCAGCGGGCTTGATATTACCAATGATGTGATTGAATACCGCGACGGTGCAAGCCCGGAATATCATAAAATCAAGATGCCCGGACAGAGGAAGTTCAGTAACATAACCCTTAAGCGCGGCATTTTTAAATCAGATAACGAATTCTACAACTGGTTTAATACCATCAATATGAACACCGTCGAAAGGCGGGACATCACGCTGAGCCTCCTGGATGAAACCCTGTCGCCGGTGGTAGTCTGGAAAATAAAAAATGCCTGGCCGACAAAAATCACTTCCACCGATCTGAAAGCTGATGGCAATGACGTGGCCATAGAAACGCTTGAACTTGCTCATGAAGGGTTAACTATTCAAAATGAATAATCTCCATGCCTAAATATCCTCCTGTTGGATTTCATTTTTCGGTAAGTTTTGAACTGAGTTCACAAACGGATGACACCCGATTCCAGGAAGTAAGTGGTTTGGATGTGGAATTGGAAATGGAAAATTTCACGGAAGGGGGTCAAAATCGTTTTACCTGGGAATTGCCCAAGCGCACCCGGTATTCGGACATTACCCTGAAAAGAGGCATGTTCATCGGTTCACCGGTGATCCAGTGGTGCAGAGATGCTTTTGAGAATTTTTCCTTCTCGCCAGCCAACCTGCATATCACCCTGCTGAATGAACAACATGCTCCCATTATGACCTGGTACGTGGTGCATGCCATTCCCAAAAAGTGGTCGGTCACCGGATTAAATGCGCAGGATAATTCGATCATGGTAGAGTCCATTACACTCTCCTATCATTATTTCAACATCATCGCTACTGCGATATAAATTCCCCGGCCATGCCTATCGAAATTAAAGAGTTGCATATAAAAGCGATCGTAGGTTCGAAAGACAAGGAACCCGCCGGAGGGATAAAACCGGAGGACATTACCCGACTGAAAAAAGAAATCACCAAAGAAGTCATGGAAAAAGTACTCAAATTTATTCGACAAAAAAATGAACGCTGATGGCAGTAGATCTTGCGCACCTGGAAAAATTATACATTCTTTCCTATAGTGATCCTGAATACAATAATATTGCGGCGCCGCCTTTTTTTGCATTGGTCAATCCGGAAACCTATACTTACCGGTATAAAATTGAGTTTTGCGAAACCCAGGGACAGGGCAGTTCCGCCGTGGCGCTCAAGTTTAATAAGATGCCGCCACAGGAGTTCAATTTTGATTTTCTTTTCGACAGCACCGGCACGATCACCAACATCCTTACTCCCCCACTTCCTGTTCCGGATCAGCTGGATCTGTTCAGGCACCAGATACTTCAATACCAGGGTGAAATTCACCGGCCCTACTACCTGAAAATTCATTGGGGTACTTTATTATTCAAAGGCGTTTTAACCGCGATGGATATTGAATTCAAATTATTCAAACCAGACGGTACGCCCATAAGAGCCGTTGCCAAATGTTCATTCAAAGGAACTATCGAAGAAAATCTCCGGGTGGCATTGGAAAACCCGATGAGTCCGGATATCACACATGAACGTACGGTTAGCGCATCCGACAAATTACCCCTGATGACCAAAAATATTTACAACGATTTAAAATTTTACATCGATGTAGCAGCATTTAACGGACTCGATGGATTCAGAGACGTCAAAACAGGAACCAAATTATTTTTTCCTCCGGCAAAATAAAACATGTCAATCTCAACCAGGATAGTACCAACTGTGCAAAACCCCGATGTGGTGGCCTGCACTATATTAATCGACGGAAATGAAATGTCAAAGAAGCATCATTTGACCAGTGTTCTGGTGCAAACTGAAATAAATAAAATACCCAGCGCGACGATAAATTTTCTGGACGGTGATCCCGCCAAAGAAACATTTGAGATCAGTGATTCCGATGAATTTTCGCCGGGTAAAAAAATAGAAATACAATTCGGATATCATAAAGAAACGACCACCATTTTTAAAGGGATCATCATTACGAATACACAAAAGGTAAACAATGATTGTTCGGAGCTGACTATTGAATGCAAAGACGAGACCGTTAAAATGACCGTGAATAAAGGCAACCGGCATTTCAATGATGTGCTGGACAGCGATGTGGTTTCCCAGCTACTGGATGATAATAAAATCAGTGATACTGATATAGATGAATCAGAAACGCAACACGAGCAACTGGTACAATCCAATGTATCCGATTGGGATTATATGATCAGCCGGCTGGACGTCAACAGTATGATCTGTGTAATCGATAACGGAACAGTAATGGTTAAGAAACCAAAACTTCAGGATGATGCAAAGTTGGAACTGACCTATGGCGCCGACATCCTGGAGTTTCATGCCGACATGGATGCCCGTACCCAAACCACCTCGGTGAAAACGATGAGCTGGGATTTCGAAAATCAAAAAGTGCGTACCGTGGACAGTGAAGATTCCAATGCACCCGATGAAGGCGAAATCTCCAGATCGAAACTGGCTAATGTGACTGATCAGCCCCTGGAAATGAGAACCTCGGCCACACTTAGCGAAAAAGAAACCCAGGACATTGTAAACGCGAAAAAGTTAAGGCAGGATCTCTCCAAAATAAAAGCAAAAGTAAAATACCAGGGAGTCACCATTGCGAAACCCGGTGATTTTATCACCTTAAACGGAGTTGGTAAAAATTTTAATGGAAAGGCCTTTGTTTCAGCCATACATCATGAATACAGCGAAGGCGACTGGACAACCGAAGCAACACTGGGAATGAACGAACAATTTTTTGCAGAACAAACAAATCCGGGTCATGCTGCATCTTCAACGGGTCAGTCTTCTTCATTACATGGACTGCAAATCGGCATCGTTACGGGCATCACTGATAGTACGGGCCAATACCGGGTGAAAATCCGTCTGCCTATGGTCAATGACCAGGACGATGGCATTTATGCAAGAGTCGCCACGCTTGATGCCGGTGATAAACGGGGAACTTTCTTCAGACCCGAAACCGATGATGAAGTGCTGGTCGGTTTTATGAATGATGATCCGAAAAATCCGGTTATTCTTGGTATGCTGCACAGCAGCGCAAAATCCGCTCCTCTTGAACCGGAAGAGGGCAATCCTGAAAAAGGATACGTGTCAAGAAGCGGCATCAGGCTCATTTTTAATGATGATAAGAAAAGTATTCATATTGAAACACCCGGCAACCGGGTATTTGAATTAAATGATGATGAAAATAGCATAACAGTGCAGGATGCCAATGGAAACAAAATGGTCATAGACAACAATGGCATTTCCATTGAATCAGCCACTGATCTCACTATAAAGGGAGGTTCGACCATTTCAATTTCCGCGCCTCAGATTTCGATAAAAGCAGACGGAACATTAAGCGCAGAAGCTAGTGGAAGCACCAAGATAAGCAGCGACGGGATTACAGAAATAAAAGGTTCTCTGGTAAAAATAAATTGATCATGGCATTTGCGGCAAGAATATCAGATATGCATGTTTGCCCCATGGTAACGGGAATTGTCCCCCATGTGGGCGGTCCGATTTTACCTCCGGGGGCCGTAACTGTTCTGGTTGGTGGTCTGCCTGCGGCCCGGGCAGGAGATCTCTGCACCTGTGTTGGTCCGCCTGATTCCATTTTATTAGGATCAACAACAGTTTTAATTGGCGGTATGCCTGCTGCAAGAATGGGCGACATGACCGCACATGGAGGTTCTATTATCATTGGTTGTCCAACTGTAATTATAGGAGGTTAGTTTATGGCGATTTCAAAATCATTTCTTGGAACAGGCTGGGGCTTCCCCCCAACTTTCAGCAAGAAGACCCTGCAGGTTGGCATGCTTAGCGACGAACCTGATATTCACAGCAGTCTTGAAATTCTGCTTGCTACACGCCAGGGAGAAAGAGTGATGCTTCCGGGATACGGATGCAATCTTGATCAGTTGGTATTTGAACCCCTGACCACTACGTTCAAAACCTATATAAAGGATCTCATCAGTACGGCGATCCTTTATTACGAACCCCGCATTTCCGTCAACAAAATTGAACTCGATGATACCGGAGAAGTAGAAGGCAGGATCCTTATTTCCATTGACTATACAGTAAGAGCAACCAACTCAAGATTGAATTTTGTTTACCCGTTCTACAAAAATGAAGGAACAGAGCTAAAATAGAATATCATTTATATCTGGTAATATGTCTTGTACAGATAAAAACCCATTGACGCGTGAGGGCACCAGTCTTTTAAACAGGGTGCTTGCTGCTTTATCTTCCACCTTTGCCAAAGTAGACGAACGGGAAGCGGCCGACATCATCCTGTTTGCCAAAAGATATGCGACCAGGCTAAATTATTACAAAGAAGACAATACCCTGGACGGTGACTGGCAATCATTGATGTCATCGGATATCAGTATTCCCCTGGCGACACTCACCCGAATTGATGTGCAGGCGATGTCTGACTATAAAAAAAGAATTTATAAGAGAATAATTCTTGCCGGTAGTGATGCAGATGCCAAAATGGAATTCAAATTCCTATTCGATCTTATTTTTTCGATTTCCAAACTGGTTGATCAGCAATTCCAGTTGCTTCCCGATGATTTTGAATTTAAGGACATCCTTTTGGACGTTATCACCAATAAGCTAAGGCAACCACTTTCCAATATCGAACTATGCTTCAAAGATTTTAAAACCGCGAATCTTCTGGATTATACTACACTCCAATTGGATAATGATGCCCCAGTAACCGTGATTTCTGAGGAAAATTATCTGATAGCCACCGATATGGGCAGCGCCTGGCAGGGAGCTGTTGCAGATATTGCCATTACCCTGCCCGCACTGGCCACCAAACAGGAAATCATCGTCTATATTATCAATCATAATCTTTTTAATGCGCAGATTGAATTTCTATTCAATGGCATTTCATCGGTGGTGCTACGCGCCAATGATCTTTTCCTGCAAACGCTCGGAAATTATCCTGATCACGCACCTCATCTTGCCCTTTTTATTGCATTCATCAGGATATTCCATCACGCACAGAATGAGCTCAATACTTTCACCCAACGCCATCTCGATTTTTATTATAAGGAAGTGTTGCGGCTGATCAATAAAGCGCCTGAGCCTGATTCAGCACATGTCCTCTTTGAATTGCAAAAGCCGGTTGACCAGGAGCGGCTCTTAAAAAACATTTTGTTCAAGGGAGGCAAGGATATAACCGGGAAAGAAATCAGTTACGCACTTACTGATGATATTGTAATCAATAAAGCCACCGTATCTAAAATACAATCCTGGCAAATTATACGCGGTACAAGGGATGTGTTCAAAGCTTCCCCCATAGCCAATTCCGATGACGGTCAGGGAGCTAAAATCACCTCCGCAGATAAAAGCTGGTTCACCTTTGGCGACGTGAGGAAAACAAAAACGGCCGAGACCGGTTTTGCCATCGCTTCCAATATTTTGTATTTAAATGAAGGGACACGCAGTATCGTCGTTACCGTATATTTTGCAGCCCCTGTTCCCGCCCTGTTATTCTGCGACCTGAATTGTTTTACCGCTCAATTTACCGGAAAGAAAAAATGGGAGAATATTGCCTCTCTTTCAGTAACTACTACGATAACCGGGTCTGAACTTGGTTTTACGATTAACCTCAGCCCCGATGATCCCGCCATAATTCCCTATTCTGAAAAGATCCACGCGCAGAATATGCAGGTTGAATTACCGGTAATGAAAATCTATCTAAACCAGGATATAACCAACGGCATACCGTATACCTTAATCTGTAACAAGGAAATAAGCTCCGTCGATGTGACCGTGAATGTAAGGGGCATAAAAGATCTTGTCCTTAGTAATGATAATGGCACCCTGGACGCGTCAAAACCTTTTAAACCATTTGGAGACTTTCCGGATACCGGATCCGGTTTCTATATCGGCAGCAAAGAAATATTTCAAAAACCCTTATCCCAGCTGACCATCAATACCAGCTGGAAATCCCCTTCTCCGGCGCCCGCGCTCAATGGAATAACAAATTACCTCTGGCAAAATAGTTTTGACATCAAAACCTATTCCTCCGGTAACAGTCCTTCATCCGTCAGTTTGGCTTTTTCAGGAGCCAACAGTGCATTTACACCGACGGTTATTGATTTTTCCAGGAACGAAAAAATCACCGCCGATTCACTCGAAGGCTTTTTGCGTATCCAGCTGAATGAACACAGTTATTCCCTCGATCAGCATTTAAAAGATATCAGTACCGCATTAAGCAATGGCACCGCGCTTACATGGGATTCCACTGCGAAAGCTTACAAAATTTCCATAGCACCCACTCCTGTGCCGAGTGAGGTCGTACTTAACAATTTATCTGTTGACTATTCCGCAAATACAACCATTTCATTTGATGCCAATGCACCTGCAAATAATCATTTGTTTTATCATCTAAGTCCCTTTGGATTTTCCCGCGTCAACAATTCGCTGGTGGATAACTCCCCGGATATCGAGAAAACCGTGAAAATAACCATGCTGCAGGATATCCTGAACGAAGGAGAATTGTTCCTGGGTCTGGCAAATGCCCGGGGTGGAATGGTCGTTACAATTTTGTTCCAGGTGGCTGACGGAAGTTCCAACCCTTTGCTCGACATGGAAAAACTGGGCTGGTACTATTTATCTGACAATAACAACTGGAAACTATTCAAGCAGAAATACATCATCGACAATACCCATAATTTCACCCAATCCGGCGTTGTAACACTCACGCTGCCTGCAGATATTAATTCAAATAACAGCCTTCTCGAAAATGGATTAGCCTGGATTAAAGTAACGGCGCATCCCTTTGCCGACGCCGTATGTAAAATGATTTTGATACAGGCCCAGGCGGCCCGGGTTCAATTGCTACAGAATGACTCAAAATTCATTGAATTCCGGCAGCTGCTTCCGGCAAATACCATTTCAAAATTGGTAGCGAGCAACGGGGCTATTAAAAAGATTCAGCAGCCATTTGATTCATTTGATGGAAGAATACGCGAAAGGGACGATCATTTTTATGTTCGTGTAAGTGAAAGGCTAAGGCACAAACAGCGGGCAATCACCATCTGGGACTATGAACACATTGTTCTGGAAAAGTTTCAAAAGATATTCAAGGTGAAGTGTATCAATCATGCCGGTTTTTATACAAAACAGGGTGTGGATGTGTTTTGCGAAAACTATCCGGGTCATGTAACCGTCATTACCATCCCTGACCAAACCAATAATACCAATGTCAATCCACTAAGGCCCTGCACACCGATCGGCTTATTAAATAATATCAGCGATTACCTGAAAACAATTACTTCGCCCTTTGTAAACCTTCATGTCAAGATTCCCCAGTTTGAAGAGGTCCAATTGGATTTTAAGGTAACCTTTCACGAACATTTGGACGAATCGTTCTACACGGGTTTGCTGAATACCGAAATAGAACGATTCCTATGCCCATGGGCATATGATAATAAAGTCGAGATTTCCTTTGGCGGAAATATTTACAAAAGCGCTTTATTAAATTTTGTTGAGGAACGACCTTATGTGGATTATGTTACCTGCTTCAAAATGTACCAGTTTATCGATCGCAGTAATCCTCCTGTGGACGTGGAAGTAGCTGTTGGTTCTACCGCACGTTCAGTCCTGGTTTCCTATTACGACGAAGTCAATAATATCAAACATAAAATTTCT
>Ga0157376_10001062_pt1 | contig 17991 bp, 12 predicted proteins | sample M45metaG_FD_121801 | JGI IMG/M metagenome (GOLD analysis project Ga0157376, IMG submission 121801) | Miscanthus rhizosphere microbial communities from Kellogg Biological Station, Michigan, USA - M4-5 metaG | ecosystem: Host-associated > Plants > Roots > Rhizosphere > Soil | place: USA: Michigan... | reverse complement strand
TCATAGGTGAAGACTCGGCAAGGGCAATTGTCGAATGGCATGGACAACGCGCCGAACAGATCGCCCGGATGGCTCGCAGTAGTGTTGAGTTGCGAACGCCGCTGTGCCCGCACTCCCAGCACATCGTAGCCGAAGCCGTGAACGCCTATGTTCACGAAGGCGCGCTAACCCTGGCCGACGTGCTACTTCGCCGAGTGCCGGTTGCACTAGGTGCATGTTGGAGTGAGGCTTGTTCCCGCGAGGCTGCGCTCCGCATTGGCGCGGTTGTAGGCTGGACCGACGAGATTGCGGGAGCCAACCTGGAGGCATTCGAAATGGAACGCACGTCCTTCCTACGTCGTCCCCGTACCGGCATGAAACTCGAGGCTGCCGCCGACTAGCGCTCCGTTGCGGCATTCGTCCCGCCAAGCACCTGCACAAGCAGTTGGGTTTCGTCGGAAATAATTCCATCGACGCCCATCGCGGCGAGACGCCGCATGGAAGGGACATCGTTTACGGTCCACACCATCACCTGCTTTGCTTGGGAATGGAGCTCGTCGAGAAGCTCTGGCGTTAACATTCGGTGATTTGGAATCACAAACGACACGGGAAGATCCGGCCACCGCTTCAGTTGTTTCTGATTCTCGCAAATCAATCCTAGAGGCAGCGTGGAGTCGACGCGATGGACTGCTAAAAGGGCGTCCGGCAGGAAAGAAGAAACTACTAGTCCGGGTCTGGTTAGGCTCGCCTTCAGCGCGTGCACCACGATCTCCTCGATTCCGCTCACTTTCAACTCAACATCCAAGAATGCGGTCGCCCGGTATCGCTCAATGACCTCATCAAGTGACGGAAGGAGAGAGAGTTCATTCCTGCTTGTGCTTGCGACTTGCATACCTCGACGAAATCTGAGTTGCGATGCAGGCGGATGCCAAACCGGATCGTGACAGATGACAGCTTTTCGATCGGCAGTCATTCGGACATCGCACTCAAAACCATCGCAGCCGTGATCCAAGGCAAGATCGAAGGACGCCAGGCTATTTTCGGGTACCGTGCGAACAGCACGTGCTCCGCGATGACCAAGCAGCAGCGGGCGTGGCATGCCGGTATTTTACCGAGCGATACGGTGCGGCAGATGATGCAGGTGCCGTCGGCCTGCGATTGGCACTGTAAATCCCGAACAAAGAGGTTTTCGTGTCTATTCATAGCGTTCCGTACTGAGTTGTCAAACCCGCTGACTTGCGCAAGGATGATTGAGCGCTTCCGCATCGCGTGAAAGATTCGACTGGATGGCACAAAGCAAAATAGCTCCAATTGATTCCATTCTGGCACCGTTCGTGCGCTTTGCACGGCTGGAAGCGGCCGGCGGAATTTTGCTTCTGGCGACGACGGTGATTGCTCTCGTATGGGCGAATTCACCTTGGGAAGCTTCCTATCACGCACTCTGGCACACGCCGTTGAGCATTGCCTTCGCTCAGCATGCGCTGGCTCAAGACCTGCATCACTGGATCAACGACGGTTTGATGTGCATCTTCTTCTTCTTTGTCGGTCTTGAGATCAAACGCGAAATTCTGAGTGGAGAACTGTCTTCGCTGAAGCGCGCGGCATTTCCATTTGCGGCGGCGCTGGGCGGGGTTGTGGTTCCCGCCTTGATTTACGTCGTGCTTAATCGAGGTTCGGAGGCCACGAATGGCTGGGCGATCCCGATGGCCACTGACATCGCCTTCGCGCTGGGCGTCATGGCGTTGCTGGGCGATCGTGTTCCGGTAAGCTTAAAAATCTTCGTGACAGCGCTGGCGATCGTCGATGACATCGTGGGCGTATTGGTGATCGCGGTATTCTATACGTCCCAGATTTCGTACCGGAGTCTGTTTGCGGGCCTCGTGGGAGTCGGCGTGTCATTTCTGGCCAACCGGATGGGGGTTCGCAGACCTCTTGTCTACGCAATGATTGGCGTCTTCGTGTGGATCGCGACGCTGAAGTCGGGCATCCATGCGACGATCGCCGGAATTCTTCTGGCGTTTACGATCCCCACTGAAACCCATGTCGAAATTCCCGCGTTCCTGGAACGGGCTCGAGGTCTGCTGGATCGAATCGCGAGCGCCTACGGTAAAGGCGTCGTGGGATCGCACCAGGAGGAAGGGGCCGCCTACGAACTCGAACGGCAGAGTGAACAGTTACAGACTCCCCTCTACCGGATCGAACATACTCTACAGCCATGGGTCGCATTCGTCGTCATGCCATTATTTGCGTTGTCAAATGCAGGCGTTCACGTTCTCGGAAACATTCAAAATGCGTTGTTCAGTTCGGTAGGTCTCGGCGTGGGGCTTGGCTTGTTTTTAGGGAAGCCGGTGGGAATCACTCTTTTTGCATGGCTGGCTGCAAAGACGGGAATGGCGGCGAAACCCGCTGAGGCGCGGTGGAGCCAACTCTTCGGCGCCAGTTGCCTCTGCGGGATTGGATTCACCATGTCACTTTTTATCGCGACGTTGGCCTTCGGCGATCGCCCTCTCCTTGATACTTCAAAAATTGGGACCCTGGCTGCATCGCTGGCCGCGGGGGTAGTCGGGAGCCTGGTTGTTATTCGGACCGCTCGCGGCCGCACATCAGGAACATGATCAGAGAACGCCACAAGATCCGGCCGACTGGCTAGTGTGAGTGTTCAGGCAGCGGAAGTGATGCTTGGCCGAATACATAGCGCCACCCTGAGCCAGTGCGGATGTAGGTATCGCTGAACCACAGCATGTAATCGAAGGGCTTACCGGCGTCAGTTCCCTTTTCGTGAAGTTTGGCGGTCACTACGGCAGTATCGCCCCACACGCGAACCGTTTGATCGGTGTCATCCTGAACGTCATACTGGATGCGCTTAGTCCGCGCCTCCACCAGCAAGTCCTCCTTATGAACCACTTTGCCCGACCCAGTCACCAAAACGAAATCGTCTGCCAAAATACGGTTCATCGTATCGGCATCGTTCTGTTTGACAGCCGCCTGGTATTGCTTATCGAGTGACGCAACGGCATTCTCGTCGGAGGATGTCGGATTGCCCCTAGCGGTAGCGGTTGCCATCGCGAGAGCGATGACAAGGAATGAGATGGGGAGGAGGCAGAAAGATCTTTCGAGGGCAGATATCGGCATTGTCTGCGCGCACCTACTATTTCGAATATTTACGGAACATGAGGTCAAACCACGGTTTCCAAGTCTTCCCACCGTCGGTGGACGTGACGGCCGTTTCGCGCACCCCAGCAGATTCGGGCTTCCATGTTCCGCGCACAATCTCGACTCCTTCGGCTGATTTGCGCGTACCCTGAAGAACCATGGCGGCTGCATTGCGATGCCCCTCGATCACTAACAACTGGCCACGGTTCGTAAACCAGCTTTGTTGCCAAAGCTGACGTGACGCATCGTACGCGCTGAGACTCTCTCCACGCATCCCGTCCGTGCTCTCATACGTTTCGCGCAGGGCGCAGCCGTCAAGAGTCCGTTCAACTCGGACGTGCGCTACTGGCGCAGTTCCATCGATTTCGAAAACATCCCAATCACCGAGCCAGAAGTCGAATTCGCGATAGGAGGGTGTGGAGCAGGTTGCACCCGGCATATCGCTGCCCAGCGCAGGTGACAGCGGACTCGTCGCCAAGGCTCGAAAGGCAAGAAGTACAAGGCCGAAGAAGATCGCGCAGGAACTTGCCCGAATCAACTTGTTAGTCTCCGGTATTCGTCGGTAAGACTGTTGTCTGGAGATGAGAATGCCTAGGAAACCGTTCGGCCTGTCTTCGTCCGAGCAACTGTTGAGCTTCGGAAGCCCACTCCCAGGCACGCCGGCCATCCCCGAGAAAAACCGGTTTCGCTTCCCCGTACTGCGCCAAGCGATTGAGAATCGTTGTGACCGAAGCCAGAGGATCTTTGTGGCGGGAAAGGACGGGGGACATCCTACGCTCGAGATGGTCGCAGACCTCTCGGGCCGTCAGCGGACGTACGGACTCCATCAGAACAATTCGGCACGTGTTCGTAAGGCCGCCGGTGCGCGCGCCGGTTTTTTGGCCCAAGAGACCCTGAAGCTCATCCGTAAACACATCGTCTCCAAAGAGCTTGGCCAGGCCCATGATGGTCTGCTTCATGGTGCCGATTCGCTTAACGATTTGCGAGCGCTGTTGCAGGAGATCCCGCAACTCCAGCTCTGCGGCGTGGATGACTTGATGCACGCGGGGGTCGTCGGAACTCCAACGGGATATGTTTCCTAACGCTTCGCACTGCCTATCTGATAAGTCCATGGACTGCCTCCGCGCCCCAGGAACGCGCACAATTGCGCACCCAGCAGGCGACCGATTGCGACAGCATAGGTTGAATGTCGCCGCAAAGTTGGACGTTCGCGGACCCGGCAAACCGGCCACGACGGACTGAAAATAAGTGCTTGAATCTCGGTCCGAAAACGTCCACTTTGATGGGGAAATGTGGCTAAGATGGATCAAGCATGAACTTGGATTGGAAGATCTGTAATCGGGCAAGGCTCTCGCGTGACGCGCGCTTTGACGGCAAATTTTTTATTGGCGTACTGACGAGCGGCGTTTACTGCCGACCGATTTGTCCGGCGCGAACCGCGGAGGAGCGCAACGTTCGCTATTTCCCGACCGCGGCTGCTGCCGCGGAGGCCGGCTTCCGCCCGTGCCTGCGCTGCCGGCCAGAATGTTCACCTGGCACGCCCGCCTGGCTCGGCACACCAAACACCGTCTCCCGCGCACTGCGTCTGATCAGCGAGAGCGGGCTCGAAGACGGTGGCGTAGAAGCGCTCGCAGAGAAGCTGGGAGTTGGCTCGCGCCATTTGCGGCGGTTGTTCTTGCGGCACATTGGAGCAACACCCAGTTCGGTAGCGCAAACGCGCCGGTTGCATTTTGCCAAGAAGCTGATCGATGAGACGAATCTGCCGATGCATGAGATCGCTCTCGCTGCCGGGTTCGGCTGCGTGCGGCGGTTCAATGCCGCGATTCGCAAGACCTACAAACGTCCGCCGACGCAAATTCGGCGCCTGGTGCGACGCACCAAGACACAATCCGAGAATGAGTACGTATTCAGGCTTAGATTCCGACCTCCCTATAACTGGGATGGCATGTTGTCATTCCTTGCGCCTCGGGCGACGCCCGGAGTTGAGTCGGTTGAGGGCAGTTCCTATCGCCGAACAATCGCAATACATGGATCTCAGGGTTATTTTGAAATCGCTCCCGACACGGTGCCGGAGACATTAGTAGTACGGCTGCAATTTTCCGACCCGCGGGCGCTGTTTTTCATCACGGAGCGAATCCGCTCCATGTTTGACCTCAACGCCGACTGGGCCGTAATTGCGCGCACTCTCCGTCTCGATCCAATGCTTGCAGCTCGCATGAACGCTCAACCAGGCCTGCGCGTGCCGGGCAGTTGGAACGGTTTCGAACTCACTATTCGCGCCATCCTCGGACAGCAGGTCACCGTCAAAGGCGCAACCGTCCTCGCAGGACGCCTTGTGAAACTTTTCGGAACGCCGCTTCCCGAAGTGCGGGGGCTGACGCATTTGTTCCCCACCGCGGAAATCCTGGCCGATGCCAATCTGAAGCGCGTCGGGCTGCCCACAGCACGAGCCCAAACCATCCGGGCGCTGGCTCGCGCGGTGTGTGATGGCAAGGTTCGGTTCGAAGGAGTCATTGATTCAGAAGCATTCCTCACAGGTTTGTGTGAGATCCCGGGTATTGGTCCGTGGACTGCGCACTACGTTGCCATGCGCGCTTTAGGCGAACCGGACGCGTTTCCCTCTGGCGACCTTGGTTTGCTTCGTGCTCTGCGGCTGCGAAATTCCCGTGAGTTGGAAAATCGTGCAGAGGGTTGGCGGCCGTGGCGAGCTTATGCGGCCATGTATCTTTGGAGCTTGCCGGATCCGAAGCACCGACTGGCACAGAACGAGATTGCATCGCGGCCTACTGCACTCGACAGCCCTTCCTTGAGCCCGACCGCACTCTGACTCGATTCCTGCGAGGGCCAGTCGTAGTACAAACGCATTTTGCGACAATCGTGCCGCTCAAGGCAGTTCCAAGGCCGTCGTGTGCATCCTAGAATACGGCTGTGCGTGAGCCGTTCCGGATGTCCCTGCCTTTTCGCACAAAGCGGTGGATGCCAAGGGCCCTTCCATTTTCCTTGAGCCTGATCATCTTATTCGTGATTTCTACCCATGCTCCTCTTCATGCGGCGAAGACTGGCAAAATTCGTGGGACGATTTTCACAATCAGTCCAGATCACGTACAAACCCAATGGCCGAACGCCAAGATCACGCTTAAGAATCTCGAAACCGGAAGGGAGATTTCAACCGTTTCCAACGATTTGGGGGCATATGCCTTTGTCGGTGTGCCGGTTGGTAAATACGAAATCACGGTGACGCTTGCAGGTTTTGTGACCAGTACCAAGCATTTGACCTTAGAGGGAGGCGATGCTCCACCCGTCGACTTTCAGTTGGTCTTGATGGAACACAAGGAGAGCGTCACGGTCAGCGCTGAAAACAACGGCGTCGATCTGACGTCAAGCTCCGGCGGCACACCTGAGCTGACACAGGACACCCTGAAATCGGTCATCCGCCTGAACCAGGATTTTCAGGAGGCATTGCCATTGTTGCCCGGAGTAATGCGTGGCTTCGACGGGCTCATTCGGATCAAGGGCGGCCGGGCAAATCAAGCCAACACGTTGGTGAATACCGCCAGCGTGATCGATCCGTACACTGGACAAGCCGCCTTGCGAATTCCTGCCATTGCGGTGCGCTCGGTTCGCGTACTCTCCAATCCCTTCTCTGCCGAATATGGACGCTTTGCGAGCGGCGTCGTAGAGGTCAACACTCGCGGCGGCACCGACGAGTGGAAATGGCTATTTGAAGACCCGATTCCCCGATTTCGATGGATCGACTATCACACCCACGGCGTTGAGAGTGCCTCTCCGCACCTGACGTTCGCCGGCCCGCTGAAAAAAGGCTCGTTGTATTTGTTTCAGTCGGTTGGCTACGGCTACGACACGGTCCGTGTGCCTTCCCTACCCAATCCCGACAATGTCCGGGTCATCGAAACGATCACGTCCTATACGCAGCTCGACTGGAATCCAGGCGCCAACCACCAGTTTACCGCCGTGCTTACGCTCGACCCGCAGAACACAAAATACGCGAACATCGATACGTTCAATCCACAACCGGTTTCCGCCGATTATCATCAGCGCGGCTTCTTTACGTCACTAACGCACCGATGGATTTTGGGCAACGGGGGTTTCATTCAGTCGTTATTCTCGGCGAAGCGTCTGGATGCCCATGTCTTCCCAGCCAGCGACGCTCCCGGGGAGATGACGCTGTTTCCCGAGCAGAACTCAGGCACTTATTTCGTGGATGACAATCGTCGCACTCGTTTTTATCAATGGTCGCAGACATTACATTTACGGCCGCTGGCAGCCGCTGGACGCCATCTACTGACGATCGGCTACTCCTATGCCCGCTCGACCTATGACGGCACGGCCGGCAATTTTCCCGTCACGGTTCTTCGCGAGGATGAGACTCTTAGCAGCCGCATCACGTACGGTCCACCGATCACGGCCTCCACACCCAAGAATGAAGTCGCGGTCTTTGTTCAAGACAGCTGGCAGATCCACCCGCACCTTCTTCTGGATCTGGGAGTTCGATTGGACACCGATAGCCTTGCTGCCGAGCCGATCGATATCGCACCTCGGATTGGTTTTGTTTTCGCACCCTTCGGCGACAACCGGACGGCCATCCGAGGCGGATTTGGAATCTTCTTCGACAAGATTCCTATCAATGCGGCGCTGTTCACGCGCCTCCCTGCCCAGACTATTACAAACTTTGCAGGCGATGGATCGACTGTTAGCGGGGGACCTGCGACCTTCGTACATTCGATTGCCACGTCGGACGGACGTTTGCGTGTGCCATACAGCTATGGCTGGAGCCTGCAGGCCGATCGCGAGATCCGGCCGGGATTGCTTCTACGTCTCGGCTACGAGCAGCGCGAAGGTCATCGTGACGTATATGTGAATCCGTTTGAACCAACCATCGGGAGCCCCGAGTTGCGGCTGCTGAATAATGGCCGGCAGAGCTATCGCGAATTTCTGGCTTTATTGCGATGGCGCACCGGAGAGCGTACAAGTCTTTATGCGAGTTATACGCGATCGCAAGCTCGCGGCGAACTGAACGACTACAACCAGTTCTTCGGAAACTTTCCCACACCGCTAATCCGCACAAATCAATTCGGTACATTGTCTTCGGATGCTCCAAACCGTGGGTTGTTCTGGGGTGTCATCGGGTTGCCGCACAAACTCGATTTCATCCCCATACTGGATGTCCACACTGGATTTCCGTTCTCAAAGCTAGACCAGGACTGGAACTACATTGGACAGCGTAACCAGGCAGGCCGCTTTCCCGTGTTTGTGGGTCTAGACACCAAGTTTCAATACCCCATAGATTTCACATATCGGAAACACCGCATCCAGTTCCGCGCCGGACTGAGCATTTTGAATGTTCTTAACTACTTTAATCCGCGCGATGTACAGCAATACACGCTTTCGCCAAATTACGGGCACTTTTACAATTCAATTGGGCGATTGTGGCGAATTGATGGAGATTTTGACTTTTAGCCAATCTGCGCATCCACGTTACTAAGTGGAGAGTGTCCCGCATCAATTGCGCTGGCGCTTAAGATCTTTGGCAGCTTCACCTATCCTGCTGATATCTGTGCTTGCATTCAGGGAGAATTGCGAATAACCATGGCATAAGCTGCGTGTACGATTTTTGAGACAGATCGTTTTATGATTTAGTCACAGGGCTAGTCCCTATAACTCTTTGCTTCGGTATCCGGCATTTCTCGCCTATAATTTGGAGCCATGGCTAACATCGACGCTGCCTTAATGCAACTCCGTCAAGAACGCGACACTTTAAACGAAGCCATCGCCGCTTTGGAGGGTATCTCTATTGGAACAAGGTCCCCGAGATTGGTTGGCCGGCGACGTCGGCGAGCACTGTCATCTGCCGGTAGAAGGAGAATTGCAGCTGCGCAGAAGGCTCGTTGGGCAAAGTGGCGTAAACAGAAGAAGGGCGCATAAGATTCGGACGGTTAGCAGTATGCTCTCGACTCGCCCGCTCCGCCCGTCGCTTGCATCCGGTGACCCCTGGTAGTCTCGAACGCCCTCTGAGTATTATTACCTCTAGTCGCGAATCGTAGGGCCCTCTCGATGGGCCAATCGCGAGGGTCTATTGCTGCGCGGAGTCCGCAGCGCGCAAAAAAGAGGCGCCTCCCCCTTCGGGAAGCGCCTCGTACTCTTCGCGTGAACTACCTTGCCAATCGAGCTAGAAGTTCAGTTTCAATGCAAGCTGAATCTGGCGAGCTGAAGTGGTCCCGTCGGACCGGGTGATGACGCTGGTCGACAAGCCGAACCCATTCGTGTCCCCCGGAAATGCACTCGGTTGGCTAAATTGAGGCGTATTGAATAGGTTAAAGAACTCCGACCGAATCTGTAATTTAAACCTCTCAGTAATTGACATGTTCTTGATGAGCGAGATGTCGGCGTTCGTGTAGTGTGGCCCATAGAACTGATTGCGCCCGGAATCTCCCACGTGCCCAAGGAAGTCGCTGTCGGCGGTGAAGGCATTCACATTTGAGGCGCCGGTTCGAACGCCATCGGGTGTAATCCGCGGCCCGGTACTGGCAAACGGGTCACCGATCACATCCGGATAGGAAAAGCTGCCAATACCAGTGCGCCCATTGTCCTGCAGCGAAAAGATGGAATACGGATGGCCCGTCTGTGCGCTTACAATTCCTGAAATTTGTATACCCTCCAAGATCCTGCCTGGAATTCCGTTCTGTAGGTAGCTCTTCCCTCTCCCCAACGGCAGTTCATAGGTGAAGCTGACCACGCCTCGATGCCGGATATCATTGTCTGAATTGCCACGCGAAACGATCTGAAAGTTTCGCGAATCGACCGGGAAGCTTCCCGCTCCGGCTTCTGGGAGCAGCGGATCGTTCGAATCGTCGATCGAGTGCGCCAGTGTGTATGCAGCGGAGAACTGCAACCCGCGTGACATTCTCTTTGTGACCTTCACCTGCAGCGCATGGTACGTGCCATCGGCATTGGTTCGCGTGATGTTAGTCGGAGGGAAGAAACCCGGGCTTTGAATAGCCGTGTTTCGAATTGAAGGCGGAATGCCCAGGTCCGGGATTCCACTGTAAAGGTTTGCATTGCTGATAATGCCGTCCGGATCTCCCGGAGCGCAAAGCCCTGCGGTAACGCAATCCGCTATCGCCTGTTGCGTAAGGACAGGATCCGGCGGGACAGCGTCGAGCACATGGATCACGCGCGTCGCGTGCGATCCAACGTAGTCAAGCTCCAAAACAAGGTTGTTGACGAGTTCGCGTTGAATGCCGAAGTTCCAGTTTTGGCTGGTCGGCATCTTGGTGTTTGGGTCGAGCAGCGTCAGAACCGCGTTGTCGCCATTCACGAAGGTAATGCTGCCCGGAGTCGTGGTCCCAAATGCCACGTTTTCGGGAGTGACCGGTGCGTTGAAAAGGTTCGCAACGCTCTGCTGGAAAGGAGGATTCGAGCGCGCATTCCCAAACAGGTTGTCGAAGATGCGATCGTGGAAAATCCCGTACCCACCTCGTATCGACGTCTTTCCGTCACCACGTGGATCCCATGCGAAGCCAACTCGAGGCTCGAAGTTCTTCAAGTCATCGTTGTACATCTGATGGCCGGTTCCGGGTCCCACCACGGTCAGCGTGTACGAAGCGAGCGAACTATCCGGATCCTGGAATAGATTCGAGAAGTTCCCTCCCTCCTCATAGGGCACACCATCAAATTGATACCGCAGACCAAAGTTCAATGTGAAATTGGGACGAACTTTCCAGGTGTCCTGTATGAAACCGTCCGCTTCGTGCTGACGGAACTTTTTATCGTCGGTTGGCTGACGAACAGCCGCTTTGTTAAAGAATTGCGCTTGGAACTGCGTGAAGGTGCCGCCCACCAGGAACCAACTCAGGTCTTGGACCGTGGGGTTATCCGTTCCACTGACTGCAGCATCGGTGTCGCCGGATCCACTAAACCGTCCGAACTGCAGACCATCACGAGAATTGAAGTTGATATCGCCGGACGAACGCACATCACGGTAATCGCCACCGAATTTGATGGTGTGATTTCCACGCACCAGCGTCATCGAATCTGTAAAGCTGGTCGTTCCAGTGTGTCGTTGCTGATCCTTGGAATCAAAAAGCGCGTTGCAACCTAACGCGCTCAAGGGCCCGAGTCCGAGAGCTGCATCTGGAGCGATCAGGTCACGCCCGTTCCCCACTTCATCAACGCCAGTGATTGGATCAAAAATACCGGCGCAGTTGCTAGTAAATCCGGCAAACACTTTGTTCCAGCCAAACTTGAAATCGTTAACCAGCCGGCTATTGAGCGTCGACGTCAGCCCCACCAACACGCCGTGCGAATAGCTCGGCGAGCCAACCACATCCAACCCCGGAGCAAACTCGGTGTGGAACGGGTTTGAGTCGTTGCCGTGATTGTAGGCATACCGCAGCGTCAGCTGATGCTGGTCGGTTATGCGGTGATCAATCTTCGCAGTCCATGTGTAATTGTTCACATTGTCTGGGCTTGCGAACAATAAGGTTCCAGTCATTCCTGCAAGTCGATCGCCGCCATTCGGAGACGGCAACAGCGCGAGAATCTTGGAGACTGTCGGATCGATTCCCAGCCCCGTCAAGTTGCCTGGTGAAGTCGGAGTGCGCAGATCGACCTGCGTGCCGTCCGGAGCCGTAAACAAGCCCGACTTGAACGCATCGGTCGGGACGATGGACGATTCAGTCAGCGTTGTCCGGAACCGTTGATACTCGTTGTTCACGAAAAAGAAAGTCCGGTTCTTGATGATGGGGCCGCCTACCGAGAAACCAAACTGATTTCGTACATATGGATCTTGTGGGTCTGGGCCTCGATTGAAAAATCCACGTGCGCCAAGGGCGTTGTAGCGGCCAAACCAATACGCATCGCCGTGAAAGCCATTCGTTCCACTGCGGCTGACAACGTTGATGATGGCTCCAGTATTTCTGCCGTACTCCGCGTTGAAGGTGTTCGTGATTACGCGGAATTCTTCGGTTGAATCGGGGTTGATCGCCACTATTCCGGATGGACCGCCCGGCACCGACGTATCGTTGTTATCGACTCCGTCCAGTAGAAAGTTATTGTTACGGTCGCGCGAACCGTTTACCGAGAACCCATTTGCCCCGTCGTTCGTTTGAACGGTTCCGGGCGAGAGCAACACGAGTTCGTACGGATTTCGGGTGAGTAAGGGCAGATCGACGATGGTGCGATTGTCAATGAGAGTGCTGAGTTGAGTAGACTCCGTCTCGATCGGTGCCACCGATGCGCCGTTCACTTCAACGGTCTGCTGAACTGCTCCCACAGCAAACTTTGCATTGAGCACCAGCGCCTGAGCTACAGTCAGTGGAGTATTGTCGAACCGAACCGTCTGGAAACCATCTTTCGCAACGCTGACGCTGTAGGTACCCGACACGAGATTGGTCAGCGAGTAATTCCCGGACGAATTCGTCTCCGTGGTACGCTCGGCAGCTGTCGCGACGTTGGTGGCGGTCACTTTAGCGCCCTGCACGACGGCTCCGGATGGATCAGTCACAACGCCTGAAATCGATCCCGCCGTCTGTCCAAACAGAGTCGATGTGAGGTGGATTACTAACACCACCAGAAATCTTTTTACGAGCTTCATCCAGCGCCCCCTGCGAGCCATCAATGCTCAGCTTGCTCGAATGTGCAACGCCGTCGCCAAAGTGACACCCGTAGCGGGCTTCATCTTGAGATTTCTGAACTACCTGAAACCTCACTGATCATGGGTGTTTCTGTGCTGTTAAGAACTTCCTGTGGATGCCTGAATAAGGCACTGACCAAGACTTCGCTTTGCTAACAATGCTCAAAGGCGTGCTGGCTTTTCATCGTCGGTTCTGCACAACGAGACGCACGGCTGATGCTTGTCAATGATGTTCTCTCTGAACGATTCCCAGTCAGCAAAACTACAAGACGCGGATGATGCGTTGCTTTTTCTGCCTCGCTGTTGAGCGCAATCAACATTACTTTGGTATTGACGACCTACCTTGGTGAGGGCGCGACTAGCCCGATGCGCAACTATCTCATTTCGAAATCTTCCGAAAAGTGGAGGCATCGAAATTCGTCGTATGACTTTTCGGAGGCAGGCAATCACAGACCGGTAACAAAGCGAACGTCGGATTAGATCTGTTTCGAGCAGAACCGATGTGGTGTGGGTGAGGAGCAGCATTTGCTTCAGGGCTCGCGCCGGGCGGGCAGACCATCTTGGAGGGAGACCCAGCAGACTAGAAGGTGAGAGAGGCGTCGACGCCGCCGTAGTAGGCATACAAGAGGCCGAGGGGATTGTTGCTGTCATGTAACCATGCTCTTCGCGTGTCAAGCAATACCGCGGAGGCAGGTTGTCCCGTTTTCAGTCCGCGCACCAACGATTCCCCGAAAAAATAACCAAACATATCCCAGATCGGCGCCTCGGTAGCGATGACTCCACGAGCACCAAAACCCAAAAAGATAGACGGGAAATCGAGATGCTCCACCGCAAAGAAGCCGCCGCCGGCGGTCTCGCACCCGTTGAGCAGAACGATGGGATGTCGAGCCATGGAGACCGTTGGCACAAGCAGTTCATCCGGTAGACGGTCAAGTTCGTTTGCCGTGAGCCATTCTGATTTTGTAAACCACAGGCGGGGTCCCGTGAGCAGCGATACTGCCGTAAAGTCGCCTCCCACGGGTTCCAAGCGAGTGCCATTCTCGGCATGCGTGTATGCAATGATCATCTCGATATCTGCCAGGTGTTGCTTGAGTATCTCGAGGAAGGCCTTCTTTGTTTCAATCTTGATTGCCTGGTCTGCAAAATGAGCCTTCACGAATTCGTACTGGAGATCTCCTAGTTGGCCGACTTCCTGATCGAGCGCAGAATCCTGCTCATTCGCTCCGTATTTCAAAAAGGCGACCGGCCCGTTCGCATACTTCGATGAACCTGCGTAGCGACCATCCGCTTGTCGACCTTGAGGGTCGACCACAATCTCGTACCGGAAACCCCAAAACTTCCGTTCATCCAGTTCCGTAAGTGGATGCAACATTTGCCAAGGGACAAAAAGCTGACTTTCGATTCGAATTCGCAAAGGCCGGCCGTCCGACCGCTCATAATTCTCGACGATGTCCGAAAGCGCCCGAAGGTCCGGATTCACCAGGAAAAGCTGACGGTACAGATCTTTCCCGATTAAATAGAACGCACCCAGCAGCTGCGCTTTGTCCGGCTCGCCCAAGAGGTTGTTGCTCGTTTGCAATGTGGCGATCACATTCGAATCGCCTGTTAGGGCTTTTTCGAGGGTCGCGTCATTTGCAACCGTCGCAACCAAGCTCGCATAGTCTTGAGCGAGAATTCTCCGAAGAGTCTCGACTGGCAAGTTCGTATCGAACTGTCGAGGAGTCATGTCCGGCAGGAGTTGCTCTCCCCCGAGTCGGGTTAGCAGTTCCGGATCGGCTGTATTGAATTCGACCGTCACATTGTGACTGGAGTTTTCGAAGCAGCTGATCGTCACATCCACGCCTCGACCACTCGACGGAGTCGTTTCCTCGGGTGAGGCAGCTGATTTCACAAACGGAGCGGTCGTGGCGATGGGTTGACCGCTCTGGAGTACTGTTACGGGAACCGTCACATTGTCGTAGAGAATGCCATCTCCCGCACCTGTCATTTGGAAAATCAACGTTCCCACGGCTGACTGATTGCGTATCAAGCTTCTTCGCGGAGTGATTGCGAATACAGCTTCGTTCGAGGTCCTGTCCGTCACGTTCACCTGGATCAGCTTTTTCTGCATTCTTTCTGCTTCGCAGAACAGGCAGGACATCGTCACCAAAATCTCATTCGGAATTGCCGGATTCACCGAGCGTTCATTCGGAGGAATAGCGTTGCGCCGGTCAGCCGCCCCGATAAAGAAACGCACCGAAACCGTCGATCCATCAAGCACTCCATTCGTCACGCCTGGAACCGCAGATGAGAAGAGCGCATTGTAGACGTTGCTGCCCGGACCGGTCGCGTCTTCCGCTTGTGGCGGGGAGATGATCGGATTGCGCTCACGATCCGGATTTCCTCGGCCCGCTCGAAGAATATTTGGCCGAGTTGAGCCAGGAGTGCGCGGCGAAGGCAACACTGATGCAGGCGGCTTCTCAACGTTGGGGTGGCTCTCTTCGCCGTTGACCGGTGCGTGCGGGGGGCCGCTATCGGCTCCCTCGGGCCGCTTCGCACCCTGCTCAGATTTCGACGCCAAATAGACGCATGCCGCAAGACTCAGCAAGAAAGCGACCACCCCCGCCGCCACCATTTGCGCGATCGGAAATCGACGGCCGCCCATTCCGGACACATCTTCCGCTTTCTCGCGCGAATCCAACTGCATTGGATTCACTTCGCTCGCGGTATGTAAGGCAGTTGGCTGATCACTTGCTGATCCGCATCCGCGCCGCTTCCGGGGCGCCCCAGACTATCCCAGCCGCCATTCGCATATTCGAGTCGCCTCACCGCCGTGTAGAGTGTCTGATCAAATGTCAGCGACCCGTCGTTCCCGATCTTCGCGTGCGCGTCTGGCGCGAGACTCAATACACCCAGTTTCAAGCCATCTATCGCCACCTTTCCTGACGTCGCAGATTTCAGGGTGTATTTGCCCTTCGAGACTTCGTACGCTTCCTGCACAATGTACGTGTTTGCGCGACTCAGGAGATCTTTGCAACCCTTCGGAATCTTGTCGCGATTTTCCGGATCATTCACCCAGAGGCGCAACTTGACCATATTCAATGAGCTTGGCCCGTGCTGATCGAGTTGCAGCGTGGAATTCTTTACCTTGGAAAATTCCGGGCCGGCGGTGACACCTTTTAGCTTTAACACCGCACTTGCGCCGTAATCACTCGATGTATCGAACTCCAACTGTCCGGATTGTGCCTCGACTGCTGTCGTTACTTCCCCGGGCAATCCGCAATCCTGCAACGTTCCTTGCCATCTCGGATCGGTCCCCGGCGTAAACGTGAAGACGGCGCCCGGGCCGAAGCGCGAGTCGGGTTCAGGCAACGGAATCCATTGATGCGCCAAATAAAACTTGTACATAGGATCAGGGCTCAACACCGATTGCGGATCTTGGCGGGGGCATGCGGTGGTAAATGCCAGCAGTACTGCGATTGTCGCCCATTGCAGTTTCATGAAAGGCAACTCCTAATCGACTTACTCGACGACCACTACGAAAAAGGACCGCCGAAGCCGCTCTCACCCGGCTCCGGCGATCCTCGGCGATAGCCCGTTTTCCCCCGAACAGGCTTGGCCATGTCGTACTGGCCCTTGGGTCTCACCGCGATTCGCGACCTGGTCACCTCCGACCCATCGCAAATCTGGTGGGGAATTCAACAGGACGCCGGACGCCCATAGTGCATTCTCTTGTTCAACTCCCGGCGTGCCTGCACCAGGCGAGCGCTGACCTCGGGCTCGCTGATTCCGAGAATCGCTCCTGTCTCCGCGATCGTATAGCTCTGCATATCGCAGAGCAGGAAAACGTTTCTGCATTGAGTACTCAGTTCAAATGCAGTCAAAACGATCCTCTGGAAGGCGCCCGGCTCGACTGCCCGTCGTAAATGGCTTCGGTGGACGTTCATGTTGTTCTTACTGACTCAGAATTCCTTACGCTTTTATAGAGCGCACACTCGAGTAGAAACCTACTGGAGTGTGCGCTCGTCCCCTTCCCACACTTGAGATATCGGAGAGCACCTTCAAAACACGACACCGTACAATTCCGCCACGGAGTGGAAAGGGCACAAACGGCACAGAGCAGGAACAGAAGAAGAAAACCCACGCGCTATCGGGCTGCATTTGCCGGATAACACATGGGCTGAGCTTTAAAACGACTTACGCGATTCCAATCGAGCTGGCTGGCTCTCGGTTAGTGCTGATCCCGACTTCGGATTCCGTGTGAGGCATATCCAGGCGTGGGATCGAGATAGCGGTCGGGTCTGCTACCCATTCCCAGACGCGACGGCCGCTTTCCGAAATAAATGAGCGTGCCTCGCCGTAGTCCACGAGTCGACTGAACACGGTTGTGACCGATGCAAGAGGGTTCTTGTGTCGTGCGAGGACCTCTGGAAAACGCTTGCGGAGCTCCACACAACCGCGACGCACTTCAATCGGTGAACCCGACTCCATCAGCACTACGCGGCAGGCCCGCGTCAACCCCGGTTTCTTCCGCGGGCTGCCATCAGCGAGCTGACGCAGCAAATCTGGTGGAAGGACCGATTCGCCGAAGATTCTCGCCAAGCCTGCCAACGTCTGCTTGATGGTTCCGATTCGCTTCATCGTTTCAGCGCGTTGCTGCAAGAGGAGTCGGAGTTCGCGCTCCGCTGCCTGCACCACCTGCTGCACATGTTGATTGTCGGCGGGCATTACAAAAAACTGCGTTTCACTTTTCACGACATCCCCCTGTTCCATAAGTTGAGATTTACCTGCTGACGACTGCGGAGACTTGTTGGAAATTCGGATTTTCTTTCGGAGCCGCTTTTTCGTGGGTGGTCCAGTTCAGCCGAATGCCCTCTGGTTCGTCTCTGTTCCACGCCTCAATGAGCACCCGGCGGCCGCCTTCCACCTCGAATCGAAGAATGGAAGAGACTGGTGCCTGGGACGACAGGCCGTGAGTAAACGCAAGGGCAATCGTCGTTCCGCGATCATTCCGGAGTTGGACAACATTTTGAGTAGGCCGTGCAAGTGAATACTCCCCTGCCGGAAAAGCCTTGTTGCCGGCGATGAAATCAAACGGTATACGCGCCTTGATTGTCGGCTCAGACTGCGCCATCCCTGTACCCACGAACCCAGCCAGAGTTAATAGAAGTGTCGATGCAACCCGAACGAGTGACGCTTTCATACATCCTCCCCAAGTTTTTGCTCCT
>Ga0157376_10001061_pt1 | contig 17998 bp, 16 predicted proteins | sample M45metaG_FD_121801 | JGI IMG/M metagenome (GOLD analysis project Ga0157376, IMG submission 121801) | Miscanthus rhizosphere microbial communities from Kellogg Biological Station, Michigan, USA - M4-5 metaG | ecosystem: Host-associated > Plants > Roots > Rhizosphere > Soil | place: USA: Michigan... | reverse complement strand
CTAAATGAAGCGCGAGCAGTGATTCGGGCGGGCGCCGACAAAATTACAGTGAACACTGCGGCGGTCGAAAGGCCGGAACTCATAAGCGAACTTTCCCAAGAATTTGGCGCGCAAGCGGTGGTCCTGGCTATTGATGCAAAGCGCGATTCGAACGCTGCAGCTCCTCGATGGGAAGTGCGCGTGCGGGGCGGGCGCGATGCAACGCCGCTCGAAGCGTTGGTTTGGGCGCAACGTGGTGTCGAGCTGGGCGCCGGAGAGATTTTGCTGACCAGCATGGATCGCGACGGGACCCAATCAGGCTTCGACGTGGAACTAACTCGTGCAATCTCCACGACAGTGACCGTTCCAGTGATTGCTTCAGGAGGTGCGAAGTCGCCTGCCGATTTCGCGGAGATTTTCTCGGCTGGAGCAGCGGACGCGGCGCTGGCTGCATCCATTTTTCACGACGACATTCAACCGATCCGCGCGCTGAAAGAATTCCTGGCTTCGCTGGCGATCGAGGTGCGCTGGCCATGCTGATTCCCTGCATCGATCTGCAGCACGGGCAAGCCGTGCAACTGGTCCACGGAAGGAGACGCGCATTGGCAGTGAAGGACGTGAACGCGCAACTACACAAATTTCGCAAGTATGAATGGCTGCACATCATTGATCTGGACGCAGCGATGAATAAGACGGACAACAATGTGATGGTCGCAGCGCTCTGCAAACGTGCACGGCGCAGATACAAGATGAAAGTACGTGTGGGCGGAGGCATTCGAACGTTGGCGCGCGCCAAGGAGCTGGAAAAGCTTGGTGCGACCCAAATTATTGTTGGCAGCGCAGCTTTCAAGCGGGGCAAGGTTGACATACTGTTTCTGCGAGCACTGATGCGGGCTGTTCCCAAGAAGAAAATCGTCGTCGCGCTGGACAGCTATAAGGGAAGGATCACCACGCACGGTTGGCGAAAATCTGTTGAGCTGATGCCCCAGGATGTCATGCCGGTGCTCGAAGCGTTCTGCGCTGGATTCCTTTGCACTGATGTAGACCGCGAAGGTACGCTGTCGGGAGCGAATCTCAAATACTTTGCCGCGCTGCGTGAAGCGACGACACATCCAATTATTGCCGCTGGGGGCATTCGTACGCGGCGGGAAATTTCGGCTCTGGCGAAACTAGGAATGGACGCGGCGGTGGGAATGGCGCTTTACACAAATCTACTGCGATGAGGTGGCCATGACTGTACTCATTTCGATGCTTCGCGGAATTAATGTTGGCGGTCACGCCAAGATCAAAATGGACGCGCTACGCAAGCTGTACTGCTCGCTGCAATTTGAGAATCCGCAGAGCTACGTGCAGAGCGGCAACGTGATATTCCAAACCGAGGAACGCGATCTCGAGAAGATCGCAAAGCGCATTCAGCAAGCAATCGAAAAGCAGTTTGCGTGCTGTCCCGAAATTATGCTGCGCAGCCTTGATGAGCTTCGCTCGGTGGTAAAGAAGAATCCCTTTGCTAAGCGGTCTGACGTCGAACCAAACAAGCTTCTGGTATCTTTTTTGTTGGGCGATCCCGGAATTCAAGCGCGCAAGACTTTGCTCGGACAGAAGTTCGCTCCGGAGGAACTTCATGCCGTCGGAAAAGAACTGTACATTTATTTTCCAAATGGAGTCGGTAAATCCAGGCTTCCTTGGCGCAGCATCGACAAAATACTGCAAACGCCCAGCACCGGACGCAACTGGAATTCGGTGACCAAAATGCTGGAGATCGCCGAAGACATGGAGGCTAGGGTATAGATCTCTTAGGCAACGCCCTCGGTGGTTCGCGAGTAGGCCAGGACTAGTTCATAAGACCTCGGATCCCTCGCTTCTCGGCTCAAGCGGCAAGCGCTCCGCTCGGATGTGTAGTCAATTTCCTTGGTCCTACGTTAGGATTGTTAACCATGCGAATCCTAACGCTGCCATTCATACTGCTGTGCTGTCTTCCGTCTTTACAAGCACAAATTGCGCCAGCGCCAACGGCTGGTTCGGCGTTGCCGTTTACGCTGAAGCCGCTGGGGCACGGCGTTTACGCGGCCATCGATAATGCCAAAGGCGAAGGGGGTGCCAACGCTGGATTTGTGATCGGAGACGAGGGTGTCGCGGTCGTCGATACCTTTGACAACCCACCGGCAGCTCAGGCATTGCTCGGCGAAATTCGAACAGTCACAAAACTTCCGATCAAATTTGTGATTAATACTCACTATCATTTAGATCATGTCGCGGGAAATGCGGTCTTCGCGAAAGAGGGCGCAGTGATCGTTGCTCATCGCAACGTGCCTTCGTGGATTCACACCGAGAATCTGAAGTTTTTCGGCAAAGAGATCAAGCCCGAGCAGAAATCGATGGTCGAGCATCTGGCTGCGCCGAATGTGCTTTACGATTCGACGATGGAGCTGCGGCTGGGCGGGGTATCACTGAGAGTCGAATTTTTCCCGGGCCACACCGGCGGCGACTCCCTGGTGATCGTTCAACAGGAGAAATCCGCAGTGGTCTTTACCGGCGATCTGTTCTGGCGGCAAACGCTTCCCAATCTGATTGATGCTTCCACGTTGCCGTGGATGGAGACGCTGTCCACGCTTTCGAAATTCTCGGCTGAGACACCGATTATTTTTGTGCCGGGACACGGCGATCCCGGAGTGGCGACGGACGTTACGGCGTTCCGCGGATATCTTTCCGATTTGCGTGACTGGGTGGGCAGCGTAAAGAAGGACGGAAAATCTAGTACGGCCCTGTTGGAAGCGGTGTTGCCGCAAGTGAAACAAAAGTATGGAGCGTGGCAATTCTTCGATTATTTCGCCAAACGCAACATCGCGGATGTGGAAGCCGAACTCAACGGCTCGAAACGTGTGCCGACTCCGTCGCGCTAGCGAATGTAGGCGTCGGTGACATACTGCTGAACCATGCGCTGGGTATTGAAAAACGACCCGTTTATGGCGATGGCATGCTGCATGACGCTGAGATATTTGTGCGGCTCGTTGTAAAACATCGGCAGAATGACGTGCTCAAGCTTGTCGTAGAGCGATTCCGCGTCTGCGACATTATTCAACGTTTCGTCCCCGCTATGCCGCAGCGGCCCGATAGACCAGCCGGTGACGCCTTCAATATGCCCTTCCACCCACCAGCCGTCTAGAATGCTTAAACTGGGAACGCCGTTTAGCGCGGATTTCATTCCGCTGGTACCCGAAGCCTCGAGTGGGAACTGCGGAGTGTTCAGCCACAAATCCACGCCGGCGGTGATTCTGGCGCCGACGTCCATGTTGTAGTCATCAAGAAAGACCACTTGCAGATTTTTCTTCAAAGCTTTCTTGGCGCGGTAGATTTTGCGGATTAAGTCTTTTCCGCCGCCGTCCTTGGGATGGGCTTTCCCGGCGAAAACAATCTGGAATTTGCCAGCTATTTTGGCAATCTCGCGCAAGCGATCCAGGTCCGACAAAATCAGATCGGCGCGCTTGTAACCGGTGGCGCGGCGAGCGAATCCGATGGTGAAGACATCGGGATCGAGCCGCAGCCCGGTCTTTTTTTGTACCACTTCAAAAAGATCGTGTTTGGTGAGCAGGTGCGCAGACCATACTTCTTCCGGCGGCAAACCCAGTGCTCCGCGCAAACTGTAATTGTCCTCTCGCCAGGAAGGAATGTAGCGGTCGAACAATTGCTGGAAGGCCGGCGAAGTCCAGGTGGCCGCGTGCACTCCGTTGGTGATGGCTTCGATGGGAACTTCCGGAAACATGCGGCGCGAAACTTCGCCATGGAGCTTGGCGACGCCGTTTACGTACATGCTCATGTTCAGCGCCAGATGGGTCATGTTGAGCGAAGCGCCACGCTTGGCGGCTTCCTGCAAATCCGGGAAATTGGTTTCTGCCTGCAACACTCGCTTCAAAAGTTCCGCGGAAGTGGCGTCTTTCAAATCCAGAAAATCTGGCTGCTCTGGAAACGCCCGAGTTAGAAATTCCATTGGAAAGCGGTCATGACCGGCGGGAACCGGAGTGTGCGTGGTGAAAACACATTTGCTGCGCACTTTTTCAATATCTTCACCGCGAATGGATTCACGTCCGGCTTTTTGCGCTTCTTCTCCAAGCAATTCGAGCGTGAGTAGCGCGGCATGGCCCTCATTCATGTGGTAGCGTGTAAGTTCCGTATAGCCTAGTTCCCGCAGCATGCGCACGCCGCCGACGCCCAGTAAGACTTCCTGGCACAGTCGGTAGTAAGGGTCACCGCCGTACAAGCTGCCGGTAAGATTGCGGTCGCGCTCTTCGTTGGAGGGCAGATCCCCGTCCAGAAAATATACCGGAACTTCAAATCCACGAACGCCTTTGGCGTCGTATCTCCAGGCGCGTAATTCGACGCGGCGCCCTTCCAGCGGGACCGTCACTCGCGCCGCTTCTTCGTGGAGAAAGTCTTCCATCTTCCAGTCCACCGGTTCTTCGGTCTGTGAACCGTCGTCGGAAAGCACTTGGGTGAAGTAGCCCTTTCGGTAAAGCAGAGACACCGCCACCATCGGCAAGCGAATATCGGCCGCGGCGCGAATCGTATCGCCGGCAAGAACACCTAGGCCGCCCGAATAGCTCGGCATGGCATTCTCCAGCGCAATTTCCATGGTGAAATAGGCAACCAGACGTTTTGACGTCGTCAACTCTTCCCTCGTCGAATCTATCGCCCCGTCGGGCACGGAGCGTGCATCCATGACCACTCCAGGCTCTGAATAAGAATAGCTATTTTGAGGGTTTCCGGGCGCGCAATCAACAATCGTTTCGGAATCAAATTCCAAATCTGATTACCAAGAAGCATCGGATTAACGGTGCGTCGCTTCTCGAAATTGTATCCACGAACATATCCCAATCTACTACGCATCATTCTTCCGGTTACAGCGAATTGCGCCTTCGCTTCATGCGTATTCGGGTTCGCCCGAAGCGCATTCCCCTGCGCATTTTTTCCAGAACACAAGAGCATTGCCATTTGGCATAATCGCGAGTCCGCAATTCAGACGAACTGACAACCTAGGCGGCTTGAGAGAGAGGCTTTCGATGGCAGAGCCAGAAGTAAATCTCGCGAAAACGTACGACGGTGTGATCGTTGGCTCGGGCGCGGCGGGCGGAATGGCGGCGCACGTTCTGACGAGCAAAGGATTGCAAGTGCTGTTACTCGAAGCAGGAAAGAAGCTTCCGATCGAGCAGGAGTTGCGCTCTATGGAATGGCCTTACGACAATCCACAACGCGGATTTCTTCCGCCGAACTCACGCTCGCTGAGCTTTAACGAATATACCATCCGCAATCCGCCGTACGGGCCGGGCTTCGAGAAGTCCAAGAAACTCTACAGCTACATCGGCAACAGCGAATACGTAAAGAACATCGTGGTCGAAGAGCGCGAGAACCCGTTTACCGGGACGAACTATGCCTGGGTACGCGCGCGCTGCCTAGGTGGAAAGACGAATATCTGGGGGCGACTGGCGTTGCGGCTGTCGGACTACGATTTCAAGGCTAAGGACCGCGACGGTTACGGCGAAAATTGGCCAATCAGTTACAGCGATATCGAACCGTACTACGACCAAGTGGATTTGTACCTCGGGATTACTGGCGTGAAGGAAAATCTACCGTATCTTCCGGATAGCATTTTTCAGCGCCCAACAAAGCTAAACTGTGCCGAAGTCACTCTGAAACAGGGCTTACAGAAAATGGGCCGGGTGCTGACGCAATATCGCGCGGGGGTTACCAGCGATGGGCTAAAGCACAACAAGTATCGCAGCCGCTGCTACGGGCGAGGAGCATGCGAGCGAAAAGGCGGATGTGACATCCACGCGGCGTTCGATTCGCCAACCGGGCTGATTTACCCAGCGATGGACACCGGAAACTTGACGCTGCGCACGAATTCGACGGTTCGCGAGATCACAGTGGACACCAATACCGGTAAGGCCAGCGGCGTCCTTTTCACCGATTCGCAAACAATGAAGGATTACCACGTTCGCGCGAAAGTGGTGATTGTGGCTGCTTCGACGCTGGAATCGGCTAGATTACTTCTACTTTCCAAGTCGAGGTTGTATCCGAACGGCATCGGAAATTCCAGTGGACATGTAGGCCACAATTTCTGTGAGCACGTCATGGGCCCCGGCGTCGCTGGACGGGTGAAGAATCTGGTTGGCAAGCCGCCGACACTTGATGACGGCAGGCCAGGCGGATTCTACTTGACGCGATTCCGCAATTTGGCGGAGAAGCATCCGAAATTCATTCGCGGTTACGGATTCGAAGGCGGCAGCGGCAGCACCATGTTTCCCCGCGGAACCGACGTACATGGCTTCGGCGCATCGTTCAAGGATGAGGTGCGCCAGAATCAAGGCGCGTACATCGGAATGGGGGCATTCGGCGAAGTGCTCTCTCGATACGAAAATTACGTGGACCTTGACCCGGTGGTGAAAGACAAATGGGGAGTCCCGGCGCTGCGTTTTCATTACAGATTTGGCGACAACGAGCACCGCATGGCCGAGGACATGAAAGAGACGGCGCAAGAAATGTTCGAAGCAGCGGGATTCGAGATCATGCATGTGAACAATCGGGTGTTGACCGAAGGCTGGTCGATCCACGAACTGGGCACGGCTCGCATGGGCAATGATCCAAAGACATCGGTGCTGAATCAATTCGCACAGTCTCACGACGTGAAGAATTTATTTGTGGTGGATGGGAGCGCCTTCGTCAACGCCAGTTGCCAAAATCCGACCTGGACCATCATGTCCTTGTGCTGGCGCTCTTGCGACTACTTGGCGGAAGAACTCAAGAAGGGCAATCTTTAAGGAGACACCATGTCCGAAAACGATCCGATTGATGCATTGGATTTGAAGCAAGATCGCCGGCAGTGGCTGAAAACGTCGGCAACGGCGCTTGGCGCGACACTGATTCCGATGCCGGGCGTATCCACGCAGACCCTGCAAACAGAGTCGAAGCCGGCAGCCAGCACCGCCGAAGCCAAATCCGCAGGACGATTCTTTACACCCCTGCAGCATGCAACCGTGGACGAGTTGAGCGAAACCATTATTCCTGCCGACAGCCATTCTGGAGGCGCAAAGGCTGCAAAAGTTGCAGATTACATCGAACAAGTCGTCGGCCAAAGTATTGACGAAAGCCAAAAGGCGCTGTGGCGAGAGGGGCTGCGACTAATCGACGTGATGAGCCAGCACGACCACGGTGAGACTTTTGTGAATTTGACACCGGAACGAAGGATTGCCGTGCTGACTGTGCTTTCAGATCATGACCACATGGCCGAACTACCTGAAGTGCGATTCTTCAAGGAGCTGAAACACCTCACGATAACCGGCTATTACACCTCAAAAATCGGAATTCACGATGAATTGGAATACAAAGGCAATCGCGTTTTGCAGGAATATGTCGGTTGCGACGATCCAGGTCCGGCAACGAAGTGAGAACGCAGTCGCGATTTAACAACTGAGTGCACGGGAGCGGCCATGGGCGACGGCAGAGTGAGGGTCGGTATAATCGGTTCGCAATTTCAGGCGGATATACAAGCCGAGTCGCTACGAATCATGCCGGATGAAGCGGAAGTGGTGGCGGTGGCTTCACCAACTGCAGGCAACGCAGCGGCACTGGCGAACAAGCACGGAATTCCGAGAGTGTTCACCGACTATCGCGAAATGCTGAAAGAGCGCGACATCGAGATGGTTAATATCTGTGCGCCGAATAGCCTGCACGCGCAGATGACCAAGGACATCGCGGCCGCCGGGAAACATATCGTTTGCGAAAAGCCTTTGGCGATGACCATCGCCGAGGGCGAGGAGATGATCGCCGTGGCCAAACATCACGGCGTGTTGCTGATGTACGGGGAGGAACTTTTTTTCACTCCAAAATATCTGAAAGCCAAAGAGATGGCGGAGGCGGGAGCGTTCGGCAAGATCCATCTCATAAAACAGAGTGAAAAACATTTTGGGCCACACAGTCCATGGTTCTGGGATGTGAACCGCTCTGGTGGCGGCGCACTGATGGACCTAGGTTGCCACGGCATCGCCTTTTGTTATTGGTTTCTGGGGCGCTCACCGATTAAGAGCGTTTATTGCCAGATGGGAACTTACGTCCACGGCGACAAGACCCTAGCCGAAGATGAATCGCTGTGTATCTTGGAATTCGCAAACGGCGCGGTGGGGCTGATTGAAAATAGTTGGGCGCGACGCGGTGGTATGGATGATCGCATCGAGGTATTTGGCGATGCGGGAGTAACCTACGCCAATCTGCACATGGGCAATGCCTTGCAAACGTATAGCGAAAACGGCTACGGCTATGCGGTGGAAAAAGCGCCCACGACCAAAGGATGGACGTATCCGGTATTCGAAGAACTTTGGAACTACGGTACGCCGCAGGAACTGAACCATTTTGCTCGTTGCGCTCGCGGAAAGGAAACTCCGCAGGCCACCGGAGAAGATGGCTTGGCGGTAATGCAGGCGCTCTACGCGGGATACGCGTCAGCCGGCGAAGGGCGAAAGATAGCCCTGCCTTATCAAGTACCGCCTGGAGTGAAAAAACCGATCGATTTGTGGTTGAATGGTTCGGCGCGCACGCAAGCGGCGCCGCGTTAACGTTCCGGAATTTAGCTCGAATCTAAGATGAATCGCCTATCGGGGAGGTAGCCGCGTGCTACTGCAAATGCGAGGTCGGCTGTCCGTAATGATGTTCCTGGAGTATTTCATCTGGGGCGCGTGGTACGTGACGCTGGGAACGTGGCTCGGGCAACAATTGCACTTCTCCGGGCAACAGATCGCGCTGGCAGCCGGAACGACTGCGTTAGGAGCAATGCTTTCGCCATTTCTGGTTGGACTGATGGCCGATGAACTGTTCGCGAATCAGCGGTTGCTTGCGGCATTGCACGGAATCGGGGGGCTGCTGCTGTGGTTTGCCTCGACGCAGAATTCCTTCATAGCGATCTACTTCATCCTTTTGGTTTACTCGCTGTGTTACATGCCGACGATGGCGCTTACCAATGCTCTGGCGTTCCGGCAGATGAAGGATCCAAAGCAGGATTTCGGTTCGATTCGCGTCTTGGGAACTGCCGGGTGGATCGTCGCCGGCCTGCTGATCGGATATATGAAGGTAGAGTCTACGGCGATACCCATTCGCGTGGCCGCCGTTTCGTCGATCTTGATGGCAATCTACAGTCTGACGCTCCCCGACACTCCGCCGCTGCGTTCCGCGCACGGCTTCAAGCTAAGCAACATTTTCCCTCCCGAAGCCTTTGCACTCTTTAAGGACCGAAACTTTTCCGTTTTCGTGCTGGCTTCATTTCTGATCTGCATCCCGCTGCAGTTCTATTACACGTTTACCAATCCATTTTTGAACGAAATTGGAGTACAAAATGCCGCCGCCAAAATGACCATGGGGCAAATGTCAGAGTTGCTCTTCATGGTCACGCTGCCATGGTTCTTTAAGCGGCTGGGCGTCAAGTACACGCTGATGCTGGGCATGCTGGCCTGGGTTCTGCGGTACATTTGCTTCGGCGCAGGGAATAGCAGCAGTTTGGTGTGGCTGTTGTACGCTGGCATCGTGATGCATGGAATCTGCTACGATTTTTTCTTCGTAACTGGCCAGGTATATGTCGACCAAAAGGCACCTCAGGCTTTGCGGGCGGCGGCCCAAGGGCTGATTACCTTCATCACCTACGGGATTGGAATGTTTATCGGGTCGTGGATTTGCGGCCGAGTGGTCGACTATTACGCAAAGTCCAGAGCGCAAGCTGACGGGCTGTTGCACGACTGGCGCGCGATATGGATGGTGCCGGCGATTGCCTCCGGCCTAGTCCTGCTGTTCTTTTGGGCGGGTTTTAAGAACAAAGAGGCGCATTCCGTCCTACCTGGCCAGAGCTAGCCGGTGCCCGCGTATATTTCATACGGATATTGCACCGTTTAATCCACTTCAAATTGACCTTTTCGTGCCTAAGTTCCGACCAAGCGCGGGATTTTGGGCAGATTCCCCATTGGTAGATTTGACAGTTACCAGCGAGCTAGGCGGAACTCTATATTCCTAACTAACAAAGGCAATAAGGAGGATCCGGTTCGGACACCCCTCACCCCGGAAGAATAGCTTAGCAAAGCCGAATTCTTTCATTGAGTACACCGGGTCCTCTTCCTAAATCGTCCGCACTCTTCGCCTTCGGTCGATTGCCACTCATGGAGTAATGCCTATGCCTGCGCCGGGGATCGCCGCCGTTTCCGTGGAACCTAAATCCCAGTTTCTAGAAGCGTTAAGTCCTGAAAATCGCCGGAAGGTCCTGGCCGCAGCCACTCCACGGCGGTATGACGCCAAGACCGTCGTTACCAACCACGGCCACCCTGCCGACAAACTGTTCCTGCTGACCAAAGGCCTGTCTCGATTTTTCTTCATCACCGAAGGCGGCAAAAAGTTGTTGTTTCAATGGTGCGGACCTGGAGATTTATTCGGCGGCCGAACCATTTTATCGACGCCCTCGACCTACCTTCTAAGCGCCGAAACCGTCACCGATTGCTCGACTTTGATGTGGGATCGCTCCACACTGATGGACCTGGTCGCGCAATACCCGCGTTTGTTAGAGAACGCTCTATTGATGGCATCAGACTTTGTTTCCTGGCAACTGACATCTTATATCGGGTTAGCCTGCCACACCGCGCGGCAAAGGGTCGCAAATACACTGGTTACGCTAGCTCGCACGGTCGGCGAAGAAGTTCCGGGCGGACTTGCGCTGCGGATTACTAACGAAGAATTGGCCAACGCCGCAAACGTCACCGTATTTACTGCGAGCCGCCTGATCAGCGAGTGGCAACGCGACCGCGCGCTGGTAAAACGTCGTGGCAAGGTACTGCTGCTTTCGCGCGAACGAATGTTCCTGCATTTAGTTTGACCGATTTCCCCTCCCTGCATCATCCTTCCCTCATCCCGGCAGTACGTTTGAGCAAGTTGGAGCTTGCTTTGGGGCAACGACGCGCCCCATCTCGCGCGCCATACTCTTGCAGCAACCAATGGCTCGTGACCGGCGGTAGCGTGATCCGGTCTTGAACGAGAAAGGTGAGATGGCTATCAGCAATCAGTCATTCATTCGAATTCTAGTAGTAGATGATTTGGCCGCCTGGCGGCGCTGTCTGATCGAGAAACTGCGCGCCGAAGGCAATTTGCAGGTGGTTGCCGTGGCGACCGATGGACTGGAAGCAATTCGGAAGGCGGAAGAGCTGCAACCAGACCTGATCCTGCTGGATGTCGGACTCCCTAAGCTAGACGGGATAAACGCCGCCCGAGAAATCCGAAAAGTTGCTCCTGAATCCAAGATACTTTTTCTCAGCCAGGAGCTTGATCCGACGATTGCAGGCGGAGCGCTAAGCGCCGGTGGCCATGGCTATGTCGTGAAATCGGCCGCCGTCAGCGACCTCGCCCCGGCCATGCAAGCCGTTATGCACGGCGAAACGTTTCTGAGTCCGACATTGTTGGATCGTACGTCTTAGCGTGAGCGAGCGCCGCGCCAGCGCCGTTTCAGGGAGTACAAGCAAGAGTGCCCATTGGCATAAGAGTTGGTGGGCACTACGCATTTTGCCACTCCATTGCAGAACCCCGCGCCGAATATCAAAACCCGGCCAATAGCACCGCTAGGTTTGTTGCGGGTTAGGCGTATACCCCTAACCGCACAAGATGACAGGAAGAAAAGAAGCAAACTGCATTGAAGCAGATTTAGGGAATAGTGGCGCTGACTTCGCTCGAATAGGAACTCTCGGCCCCCGTCGAGTCTATTTCGGTGGCGACAAAATAATATGTTTGTCCTGAAGTGACACTGTTGTCGATAAAGGACGTTGCAGAAATCAAAGCAGAGTTGACCTTGGAGTAAGGTCCGCCAGGCTGCGACCCCCGGTATACATTGAAGCCGCCAAACAATGAATCGCCCGGTACCCAATCCAAAGTTACGGAGTGATTCACGGGCGCGACGCCTGATCCAGCGAGCGAGACGATTAGGGAGGGATTGGTAGCATTGCTGCTGACCGTGACACTGCCTGAGAAAAAGCCGGAGGTAGTCGGAGTAAACGTTACGCTCAAAGACGTGGACTGCCCTGCAGCGAGAGTTAGAGGTAACGCGAAGCCGGTGGCGCTGAATCCTGCGGCACCCATGTTGATCTGCGAGATGGACACGCTGGAGTTACCTGCATTTGCCAGAGTCAATGTCTGCATTCCGCTGGTGCCAGTGGTTATGCTTCCAAAACTGAGTGAAGCCGGAGAGGCTGACAGTTGAGCGATGGGCGACACTCCTGTACCGGCCAGGGGAATAACGAGCGGGGAATTGAGTGTGTTATTCACCAAAGTGAGGCTGCCTGAAATGATGCTGGCGGAGGCGGGCGCGAAGCTGACGGTGAAAGCTGAGGAACCTCCGGGGGGAATAGAAAGCGGCAGTGCCAGTCCGGAGAAGCTAAGTCCGGTCCCGACCAATGATGCTTGGGTCACGTTAAGGTTCGCCGTTCCGGGATTGCTAATTGTGAGCATCTGGGTGTTGGTCACACCCACGGTAACGTTGCCGAAACCTACGCTGGCAGGGATCACGGAAAACTGCGGTTGCACGCCACTGCCGCTCAGCGAAATCGTAACCGGTGAATTGGTCGCGTTGCTGACAATGCCGAGGCTTCCAGTCGCACTCCCGGCGGTGGCCGGAACAAAACTAACAGTAAGGGAAACCCTCTGGCCTGCGGCAAGAGTCACGGCACCGCTGAAGCCGCTGACGGTGAATCCGGGACCGGTGATGGCGACTTGAGAAAGGCTTACGCTGGCTGTCCCCGTATTCGTCAGAGTAATCGTCTGAAAGGCGGAGCTTCTCACCAGGATGTTGCCGAAGTTCAGGCTGCTCGCACTCGCTGAGAGCAAATACGACTGAGCAGGCGTTGACAATGCAGACGATGAAGTCGTTCCAGTTCCTGTGACGGAAATCAATTGAGCACCATTCCCCTTACGACTTGTATTGAGAACGATACTGCCGTTGAAGCTTTTCGCGGCGTCCGGCCGGAACACCACCTGGAGGGATGCGCTGCTATGAGGACCCAAGGTGACGGGCATTGCTGGACTGATGACAATAAACTCCGGAAGGCTACTCGAAATCTGCACGATCGAAATGGTCTGCCCGCCATTGTTGGTCACAACAACGTTGGCTGCCGGGCTTGTTGTGTTCACGGTGACCGATCCGAAACTTAGCGAAGCCGGATTTACCCCGACACCCGCCTGAACCGGCTTGGGTAAGAACACTAAACTTACAAAAAGCCATCCGAGAGTCACGCACACCAGTAGCGTTCTATGCATACGCGGAAGTCCTTCGTGTTCAGTTCAGTGCGAGGCGAGAACGGGGCGGAGGGCATCTCGGCCGCTGACGCGAGATTCTTATTTCCAGACGCAGGATACAACTGGTGACAAGGCCAGATTTGGGGCAGGTGTACTTTGGTTTTCCTGATGGATCGAACGAATTTGTGTTGAAAAACCGGTAGGCGCTGAGCGTCGGTTAGTTCGCCAAAAGTTAGGCTGCGGATTGCACGCGCTCATCCAAGCCATACTGCGAATAACACAACTCTAACGGTGCGAGAACCTGAAAACCGGAAACTGAGCCACTACTCGGCATTGGCGGTTTAGGCGAGCGGCTACTTGGTGCGTGTGGCCTGGACAATCGAGACAAGTTCGCGAGCGGCGGCCGCAACTTGATTCTTTTGTCCGGCACGCAACGCGGCAGCATCCACTAATTCGCTCCCAGCTCCAATCGCGAAGGCACCTGCCGCGAAGAATTCCGCGGCATTTCCGGCGTTCACCCCACCTGTCGGAATCAATGCAACATTCGGAAACGGTCCGCGTAGAGCCTTGATATGTTTCGCGCCCCCAACACTTCCACAGGGGAAGATTTTTATTGCGGGAGCGCCTTCATCCAAGGCAATCATAACTTCGGTAGGCGTCAGCGCGCCTGGGATGGCCAGCTTGCCCTTGGCATGCGCGGCTCGCAGAACTGCAATGGAAATTCCGGGGCTGACCAGGAATTCCGCTCCAGCCTCGAAACATTCCTCCGCCTGCGCAGAACTCGTCACCGTACCAGCGCCGACAAGAGTGCGCTTGCCCAAGACCTGGCATACCTTTCGAATGACCCCGATAGCGCCAGGAACGGTCATGGTGATCTCGACTGCGTGAATCCCTCCTTCTTCCATCGCCTCCACTGCAAGAAATGCCTCTTCGGCGCTGGCTGCGCGGATAACCGGAATGATTCCGACCTGATGGATCTTCTGCAACGTTTCTTGTGCATTCATTTTTTGGTTCGTGTTTGCCAGGAATGTGTCTGATTTTTTTACCGGGCAATCCGGGCTGACTCCCCTTTCATTACATTGAAAACTTCTGAGGCACTAGCCATCGAGGTATCGCCCGGCGTAGTCATTGCCAGAGCGCCATGAGCTACACCGCATTCGACGGCCCATTCAATCGATTTGTTTTCTAGAAGTCCATAGATCAAGCCTGCGGCAAAAGAGTCCCCACCGCCGACCCGATCCAGAATCTCCATGTCCTTGCGGGTGGCTGCCTCATACAGTGTGTCTCCGGCCAGAGCGACGGCTCCCCAATCGTTCCGGCTTGCGGTCTTGGCCGTCCGTAGAGTCACTGCGACAACCGATAGATTCGGATGTTCCGATCGCACCGTCTTCATCATCGCCGGGAAACTTGCATGATCCAGGCCAGAAAGATTTTCATCCGTGCCTGGCACTTCGTAGCCCAGCGCGGCCGTGAAATCTTCCTCGTTGCCAATCAGCACATCTACAAACGGCATCAGCGCGCGATTGACTTCTCTCGCTTTCGATTTCCCGCCGATCGATTGCCACAGCGATGGACGATAGTTCAGATCATAGGAAATGATCGCGCCGGATCTCCTTGCGATTCGCATCGCCTCCTCCGCCACGGACGGCGTCGATTCCGATAGTGCGCAGAAAATTCCCCCGGTGTGAAACCAGCGCGCTCCGCGGCGGACAAATATTTCTTCCCAGTCAATTTCCCCCGGCTGGAGCTGGGAAATCGCGGTGTTTCCCCGATCCGAGCAACCCGCAGCTGCCCGGGCCCCGAAACCGCGCTCGGTGAAATTCAGTCCGTTGCGAACGCTCCGCCCAACTCCGTCGTACTTCACCCAGCGGACGTAGTCGAGATCAACACCTCCCTGCAGCATCAAATCCTCAACCAGCCGCCCGACCGCGTTATCCGCCAGCGCAGTGACGATCGCTGTGTTCATTCCAAACGCGCGTCGCAGCCCGCGGGCGACGTTATATTCTCCGCCACCTTCCCAGGCGCGAAATTCGCGGGCGGTGCTGACACGCAGATCGCCGGGATCAAGGCGCAGCATCACTTCACCCAAACTCACCAGATCCCAATTGCATAGCTTCTTTTCGCGAACTTTCATCCGAATTTCCTTTGCGCTAACATCGAATTTCTCTCCGTCCCGGCTTGGGTGTTATACCGGGAAGACTCCGGCGAGGCAAGAGTCCGCGCGGGATCAACGAATTCCGAATCCCGGCCTACCGCATGGATCCAGGCTTCACTCCAGAGAAATCGCGACAGCGGATTGCCTTGTGGGTCAGGCCGCTAAGTCGCTGTCGCTTTCCACTGGACGATTCGCCCACGACCATCCCTACATAAACTGGTCTAGTTCTTTGCTGTGGCTCACCCAGAAACACTTCGGTCGCTAACGCCGCGACCGGTCCCGCACCCGGGGTGAGTCGCTGGACAAGCAGTTCGAGTAGGGAGCGTCTAATGGCTCTGTCGCCGGAACGCAGCAGTGTTCAGGAGACTTCGAAGGGTAGATCGCGAAGAAAGTTATTTCGCGTACGGAGTCGGAATCGGCTTTTCTAAAATGATGAAAACCTGTACTTGCCCCATAGCTACTATCGCGGTGCTCATCAGAATGGGCCGCCAGCCTTCTGCCGACTGCGCCGCAAGCGCTGATTCAATCGCTGGCGCAGCATCGTGGATGATTTGGTAGTCGTGCGTTCTTCCCATGAGTCGCTCCGAGAGGGTGAGGCTAGCTATTGGTCCGCCGCTTTTCTAATGCAACTCGACTCAGAAACTGTTGACAGCAGCTGCTTCTGAATCATAAACATCGAAAACGGAAAATAACCGAGTCACTTGCAAAGTCTCGTGGAACTTTTGTCCAAGATCGCAGAGGCGCACGGACGCGCCCTGAGTTTTCGCGCTGACATGCGCCGCGACCGGAGCTGTCGATGTACTTGATATTGGACATGTTTAGGACGATCTTTTTTTACCTGCGGAGACTAGGATCTTCAATTTCTCGCGGACCGAATTGCTCTCGTCCCCCAGCACAATGGCGACCTGCCAAATCCACCACGGACACGCCATCGATTTCGCTTTTCTTCATGGAAACGGACATGTTTGTTTCTCCTCGACGCGGCGAAGGGTTCCTAGTGTGATAACCGAAGTAGAACACACCGCCAAAGGTCGGTATGTTCAAAACCGCACACGTAGAACTTAGCCGGACTTCCTCTTGATGACCTCAAAGGCGGCAAACCTCTGATTTCGCGGGCCGCGGCCCGAAAGGACAGTCTATTCGGGTCGAGGAGGCGACATTGGTTACGTAATCGGTTGGATCAGCGCACGACCATTTGACCGATTAAAATTGTGTTAAACGAGCACCGTGCTGATTGTGTTCGAAGACGGAAATCTTCTTTCTTGATACAGGTTGCGCGTGATAGTGTGCCCGATAAATTGTGATGGAAAGTCACCAGCTGTCCGTCAAAACACATTTGTAAATTGGATAACCATCCGACATGCCTGACCAGACTTCCGCGCCGCCAGATTCAACTAGCGAAATGCATCCGATCGCGGTGCCGGACCGCCTGGAAGTTATCGACATCCTCCGCGGCTTCACCATACTTGGAATACTCCTCGTCAATATGCCGCTTTACGGTTGGCCAAACTGGGGGCCGCTTCGGGCAATGCGCACTCAGTTGCCGAGCGGACCTGTCGACGAGGCTGCAAGCTGGTTCCTTTGGTTGTTTGCCGAGGACAAGTTCTATCCCTTGCTTTCTTTCCTGTTTGGAGTGGGTTTCAGTATTCAGCTGGCGCAATCAGATTCGCGTGCCAATGATTTTCTTTCAGTTTATCGCCGGAGGTTATTGGCCCTGCTCCTCATCGGATTGGTGCATGGTTTTCTGTTGTGGCCGGGCGATATCCTGGTCAGGTACGCGCTTATGGGTTTCTTGCTTCTTCCTTTTCGCGAGCGCAGGCCAAAAACGATCCTGGTGTCCGGGCTCATTCTTATATTTATTCCCATCGCACTCTTGCCGCTTCAGCGAGACGTGAATCAACAGATATTCGCGCACGTCATAGGCGTGGATGCAGATTACAAGGAGTTGTGGAATGAATCTCTGCGCGCTTACTCTCGCGGAACGCTCGCGGAAATCTCCCTGCAACGCGCACGTGCCGTTGCCTGGGGTCTCTCTTGGCCCATCTCTTGGCTACAGATTCTCGGCCTTTTTCTAACGGGACTTTATGCCGGGCGGCGCGAGTTCTTTCAAAATCTTCAAATGCTCCGCCCCGTGGTGCGAAAAGCGTTTTGCTGGGCTTTGCCTTTGGGAATTGGAGGCATGTTGGTACGAGCTGGAGTCCTCCAGCTCCCGAATTTGCTTGGGCCATACCTCGCCGGTACTGGCGAAGAAGTTCTTGATACCATCGGCTATTTGGCCCTTTCTTCAGTCTATGCGATCGCGATCATTTTGTTGGCGCAGCGCGAGGCGTGCAAGCCATTCTTGCGCCCGCTGGCGGCGGTTGGGCGCATGGCACTCAGCAACTATCTGTTTCAATCGCTCGTGTGCACAACTCTCTTTTATAGCTATGGAATTGGCTTGTACGGGAAGATCGGACCGGCCGCCGGGTTGTTTCTCACCTTTGCAATATACGCTGGCCAAGTTCTTCTCAGCCTCGCATGGTTGCGGCACTTCCGCTTCGGCCCTATGGAATGGGTGTGGAGGTCGCT
>Ga0157376_10001058_pt1 | contig 18035 bp, 7 predicted proteins | sample M45metaG_FD_121801 | JGI IMG/M metagenome (GOLD analysis project Ga0157376, IMG submission 121801) | Miscanthus rhizosphere microbial communities from Kellogg Biological Station, Michigan, USA - M4-5 metaG | ecosystem: Host-associated > Plants > Roots > Rhizosphere > Soil | place: USA: Michigan... | reverse complement strand
TGATGAGCGCCGGCGCTTCGATGAGGTTGTTCTCTTCGGTCTCCCGGAGGTGACCGCCATAGCAGCAGGTGACCTTGAATCCCGTGGTCATGCTCTTGAACACCTGTTCGATCTGGATCGCCAGTTCGCGGGAAGGGACGATGACGAGCGCCTGGGTACCGGACTGCTGCTCGTCGAGCTGGGTGAGTATGGGGAGCAGGAATGCCAGCGTCTTGCCGGAGCCTGTTGCGGCCAGCAGGATGAGGTCTTTGTCCTGTTGTGCGGCTTCGAGGGATGCCAGCTGCAGATCGTTGAGTTCGTCGATCCGGAGGCGGACGAGCATTTCTTTGATGATGTCGGGGGAGAGTTGCATAGCGCGAAGGTACGGTTGTTAAGATGCTTTCGCGGGTGTGAAAGGGTGCGGTTCAAAGTTTTTTGGGTGTGTTTTGATCTTTTCTTATATTTGCACCCCCGAATGGGGAACCTGCCCAGGTGGCGAAATTGGTAGACGCACTGTTTTCAGGTAGCAGCGCCGTAAGGTGTGCTGGTTCGAATCCAGTCCTGGGCACATCAAAAGGCTTTCACAATCAAATCGATTATGAAAGCCTTTTTTCTTTGTCTTTTTCAGCACGTTCCTGGTGGAACTCTTCGCGTGAACATCACTATAACTCCACGGCGTATGCGCAAGACCGAAAGGTCAATTGTACTTCTTGCTTATCAGTAGCATAGGAAGCGATGTCTTTAAAAAATTGTTCCCATATTTTCCATCCGATCGACAGTTTGGAGTGCAGTTAATGTAACGTTTGCCGGTTTCGGTAATATAGTATCGTCCGCTGACTCTATCCCTTGTCTCAAGCAACACATATAGAAAGAATATATATGAATAATCTAAACCAAAACTGCGTAAAATAACATATTTTACATAAACGTAATTAGAATATTTAGAATAAACATATATGTGGCAGCCCCGCCATATGAATAGAAGGATATTTGCAAATTGTCAATGATTGCCGCGCCTGCAGTTGAAACAACTAACCTTCCGTACACATCATTGAGTGTCATCCAAGCTTTCGTCCTTTAAACATATTTAGTCAATTCATATATACAATATATGACGATACTCAATTAAATACCCAGCCGATAGCGAAATAATACGCACATACCGATTTTATGCCATGTGATATTACCCGTCCGTTTTGACTGCTTTTTTATATCACCAAAAACTACTGTTATGGCTAAAATCAAGCTAATTTTTTCAATTTGTATCGCCGTGATAATGGCAAAACAGGTCTCTGCACAGACTTTTATTGCAACCGGCAAGATCCTTGATCCTGATGGTGCCCCTGTGGCCGGCGCTACTGTCTCAGCTCCCAATGGCAAGACAGTGCTTACAGATGGCCGGGGGGAGTTTGCCATTCAGGCGAGCGAGGGTCAAAAGTTGATGGTTACCGCGGTGGGCTATAGTATCACTAGTGTGGCGGCCGGTAAGCAAGCAATAACCGTCAAGTTACAGTCCGTGGCAACCGAATTGTCAACAGTTACCATAGGATCCAGAGGCGCCCCCAGATCGGTCATTAGTTCCCCGGTACCGGTGGATGTCGTAAAGATGGGAACCATTACAACCACGATGGCCCGGCCCGACCTGATGTCCCAATTGATGGTGGCCGTCCCTTCCTTCAATTTCAATAAGCAAAGCGGCAGCGATATCGCGGATGCGGTCGACTTCGCCACCCTGCGGGGAATGGGCTACGACCATACGCTTGTATTGATCAACGGCACCAGGAGGCATACCACCGCTTATGTCAGCCTTGGCGGCCTCTCGGGTTCCGGGACGGATATGAATACGATACCCCTGGCCGCCATCGACCATATCGAAGTATTGCGCGATGGAGCGTCTGCCCAGTATGGGTCCGATGCGATTGCCGGCGTAATAAACGTAGTACTGAAAAAAGACATTCGTCATTTTACCATGAACGCCGGCTGGAGCGGATATTACGACAGTAAATTCAATACGCTCAAGTCACAGGATCCATCCAAATACTATTCAAGCAACTATGTGGACGGGAACGCCTTCAATGCAAGTATGGATTGGGGATTCGCGATCGGGAAAAAGGGGGGATTTTTCAACATCGGAGCCAGCGCGCTGGCGCAGGGCAAAACGTTCAGGGCCAATCCGGATAGCCAACTGATCCAAACCAGGCGTGCCTTCGGAGATGGTTCTGTGGCATCTGCAGGCAGTATGTATAACATGGAAATCCCTATTGGATCGGGAAGCGTAAGATTCTATTCATTCGGCGGCTATAACTACAAACACTCCAACAACTACGCCTGGACGAGAAAATTCAGTAACCCGTTGCGTTTCCCGACTGACGCCAACGGGAATTTGATCTTTGTCCCCTCGATCATGCACGTTACAACAGCTTCGGCTGGTTCGTTTAGTTCTGCAAATGTCTTTTACAACCCACAGGAAGATACCTACATGACCGACGCATCCGGCGCATTCGGCATAAAAGGAAGTACCCCCTCCGGCTGGGATTGGGACCTGACGAACAACACGGGCTATAGCGATGTACACATCTGGGGCAACAAAACGTTCAACACATCCTTACCCCTACCCGACCAGGCCTTTAAGAACAGGTTCGATGACGGTGGATTCAATTTTACCCAGAACACCTCGGACCTCGACATTAGCAGGAGATTCCCTGATGTCGCCGAAGGAATGACCCTGTCCTTTGGAGGTGAATTCCGGTATGAAAAATATCATCTTTATGCCGGAGAACCGGACTCCTACCGGCAGGGAGGAGCTACCCTGAATGGCAGTCCGAAGACCTCCGGGTCACAGGGATACCCCGGCTATCAGCCTCTCGACGCGGTAAAGGCGCATCGTACGAACGTTGGTGGTTATGCAGACCTTTCGTTTGATCTTACCAAGGCATGGCTCCTGGAAGGCGCGGCGCGTTTTGAGAACTATTCGGATTTTGGGTTCGTAAATGTTTATAAATTGGCCACCCGGTATAAGGTCAACGACCAGTGGAATATCCGCGGTGCATTGAGCACCGGCTTCAGGGCCCCCACCTTACAGGAACTCAACTTCAGCGAGACAAATACAGTGATCATCAATGGTCAACTGCAATACAGCAAGACGGTACCCAACTACAGCGAGGTAGCCAAACTTGCCGGAATCCCTAAATTGAAGCAGGAAACGTCCACCAACTATAGCGCTGGGTTCACCTGGCAGCCTTCCAAGAATTTTACAGCCACCGTGGATGGATACCTCATCAAGATGAGGGACAGGATAGTGGTTACCGGTTTCTACGATGCGAGTACTCCGGCGCTCACCAGTTATTTGAACCAGAATAGCCTGCACTCCGTTAATTTCTTTGCCAATGCGGTAAACACCACCAACACCGGGATCGACGTGGTCCTGGATTACCACAACTCGTGGAACCGGCAACATTTTAATGTGTTGCTGACGGGAAATATACAGAAGGTGATGATCGACAAGGTAAATATGCCTTCCACTTTAGGGTCGACCTATCTGGATTACCAGAACTTCTTTGGTACACAGCCTCAATATTCACTGATCGCTTCCGCACCTCATGCTAAATTTTCCCTTAGTCCCGAGTATGGCATCAATGCAGTTACTTTCGGCCTTCGCTGGACCTATTGGGGAAAGATAGTGAAGGTAGGAAACGGTTCCGCCAGCGTTCCCGGCGCAAAACCCGACGGTCCTGGCGGCGCTAATATCTCTGCGTCCGGCAACGGTTGGGATCCATATGTTCAATTAGATGATGGTTCTAATGTGGTTCCCGAACAATTTGTATATGGCGGCAAGGTCACGACAGATTTTTACTTCAACTATAAAATATCCAAAGCCGTCAGCTGGATCGTTGGTGTGGACAACCTTTTCAACGTGCATCCGGATCCCGCGTATACCAAAGGTGCGAGACAAAATTCGTGGAACGACTTCCCCACCGGCGGTTATTTTGACAACGTACAAATGGGCTTTAATGGCATGAGAATGTTCAGTAAGTTGCTCTTGAAGTTCTAAACCGGTGTTCCATGCAAGTTCAGGATAAAAGGGCTCCCGTTTGGGAGCCCTTTCTTCAAACGTCTTAAAACAATATTAGTATCCCCGGTTCTGGGCCAGGTTTGGATTGACCAGGATCTCGTCGTTAGGAATAGGAAAGATGTAGTTTGTGGTCGCCGGGGTGACAGTAATGCTTCTATTAATGTTGTTGCTGGCATCCTGCGACTGGGGCTTTACAAAACTGCGTTGAAGACGATAGAGATCCCAGAATCGGTAGCCTTCGAACGCGAGTTCCTTTTGCCGCTCGCTCAAAATGCTGTCCTGAAGTGGCGCGCCGGTGGTAATATAACCAAGAGCATTGGCAGGGTCCCGCTTTTGGGCCACCATGTTGAGATATTTCAACGCATTGACGTCGTCGCCTAAATTGTGATAGGCTTCTGCCAGGATGAGGATGACCTCGGCATACCGAACGATCTTTACGTCGTCATAATTGACGACGTCAATCGGATACTTGGTCACATAATAAGCTGTGCCCAACTGTCCGGTGCGGGTGGATGGATTGTAAAGGTTACGACGTACGTCGGTGGCGGCATAGCTGCTATAAAGAGCCTTGGTGGCGAGAATATCGCCGTAGCTGCCCACCGGTTTCGGCACGTAAAGATTGGCCAGGGTGCCATCACCCACGCTGTTATTGGCGTCGGATGTCACTTCAAACATAGTCTCCACCTTATCGCTGCGGGGGGAGGTCCCGCCCCAGTAACCAACGAGACCGCTACTGGAAACTAGCGAATATCCGCCGTTTTGTACGACGTCCAGCGCCATGGCTTTGGCGTTGTTCCAGTCACCCATATGCTGATAGACGCGGGCCAGAATGCCTTCGATAGCATATTTGGTGATGTAAGAATCGTTGATAGCCCGGGATTGACCCGTCGCTGTGAATTTCATCGTATTCCCCTGGTCGAATTTTACAAGAGAGAGCGCTTTCGTCAGATCGGCAATGACCTGCGTATATCCTTCTGTGATCTTGTTCCTTGCCGGTTTCGCCAATTGGTCGAATTTTAAGACGATGGGCACGCCGGGGCCGTCGCCGCCCGCATAGGGTAGAGAGAAATTACGCAGCAGGTCAAACAACACCATGCCCCGGATGGCATATGCCTCTCCGAACATATGGTTGAGGTTATCGGTATTCGCCGTAACCGTCGAATTGATGATGACATTGGCGTTCTTGATCGTGGAATAAGCGTTTTGCCACACTGCGCTGGGATAAGCGTTGGTCTTATCCATATCATAGTTATTAAACCCAATATAACGACCGGAATTGCTGGAAGAAAGGAAACAATCATCGGACATCAGGTCGCCTTTCACTGCAAAGGTGCGGCCATAAAAATCGGTGGCGCGCAGGGAGGAATACATGCCGAGCACGGCGGTGTACATGCTGGGCTCGTCGCTGACCGCGGAAGCGGCAGGAACGCCGGTGGTGGGAAACTGATTGGTAAAGTTTTTGCTGCAGGAAAACCCGGTAAGGCACAGCACGGTCATTACAACTGTAGTCCTGCGTTTCAATATATGTATCATTTGTTTTTTCAATTTAAGGTTAGAAAGTGATATTGATGCCGGCAGTGAATGACTTGGTCAACAATATTTCCTGGTTGTTGATGCCCAACACACCTTGTTCGGGATCAGCAACGAGGTTGTCATCGTACGTCCAGCGAGCGATATTGGTTCCGCGAGCATAGATATTGAGCGAACTGACGCGCAGCGTCTGAAGCAGGCTCTTGCTGGTGACCTTATATCCGACCTGTACATTGCGCAGCCGGATATAGCTGGCGTTGTACAATTGTCGCTCGGAACCCGAGCCCGAAGTCACGTTGGAAGCCTGATTGTAAACATATTTGGGCACAGTCGTTTTCTGACCGGGCTTCACCCAGCGCTTCAGATTCTCTGAATATTTGCCGCGGGTGGCATACTGGCCGTCCAGGAAATATTGGGAGTAACCGTCCTGGAAATAATTACCGTAGTTGTAATAAAAGTCTATACCGAAATAGAAGCCCTTAAAAGTGACGGTGCTGCCGAGTGCTCCAAAGTACTTGGGATCGGCTTGCTTACCCACCAGGAACAGGGAGGTCTTTGTCTTGTCACTAACCAATGCCTTGCGGGTGCTGTCGGCATACCAGAGGGGGTCGCCGGTAGCGGGGTTGACCCCTGCCCATCCACGGGTATAGAAAGAATAGATCGACTGGCCTTTCCTCAGCAGAAACGACCCGTTTTGTGGATTCAGCTGATCGCCTGCGGGAAGCCGGGTAACTCTATTGGTGTTATGCGACAGATTGAAATTGATCTCCCAGGTGAGATTCTTCGTTTGTAAGGGAACAAGGTTGAGGGTTATCTCATAACCCTTGTTGTCGAGATCACCGATATTATTGATGAAACCGGTGAAACCAGTAGTGCGGGAGATCTGCTGGGACAGTAACGCGTCCTTTGTTTTCCGGTCATAGTAGTCCACGGTGAGGTTGACCCTATTCTTGAAAAGGCTGAGGTCCATCCCGAAATCGAGCTGCGTGTTTTTTTCCCAGGTGAGATTGGCGTTGCCGATATTGTCGAAACGGCCACCCGCAATCCCGTTGTAATTGTAGCCGAAATCGTACAACTGTCGCCAGGTGTAGTTTCCGATCTCCGCGTTACCGTTATTGCCGTAGCTGGCCCTGAGTTTTAGGCTGGAGATGCTATTCTGAAGACTTTCAAAAAAGGTTTCATTGCTGACCGTCCATCCTGCTCCGACCGATGCGAAGGTACCCCAGCGGTTATTGGCGCTGAACCGGGAGCTGGCGTCCCTGCGGATACTTCCGTAAAGGTTGTATCGGTCGTTGAAGCCTACCGTTGCATTGCCGAAATAGCCCACGAAGGTATAGTCGGAACCGCTGTTCTTTCCGTTGGTGGATGTGGCGCCATTCGACGAAAAGTAAAGATCGGCGTTGGGCGGAAAGCCGGTCACATCGCCTACCTGTTGGTAGAAGCTGTTCTTGATCGATTCATAGCCAGCCTTCGCGTCAATATAGAATCGCTTGTCGGCATTAATATCGTAATGATAATCAAGTTGGTTTGTCCAATCCCAAAGGAAGTTGCGTGTATAATAAGATATCCCCTCACCGGACGAACCCGAAGCGTCGCCATGGAAGGGATTGTTATACTGGTATTCTTCATCCGTTGCATACTGCAGACCCATGGTGCTGGTGAACTTCAGGCCCTCGAGTATCTTATAGGACACCGTCTGGTTGGCCAGGCCCTGGAAGGCCTTGAGCCATCTTTTATCATTGGCCGCAATGAACAAAGGATTGTAATGAGAGGGGAAGCCAAAATTGTTTGCAGTACTGATATTTAAAGTCCCATTGGGGTTGAACGGATTCTGTGTCGGCCGGAGGGTCGTAGACACATAGTTGGGGTTGCCGAAATAACCGCCGCCACCCGAGGTACCGCTGGACGCCAGGGCTGAGTTTTGGAGAACGTTACCGCCGCTGACCTTCGTGGTCAGGGTGAGCCGATCCGTGGCCGAATAAATGATCTTCGCGTTACCGGTCACACGTTGCAGGTCAGTGCCGATAGTGGTTCCCTTTTGGCTAAAATAGCCGCCGGAGAGAAAATATTTGATCTTGCTTTCGCCGCCCGACACACTTATATTGTATTGCTGCTGCAAGCCTTTTCGGGTGATGAGTCCCAGCCAGTCGGTGTCGATATTCGAAGTATCGCCATACGAATGCAGCGTGTTGGTGATGGTCGTAGGGCTAAGCGCTGGAGTGACATTGTTGAGACCCTCATTCAACAGCATGATCCAATCCTTTTTTCGAAGCGGGATGCCGTCCTTGGGAGGCCGGATCGCCTCGTTCTGGCCCACTTCGGCGTCGAAACGGAACTGCGCCTTGCCAAGCTTTCCGCTTTTGGTAGTGATCACAATGACGCCGTTGGCGCCACGGGCCCCGTAGATCGCCGTAGCGGCAGCATCCTTGAGAACACTAATGCTTTCGATGTCATTCGAGTTGATGGTCGCAAGGACGTTGGTACTAGGGTTGATATTGAACCCGCCCGACCCCGAGGTCGACGTACCGTTGCCGTTGGCGAGATCTCCCCCATTGATCTGTACTCCATCCACCACATAGAGTGGTTGAGCGCCGCCATACGTAAAGCTCCCGATACCGCGGACCCGAATGGCCTGATTAGCACCGGGCTGACCGGTGGTAGCCGAAGATTGGAGGCCGGCGGAGGCGCCCTGGAGCATTTGATCGACGGAGGTGAACGGCCTGTCTTCCAGTTTGTCGCCGCCGACCTTGACGATCGAGGCTGTGGAAGCCGATTTTTTCTGGGTACCATAGCCTGTCACGACCACTTCATCGAGGCTCGCGTTCGAAGCGGTAAGCGTAAAATTGATAATGCCCCGGTCCCCAATGGACAGTTCAAGAGATTGAAAATTAACGGCTGAGACAAGAATCGATTTTGCCGTCGGCGGGACCGATACGGAAAAAGTCCCGTCTTCTGCCGAAGCACTGCCGAAAAGCGGCTTACTACTTTTTACGAGGATTGTTGCGTGGGGAACAGGCGTCCCTTTTTCGTCGGTCACCCTTCCGGTGATGGTCCGGTTTTGAGCCATTAGCTGACATACGGACATGCATATCCATAACGTCAGGAATAGATTTCGCGTCATGTGTAGGTGTTAGTTTTGGTTAGCAATTTATTGCCCGCCAAAAATAAACCAAAGTCGAGACAATAGCCGACCGCTTAACATATTTTCACCGAAATCCTATTACAGCTTCAACACCGCCAATTAGCCACCATTGCATTGCAAGAATAATTTGTATATATGTAGATTAAAGAAATTCAAATATTTTTGATCATTTTACAAAAATGCTTCTCGCCCCCGCATTAAATGTCCCATTCGTCAAAGCAGTGGCCGTACCATTTTTCCAATACTTTGCCGCATAGATCTGACCCGATACAAAATAATCCCCGGCGACATATACGTCATTACCCAACGCAAATATCGACTGGGCCAGCGTTTTGGCTCCGCCATCGGCAAGCGCTACTCCGACGCCATTCTTCCAGTAGTTCGTAACACTTGAAGTCACACCGTTGGCGGTCACATTGTCGGTCCCGGCCACATATACATCGCTTCCTAAAACATAGATGGAGCTTGCCTGTATCTCAGACGGACCACTCCCGGAGCCCGGCAGATCAAAGGGAGTCGCATTCTTAAAATATGCGGAGAACTCCTCGCTGCCAACGTTATAGTAAAGCGTCGCGTACACGTCACTGCCTGACACAAATATCCCTGTAGCCAGCGCAGCGGACCGCACACCCCCCAAATTCGTGGCTACGCCATTCTTCCAGTATTTGGCCTGGATCTGTCCACTGGTCCCATTCGTATTTTCGGAACCGGCAACATACACATCCGTCCCGGACACGAAAATAGAGGTAGCATAGGAATTATTCGTGGCCGACCCCAATGTCACCGGTGTTCCATTCTTCCAGTATTTAGCGTTGTAGATAGTTCCTGTAGACTCGTAACCGGCAACATACACATCCGTTCCCGACACGAAGACCGAGGTAGCATAAGCAAAATTAGTCCCATCCGTCAATGCCGTCGCTACCCCATTCTTCCAGTATTTTGCTATAGCCACATTCGAGGGACCACGCTGCGTCTTATCTTCCTCTCCGGCCACGTAGATATCGCTGCCGGAAACGAAGATGGAATAGGCGATCGCATCCTTGCTTCCATCGGTAAGCGCAACCGCCGTCCCGTTCTTCCAATATTTTGCCACACTGTTCGCAGCGCTGTTCATTTCAAAACCCGCGACATAGATATCCGGTACAACCGGTTGCTGGTAAGTGAAATTCGGTCCCACCACCGTGCCGGCAGACGTGGTAACGGAGACGGCGCCGGTGCTGCCCCCTGCCGGAGCGGTAACCACCAGGGCTGTAGCCGTAGCGCTGCTGACGGTGGCCGCCAGCCCGTTGAATTTCACGATGTCGTTGGCGGCAGTGGCATCGAAATTCGTACCACTGATCGTGACAGAGGTACCTGCCGGTCCGGAAGTTGGGCTGATAGACGCAATAGTGGGAACAGGAGGTGGAGGTGGAGGTGGGGGTGGGTTGCCGCCACCGGTTTTTCTGCAAGCCACAAAGAAGGTAAGGCTTGCCAATATGGCAATGGGGTAAAGTGCTCTCATACAATAAAAGTATAAGCGAGACGGTAAAGTTATGGCAGGACTTAGACAACGGCAGGATTGGCGAGACAACGGTAGGATTGGCGAGGCAACGGTCGGCGACTTATGCCCGAAATTTTGGGTAATTTACGGCCCAGACACAACTGTTTTTCCTACTATGCCGCTTTACCACGCGTTTGCACTTCTTACCATTCTCGCTGCCCTGTTCAGCTACCTCAACTATAGATTCTTCCGGCTTCCGGACACTATCGGCATCATGCTAATGTCCCTGATCACTTCGCTCGGCATCGTCGCGCTTGGATATCTTTACCCGACCCTGTTTCGGGAAGCGACGCGATTTATTCGCGACATCGATTTCTACACCATTCTGGTCAGAATAATGCTTGGCTTTCTGTTATTTGCAGGAGCCATCCACATCGATGGACATGCTCTTCGGAAGGAAAGGACCTCGGTTCTGACCTTTTCCACCCTCAGTGTCCTGATCTCCACTACGCTTATTGGGGGCCTTTTATACTTTCTTTGCGGCCTTCTTAGTCAGCCTATCGGCCTCGTATATTGCCTCTTATTCGGAGCGATCATTTCCCCGACCGACCCGATCGCCGTGCTCAGCATCCTGAGGAAAGCCGGTATTCCACAATCGTTGGAGGTGAGGATCACAGGTGAGTCCCTATTCAATGATGGAGTTGGCATCGTCGTCTTCCTTTGTATTTACCAGGTGGCGGAGGCCGGGATCGAGAACCTATCCGTGCTTCGGGTCCTGTTGCTTTTTTGTCAGCAGGCGGGCGGTGGCCTGTTGTTGGGCACAATCCTCGGCTATGGAGGGTTCCTGTTGCTGCGCAGTGTCGATTACGCCCAGGTTGAGCTGCTGATCACGATCGCGCTGGTCATGGGTGGCAACCTTATCGCCGAATATCTGAATGTCAGCGGTCCGCTGGCCATGGTTATGGCCGGGCTTATTACCGGAAATAAGACACGAATTTTCGGCATGAGTGAGCAGTCCAGGGACTACCTGGATAATTTTTGGGGCATGACCGACAACCTCCTAAACGCCGTTCTTTTTCTTCTCATCGGCCTCGAAATGCTGGTCATACCCTTTTCCATGCCCATCCTGGTGCTGAGTCTCTGTGCCATCCCCATCGTACTCGCCGCCCGATACATCTCAGTAGTCCTGCCCATTGGTTTGTTGCGATATCACACCTGTTTCGAAAAAAATGCCGTCGGACTCCTTACCTGGGGCGGTCTTCGCGGCGGCCTTTCGGTTGCCCTGGCCCTATCGGTACCGGCTTCCATGCACGGCCAGGTCTTCGTCGCAGTCACCTATGTTATCGTACTCTTTTCCATTCTTGTACAGGGCATGACCATTGGCAAGCTGGCACGCAGGCAGATGTGACGATTCGTCGCACCGACTCCGGTCGCCCTGCCGAAAATGGGTGTTTTTACGTATGGCTGCCTGCCCTCAAAGTCCTACATTGTAGCAATAACCTCTATTCCATGCCAACAAAAACCTGGCCCCTGCTCCTCCTCCTTGCCTCTATTTCTGCCTGCCGTATCTTCCAGCCCGCCGTTCATTCCCGTTCAAGCTCAGCTCAGACGTACACGGGTATCCTGCGGACTTCGTTCTCAGTCAATCCTAATGGCGCCGCGGAACTTTCTATCCCGATCGATATACCACCCGGTATCGCAGGCAGGCAGCCCGACCTCTCGGTCATGTACAACAGCCAAAGCGGTAACGGACTACTGGGTATCGGATTTGCCTTAAGCGGCCTGTCGGCGATCAGCCGAACCGGAGCCACCCTTCCCCAGGACGGCTTCAGAAGCGGCGTCAATTATGACTATAACGATCGGCTTTCTGTCGACGGCAACCGCCTGATGAACACAACCCCCTCCGCAACCAACTATTTTTCCTCTTCTGCCATTTATATGACCGAACTACAATCCTGGACCCGCATCGTTCCGCACGGCGCCTCAGGCATAGGCCCCGCTTCTTTCACTGCATTCTTTAAGGACGGGTCGGTCGCGCAATACGGGGATACCTGGAATAGCTCGGTTTTCGCACGTGGCCCCTTGTTCAGCCAGGGTCCAAAGACAGCCTCCTTACGTTCCTGGCTGATGAGCAGTATCACGGACGCAGACAGCAACAGGATCAACTACACCTACTCCTATACTCCTTCCGATTTGCAGGGAAATCCGCTGGTCGGAAGTTCCGATAGCAGCATGGCATACCCCGATGTGATCTGGTACACAGCCAACCGTAAAACAAAGGCTTCACGTACCGTCCGCTTCCTTTATGAGCCCCGGCCCGATACGATGACCGCCTATGCCGGCGGAGCGCGGGTCTCGACATACCTGCGCCTCAAAGCCATCGATACGTATATCCTCACGGGCTCCGACTCCGGCCGTGTATCGCGCTACGTTTTTCAATATGACCCTCAGTCTCCTCAGCATATAAGCCGGCTTCTATCCGTTTGCCAGCAAGGGCGAAAGGGGGACAGCACCCGCGCCTTGCGATTTACCTGGACAAACGGCGCCGACGGCATGATCGCGTCCGCCGGAGCCTGGAACGCACCGCCTCCCGGCAACGCCGGGTTTGAGGGTGATTTCAATGGAGATGGAAAGACGGACCTCCTGCCGCTGGAAAATGGAGCATTGAATGCCATTTATTTTTCCTCCGGCGCCGGATTCACAAAACAGCCGCTGTCGAAGGGAATCGTCGCCGCCGCCAATACTTTCGTTGCTGATTTCAATGCCGATGGTCTGCCCGATCTCCTGACGGCAAACAATATCTCCGGAAAACTCTATTACGGCAACGGCAAGGGGTTTAATGACAACTATGTGACTGTCCCGCTGGCGCTCAACCCCACCTGCACCGCCTGTAATCTGGCAGCTGACTTCAACGGGGACGGTAAGGCCGATCTGCTGACGGTCTCCGGCTCCGGCGGCTATCTCTATCTCGCGGACAGTACGGGGCTGAAGCGGGATCTCACCCTCTCCAATCTCCGGCTCGATCCGCAGCACCTCTTTGTCGCCGATTTCAACGGGGATGGCCAGGCCGATCTATTCTCCCCCGGAACGTTGGGCGGCACGCTCTATCTGTCGGATATTTCCCACTCAAACTCATTCCTACCCGCCATGCGGACGATCGGGATGAACCTAAGTCCGGAGAAGGCTGACAACATGATAGCTGATTTCAACGGGGACGGCATTGCCGATCTACTTACGCATACCAACCAGGAATACCTGCTGTATTTCGGAAATGGACAAGGGTTCGATTCGTCCCGGCGTCTTTCCAACATCAATCTCAATCTCACCCAGAATTGGCTTAGCGATTTCAACGGCGACGGAGCCATCGACTTCTATGCGCTTGCCCGCGATTCCGCCTGGGTGTACTACTTCGCCGGCAGCGGATTTCAGGCTCAACGAATATCAGCCAGTACCCTGCTGCCAACCTCCTCCTGGTCGGGCGACTTCAACGGCGATGGAATTGCCGATCTCTTTGCCGCTAACTCCGGAAACATGTATTTCGGGGCCAATACTGCTGGTATCCAAACGGCAAACCAGGTGCCGCATTTGTTAGTCGCTATCGATAACGGCATCAACGGCACCACGAGCATCGTTTATAAACCGATGACCGATAGCTCGGTTTATTCGGGCGGCGGAGTTTGTCCCGGCGCCGTCACAGGCCGGCGATTACAGAACAAGTACAACTCCGTGCCGCTTGCTCCTACCCAGATCACCCCTTATCCATTGGTGCAAACACAAACCTGCACTTATCTCGTATCCTCATACGTCAACCGGGACGGCCTGGGAGATGCTTATTCTTACGGGTATACCTACTCCGGTTCCCTGGCCGACCTGTTGGGCTATGGCTGGCTTGGATTTGGACAGGTTATCGAAACAGACAGCAACGCCGGGAATAAATATGTCATGCAGTATCAGCAATTGTTTCCACTCACCGGCCGGGTCAGCAATGTGACCAAGACCGATCTCAACGGCGCCGTCTGGCGGCGCACCCGGAATGACTATCAGTTGGATGCGTTTTCGAATCCGTCGATGGGCTCTACTGTTTACCAGGTAAACCTCGCCCGGACGAGAAAAGATTATTTTGACAGCGGAAGCTTTGCCTATACCACCGGTATCGACTACAAATATGATGGTTTCGGCAACATGACCCTAAAGGCCGTTCTCAACGACACTGCCGAAAGCCACCCGATCTATTATCTCCAGAGATTTTACGACGACACCTCCTCAGCCTGGCATATCGGCTTTACCAAATCCACACTAAAATCATCCGACAGCATTGGTGTTACTGTCCTTGAGGACCGTCATTACACCATCGATACCAATACCCTGCAACTGCTCGCCGACTCCCGTTGGCTGAACACAAACAACAGCTGGCTTACCCACTCTTATGGATACGATGAATTTGGAAACCGCATCTCGCAAGCCGATGTCGCGGGCGACACCACCTATATCCAGATCGATTCCGTCGACCACTGCTATCCTGTAAGGATGATCTCGCCCCCCAACCAATGGGGCCGGCGGCTGACCACCACGTCGACATTCGATCCCGCCTATGGAAACCTTGTCACAGCCGTTGACGCCAACAACAACGCCTTTTCCGTCATCACCGATCAATTTGGGCGTGACAGTCTGCGGATCGGCCCCGACAGCAGCGGCAAACCTGTCGTGCTGTCGAGGATGATGTACTACCCAAACGCCACCGCCGGCTACACTGTAGAGCACATCACGAGAAATAACTGGGCCGGCACCATCTGGGACACGACGGAGATGGTATACGACGGCCTTGGGCGGCTTTATCAAAACGTCTGGCGCGGACAGGCGCATGAACGGATCCAATCCACGAAGACCTTCAACAGCTGCGACCAGGTTTTGACCGAAGGATTACCTGCCTTTGCCGGTGTCCAGCCGCTATATCAATTGCACCAGTACGATCCCTGCCAGCGGCTTACAGCTGTACAATATCCGAGCGCCAACGGCGGGTACGTCACCAATCAATTTCTATATCGGGGAAAGCAGACCCTGATCAAAGAGGGAGTGGGTACGCCCGACTCCGTCACTTCCGCCGAATTTATTGATTATTTCGACAACGCACAGAAGGTCGTGCAACGCACAGACCAGGCCGGCCAAACTACCCGATTTAGTTATGATCTGATGGGAAGACTGCTGTCGGCAACCGATCCGGGAAACCAAATCACAAAATGGGTCTATAATTCCGTCGATGACATTATCGGCAACTTCAATCCCTCCTCCGGAACTCGTAACACCCTGTATGACTATCCCCGGCGGATCATCCGAACCGTGAACAATACCGGAGATACCCTCACCTCCACGTTCGACGCCCTCAACCGGCGGGTCAGCCTGCTCGCAGGCACTGCCGAATATCGTTTTCAGTTCGACAATCCCGGTCATCAAAACGGCATTGGAAATCTCTGCCGCGCGATCCTGCCTGATACTACCCTATCTTATACCTGGCAGTACGATCCAAACACCCAACCGACAGAGACTGTATTTCACCGGGGTAATGAATCCTATGCCGAATCCTTTACTTACAACCCGGACAAATCCGTCGCCGGGGTCCTCTATGCTGATTCCTCTTTCGCAAACTATTATTACTACGACAATGGAGCCCTCCGCGATATCCAATTTGCCGACACAGGCGCCCAGGGCGCGAGGTCAATGGTCTCGTACCGGCAGTATGACGCTTTCGGCGACGAGTTGAACCTGCTTTACGGCAACGGCGTCGTGCGGCAGGCAAAGTTCGATCCCTATGGCAGCCTGGCCGGGTACAAGATCGCCAGTGCAAACGGCACGCCATTGCTGAACCGCGCGTACAGCTGGAACAATGTCTACCAATTATCCTCAATTACGGACAGCGCCGACAACGAGAGCTCCCAAACTTTTCATTATACCCCCAATGGTCGGCTCGATACCGCATCCGGCACTTACGGCCGGATAAATTTTCGATATGACCCCTCCGGGAACCTGGTCGGCATGGATTCCCTCCAGTACCGGTACAACAACTACCAGGTAACTACCGGCATCGTCGGTGGGGACACGGTCTTTGCCGCAACCTATGACGGGAACGGAAATCTCACTTCGCGGAAGAATTATTCCGGTCCCGACAGCAGCCACCTGTCATTTGGTTTCGATGTCCTGAACCATCTTACTTCGATCATCCGGGGGACCGACACTCTTTTCAGCTTCTCATACGACATGCTCGGACGAAGGATCATGAAAAAGGATCACCAGCTAAAGGTCACCACCTGGTACATCTCTCCCCGCATGGAAGTGGAGACCACCCCCGACAGCGTGGTAAAGACGAAGTATCTGCTGTCACAATCGGCTATTATCGCATCTGTAAGCCATAGCCGGCAAAGTGCGACGCCCGCCGCCCAGCTCTATTATCATCAGGACTTTGTCAATAGCACCCAGGTCACCACAACCTCCGAAGGACAGTTGAGCGCGAAATTGCGGTACCGGCCTTTTGGCGGCACCGACACCGTTGTCGGCAGCGACGATTTCCGGTACCGTTTCGGAAGCAAGGAAAAGGATCGCAGCGGGTTGTACTACTTCGATTCCCGCTATTACGATCCTGTAATGGGCCGGTTTATTACCGCGGACGATCAGCCGGGTGCCGAACTCACCGAGTCAGACGCCCTCAACAGGTACGCCTACACCCTGAATAATCCCATTAAGTACTACGATCCCTCGGGGCATTTTCTTTCCGATTTGGCAATCAATATCCTCCTCACTATCGGCGACGTCGCCATGGATGTTGCGTCGGATGGCACCTTTGCAGTAGGTGAATTGGAGGTGGATGCCGCAATAAAAGCTGCCACCCGCGAGGCAAGGATCGAGATGATCAACCAACAGGGCGAGAAAGAAGTCGGGCGAGATTTTCTTAGCGCCCTCAAGAAAAACCGGACACCAGGTCCGGAGGGAGAGGCACAACTGAGGAATATCTACAAGGCGCAACGCGACGTCGGGGCCAAGAAGATGGTTTTTGAGCGGTATCGCACCAGTCCTGCAAAAGCGGTCCCCGGCGAAGACATCCACGGCAACCAAATATTCTCAAATTCCAAGATCCCGCTTTTGGAAAAAGAGATCGGCGAACGCGACGAATTACTCCGGACATCGGAATGGAAACGGCTGGAGGACCTCAAAGAGATCGGTCAAGGCCTCAACGAAGGAGATAAAGCAAAGCCCGGAATGCGATATAAATTCACTATTTCCGTCGAAGATTTCAAATTGCGTGCCGGGGCCTACCCTGACGACGAACGGATGTTTGAATGGGAGGTCTCGCATCCCGCAATAGAAGGAAACGGCCGGGATGTATACACAGCCGGATACGTCCAGCGGTTGAATGTCCGCGGGCAAATCGTTCTGGATGTTCAGGATTTCAGTGGACATTACCTTCCAAACGTCAAATCGCTAAAGATGTCGGAACCATTTTGGCAGATGATGAAGGATAAGGGATGGCTCAATTTTGATGCGATCAGATTTACAAAATCAGGATATTGAACAATAGATCGACAGCCCGTCTGCTGGGCAAAGGCAGTTTTGGCGAAGCCTATGATGTCGGCGACGCCGTCATGAAGATCACGCGAAGTGTCTGGGAATTCAATGCTGCTCTTGCGCTGTTGGCGAGGCCACAGCCCTGGGCATGCTCAGTATTCGACGCTGTGCGGCTCGACGATGGGAAGTACAGGATCGTCCGGGAAAAGGTAGAGCCAGTGGCATATGAGATGAACGCCGGTCTCGAGGCCGGCTATTTTCCAGGGATCATCCACCAT
>Ga0157376_10001055_pt1 | contig 18063 bp, 16 predicted proteins | sample M45metaG_FD_121801 | JGI IMG/M metagenome (GOLD analysis project Ga0157376, IMG submission 121801) | Miscanthus rhizosphere microbial communities from Kellogg Biological Station, Michigan, USA - M4-5 metaG | ecosystem: Host-associated > Plants > Roots > Rhizosphere > Soil | place: USA: Michigan... | reverse complement strand
TATGCTGCATCGCCGCCACCTCGTAAATCGCTCAATTAGGCGGCAGACGTAGTTACTACGTTTCTTTCACAGGCGCGGCTCTTCTGGAACTGGTAATTCTGCCAGTCGGGTCGCTCAGCAGTGGCCCCGTAACTCCCCATCCGTTTGAATGTATGAGTCGGGCGAGGAGCGCTTGGTGCATAAAAGCTGAACTCAGCGGACGCTGATTCACCAGACACCACGAGGAGGCTCCCCGAGCAAAGTATCTTTAGCCTAAGGAAGTGAGAAATTCACAACGCTGATGCGCTCACGGCTAGTTCTCCCCTAGAAGTACCGTCCGCCCTGCGTAACACACTTAGAAGGGCTCGTTTTGGGAGTCGGGACGCGAACCTGAAAGGTTCAGATCAAGCCAATCGCTAGTTTACCTTCACCCCTTGCTTGGCTTGCTCGCGGATCCTTTGCTGATCGATGGCCATCTTGTAGGCAACATAGTATTTATAGATGTTGCTGACGTACTGCACAGTCTCCTGGCCGATGTCTTTTGCCACCTCCAGTTCTACGTTGCCAAACCATACGTTTGGATCAAGGCCTTCGGCCTGTGCTTGTTTACGCAAGCGAATAATGCGGTTCGGGCCAGCGTTGTAAGCAGCAAAGGTGAAGAGGGTCTTATTCAATTCGTCGATGCCGGGATCGGTGAAGTAGGTCTTGGCGATCTGGGCGAGCATCTTAGCTCCAGCGTGAATATTGTCCTTTGGGTTGTGCACATTGGGAATGTTGATGGGATTCGCGGCAGCGTAGTGTGGTAGGACTTGCATGATACCGACAGCTCCGCGGGGGCTAACGCGATCCTGATTTAGCATGGATTCCTGGTAGCCCTGGGCGGCGAGCATTACGTAGTCGAAGTTGTATTGGGCTGCGTATTGCTGAAAATATTTCACGTAAGCTTTGAACTTCTTCATTTCTGCTTCGGAGGTGGAGTTCTTGATCCACTTCGTGTTTTTTACGTAGCGTTGGCCCATCATGTTGCCGAAAGTCGTTCTTTGTCCGTGCGTTTTAAGGAAATCGTCCATGACTGCCTTTATTTGTGGGCTGCCCTTACGCATGGCCCATCCGAGCCGTCCATCCTCCTTGAGGACTGCAGAACTCACCACGATATTAGGAAAAGCCTTGGACCAGAGCTGAGCGCGGACGTTCAATGATACGGTCGCGGGTATCAGCCCGGCGTTCACCATCTCCAGTAAATCTTCTTCCGACAAATTCGAATCGATTTGTTTAATCCCTATTTCTTGCTTACCAGTCTGTTTAAATCGCTGATTCAACCGTTCGAGTTCCGCATTAGCCACGGTGACGGGATTAACGTAGACGTCTTTGCCGCTGAGATCCTCTATGGAAGTAATTGAAGGAGCATCCTTGGAGGTTACGACCACCAGCTTGGTATCGCTCCATACCGGGACGGTAAAGTCAAAAAGCTGTTCGCGTTCAGGGGTGATGATAATGGCGGTACAGGCAATGTCTCCAATGCCGCCGTTTAAGGCTTCGGGCAAATGTCCGGCTGTCATGGGGAGATACACAACATTGAATTTCTTAGCGCCGGTTTTGAGTTTCTTGTTGATGACATTCTCGAATTCTTCCATATACTCGGCGATGGCGCCACGTGGTCGCCCCCTGTCGTAGAAGAAGCCGGACTTGCTGTTAACTACCAAAACTCGGAGATAACCGCGCTTAACGATTTCGTCCCAGTCACCGGTGAAGCGTCCAAAGTCCTTTGGCAGAGCTAAGAGTGTTGTTTTCTGCTCTGGGTTCGCGTCAACGGTTTCGAGCTTCAGAGGTGAGGATGTCGGCGCAGGGGCCGATTGCAGAGACGGTGACGAGGCTGCGGAATCTGGAGATTTCGGCTTCGAAGAGCATCCGATGAGAGCAAGGAAAACAATTCCTACTGAGGTGAATGCGCGCACATTGAAGGCGAAACCAAAATATTTGACAAACAAGTTGCCTCCTTCGATGGCAGTGGGTTGACGGCGAGATTTTTCTCTAAGCTGTCAACCGGAAGCGACTTTTACTCTATACCTGATTTGCTCCGTGTTTTGGGAGAATAAAAGCGCGGCGAGCAGCCACTCGGACCGTGGACGGCGCTGAACAGTGCCTTGGCCTCATGGAGCTAGAGCGAGAAAACCAAGGAGGTTTCGTAATCCAAGTGTGGTGATTACAGCCTAGTCGGAACTTTGGGCGTAAAATCACGATTGCACTCACCATCCCAGAATCGGCTCGCCACCGCGAGGCTGGTCGGCAACTCTTACCTAATCTGATAGCGGAAGAGCTCTGAGCTCGATATGTTTCGCATCTAGTGGGACGCCATAGTAACGAAAGATGCGGTCATGGCAGGGTTCGCTGAAGGGAAGATAAGGGTGCAAAGTAACCATTGATCCCGAAAGCAGAAAGGCGAGCGACTATGAGAACGGACTTGCTGCGATTCAACGGCGCTGTCGAGCGGGATCCCGCCATCGATGCGTGGATGAAAGAGAACGCAGGTGAATTGGGAGCCATCGCTCATCAGTGGTTTGAGGTGATGCGAAAGTGCGGGGACGAAGTCCGGGAGCTTTTGCATGACGGCTGCCCGGTTGTATGTTTGGGAGATGCGCCCTTCGGCTATGTGAATGTATTCACTTCGCACATAAACGTGGGGTTCTTTCACGGCGCAGCACTGCCGGATCCGTCTCGCCTGTTGCAAGGCACGGGCAAGTTCATGCGTCATGTGAAGCTGAGACCGGGTACGGCCACAAACGCCGCAGCGCTAAGCAGGCTCATCGATACGGCGTACTCGGATATAAAGGCACGAGTCGAAAACGGCTAGCTACCTACTGTTATCGTGTATCGCTACTGATCAAGCCATAGGCCGCAGCCTTGGAACGCCTCGAGGTTCCGCCGCTCGACCATACGTTGCAAGCGTCTTCCAATGAAGCCTTTTTCTCGGCCTTGCCGACTAGTGGAGCGTAGCCGCGTGTGCCCTATGCCGGTCTTGAGGCGTGGCGATCAAATACACCTATCGATCCGAACTAGGTATCGGGTATCGGGTATCGGGGAGTCGGCTATACAGGGGAACGCGTTTAGATGCCAACGCGGATTTGAATCGGCCGGAATTCTAGCCCTGTTTCTCCCGGTGGCCGGCCCAGCAACAGGCCCAGAACGGTCATACCTTTACGAACTCCTTAGGATTCCTTCAGGCGTTCCTTATCGCTGCTTCCTTACCATGACAACGCTGTGTCAGGGCCGCGCGCTCTGTTTCCGCGCCCCCGGCTGAACCTACAAGAGGCGGTACACCCGTGAACGAGAAAACCATCCTCGTGGTCGACGACGAGCCACAAATTCGTCGCGTCTTGCGATCTACGCTTTCAAGTAGCGGCTACGACGTTATTGAAGCCAAGGACGGAGAGGAGGCCATCGACATGGCAGTCCGCGAGCGCCCCGATCTGATTCTTATGGATGTGAATATGCCCGGCATGAGTGGACTCGAAGCGTGCAACAAGATTCGGTTGTCTTTCGACGGGCCGATCATCATGGTTACCGTTCGCAACTCCGAACCAGACAAGATTCTCGCGCTCGATTCGGGCGCCGATGACTACGTCGTAAAACCTTTCACGATGGGTGAACTGCTGGCGCGCATCCGGGCGGCCCTGCGACGATCTAGTTCTGAAGAACCGCTTCCTAAGATTGAGACTCGTGAATTGAGTGTCGATCTTGAAAAACGCGAGGTCGAGGTCCGTGGCTTGAGGATTCACCTGAGCCCGAAGGAATTCGACGTGTTGCGTCTTCTGATGATCCAGAGAGGAAAGCCGCTCACGCATAAGAAAATATTGCAGACTGTTTGGGGACCGGATCACGGTGAGGAAACGGAAAATCTTCGCGTAGTGATAAATCAGCTGCGGAATAAGATCGAGAAGGATGCGGCTCGCCCGCGCTACATTTTGACTGAACCTTGGTTGGGCTATCGCTTCCAATTTCCGAGCGGCGCCTCGGAACCACCGCCACGTCGCAAGTCCTGAGCTTCATCGCAGGGGATGGACCGAATCGAGTTCGAGATTCAATTCCAGAACGTTCACCCGTGGTTCCCCAAGAATCCCCAGGTCCCTTCCCTTTGTATGTTTTTGCACAAGAGTGCGTAGGTCCTCTTCTTTCACGCCGCGCTCCCGGGCAACGCGCTGCAACTGGAATTGAGCGGCGGCCGGTGAAATCTCGGGGTCCAGGCCCGAACCCGACGTGGTCACCAAATCGATAGGGATCGCGACGTTAGGATTCTCGTCCTTTAACTTCTGAACGTCGCTCTGGACGCGTTCCTGCAAGGCTTTGTTCGTCGGACCCAGGTTCGACCCACTGCTAGCGGTTGCGTCGTATCCGGTTCCCGCAAAAGACGGCCGCGAATGGAAATAGCCCGGCCCGGTGAAGGACTGTCCGATAATTTTTGAACCCAGGATCTTTCCGTTCTTGTGGATGAGTTGTCCGTTGGCCCGGTCAGGAAAGAAGACTTGTGCCAGGCCCGTGATAGCCAGCGGATAGAGGACTCCAAACATTACCGTGGTAACCAAGGTAAACCACAGAGCGATCAGAAGATTCTTTTTCATAAATTCCTCAAACAATCCGAAGATACGTCAGCAATATATCGATGAACTTGATGCCGAAAAACGGAGCGACGATTCCTCCCACTCCGTAAATCAGTATGTTCCGTTGAAGCAGGGCCGCAGCACCCAGCGGACGATACCGCACGCCGCGAAGAGCGAGAGGAATCAGCGCGATAATAATTAGTGCGTTGAAAATCACCGCGGATAAGATTGCGGATTGCGGCGTGCGAAGATGCATAACGTTCAGCACATTCAGCACCGGAAATGCTCCCGCGAACATCGCGGGAATAATCGCGAAGTACTTGGCTACGTCATTGGCAACGGAGAACGTCGTCAACGCGCCCCGAGTAATCAGGAGTTGTTTGCCGATTTCGACGATTTCGATCAATTTGGTCGGGTTGGAATCGAGATCAACCATGTTGCCGGCTTCTTTCGCGGCTTGCGTGCCGGTGTTCATCGCTACGCCAACGTCTGCCTGCGCAAGAGCTGGCGCGTCATTGGTACCGTCGCCAGTCATGGCTACCAGTTTGCCCTTGGCCTGTTCACTCTTGATCAGCGCCATCTTGTCTTCGGGCGTCGCTTCAGCCAGGAAATCGTCGACTCCGGCTTGACGGGCGATAGCCGCAGCGGTCAGGGGGTTGTCACCCGTAATCATCATCGTGCGAATACCCATGGCACGAAGATGGTCGAAACGATCCTTCATGCCCCCTTTGACGATATCGGTAAGAGCGATTGCGCCCAGCACGCGGCCATTCTCTGCAACGAGGAGTGGCGTTCCACCCGCATTCGCAATCTCCCGCACACAATGCTCAAGTTCGTTCGGAATGCCGTTGCCGCGGCCCTTGGTGAGGCGACTGATTGCTTCCAAAGCACCCTTGCGGATTTCTCGGCCGTCGATGTCTACGCCGGACATTCTGGTTTGTGCTGAAAACGGAATAAAAATCGTGCTGTGCGAGGAAAGATCACGTCCGCGAAGCTTGTAGCGCTCCTTCGCCAGTACAACGATGGAACGTCCCTCCGGGGTTTCATCAGCGAGCGAGGACAGCTGCGCCGCATCGGCAAGATAGCCCTCTTCGATGCCAGGCGCGGGAAAAAAGTCAGTTGCGGCGCGGTTTCCGAGAGTAATTGTTCCCGTTTTGTCGAGCAGTAGGACATCGACGTCGCCTGACGCTTCTACCGCGCGCCCCGACATCGCGATAACGTTCCGTTGAATCATTCGATCCATGCCAGCAATGCCGATGGCAGAAAGTAGTCCGCCAATCGTCGTAGGTATGAGGCAGACAAGAAGTGAAACCAAAACAAAGATGTTCTGCGGGGCTCCCGAATAGATCGCAAACGGCTGAAGCGTCACAACAGCCAGCAAAAAGATGATGGTGAGACCAGCAACAAGATGTTCAGCGCGATCTCGTTCGGTGTTTTTTGACGCGAAGCTCCCTCGACAAGCTTGATCATGCGGTCGAGAAACGTTTCGCCCGGATTGGAAGTGATGCGTACTTTGATTTCGTCGGAGAGGACGCGCGTCCCACCTGTCACGGCCGAACGATCTCCACCTGATTCACGAATAACTGGGGCGGACTCACCGGTGATTGCGGATTCATCAACCGAGGCCACGCCTTCGATCACTTCACCGTCGCCGGGAATGAACTCCCCGGCGACGACAACAACGATGTCCCCAGACCGTAGTTTCGAACTGACGACAATCTCTATGCTGCCGTCACTGCGCAAGCGATGAGCTTGGGTTTCCGCGCGCGCTTTGCGCAACGTGTCTGCCTGCGCCTTGCCTCGGCCTTCGGCCATCGCTTCCGCAAAGTTCGCGAAGAGAACTGTGAACCACAGCCAAAGCGTGATTTGAAGCCCAAAGCCAAACTGTCCGGCATGGTGAAGAGCGTTCCATGTTAGTTGAATCGTCGTCAGTACGGCACAAACTTCCACGACGAACATCACCGGGTTTTTCACCATCGTGCGCGGATCAAGCTTTCGAAAAGAATCGAGGACTGCCCGCGAAAGAATGGCACTGTCGGCGAGCGATTTTTTTCTGATCTGAGCGACCGGGTCCATACGTCAGAAAGCCTTTCCTGCGTTCATCAGCAGATGTTCCAGAATTGGCCCAAGACTCAGAGCCGGAAAAAACGTGAGAGCGCCAACAATCAGAATGGTGGAGACCAGCAAGCCGGCAAATAGTCCGCCGGTTACGGGGAACGTGCCTGCAGACTCCGGGACGGGCTTCTTTTTCGCCAGGCTTCCAGCGATGGCCAGCACCGGAATAATCATGAAGAAGCGGCCGAGGAGTTGCGCGGCCGCCGTGGTCGTGTTGTACCACATGGTATTTGCGCTGAGCCCGCCGAATGCCGATCCGTTGTTTCCGGTCGAAGAGACGTACGCATAAAGTATTTGCGATAATCCGTGCGGTCCGGGATTGGTTATGCCCGCAGTTCCATATGGTTTAACGACCGAGACAGCAGAAAAGATCAGGATCGTGCACGTGAGAATCAAAACGGCGAGCATGGCCATCTTCACGTCGTAGGATTCGATTTTCTTCCCGAGGTATTCGGGAGTTCTGCCGACCATCAGGCCAGCAATGAATACGGCAAGAACCACAAAGACAAAAATTCCGTAGAGGCCCGCGCCGACACCTCCGAATACGACTTCACCTAACATTATGTTGATTAGAGGAACCATCCCGCCAAGTGGTGTGAACGAGTCATGCGTGCCGTTCACAGCACCGCAGCTGGCGTCGGTAGTGACCGTAGCGAAAAGCGTGGAGTTCGCGATGCCGAACCTCACTTCCTTCCCTTCCATATTTCCGCCGGATTGCAGTTCGCTCGCTCGCTGATCGGTACCTGCTAAAAGTGGATTGCCCCTGGCCTCCGCCCAATAAGCTGTCGATACACCAGCGCAAAACAAAAATGCCATGGCCGCCCAAACCGCCCAACCATGACGCTGTGATCCCGTCATTCGGCCGAGCGTGTATGTCAGGCCGGACGGAATGGCGAAAATCAGGATCATTTCGAAAAAGTTCGACAGTGGCGTGGGATTCTCGAAAGGATGCGCGCTGTTGGCGTTAAAAAATCCACCGCCGTTGGTGCCGAACTCTTTGATCACCTCCTGCGAGGCTACTGGTCCTTGCGCGATTACTTGTTGCGTGATGGTTTGTGTCGTGGTTTTCCCGTCGGATCCCATGACTTGTGCTGTGTACGGCTGAATTAGATCGACGGTCGTATAGGGCTTGAAATTCTGCACGACACCTTCAGAAACAAGGACGAGGGAACCCACCAAACACACGGGCAGCAGGATCCAGAGAAGACAACGCGTGGTATCAACCCAGAAGTTTCCAATCTTGTCCGTTTCTTTGCGCGCGATACCGCGAATCACCACGATCGCGAGAACGATGCCAACGGCGGCGGAGACAAAGTTGTGATAGGCCAAGCCTGCCATCTGCGTTAGATAGCTCATCGTGGATTCGCCGCTGTACACCTGCCAGTTGGTGTTTGTCGTAAACGACGCCGCTGTGCCGAAAGCCAACGCTGGGTCAACGTTAGGAAATTTCTGCGGATTGAACGGAAGCCATTTCTGCGAGCGTTCGATCAGATAGAGCACGGTCATGGAAACGCCGCTGAACAGGAGCATGGCCACCGCGTACTCCGTCCAGCGCATCTCGCGATTCTCATCTACGCCGGTCAGCCGATAGACGAGCTTCTCGACGGGGCGAAAGATAGGATCGAGAAATGTTCTTTCCCTGTTGAACACACGCGTCATAAACGCGCCGATGGGTTTCGTCACGACCAGAATGACCAAGAGATACAATCCAATTTGAAACCAGCCATTCGCGGTCATGAACTAGAACTCCTCCGCCTTCAAGAGGGCATAGAGCAAATACCCGAAAAGAAGCCCACAAATCACCAGCAGAGCGGCATTTCCCAGAGTCATGGCATCACTCCTATTTCAAGCGTTCGCAGAGGCGAACGTAGAAGATTCCAATTGTGAAAAACAGTGCAGTCACTGCGATAAAAATGACGTCCAGCATGATTTTCCCCTCTCCTCTTTCTGCCTATTGCAGTTCTCAAAACTTCACGAGGATGGCCATGGTCGCCCGGTTCTCAGTCTTCCGAAGATCCGGGAACCAAGTGTTGGTTGGCGAGCCGTCGCAGGTCGTAAATCCGCTCAAGCACACCAGCCCCCCAGCTGTTCCCGTATTGCCTCCCGGAGGCGTCACACCACCAGACCCCGAAAAGTAAGGAACATTCGCCGCCCGGTGGTTGTACTCCCAACGGAACGTAATGTATTGGCTCGGCATCCAGTCAAAAGTTCCGGATACATCCCAGGCTTTGTATGGGTCTCCGGGATTCTCCGTGAAATACGGCGTGCCTGAAGAGGCTGTGGCACCGTTGATCGGCGGGAGCAAGACCAAGTAACGTCCCGGATTATTGATCTGTCCGCCTCCGATTGTTAGGCCGTACTTGTCGTTGTCAAACCATAGGCGGTTGTAAAACATATATCCTAGGAAGCTCTGCTTGGGACCCTTCGCGGAACCACCGGCGCAGCTGACTCCGCCGCCATGTTCGCATCCCATATCGCCGGTGAGTGAAAACGCAGCTTTGCTGATAAATCTTTCAGGGTGGTCGTAGTACTTGATCTGAATGCTGTTATCCGTGTGATAGCGCACACGGCCTGGTGTATTCAGCGCGTCTTCCCCCAGCATGTATTGATTGCCGAGGACCGACAACCATCCGTTTGGCCGCCAAAGAATTTGAAATCCGAAACCGGGCCGGCTGTTGAAACGTCCGTAAGACTGCCAACCGTTTACAAACCAAGGCTCAATTTTCAAATGTTCAGTGGGAAATATTTGAACGCGCACTCCGTTGAAGAACCAAGGAGTGTTGGAAGAGACGTACGACGGTTGATAGGCCCAATTGTCAAACTGGTAGTAGCTGAATAAGCCGACGTAGGACATGAAGATGCCCGCGTCGACATTTATTCCATGCAGCGCGTTGAAATGGTAGCCACCGTAGGCTTCCGAGAGATAGCGATAAGCATTATCAAGGTTCCATTGGCCCCGCGAGGGACTGGCGTCATTGCGGGGCGTCGTTTGTGAATATAAACCGAACTGAGTCATGAGGCGGGCGCGAACATTGTCGTAGTGAAAATCGCCGCCGACACCCAACTGGGTTACGTGTACTTCATTGGATCTGAAAATTTCGCTCGAACCGCCAATCGTGTCGTCCTTTGGGTGGGCAAAGTCGTAGACGTAGTCAACGTCAGCCCTGATTTCGGGCGTGAAGAATTTTGTGTCGAAGGCAAGATCTTTCGTGCGGGCATTGCCGTTGAGCCACGTGAAGTCGGCGAAAGCAAACGGCTGTGCTTTCTCGGGTTTCACAGTGTTCGTCGTGTTCTTTTCCGCCGCTTGCGGTTGAACGCCTGCAGCGAGCGCAACTTTGGCAATCCCCGGCGACGCGAGCCCAGGAGAAGCCGCGCTTGGAGAAGAAGTAGGATCGGCACCCGCAGTTCCCGCAGCCGACACAGAACTGGAGTTAGCTGGAGATGATGCGGGAACGGCAGCCGACGGTTGTGCTTTGTCCTCAAGCTCGGCCATACGCTTTTCGAGCTGTTCCACGCGATCTAAAAGCTGCCGTTCGCGCTCCGTCAACGGAGCAGGAGCATCGATTTTTGTCGTTGGCGCCGGTTTCGCGGGAGGCTGGCCCTTGCCATCGTCATCCGCAAACGCGCGAGCGCCAGCCGCAATTACGCAAAACGCACCAACCACCAACAGCGATACAAGTTTCTTCTTCCATTCGAAAATGCCCATTCTTCTCTCCTAACTTCTCTTGCCGGAAATCCACGATCTCGCGATCCTCTCGTAAGCCATCCGCTCGCACTCGTTGTATCCAAACTCACGAGCACTTGATCGCCTTAAGATCCTGGACATCCGGTGTGCCGCACTCTTAGAGCGATCACGCCCTTCCACGGCCCGTTGGGAACCAACGACATGTGGGCGTTTCTGCTCGTCCGTCTCGCCCACGTTGCTGCCAACATTGCGATGAGTTTTCGCCTTGCGCTTCGTGTCTCGCATCCATTGATCTAGGACGAAAACGAGAAAGACGCAGGCGAGGAAACCAATTATTGCCAAGACGATGAGAGCCATGGCCCGTGGAACGGTGTGTTAGACATACGCGCGCATTTCTCAATGCAGCGAATTCGACGAACCGACCGTTTCTACCCGCTGACAAACTTAGCGAAATAAGCGTCAGAAAGTCCTGAGCGATCCGTAAAGAATTCGTAAGGAATCTGCCGTAATTCCCCCAAGAACCAAGCATCTAGCGCGCCGGACCGCGAGCGACAATTTCCTCGAGGATTCAACAAATACATTTGAGCTATCTGTGCTTTAGTGAATCTGCTCACGACTTTCTTAGGTGCGGCTTTGTATTTTCCGTTCACTGCCGGCGCGGGTTGCTCGCGCGCGACGCATGGGGGAATGTCATGAAGCTGGTCAAAAGATTTCGCAGAGTATCGGTACTCGCTATGACAATTTTATTGTCGACGCCGTGGCTCTTTGGCCGATCAACTTTTGGAGGCGCCGTCGGAGTTGTGCAGGACGCGACTGAAAGCGCAGTGTCAGGCGCCGAACTCACGCTGACAAACCTGGACGAATCATACCGAGCGAAAGGCCACTACGGACCGCAACGGCGGATTTGAGTTCATCAACTTGAAGCCATTCGCGTGAACGGCGAGTTGTGGCGAAATTCGGGTGGTTGAATAAGCTGGTGAAAGTGCTTCCTTCGCAAGTTCAAGTATTCCGTTAACGGTTCTTCGATGCCCGCCAAAGCCTTCCTTGCGGCTCGACTTCTGAGGATCCCGTCGGAATGCTTCCGCCTCACGGTGGGAGCATTCCGGCTGCTTAGAGTGCTGACCTGAGACATCGCAACAAAACGGCCTCGCTAAATTCCTTGCTCCGCGGATTGTGCCCGGCGAATTAACCGGCTGCTGATCTCCTCGAACTCGAAGACCAACGCATTCGTATTTCTCCCTGCAAACGTCGCCGCATCGATTTCCGCAATCAACAAGTCGGCTGTCGCCAAGTCGCCGCTGCATTCAAGACAGGACATGTCCGGCTTTGCCGGAAGTGCTAGCAGTTCGGTCTCGCGACCGCACACACTACAGTGTCCAACCGATCCCTCAGCGCTCTCCAAATTGTCCATCATTGCGATGCCTTTCTCGGCCAAGCCACGGTGCCTTGTTTGAAAGCTCTGCCGCCTAACCACTAAATCCTAGGAAATGGCACGTCAGAAAGTCCTGATGGGTTAGTTATCGATTCATAAGCATGAAGAGCGGTGTGAGTAGAGAGTGAAGACTGATCAGCACCGGCTTGCCTCACAGGTCATGCGAATCGGCGATAGAAAATATTCAAATTTTGCGTTTGCTCTGACACCGGAGGACGCGTCACGATGCGTCCAAGATAAGGACTTCCGAGGCCTGGTCATTTCCTGGGACTTCTTTCCTTCCAGAGGAGGACCACAATATGAACAAAGCAACGCTGTTTTCGGTTGTCACCTTTTTGGCGATTCAGCCGACCGCTGCCAAAGCGCAAAACACAGATTCGGCTCAGCATCACAGTTCCGTCGCACGCAAGGGTTCCACGAAGCCGAGTTTCCTTTCTGGCGAAATCGGTAAAGACGGCAAGACCATAAGAGCAGACCGGGACAGCAGAATTTGGAGAGTCAGTAACCCAGAGACTCTTAATGATATCGATGCACGCCACGTGCGGGTCAGAGCGCAGGTAGACGCGATACACGGACAAATTCACATCCTGTCGGTTAGCGCGATTGCAGACGAACGTGCGGGCATAAAGCTGGACGATGCGGCTTTCCGCCGGTGATTCAAACTAGCCAGTAAGGACCCCGAAGCGTTGGTCCGTAATTCTTCTTCGCGCGGAGTCTGCAGATCGAAACACGCATCCTTGGCGGCCGGAATATCGCTAGGACCGTGGTGGAATTCGTCCGCCAAAATCAAGTCACCCAAATCTTTGTAGCGCACTCGCAAGTCGGTCTTCTGGAACGGCTACGTCGCAAGAATTTCACCGAGGACATTGTCCGCTTGGCAGAAGACCTTCAGGTTACAGTCGTCGCCGATCGCAGTCGCGGGTCAGCCGTTGCCTAGAGCAGGATGCCCCGCAAGATGACGCTGGCCACGCTGAAGTAGATGATCAGACCGGTGACGTCGACCAGAGTTGCAACAAACGGAGCAGAGGCGCTCGCGGGATCCAATCGGCAACTACGCAAAATGAACGGCAACATCGAGCCTGCGAGCGTGCCGAACATGACCACGCCGATCAGACTGCAGCCGATGGTGAGAGCGATCACCAGATAGTGCTCGCCATACGTTCCACGCAATGCGTGCCAAAGAAGAATTCTGGTGACGCCGATCATTCCGAGGATGGCCCCCAGCGTGACACCCGCCATCAGCTCACGGCGAATCACTCTCCACCAATCCCGCAACCCAATTTCACCGAGCGCCATTGCTCGAATCACCAATGTTGTGGCTTGCGATCCTGAATTTCCTCCGCTGCTGATAATCAACGGAATGAACAGAGCGAGAACCACAGCACGCGAAATTTCGTCGGAGAAATAGCCCATCGCCGTTGCGGTCAGCATCTCGCCGAGAAACAGAATGGCAAGCCAGCCCGCCCGTTTTCGCACCATCTGCGCGAAGGTCACCTCCATGTACGGGCCCTCGAGCGCTTCCATACCGCCGATTTTCAGAATGTCTTCGCCGGCCTCCTGCTGGACAACGCCAGCCAAGTCCGTGCTACTCACAATTCCCAGCATGCGGCCTTGGTGGTCCAGAACCGGCAACGCAATAAGTCGGCGCTTGGCTAAGAGTTGTGCGACTACTTCTTTATCCTGGTCCTCGGAAGCGAATGCGAAGTCCGTGCGCATGACATCGCGGACTTTTTTCGATCTGTCAGCGGCGAGCAGTTCACGGAACGAAACCACACCGACGAGACGTTGCGCTTCGTCGAGCACATACGCGTAGTAAATCATCTCGACATGTCCCGCGTGCTGACGAAGCTGGCTGATCGCCTCTTCCACCGTGTTTTCCGGAGATATCGCGACAAAGCCCGGGTGCATCAAACCGCCGGCTTCGTCCTCTGGGTACAGCGACGGCCTTCCACCTTCCCGGCTGCGTTCAGCGACTACCGTCACCTCCAGATCGCGCGCCTGAAACAGCACCTGATCGGTAAAGTCCAATCCTCTGAACCAGCGCTTCGACCGTGCAACCGTCGGACCGATGAATACCTGCGTCACTCCATTCTTGCGCGCATATTCCATAAGCGCGTCCGCATGGTTCTTGCCATGGACAATCGCTGTTTCAATACGAAGATTCTCGGCAAACTGCAAATGCCGCTCGATGGCTTGCCGCTGCGGTGCAGGCAGACTAGACATCTCACGCTCGGGGCAGACAAACACCGCTACGCAAGCAGCATGAAGGAAATCCGCCACGCGACGGGCGCGCCGCAGCAACATCGCCGTAGAAGCTTCTCCCGTCACATGAACCAGGATTTTCTCCGAGTGCATTTCTACAGAATGCTTCTTGGCCATCGCTCGCGCTTCAAGGGCCTGCGCGGTCTGCCGGATCGCGAGCTCCCGCAGCGCCACCAGCGTCGGCTCTTGAAAAAGTCTTCCTGATTCCATCTTGGCCCGTTCGGGAGGGTAGATGACGCCGCGCTCCAACCGGTGAAGCAACGCGCGCGGCGTCACGTCCACCATCACTACCTCGTCCGCCTCCTGAAAAACCCAATCCGGAACCGTCTCGCGCACTCGCAACCCGGTGATTTGCCAGATTTGATCGCTGAGACTCGCCAAATCTTGCACGTTCATCGTAGTAAGAACGTTCACGCCACCGTCGAGCAAAACCTGCACGTCCTGCCAACGCCGCTGCCGTTCCGATCCGGGCGCGTTCGTATGTGCCAGATCATCCACAATGCACACTCTTGGGTGACGCTGCAGGATGCCGGCGATATCTATCTCCTCAATGAAACTGCCGCGGCAAGCCACGCGGAGCAATGGCACCGTCTCAAATTCCTTGGAACGCTCGATTAGGTCATTGCGGCCTTGCGGCTCGAGAAACGCGAGGACGACGTCCACACCGCGCGTTTTGAGATCTCTCGCATCCTCCAGCATCTGGTAGGTTTTGCCTACGCCGGCGGCGTATCCCAGATAAATCTTCAATTGACCTCGGCGTTTTTGGTGGCTCATGATTCCGCTCGCTATTTAGTGTGGAAAAACCCTGACATCAATGCCTCGCGCCGCTCGAACCAGGCGGCTCACCGTGCTTCCGAACATCCGCGTTCTCAAATCCTTTTTTGTGCTGTGTCCCACAAAAATCTGTGTGACTCCATGCGAACGCGCGTACCGCACGATGGTCCCGACAGGATCTTCACCTTCGAGCACTTCCACTTGTGCGCCGGCTTCCCGAGTCTTCGCTAGTCCCTGTTCCAACAAGATTCGATCCGCATCCGAAAGATCCGGCTGCTTTACATATGCCGCCAACACGTCGCCGTGGAAACGGGCAGCGTTTCGTCGAGCAGTGGACATCATGCGCTCGAAGTTTGCTCTTGGCGTAAGACAGAGCAGGAAGCGCTCATGTGTGCCCCAGGTTTGTTCGATCCCGTGCGAGTGCATATACCGCTGTAAACCCGCATCAATCACATCGGCCGAAAAAACCAGGGCCATTTCTCTCAGCGCGGAACGCCGCTCTGTAGCCGCCTGGGTGGGTGCGTCCACGATCACGATCTCGTCCGCGGTGTTCAGAAATTCGCGCGGGATGGTCTGCGTCACCTTCTTGCCCGTAAGCTTCTCCACCGCCTCACGTTGGTCCTCGATATATTGCAGGTTCACGGAGGCAACGATGGTGATTCCCGCCGACAACAGTTCTTCAACGTCTTGCCAGCGATGCGCGTTGCGGCTGCCGGGCGGGTTGTCGTAAGCCAGCCCGTCGATGAGGCAGACTTGCGGGTGCCGTTGCAGAATCGCTTGCACGTCTATGACAGGGACACCTTTGATGTTGAGCGTGGGAATGATTTGGAGCGAAGCTAGAAGCTGTTCAAGCTCCGCCGGAACTTTTGGCTGCAAAGCCCCAACCAAGACGTCCTGTCCACGGTCGTGGCGCCGTCTGCCTTCGTCGAACATCCTGAAGGACTTGCCGACGCCGGATGCGTACCCAAGAAAAACTTTGAGCCGGCCCCGCGTCGAGTCTGAAGTGTTTTCTGTGTCCGCCATGGCCCGCTGATTGTAACCCCAGCGCAACTCCTATGACATTACGGAACCGAATTCTCCGTCCTGTTAGGAAGAGGAGATCTCACGAATGGTCTGGAATAACAACTTGGTGCCGCGCTGCCATTGTCGAGCTACAGTACGAGTCGCGTTCCCAGGTAATAGCCCTTGGACTTTGGTATCGGATGATTTCCTCCAACGGAATGTGTCCCCTTGAGAAGAAATCTCCCTGGCCGATTCGTTCAGGAAATGACAAAGATAAAGGCACCCACGCATTGGGGGCAGAGGCGCCGACAAACCTAGAAACTGGAAAATTCCGCAATAATGTAGTGCTAACCACCTGTTGGTAGCTGCTTCGTTTTCATATCGTTAATCGAGTTCATGAGTCTAATAGTCTCGTTCCCTTCCAGCTTGTGGCCCGTGTAGCGAACCTCAAACATGACCGGATTTGAGCTCATCAACCATTTTAAACGCTGGACGTTACGAACTCGTCGTCACGCGAATGGCTTGCGCACAGCACGTGATTGCTTTCGAGCAACGACGAACGAGTTCTTTTCCGCATAAGATTCAATCGGCTACAATGCTTGTAGTTAGCGCCGCTGACTGGGGCGGGTTTCGAGTACGCAATTATCTATGAACCCGCCCTGCCGTTTGTTTCCGCTCATGAGACCTTCAACCGAGTTTTAACTTTGAGACGCCAGTTTAGCGACGTTGAACAGAGTTAGGGCCCAGCCGCTCCCTGCTCGTCAATACGCAGTCGCGCTACCATGTAGACTTGACTTTGATACTTGCCTGACTCACCGCAAGGAATGTGTATCAGGCAGGCCAGGAGTCGAGACGACGGTCGCACGAATCGCGCTGGCCGTGGTGCATTAAAGAAAACAGCCCATCGACAGGAATTCCGAGCAGCGAGCGGAGCTGAGCAATCGTGCGCCTTCGCGCCTGCCCGCAACACACGCTCGTTGGTAGGTACCGCGGTTCGTTTGTGAAGCTCCTCAACACCACATTCCGCGTGAATCGTCCGATGAAAAACATACGCTTTCGGGAGTGGTTGCTGCGTTCCGAGTGCGGACGAGTTTGGCATTCCGCCCATTCCTAAGGCTAAAGCGATATGCATGCGTGGTGCTATCCGGGCCCCTGGGTACCAGAAGCTTTTTTATCGTTGCGACCATCGCTTTCCCGAACAGCTTCAATTTGTGGCCGGCGATCGCGCTTGACTACTTCACATATTGTGAAGTAGTATCGGCCAGTGCACATTGTAACGCGCAAGCATCTGAGCGAGGCCACTCAGGAGTATCCAGATGCTGCGAAGGATATCAAGGCATGGGTCGCAATAGTCGAAGGCGTCCGATGGCACAATTTTGCGGAAGTTCGGCTCACGTTTCGGGATGCCGACTACATCAACGGATACGTGGTGTTTAACATCCGGCGAAACCGCTACAGGCTCATCACGGTCATTCATTATGCGAAGACAACAGATGAGAAACGGACGGAAGGACACGTCTACATTCGGTCTTTCCTGACACACAAGGAATACAACGATCCCCGGAAATGGGATCGGAGACTTGGTGCAAAATGAGTACAGTTCTCGCAGACCCGGCGAAAATGATTGCGAAGGGTGCTCCCCACGTCATACACAATGACAAGGAACTGGAAGTGTATACAAACGCCCTCTTCCAATTGACAGCTCTGGAGGACCCCTCTTCCGCGCAAGTGGAAGCAATCGAACTTCTGACCCTACTGGTGGAACGCTACGAGCAAGCGCACTACGCAATTCCCAACGCGGATGCAGTTTCAGTCGTGCGGTTTCTCATCGAACAGCAAGGCCTTACGCAACGCGATTTAACGCGGGAATTCGGATCGGAGAGTGCCGTTTCCATGTTTCTCGCCGGACAACGGAAGCTCACGCTCGAGCAGGTTCGCAAATTAAGTTCACGATTCAAACTTCCTGCTGACGTCTTCATTCGAAGACGGTAGCTAGGGCCGCAGACGAAGATCCGTCCCGCTCTTCCGGCCTGGCAGTTACGCGGCGGCCAACCGTCAAAAATGGATTGGCAGACGTTCGATCCCATTTTCTCTCCGGGCACCGCCGATACCGCCGCGCCCCCTAAAATTCCAGGGCAGTGGACCCCTATTGTACGCGGCCTCGGATCGCGATCATTCCTCATGTACTCCACGCGTCGCCGCCAATCGAAGCCAGCATG
>Ga0157376_10001054_pt1 | contig 18064 bp, 17 predicted proteins | sample M45metaG_FD_121801 | JGI IMG/M metagenome (GOLD analysis project Ga0157376, IMG submission 121801) | Miscanthus rhizosphere microbial communities from Kellogg Biological Station, Michigan, USA - M4-5 metaG | ecosystem: Host-associated > Plants > Roots > Rhizosphere > Soil | place: USA: Michigan... | reverse complement strand
TATCAACAGATCTTTGTGTAAGTGCAGAAAGAATGGCAGTAGCTGTGGTGATTCCAGCAGATGGACCAACTAACATTGTCGAACAGTTGACTCGTTTAAATGCAAAGAGTGTAAGCAAGCTAAAAGCGAGAGCTTGTACAGAATCCAGCCGGCTAACTGCATTGTTCCATAAAGACACCGTGTTCATTGCTAGTTTCATTACGCCTACATTGAAAAAAATATTTGTACCCTTACTGTGATGATCATACACATAGATATCTGTGTTCTCTAAGATATCTTGTTCAATACCTAAGGCACGCGCATTTGCCTTGATATAGGTATATGCAGCCTGAGTAGATTCATCATCAATACCAAATGTTTCAAATTTTCCTGTACCATTGGGTGTTAGTGTTACTCCAATGGGCCTAACCCATCCTGTTTCACGCGAATTTAATATGTTTCTCCAAACGCTTAAGGCATTAACTACCCCGATGGGATTGTTTTGAGCATTATCAGATGCTGATGTGTAGCAAGAGATTACAGGGAATAATGCAAAAAGAGTGTAATAAAGGTGTATAGTATGCGGCATTGAATCTCTAACTAAAATTTACATCAATACATGTTTGAATTTTTCCACAAATATACAATCATATAAGCACAAAATTAACAAAGTTTCAAATGTAAATTTTCAAATGAAGCTGTACCTGTAGAGATCGATAGGGCAAAATTTAGGGGTATTATGTGGCTATTATACCCAGATATTCCAGAATAAAAGGTTTGATATCTTTGAGCTCTTGCAGGTTCAAAGGGTGTCGCAATGGAGTAGTGCTTATGACGATAAAAGGTACCGGGTTAGCGGTGTGTGCGGTACGTGGCTGATTTGTCAGGGGATTAAACATTTCTTCTGCCTTGCCATGATCAGCGGTGATGATCATAGTCCCATTCATAGCGACTACAAGGGTATCGTAGAGTTTTTTTAATTGGGCATCTAAACACTCTAACGCTTTGACCGTTGCATGAAAATCACCTGAATGGCCTACCATATCGGCATTGGCGTAGTTGATAAGATAAAAATCATAGGGGTCATGATGCAAGGAATCAAGGACGGTCTGTGTGATGGTTGGAGCTGACATGCATGGATTATCAGTATAATTTGTGCTGGGCAAAGACGGAATAATGACCCGTTTTTCCCCGTGCACAGGCTCTTCGCGTTGACCGGTAAAAAAATAGGTAACGTGTGCATATTTTTCGCTTTCTGCTATGGCAAAAATACGTTTGCCGGCGGCCGAAAGATCGTCTTTAAGCGTGTTGTAGATAGGTGGTGGAGCAAATAATATATCAGTTGGCAAGAAAGCAGCATACGACACTGGTGTTATAAAACAGGAGAGTGGCAGGTAGATATGTTTAAAATGATGAAAAGTGGGATCGATGCATGCTTGGGTAAGTTGTCGTGCGCGATCAGGACGATAATTAAAAAATATAATGCCATCGTTACTCCGCACATAGGCATGGGGATTGAGTGATGTTGGCGGAATATATTCATCAGTAATGTTTTGACGGTAGTTCTCTTCAACTATTTTTTGCCACGTGGTACTAACCGTGCCTGGTTCTGTTAGTACACGATAACTACGTTCTGTTCTATCCCAGTTGTTGTTGCGATCCATAGCATAAAATCGTCCATGGAGAGATCCAATGGAAACGTTTGGATATCGTGCAATTATGCGGTCTACATGTTCTAAATAGATGCGTGCCGATTGCGGTGAGACATCGCGACCATCTAAAAAAAGGTGAAGATAGATGTGCGCAATGGCATAACCAGATGCTGCCTGTATATAGGCGTCCAGATGGTCAATAGTGCCGTGCACGCCTGCATCTGAAAGTAATCCCATGATGTGAAGATTGCCATGATTATCCACGAGTTTATTGAGTGTTTTCACGAGTATAGGATTGGTGAGTAAGCTTTTGTCTGCTATTGATTCATTAATACGTGTTAAGGATTGTTTAATAATGCGTCCGGCACCGATGGTCAGATGTCCGACTTGCGAATTGCCTACACATCCATCAGGTAATCCAACAGATTGCCCTGATGCTTGCAATAATACATGAGGATAGCTCTTCCACCAAGCATGTACATGAGGCGTGTGTGCTTGTGCTACGGCATTATATTCGGTTTGATCACGATATCCGTAACCATCAAGGATTATTAAAGCGCATGGTGGCAGTTGCATGATTTATCCCTGTCAAAAAGAACTTTTTATGTTACAGTTTACTTTTATACATAAATAATCTTACGCAAGAGAGCAAGTAAAAGGACGGTACATGATGAAGAAGCAATGCATTATGGTGATGATAGTAATGTGCTACACAATAGTTGGTGCATCATTTGAACTACCAACCGTTGGTCGTACACTTCAGAATACACGTGCAGTTGTATCTACGCGTTCATCGGATTATGATGATCTTGTGATGTGTCTGGATGATGAATATGATGAGTTTGAAAGGCTTGATCAAGCACCGCACCATTGGACGCGGTGGATTGCTTGCAAAGAGGCATTCAAGGCGTTTTACGCTTTAGTGATGACTAAAATGAGAACGTTATATTGTATGTGTACATGTACCAAATCATGAGATGTCTATGCGCAGCAAACATATTTTTGCGTTGTATACGCATGGATCATTACCAAAAAGCGGCATTGGTGATGGCACTCTACATACAATATCTGATCCTACTTTAGCGCAACGTATGTATGGGATCTTACGTTTAAAGCCCGGGGAAATTCTCCAGGTATTTAACATGTATGCGGTTATGGTGATTACGTTGCAGCACGTAGCCTCCAATAAAGAAATAAAATTTACTATTAACACGCTTTCGCCATTACGAGCACTCAAACCAGATATTACGATTCTTTTGCCGTTATTAAAACGAGATGCCTTGTGTGATGCTCTGTATACCTGTGTGGAAATGGGAGTCAATAGTATTGATCTTGTGATCACACAAAAAATACATAAACCTTGGTATACTGACCGCGAGGCTGAGCGTCTTAAGTCAGTCATGATTGCAGCGGCCGAGCAATCGAAGCAGTTTGTATTACCCCAGATCTGTGGACCGCAGCCGTTAGCGATTATTGTGCAAGAATATGCATCGAGTAAGGCATATCGTATGCTTTTCGATCCTCATGGGTCACCTTTGTTTGATCACATAAAGCATGTCACGCAGGAGGCGCCAGAGCAGATTATACTTGCCGTTGGTCCTGAGGGAGATTTTACTGAGCAAGAAAAAATTCTGCTCGATGAAGCAGGGTTTAGGCAATGTGCTTTAACAGAAACCGTACTCCGTGCTCAACAAGCGTTGGCGGTCGGCCTTGGGGCTGTACGCTCATGTGCTAATCGGTAACTTCTTCGGTAGTTTCTTAAGATTTTACATATTCAATAAGATTATTGAGCGTAATGGTGCATGCTTTAAGATGTTCCATAAGCTCTGCGTGATAATATGGTGCTTCTTCATGTTCACTTGCATGTAAGAGCTGGACACTTGTTCCTAGTACTGAACAACGTAAAGAAAGAATGTGGATGAGAGCGTATACATATGCATCTTCATCGTTGAGTACTTCAAGACAAGCTTGTTCTAGGACGCAATCCAACAGTTCTAATTCATTTCCGATAAAATCATTATTGGTTTGGAGTGTGTAATCGATAGTTGGTTGTTTGTCATTATAGCGTCGTTCAAGTTCAAAGAGATAGTATTGGGCTTCTTGCATTGTGCTATACCGGAGTAGCTCGCAACATATTTTTTGTAGGTAACTTTGATGGAATCGGTAAACAGCCCTTTCCGCATCATCGGTGGTATCTTCGATTCTTATAGCATAAGCATCGTCCAGAGCAAGTAACTCGTGACCAACAAGATTTTCTAATAGTTCACATTCATCATAACTCGTAACTGCTTGGGTACATGTTATCAAACTCAGCGTAAATACAGTTAAAAATTTAAAATTCATAATGTTCCTAAAAAACTTTAAAAACTTTTTCATAATAACCCTATATGTCCTCAAGTCGTTTAACTAATGAACGATGAACTGCCGTACAATGTGCAAGACGCTGCAATAATTCGCCACGAATCTCTGATGCTTGCCCATGTGAGCTTGCCAGAAGCAGTTGTGTGCTGTGTTGTAACAGTGAACAACGTATACTAACAATAAAAAGTAGAGGTTTTATACTGCTGCTTTCTTCGACGGCAGTTTGACATGCTTGCAGCAGTATAAGATCTAACATGAGCAATTCATAGCCAGAGAAATCATTCTTCACCTGAAGATCGTAGTTGATGTTTGGAACAGCGTACATATCTTCTTGACGTCGACGGTTGTCAGCTCGGCGTGTAAATTCTACTAAATATTGTTTGGCGTCTGGGTGATTGGTTGAAGTAAGCAACTGTTCACACAAGAGTTGTAAATTGTATTGTACGATGAGGCAACTTGCTACATGTTGCTCGACTCTTTCTTTGTCGGGATACGTAGCACCTTCTTTTTCAATATTTTCTAGTGCTATATAATAAGCATCATCAAGAGCAAGCAATTCTTTACCTACAAGATTTTCAAACGGTCCATATTCATTATGACTAGTAACCGTCTGTGTGCATAGCATACTTACTACAAGGACAGCAAAAAACCTAAAACTCATAGTTTTCCTAGTGTAAATCTTGACAAAAAAAGATGGTGTGCTCGTGTGTTAAGCGGTAGCTTCTTGATCATCGGAAATCTGGTTATCATTACCTTGTACTTCACTTTGTGGCTCACTCAATTGTTTAAGTAATGAACGATAAAGTGTGGTGCAATGTGCAAGACGTTGGAATAATTCTTTGCGAATTTCTGATGCTTGTTCGTTTGAACTTGCCAAAAGCAATTGCATGCCCTGTTGCAGCAATGAACAGCGTATACCAAGGACAAAGAGTAGAGCTTTTACGTTTCGTTCTTCTATAGCTGCTTGACATGCTTGTGTAAGAATAAGATCTAATACGGCTAATTCATAACCGGAAAAATCATTGTTAACTTGCAGATCGTAGTTAATATTTGGTGTGTTATGTGCAAGTCGTTGTTCAAATTCTTGCACATATTTTTGTGTTTCTGCGTTATTGTTTGTGCTGAGAAACTCTTTGCATAATGTTTGTAAATGATACTGAACTACGCGGTAGGTACTCTCTACCCCCTGAAGTTGCTCTGCGGTAAGGGTAGTGGTAACTTCTTCTTTGGTAATGTTTTTTAATGCTATATAGTATGTATCATCAAGAGCGCAGAGCTCGGCACCAACTAAGTTTGATAAAATTTCTTGTGCTTGATCGTTGTCTGTATGGATGGTGTTGCATGCAACAATGCTTAGAAGGGCAAAAATATATGATTTAACGTGGTTCATAGTGATTCCTTATAGTTAATTTCTTGGTAATACCTATAGCGTATTTCTTACCATGATACTGACTTTCCCCAGAGAGCACAAATGGTATTTTTTTCGATTCTATTTCTTTTTGTTGATCTGATTTCCTCCTTTTTTTTACACTCATAGGGCACGTGGGGACGTGTATAAAGGGTTAGTGGGGTAGAACATGGGATATGTGCGTTGGCAAAAAAATCAGCTATACAGAGGATTTTTGGTATTAGGAATGGTCGGCGTAGGGATGCTTATTGCAGTTCCTCCTGCCAAAGATGTAAAAAAAACTGTTTCGCCATCATTTCGCATTCCACCACTACCCACTCCTCCTACACCCGTACCTATTGATACTGTCGGCAGTCAACAGGCGGATACGCTTACTGGCGTGAGTACTGCAAGCTTGCTTGCGAGTGTTGCGTTATTCATTGAATCACAGAGTATTGAACTTCTGGTTGAGCAACTTAAGGGTGTTACCCCCCAGGCCGCATATGATTTTGTAGCGGAACTGATCAAGCGTCCCCGGGCAATGGATGCTGATGAAGTGATTCAAGTTGCTTATGGGCTTTTGGCTTCTTTTATGCGTGATAAAGAACAGCGTGATCAAGCGTATCGTATTCTTGACCTCGTGCATAGTTCTCCACAGTTACAAGAGCACCCACCACTTTTGGTGATTGCAGCGCACAGTAGCTATCCTCATGTTATTTCTTTGATAGTCCATTGGGCGAGCTCAAGGCATATTCTTGATACGTGTATTAAGGATGCTCTGGTAGTGATTGCACGTACCTTTGATACACCTATGCTCAAACGACTGGAACAGTATGGTGTGACTATTACTCCTGAACGGGCAACGTATGTGTTATGGTATGCAGTACAAGTATCGCCCGGCACACACTTTGAAGACAACGCGGAAAGAATTGCACAATTAGATGCAAAAAGAGCATTTATTGATTTTCTTATTACAAAAAAAGCGAACGTAAATTATCATCAAGATGGATATACAGTGCTTATGCAGGCGACTCAACATAATGATGTCGCAACGATGGAACAATTATCACGCAATGGTGCAGACGTTAACCGTATAGTTAATGATGCCGTGGGTTCAGCACTGCAGATTGCCATTATCAATGATTTTGTTGATGCAGAGATTGTTTTGCGGCAACATCATGCACTCGAATAGCCTAATATGCAGTTGTTTTTAAATACAACGGGGTTAATGGCATACTGCTTTGTTGCCCATCATGCCATGCCTGTAAGCTCAGTAATGCACCATAACGCAAGGAATCGGACATAAGGTCAATCTCATTAAAAAGTACACGGTCTTGCATACTCTGCTCAAAGATACCTCGATAGAGGGGGAGAGCATTGCCAGCTAATACGAGCTTGGTGGTTATTGTTGCCTGCAATTGTTGTATGACCTGCGGCACCGGCCCATACCAATTTTGGTAGGTTGAAGATCCTGCGGGCCTGAACGCTATGTATACCTCTTGATTAAAGGCATTCATAATGATGGCCGTGTCATAGGTAGTATCAGGCAACATGCACAACCATATCGCAAAGCCGTCAATACCGAGTAATGGTACATGCCGGGCAAACCGTATGCCATTAATGGTAGTAATGAGAGTACGCAATGTAGTAAAGGGTGCTGGGCCACGATTGACCGTAATATAGGTAAGATCACTCAAAGAGCATGCGTGATGTGTCAGTAACTGTTGCAAAGATGGAATGAGTCTGCTACTGGCGTGCATTTTGTTGAGGGTTACATGCTCTAATACGTCTTGCCCATAATGCAATGCATAATCAATTGTGTGATAGGTACTTTGCATTGCTAAAAAACGAATCATATATGCTAACCGCGATTTTTACATTTTGATTGTTGATAAAAAATACTAAAGGCATCAAACTCTATTTTCTTGTCTTTCTTTATAATGATTCTACCACAATTAAGGCATTTCCATCCATCAAAATTCAAAAAATGATCAAAAAATGATTGCAATACCATGAGTCCCTGGCACTTTTTACACTTCATTGAGCCTCCTCTCCTCGACATACGATTTTTTACGCCGTAGCCTCGAGCGATCGCGCGCGGTCGCCCTACTCTCCTTATATGGACCTCCTTGATCCATATAGTGAAAAGATAGTTATCTCTTTCTCTGTTTGTCAAGAAATTAATTTTGCAATCGTGTATATATGACAAAAGGGCTCTAACTAATAAAGCTCCCTCGCAAGGGAGCTTTATTAGTTAACTAAAATACTTGATTTATAGATACAATTACTTGATCCACTCGCTTAATGGGTGGAGAAGGCGTACATGCCGAGGTAATTGCTTAAATCTTTCTTGCAGAGCTAGTAATTTTGCGCGTAAAACTGCAATTTGTTGCTGTACCTTCTCTGAATTAGAACGTTGAGTCCATTCTTTGCTATTGTTAAGCGCTACTTGTTCATGGACTCGAGCTTGTTCTAATTTATGCTCTAATGCAGTTATTTCAGCCTTAAGGTGACGTAACTCTGCCTCAAGGTTCTGAACTAGTGCACTTGCCGCTAAAGCATGTTTTTTAGCCTCATCACGTTGTCCTTTCATAAGTGCTCGAGGAATCGCGTTTACTTTCCGATCAAGCCAAAAGTGAAAATCTTTCAGTGCTTGATCGTGTTCAGTTTTGATTGAGTGTGCTTGGTCTACTGCTGCAGAGGGTGCATATCCATATGCTCCGTGAATACTCAATATGCTGAGCAAGACAAGTGCTTTGTTCCAAGAGATCATAATAATTACTCCTTAAATTGTGATCTTAGTCCCCGGATTTTCATCCGGGGTCATTATATCGCTTTATGAAAAAAACTAGTTTTGTGCGTCAGCTGGAACTGGAGGTACATTGTCGTTTACTAAATGCAGTTCATATTCCGATGGATTTCCCTGTGCATCATACAAATCGATAATATGACTTAGCTGGCTTGCATCGCCATCGTTTTGTAATACATGTGCGTTAGGTATGTTGAGTTGACGATTGATTTCTGATTGAATTGAATTCATCTCAGCTTCTTTAATCATCATTTGTTCAGGAAATTTTTGTAATAATAATGCTGCTTTCGCCTTATCTTCTGGGCTTACATCAGGCATATTGGCTGCAACTTCGCATGTACTACGTTCTTGACGTAAAGCACTAATTTCATGTTGTTTGCTTGCAAGCTGTGCGTATAATTTTTCAAGTGCATCATTACTGTGAGCACCTGTTTCACTTAATGCTAACAATGTGCCGCTGCATGCAAAAAAAACCATGAGAACAAAACTTTTTTTATACATAAAAACTCCTATGCATATTAAAATATACTGTTTAAATAACGTTATTATAGTAATATTTTTTATTAAATAACACAACTACAAAAACGCTCTGTCAGCAATTATTAACGCTTTTTTATCCACGCTACAATATCATTATTAAATTTTTGTACATCGGCTATTGTCCCGCTACTTTGCAATAACGTATTATTGCCACCACCAGAAAGTTGGTAGGTATTTTTTAACCATTCATGTAATTTTTTTAATGATACTTGATCAACTAAGTTGCCAGAGAGTGCAATAATGCAAAGCTGTTTACCCTCTTGATTGGTAATGATGCAATACAATCCTGTTTTTTGCGCAAGATGTGATGCAATGTCACGTAAGGTTGTAAAATCATAACCGTCGAGTTCTAGGAAAAGATAAGGTAGAGTATCAATCATTATGTGTTGGGCATACCATGTTGGGATATGCATGAGCCAGAGCTGTTTTTTGGTTGCCTTGAGTTCATGCTGCAACTGTTTTGCGTGTTCGCGTTGTTTGATTACTGTAACGGCAAGCTCATCACGTTGCACTTTAAATTCAGTACATAATGTTTTTATGGTAGTAAAGCATTGTTGGAACAATGCAATAGCGGCATGACCAGTGACGGCGACGATTCTTCGGTGGCCTGCAGATAGTGCAGACATCTCAGTGATTTTGAATGCACCAATCTCCCCTGTTGTGTGTACGTGGGTACCGCCACACAGCTCAACCGAAAACTCTGGTATGGTAATCATACGTACTTCTTCAGGATTGTATTTGTCGCCAAAAAATGCCAATGCTCCGTGTTCAAGCGCATTTTTCATGGTCGTGTAATCCACTGTCACCGGGATATTTGCACGAATTTTTTCATTGACTAAATCTTCAACACGTTGAATATCATCGGGTGTTAAATTTTGATGATAAGTAAAATCAAAACGTAAATATTCCGGATGCACTAATGATCCTGATTGTTTAATTTGTTTTCCAAACAGTTGAATCAGTGCCGCTTGCAACATATGGGTAGCGGTGTGATTTTTCATCGCTGCTTCGCGCCATGTTCGATCAACGGTGCTTATAACTTGATCACCCAACGCAAGGGGGATAGGTGTTGTAATTAAAACAGCAATTGCAGTATCGATAAAACGTACTTCTTGCAGTGGTATGCGCTGCTTTTGGATGATAAGCCATCCTTGGTCAGGAACTTGTCCGCCACCAACGATGAAAAAAGGTGATTGCTCCGTAATAATCCAACACTGTGTTCCAGCTGTAACTGATTGCACTGCTTTGTTATCTTTAACCAATCCAATGATGATTGATGAAGTTGCAAGTTCTGAGTACCCCGTAAATGTTGTGGTAAGCGGGCTGTCGAAAGTTACTTGCATACGCGTATCGGAATTTTTCTTTCCCGATTGTATTTGTTGTTTATGCATCTCTTGTTCAAATGCTTGCATATCCACACAAAAGCCGTGTTCTTGTGCTATAAGGATAATAAGTTCTGTGGGAAAACCGAATGTGTCATACAACTTAAATGCCTGTGCGCCAGTGATTGCTTTGGATGACGCATTTTCTTGCAAATAGCGTTGCAAAATTGCTTGTCCGCGTACTAAATTGTCTGCAAATTTTTTAATTTCACTATCAAGAATAGTGTGAATTAACTGTTGGTTAGTTTGTAGCTCTGGATATATTAATCCTAAGCTTGTAATAACCGCGGGTGATAGATCAGGAAAAATATTTTTATTGGTTAGTTTTTGGGCAAAGAGTGCTGCACGTCTAATGATTTTGCGTAAAACATACCCGCGCCCTTCATTAGAGGGTGCGCATCCATCGGCAATGAGTAATGATGCAGATCGTATGTGATCACAAAGTACATGAAATGCGGCTTTATGTTGTGCGTCTTGATCGGCATAGACAGTATCGGTAAGTTCTTCAATGCGTTGGATGATTGGTTTGAAAAGGTCAATTGCAAACACCGAATCCACCTTTTGCATGATCATGCACAGCCGCTCAAGGCCCATGCCGGTATCAACACCCGTTTGCTTGAGTGGGACATCGGTACCATTTGGTTGACGATCATATTGCATAAAAACAAGATTCCAGATTTCCAAAAAACGATCGCATCCGCATGCTGGATTACATGAAGCTTTTTTGCAACCGGTAGCGTTACCGCGATCAACATAAATCTCACTGCACGGTCCGCATGGGCCTGTATCGCCCATTTGCCAAAAATTATCTTCGGCTCCTAAGCGGTGAATGCGATTTACCGGAATACCAATGACATCACGCCATAATGCATAAGACTCTTCATCTTGATGAAAAACTGAAGCGTGTAATGACTCAGGATTTAATTTCAAATCGGTTGTTAAAAATTCCCAAGCGTAAATGATTGCATCTTTTTTAAAATAATCACCAAATGAAAAATTACCCATCATCTCAAAAAAAGTGAGGTGGCGACTGGTAAAACCAACATTATCCAGATCATTATGCTTGCCTCCAGCACGCATGCATTTTTGAATGGTCACAGCTTTGGTATAGTTGCGTTTTTCATTGCCTAAAAAAAGATCTTTAAATTGATTCATACCTGCATTGGCAAAAAGTAACGTAGGGTCGTGAGCAGGAATTAAAGAGGAGCTTGAAGCTTTGGTGTGTCCATGTTTTTGGAAAAAATCGAAAAAAAGTTGGCGAATCTGGGTAGATTGCATGAATGTTCCTGGTTTAACTGATGGTTCAGGGGTTCGCAAATGTATCTACAGCATATCATATATAATACGAGTGTTATAGATCGAGCGTGGAGTAGTGTTGTCTACTGGTCAAAGCCCTGTTTAAGCAGTGTGTAAATTTCCTGCATATCAAAAGAAATAACTTTTGAGTCATTGGTGACTGGCATAAAATTGGTATCCCCTTCCCATCGTGGTACCACGTGCATATGGACATGATGCGCAATACTCCCACCTGATACTTTGCCAAGATTGAGACCCGCATTAACGCCATCGGCCTTTAAACTATTTTTCACCACTTGAATGCTCAGTGTAAGAATATCCATTAACTCATGTTGAGCGTCGCGCACCATTTCATGAAGTTGGGCTTTGTGTGCCAAGGGTAATACCATAATATGCCCCGCATTGTACGGATAGCGATTCATGGCGACAAAAACATGGGTATATCGTTTGATAATAAAATAATGTTCATCGCGGTTCTCTTGCAATTGAGTACAAAAAACGCAAGCGGTGCTTGAGGCATCGCGGTTTCTTGCTTCATGAGGTGCACTGCTGTAACTGCTCCGCCATGGGGCGTACAATAATTTCATATACTGTCTTTCGATTTAATTTTAGAAAAGACGAGGTTCTATTATTGTCATTATAGGTGGATGTCGCAATATTGCAAAAGCCCCCTGTAGATGATACTTTGGGTAGGTAATTTTTTCTATAAATTTTTGCTTGATACTCGAGAAGTGAAAAGGATTTTTGCCATGGTAATCAGCGATAAAAGTATCGCTATCTGATATTGAGTGTGTTGCGCGCAAAAAAGTATTTTTTTCTGATTGCACTTACGATTTTTTTATTTTCTCCCTTGCCAAGTGAATCTGTTGTGGTATGTTAATCCCTCGAAAGTTAATGTGTTCTCTCATTGTATTTTTTTGCATCCTGAAGGCACATTATAAAAGCCGTGACTATACAGGAGAAGTAATTTATGCGGCATGTATTTTTGGGGCAACATGCATTGGCGTTGCAGGATTTTAGCCAGTCGTTACTTGATGATTATGCAGTGTTAATTGCGGTGCATTACTCATGCATTAGCTCTCAGGAAGAACTTCAAGCAATTGGACGTGCAAAAAAGGCCGCAATTTTTGATAATATACCCCGAAAAGTAAGGCAAGCAATTATCTCCGGATCGTATACAGCTACCCATGAACCATCGATGCGCCATTCTTGTTCTGGACAGGTCATTGCTACCGGCAAAAATGTTCGTTCATTGCGTGCGGGTGATTATGTCGCGTGTGTTGATGTTGATCTAGAGCATCATGCAGATATTGTATGTGTTCATGAGCGACATACGGTGCGTGTGAGTGATCATCATCATTTACGCATAGCGAGTTTGATTGGACCGGTTACCTTTGCATTGCAAGGAGTACGGGAAGCAAATGTCCGTTTAGGTGAATTGGTATGTGTTGTAGGACTTGATCTAGTTGGTCGCCTTATGATGCAACTATTCAAATTTGCAGGGTGTCGTGTGTATGCAATAGATCACACCGCTCGTTTAGAATGTTCACGTGCAACGTGTCCTGGAGTTGATGAGGCGTACACGTGTCTGAATGATAGTACTGAAAAAGCAATTTTAGTGAGTACTGCTAATCGTGGCGTTGATGTGATGGCAGTCACGAATGTGGTCAAACATGAAGAGACCATTGAACGTCTTGTGCGAGTGATACGAGCACAAGGAAAAATGGTGTTTGTCGGGTATAAACAGTCGATTGTGTTGCCGGCGACGCTTCATGATAAAGAGATTGATTGTTTATTGGTCAACTCTTATGGCCCAGGTGGCAATGATATACAGTATGAAGAACAGGGTGTTGAATATCCTTACATTCATGTGCGCTGGACAGAACAGCGTAATATGTATTTGTGTATGCGGTTACTTGAAGAAGGGACATTAAATATTGCGCATTTGATTGGTCCTGATATTGCTATCAACGATCTAACTGAATCTACCGAAATCGCCCATATGGCGTCCCATCCATGTGCTATTGTTCGCTATCACTATGATGACGCTTTGCAGCAAAGTGCCGCGCAAGAGAAACAGCGCAAAAATAGTTTAGCACGACGTGCGACATCTATTTCATTGCAAGATTCGGTGCGTGTGGGCGTGGTTGGAGTAGGAAATTTTGCAAAAACAAAGTTGCTTCCGCTTTTGGCAAATACCAAAGGGGTAAAATTGATGGCGCTTGTGGATGCAAATATTACCAATTCACTTAATGTTGCGCCATTGTATGATATTGAGCATATTTTAATTAACGATGACCAACTTTTTGCAAGTGATCTTGTCGATGCCGTAGTCATTGCATCGCCCCATAAATTCCATTGTGATCAGATTATGCGTGCGATGAAAGCGGGCAAAGCAGTGTTTGCGGAAAAACCGATGGTGACTAATCAACAGCAGCTGGAGCAATTATCGTTATTTTTAAATGCGCATGCACATATTCCGTTATGTATTGATTATAGCAGACCATATGCACCATTTATGCGTAAAATAAAACATGAATTGAGCCGGAGAAAAACACCGGTTTTTATTCATTATCGCGTTAATGCGGGTTTTGTTCCCAAAGAGCATTGGATGCAAACAAATATTGGTGCTGGAAGAATCATTGGTGAAGCGTGCTACATTATTGATCTCTTTCTCTTTCTTGTTAATAAGCAACCAATTTCCGTTTCGGTAGAAGCATTGCATGCAGTCGCAGACAATATTTTTCCGACCGATAATTTTTCAGTACATATGAGCTTTGAAGATGGATCGTTGTGTTCGATACTCTATACAGCGCTTGGCCATGACGGTATGGGACGAGAGCGTATGGAGCTCTTTTTTGATGCAAAGACGATCATTATGGATGATTATGAATATCTTGCGGGATTTGGATTGTCTAAATCATTTGATGAAACTGCTATGGTTCCGGACAAGGGGCATGCAGCGTTATTGCGTCACTTTTTTAATTTCGTAGCGCACAAAGATGCTCAAGCGCCTATGGACATTAATCATTTGCATTCTGTCGCCTCTTTGACTTTGTTGATTGATCGCCTAGCATGCCAAGGTGGAGGAACAACCATGGTTGCGCAACACGCTTCACTCCATGATGCATCGGTTAAAACGTTATAGTGATCTCGTGTTCATGTTCATTGTGATTTTCTTCTTCGCTATCTTTTTTATCGCTGTTTTTGTTTTCCTCTTTTGGAGAAGAAGCAAACTGTTCAGCTATACCATTGATGACATCTTGAGTGCCGTCGAAAGCTTGAGTTATTGCAAACACCATGCGTATCCAACAGGCGAGATGACACAATGTTGCAACTTCGCTACTGAATTTACAAGCATCAATCAATGCGTATAAACTGTTATGCAAAAATATCCGTGAGAAGCCTATAAGTGCTTTGCTGCCGCCTTGAATCAAGCGTGAATTTGATGGATCAATGAGTGTTTCTAAAATGCTCCTTGATCCCCAATGCAATACCAACCAGGGAATATTTATTGCATTGCCGTGCACTACATAGGCAGTAGAAGCGACCCGTGTTGCTCCAGCAAGAGCGAGCTTGATTGCTTCTGGCGATACAGAGTGTGCAGGAGCTGCTACAAATGGGGCGATGGTCATAAGACCAATCATCATTAATTTTTTCATAAATATATTCCTTATTTTTTACGATTTTCATGTTTTGCAAGTAATTGTGCTGCTTCCTTATGGCCATGTTTGATTGCAAGATCATATGGCGTGCAACCTGCATTATCGCGCAATGTTGTATCAGCACCGTTTTCAAGTAGTAATTTGATCATGCCTATAAAATTATGTGCTGTTGCTTCATGAAGTGGTGTACGATCATAATAATCGCGAGCATTTATATCAGCACCTTTTTTGATAAGAAGAAGTGTAATATCTGTATATCCTTTGGACACAGCGACGTGAAGTGTAGGCTGTAAATTTTTATCGATATAATCTATATTTACATTTGCTCCAGCATCAAGAAATGCCTCTACAATATCATAGTAACCGGCATCAGTTGCTGCATGAAGAGGAATGAAGAGAAGGCCACGATTTTCGATATAAACAGCTTGGTTGACATCAATTCCTTGAGCTAAATATTGTTGAATGACCTTAAGATTTCCTTCGTGTATTTCTTCAAGCAAGAGTGCTGCTTGCTCTTGTTCTTTTCTGCTGTTGTGTGGCTGTACGTTTTCAGGATTATTACTTTCCTGATTATCATTGTTAGGACTTTGTTCACAACTCTGTTGACATGCGTGTTTACGTTTCTTTTTTTTGACGAATTTTTCAAGCGTTTTTTCTACTTTATATTTCAAGGCTATGCCACACATTACAGGAACAAGTAAGGGAAGATGATACCATTGTAAGCCGGCAAATGGATGAACACTGAGCAGTAATGCAGTATGAGTGACAAAAAATAACAATATCATCATTAATTTCTTCATATGTATATTCCTTATTTTCTGCAGTTTACATGTTCTGCAAGAAGTTTTGCTATCTCTTGATGACCTGCAAGAGCACACTTTTCATGGCCATATTTGATTGCAAGGTCATATGCTGTATAAAGATGATCTTCATCATCACTACACAATAATGCTGTATTCGCACCATGTTCAAGAAGTAGTTTCACTATTTCTGTGTTAGCTCCTAAAGCTGCCATGTGAAGTGGTGTACCATTTTTCAGTAATGGTCCAAGGCATTTGGCTCGTGCATTAGTATCGGCACCTTTTTCCAAAAGCGTTTTTACTCTATCGGTATATCCTGCCAAAGCTGCATAATGTAGTGGGGTGAGGTCGTCATGATCACGTGCATTTACATTAGCTCCAGCGTTAATAAGGGTTGTAACGACATTCTCTGGCCATCCAGTTAAAACAGCATAGTGTAATGCCGTGTGACCTAATGTATCACGGGCTTCTATATCAGCACCTTTTGTAATAAGAAGTTCTGCGATGACGACTTTTCCATGAAATACGGCAGCGTGTAGTGGAGTTGCCTGTGTATCACCGCAACAAACATAATCTGCTTGTATATTAATATCTGCTCCAGCATCCAAAAGTGTTACAACCATCTCATACTGTCCACCAAGGGTTGCTATATGGAGTGCAGTTGTATAACAACCACCAGGATGAATCTGATATAGTTGATTAACATCAACACCTTCAGCAATATATTTTTTAACAGTAGTAAGATCGCCGTTACCTAGTGCCTGAAAAAATTCATTATTGTGGCTTTCAGTACAATCTTGATTCTGTGTATCAGACATCGATTGTGCGGGAGTTGCGACAAAGGGGGCGATGGTCATAAGACCGATCATCATTAATTTTTTCATAAAAATATTCCTTAATTAGCGTGACTTTTCGTGTTCTGCAAGAATTTGTGCTATTTCTTTGTATCCATCTTTTTCCTCATAGTCATGCGCGAATTTGATTGCTAAACCATATGGTGTGTAAGCATAATCACCATTACCAAGTAATGTTGTATCAGCACCTTTTTCCAATAGTAATTTTATCAGTGCTTTATGATTATCCTGTGGTTGTGGATAGCAAAATACTACGTTATGAAGGGGAGTAAGATGCATTTTTGTTTGTGCATTGATATTGGCCCCATATTCAAGTAAAAGTTTTGCACTTTCAACGTGTGCAATATATGCAGCCTTATGGAGAGGAGTTTCACCATAATTGTTATAAGGATCAACTTCTGCGCCATGTTCAAGTAAAAGTTTTGCACTTTGACTATGCCCATACTCTGCGGCTGAATGAAGAGGAGTGTTATCATCTTGGTCGCGAGCATCAACCTTAGCACCATGCTGAAGCAGTAGAGTGAGAATGTCTGTGTTGTAGGTGGCTACGTGGAGTGCTGTTCTTCCTTCATCATCATGAATATTGACATCGGCTCCAGAATCCAATAAAGCTTTGACTATAGCATAATTGCTACCACTAACTGCTGTTATAAGAGGAAAAATATTGTAATCAAGATCTGACCAATCAGCGCCGTATCCCATATGTATCATAGGTTGATTAATATCTATTCCTTTAGCAATGTAATGTTGGACGCCGGCAAGATCGCCTTTTGCGATTGCATCAAAAAATTTATCTTTTGGGTTTTCAGGACTTTTTTGATCTAGTGTATGATTGTATTGAGGTACTTCTTCTTGTTTTGGGGAAGACTCAAATTTTTCTGCTATACCATTGATGATATCTTTGGTGCCATCAGCTGCGAGTACTCCGTATCCAATAGCTGCAAAATGTGTGAGTGCGCGATATAAAAAAGCGCCTGTTTTATCAAGTTCTATACCAAAAGTTCCTGCAAAATTGGGGTCTCTTGCCAATTCTTGAGCGAATATAGCCATTCCAGAATAACCTATAATTGCCTTACTTGTACCTCTTATTAATAATGATTTTGATTGTTCTGCAAGATTGACTAGCACCCATCCAGCTCCGCCTAGTAAACCAATGATAGGTAAACTATGAGGTCCAGGTTCATTGCCTAGAGCGTGTGCCATAGATCCAACGAACCCTGTTCCCGCCAAAGCGAGCTTTATTGTTTCAGGTGTTATGGAGTGTGAAGGGGTTGCTATCAAAGGGGCGATGGCCATAAGACCGATCATCATTAATTTTTTCATTGTGTTTCCTTATTTG
>Ga0157376_10001050_pt1 | contig 18110 bp, 18 predicted proteins | sample M45metaG_FD_121801 | JGI IMG/M metagenome (GOLD analysis project Ga0157376, IMG submission 121801) | Miscanthus rhizosphere microbial communities from Kellogg Biological Station, Michigan, USA - M4-5 metaG | ecosystem: Host-associated > Plants > Roots > Rhizosphere > Soil | place: USA: Michigan... | reverse complement strand
CGTCGCGACGGTAGGCGGCACCGGGCGCAATGATCCGGATGGGCGGCGCACTCTGTTCCATGGTGCGAATCTGCACCGTGCTGGTGTGGGTGCGCAGCAGGCGGCCGTCGGTGAAATAGAAAGTGTCCTGCTCATTGCGGGCCGGATGATCGGCGGGCGTATTGAGCGCGTCGAAGCAATGGAACTCGTCCTCGATATCGGGGCCGTCGGCGAGCGCAAAGCCCATGCGGCGGAAAATCTGCACTGCGCGGTCGAGCAACTGGGTGATGGGATGCAGCGAACCAACGGCGGGCACGGTGCCGGGCAGCGTGAGGTCCACCCCGGCAAAGGCGGCCTTGTCGGCATCAGCGACGAGGGCAGCCTTGCGTTCGTCAATCGCGCCGGTTACGGCCTGGCGGACTTCGTTGAGCAGCTTGCCGATGCGCGGCTTGTCTTCCTTCGAGACGGTGCGCATGCCTTCGCTGGCAGCGGTGATGCTGCCGCTGCGGCCGAGGTATTTGACGCGGGCGGCCTCGAGCGTGGCTTCATCACCGGCAGCGGCGATTTCCACCAGGGCGCTGGCGCGGAGTTCTTCGAGTTGTTGGTCCATAGAGAAAATTTTAGATTTTGGATTTAGACTTTGGATTTTGCCCCGCTCGCGCTGTCATCCCGAGCGAAGTCGAGGGATCCCGTCCAAGTAGCGAGCGACCATACCTGCAATTTACGTGCATCCAAGAACGATGTCATTCTGAGCGTAGCGCAGCGAAGTCGAAGAATCTCCAGCTATTGCCGCGCCGGGAGATCATGGAGCAATCTTCTTGCACAATGAAGTGCTCTCCGCTCCAGAAATAGATGGAGATTCTTCACTACGCTCAGAATGACATGGTTTTTGAAAGGGACTTGGGTTTCAGGTGAAATCACCCGCCACTTGGACGGGATCCCTCGACTTCGCTCACTGTGGACGGGCGCTTAAAAACAAAACAGCCTCGAGAGCGCTTTGCGGCGCAATCGAGGCTGTGAAAATGGGTTGGTCGTTTAGACGCTCTGGTTACGCGGCTTTCGCAGCGGAAGCCTTGGCCTCGAGTGCGGCTTTCGCCTTGTCGAAGATGCCCTTAAAGGCGGCGGCGTCGGTGACGGCGAGATCGGAGAGGATCTTGCGATCGAGATCGATTCCGGCGGCCTTCACGCCTTCCATGAAGCGGCTGTAGGTGAGACCATGCGCGCGGGCGGCGGCGTTGATACGCTGCTGCCACAGCATGCGGAAGTTGCGCTTGCGCGTCTTGCGATCGCGATAGGCCCAAGTTTCCGCCTTCATTACCGCGTTTTTCGCGTAGCGGAACAGCTTGGAACGACGGCCACGGAAGCCCTTGGCCTTTTCAAGAACCCGCTTGCGGCGTTCGCGGCTGGCGGGCGAGTTAGTTGCTCTTGGCATTATTTGTTTCCCCGGGGTTGGCCGGGGCCTTTCATTCAGTGAACTGTTTTTAAATGGGGAACCACCCGACCTCGTTCACTGACTTGCCTCATATTTGAAGCAGGAGGGTGGTTCGTTAACCGCGTTCGAGTTTAGGCGAACGGCAGGTTTTCCAGGATGCGCTTTGCGTCGGTCTTGTGGACCAGAGCCGTCTTGGCAAGCTGACGCTTGCGTTTGGCGCTCTTCGACGCCAACAAGTGGCGGCGGGATGCTTGCGCGCGCAATACCTTGCCAGTGGCGGTCACTTTGAACCGCTTGGCCACACTTTTCTTCGTCTTGCGACGTGCGATTGCTTTTGGCATGGGGTGCGGAAAGTAGCGGAACTTTTAATTTTCGCAAATTCTTTTTTCGATCTTTGCTTCTCTGAAGAGAAGCCACGCCACAGAGAGGAGCAAGACGACATCCCGCCCCACGTCCCAGAGCAGGCCGCTGCTCGTTCCCGCACTGCCCGCGCCACTGCCAAAGCAGCCGCAGGAGATATTCAAACCGCGCCACCAGGCGGAAAGGATGGCCAAAAGAAATCCCAGCAACATTCCCAGTGCCAGCAAGAGCCCCCCTCCCCGCGTTTTACGCCAGAGCAAAGCCCCCCCCACAGCCATTTCCAGCCAGGGTAGATAAAGAGCCAGCACGACATTCGCGCTCCAGGGAACCAGCCGGTAATTTCGGATGTCCTCCGCAAACGCCGCCGGATTCCATGCCTTCATCACTCCGGCGGCGATGAAAATAGCGGCAATCACCACCAAAAGGAAGAATGCAGAAGCCTTGCGGGTCATTTGTCCCCTTTCTGAACCTGTTTCCAAGCCTCCCACCCCCCTTGTAATACGAATACCGGAGAGAGCCCCGCTTCATCCTTCAACCGATTCGCCACTTCGCGACTGGTGTGGCAGCTCAGGCTGCTGCAATAGACGACCACCGTTTTTTCCGGCGACCAGACGTCGAGCAAGGGGGGTAGCAACTCGCTCCAAGCATCTTCATTGAGAGAAATGGCACCGGGCACATGCGCCTTTTCAAATTCCGCCGAAGGCCGGGCGTCCACCCAAATGGCTTTCGCCCCCAGAGCTTGAGCGCCAGTCACCGTGATTTCGTCCGACTGCCAGGACGGCCGCCGGGGATGCAACCACGCACCAAGCAGCGCTGGCAGCATCGCCAGCACCATGAGCAGTGCCGCCTGTTTCAACCAGCCCTTCATTTGACCTTCACGTAGGCTTTGTATTGCCGCGAACCCGCCGGGGTAAGGTTCGCCGTGATTTGCACGGTGGCCTTGGTATTCTGCGCGGAGGGATCGGGCGTAACCTCAATCGCGTATTCGCGGCCCGCCATGAGCGGGACCACCCGGGTTTTTACCGCCGGGTTGTCGGCAACCGCGTTGATCTCCGTCGCTTTCTGTCCATCCGCCACCTCCAGCGTGATCCGCTTTGCAGCATGCGATTCCCCTGCCCTCCAAAAAACGAAGGTGGGTTTCAGGTCAGCCAGCGGCAAGATGACGGGCTGCAATTGCAGCACCACGGGTTGCACGCCGGCCTCGTCGGTGGTGACGGTAATGCTGGTGAGGTAGGTGCCTTTTCGATCCCCGACGACGAAACGAGCCGTCACCTCGCCGCGCTCTCCCGGTTGATAAGTCTTCTTCTCCAATCCCGCCGCCGTGCAGCCGCAACTGGATTTGAGCGACTTGATCGTCACCGGATGGTTGCCGGTATTCTTGAAAGGAAATTGGACCGATTGCGAGGGGTCCCCGGGCTCCGCGTAAATGAAGGCCGACGTCCGCTGCCAGGCAAGATCAGCAAACGCCGAAACCGGCGGCAGCAACAGGAGGGCTACGCAGCGAAACCACATGGGCGCATGCTGGCACATGAAGCGCCTCAAGGGGAAGAAATGATCCACAGATTTTGCCAGTTTTGGAAAAGGATATTTCGTCTTCTTCGTATCCTCTGTGCTGCCGGTGGCTCTATTTCAAAGCTTGCACGACGTGCGTTCGCACGTATTCCTCCACGGCGGCTTTCCAGTCGCGAGGAACTCCGACGAGCCGATTGAGCCGCCCGGTTGCCATCGCACTGTAAACCGGACGAGCGGCGACGAAGTTCTTCAGATCCGCGAGCTTTAATGCGCCGACGGTCTGCGTCTTCAACGGCATTCCAGCGGCAGCAGCACAGTCGAGGGCGTACTGGCCGTATTCCTGCCAGGTCGCAACGCCAGCGTTACACAAGTGGAGCACGCCACCTTCGTCGCGCAGTTCGCTGATGAATGGCTTGAGCAACCCAGCCACGTCGAGCGTGTAAGTGGGCACGGCCCATTTATCCGCAACGGCGGAGGCCTGATCGCTTTCGAGGGCGCGCTTAATGACTCCATCCACAAAGCTGGGGCGATCGGGGCCAAAGACCCACGAGACGCGGACGCTGAGGGCGGCGTTATCCGTGGTCTCGGCGACGCGCAACTCGCCTTGCAGCTTGGACTCACCATAGACGCTGATCGCGCGGGCGGAATCGCTCTCCGTATAAGGCTCGCGCTTTTCGCCATCGAACACATAGTCGGTGCTGATGTGGATGCAGCGCGCGCCCTTCGTGGTGCAGAGGCGGCCAATGAGCCCGGCGGCTTCGGCATTGATCGCCATGGCCTCGGCTTCGTTCGTCTCGCAGTAGTCCACATTGGTCAACGCCGCGCAGTTGATAAGTGCGTCGAAGTCCAGCGCGGAGAGCGTTTGCTCCACCAACGCGGGCTGCGCGAGGTCGAGCGCCTTGCGGTCGAAAGCCAGCACTTCAAAAGCGCCCGCGTATTCACGTGCGAGCGCCGCCCCCAGTCGCCCACCCGTGCCGAGAATCGCGAGCTTCATTACTTGCCCACGCGCTCCAGCAACGGTTTCCACCAGGCTTCGTTGGCGAGATACCAGTCCACCGTTTCGCGGATGCCCTGCTCGGGGCGATGCAGCGGCTTCCAGCCCAGTTCCTTCTGCGCCTTGCTCGAATCAATCGCATAGCGGCGGTCATGGCCCAGACGGTCCGTCACATAGGTAATGAGCGATTCCGGCTTGCCGAGTTTTTCCAGGATGAGCTTCACGACCTCGATGTTCTTCAACTCGCCGTCGCCGCCGAGATTGTAAACCTCGCCCGCACGCCCATTCAGCAGCACGGCAAGAATGCCCGCGCAGTGATCTTCGACGTGAATCCAGTCGCGCACATTGAGCCCGTCGCCATAAACCGGCAGCGGCTTGTCATGCAGGGCGTTGAGGATCATCAGCGGGATGAGTTTTTCGGGAAATTGATAGGGCCCATAGTTGTTCGAACAACGGGTAACCACCACGTCCATGCCATAGGTCTTATGATGGGCGAGCGCGAGCAGATCGGACCCGGCCTTGCTGGAGGAATAGGGTGAGCTCGGGTCGATCGGCGTGGTTTCGGTAAACTTGCCCTCCGGGCCGAGCGAGCCGTACACTTCGTCCGTCGAGACCTGAAGGAAGCGCTTCACTCCATGGCGGCGGGCGCAATCGAGCATGACGCTGGTGCCAACCACGTTCGTATGCACGAAGTTCTGTGGCGAATTGATGCTGCGGTCCACATGCGATTCAGCCGCAAAGTTCACCACCGCGTAAAAGCTGTGCTTGCTCATCAACGCGTCAATCGCATCGGCATCGGCAATGTCGGCCTGAAGAAACTCGTAGCGCTCCCCGTATTTCTCGGCGATTCCGGCGAGGTTGGCCGGATTTCCGGCATAGGTGAGGACGTCTACGTTGCTGATGAACTCAGGCCCATAGTGTTCCAAAATGTAGTGAATGAAGTTGCTGCCAATGAACCCGCAGCCGCCAGTAACAAGAAGTCGCATACGCGCGTGCTTCTAACAGCCTCATCCGTTCTAAGCCAGTAGTTTTTTCAACCACCCCCGCTTGCAAAAACGGCCTCCAGTCACCCCGCCTGTCTATAAATACCATAAACCCAGTGATTTCCAGCCCATGATTTTCAGAGGATTTAAGAAAAACTGCTAAATCGGCCCTCATTTGTTCCGTTATTCGCTCTGAAGAAAATTCCCAGCCCCATGAAACGCCCAGCAACCCTCATTCTTGCGACCATCTGTGCAGTCTGCTGCCTGGTTTATGGATTCAGCCTGCTCCCGGAAGTGGATTATGGAAAATACTTCTCCGGCAAGAACCAGCCGCTGCCCTCCGCCTATCTCGCCCAGAGTTCCGATACCCACGACAACGTGTATCCCCGCCCCATTGCTGAAAGCCTGCCAAAAGATGCCGACCAGAAATGGGATCTCGAGCAAGCCAAACTGCAGCGGATGAAGAATTAGAAACCCGATTTTACAAACGACCGTTGAAAAAATCAGCGGTCATTTCTTTTTCCTTCCATCCCGCGTGAAGCTTTCGGCATGCTGCGCGCATGTCGTCGTTGAAAACCTATCTCGTTGCCCGCCAGTCGCTCGTGGAAAAGGCGTTGAATGCGTATCTCCCCAAAGCCACGACCAAGCCGGCGACGATTCACAAGGCAATGCGATACAGCCTCTTTGCCGGAGGCAAGCGGCTCCGCCCCATCCTGTCCCTGGCCGCCGGCGAAGCCTGTGGCGGTCGTCCGCAGGACGCCCTGGCGTCCGCCTGCGCGGTGGAGTGCATTCATACCTATTCGCTCATTCATGATGATCTGCCATGCATGGATAATGACGATTTCCGCCGCGGCAAACCCACTTCACACAAGGTCTTCGGCGAGGGCATCGCGGTGCTCGCAGGAGACGCGCTGCTGACCATTGCTTTTGAGATTCTGGGCAAGGCCCCGGCGACCAAGCGCTACCCGACAGCGGCCCTGATTTCCGAGCTCGCCCTCGCCAGCGGCAGCCGCTGGCTGATCGCCGGGCAGGTCGCCGATCTGGAGGGGGAAGGCAAGCACATCTCCGGCCCCCATCTCCAGTTCATCCATCGCGCAAAAACGGCCGCGCTCCTCACCAGTTCCATCCGCCTGGGGGCAATGAGTGCGAATGCCACCGCGTCCAAGCTGGAGGCGCTGACTACCTTTGGCCAGTCGCTCGGCCTCGCCTTCCAGGTGATCGACGACATTCTCGATGTGACCCAAACCAGCGAAAAGCTGGGCAAAAGCGCGGGCAAGGACGTGGCGGCCCAGAAGGCCACCTATCCCGCTGTATTTGGCCTGGAACGCTCGCGCGCCGAGGCGAAGCGTCTCACCGAACAGGCGAGAAACGCGCTCAAGCCTTTTGGCAAAAAAGCGGAAATGCTCGAAGCGCTGGCGGATTATCTGCTGGCCCGGGATTATTAGGGTATCTCTCAAAATCAATTTCCAAATGGATTGCGCCTCCATGGTTACTTCTCTTCCAAAGAGGATCTCATGTTGAGCGAAATGGAGCGCAGCGTAATGGAGTCGAAACATCTCCAACTATTTTTCTGGCCTGCTTACGGCCTCTTTGCCGGAATGGATTGGCTCGTCTTCCCCGCACAGAAATAGATGGAGATTCTTCGCCAGGCTCAGAATGACAGCGTTTTTCCAAAGCGGATGAGACACGACGCGGTTTCGGAAATTGATTTCGCGAAATGCTCTAATTCTCACGCCGGGACGAGGCCCATATCAGCTACGGCACGATCTTGAGCAACTGCTCCATCTTCAGCCGCAGATCGCTGAGCTGGTAGGGCTTTTGCAAAAAATCGGTGTGCGGGTCTTCCAGCGTGGCGCTGGCGGCGCTGGTGTAGCCGCTGACCAGGAGGATGGGCATCTCAGGATTTACCGCGCGAATGGCATTATGCACCTCCGCGCCATTCATCCGCGGCATGGTCAAATCAAGCAGCACGGCACGCAGTTCGTTTTCATGGCGCAGATACTTGTCCAGCCCGTCCTTGCCGTCCTCGGCCGGGATGCACTCGAAGCCGAGGAGTTCGAGCAGGCGCATGGCAAACTGGCGCACGCCTTCCTCATCCTCCACCACCAGGACTTTGCCGCTGCCCAGCCAGTCCACCAAATGACGTTCCGGGCTCGCGGATTTCACCGGTTGCTGGGAAGTTTTTGAAGCCGGGAACAGCACGGTAAAACGGGTGCCTTCATTTTCCCGGCTGGAAATATCAAGAATGCCGCTGTGACTGCGCACAATGCCCAGCACGCTCGCGAGACCAAGGCCGCGGCCGGTGAATTTGGTGGTAAAAAATGGATCGAAGATTTTCTCCTGCGTTTCCGCGTCCATGCCACAGCCATTGTCGGCCACCTCCAGCTCCACGAAATCCCCTTTGCTGTCGGGGGTGAAGAAGCGGGCATTGTCCAGTTCCCCCGGCTTTACGTGGCGCAACCGGGTTTGCACCGACACTTTCCCCTCTTTTTCGCCCATCGCCTCGGAGGCATTGATCACGAGGTTCAGGACAACCTGGCGGAGCTGCGCATCATCGGCCTCGATCTGCGGCAGTTCCTTGCCCAGCTCGACGTTGAGCGCAACCTTCTTACCAACCGAGACCTTGAGTAACTGGCGCATGTCGAGGATGATCTCGTTGATATCCAGCGGAGCAATCGCGACGGAATGATGCCCCGCATAGGCCAGCATTTGCTTGCACAACCCCGCGGCCTGCAACGCGGTCCGTTCAATCTCAATGAGATGCTGGCGATGGGGCGAATCCGACGGCAGGCTGAGCCGCATGAGCGAGGCGTTGCCGAGCACGGCAGTCAGCAGGTTGTTAAAATCGTGGGCAATCCCGCCCGCCAGCACGCCGAGACTTTCCAGCTTCTGGGCATCAAGCATTTTGCGCTCAATCTGGTGACGGCGCTCGCGTTCGGCCACACGCTCGGTGATATCCGTTCCCACCGACACCAGGCTCTGAACCTTGTCTCCGTCTTTTACCAGGCTGTTCTGCCAGGCAATCATGCGCCGGCCACCGCCTTTGGTGATGACCTCGTTTTCATAATCCTGCTCCAGGTCACCGAGCAGGCCGCGCTGGAACATCTCGAAAACCGAGGGGTAAATATGGCGGGGAACCACGATTTCAAACCAGTCCTGCCCCGTCAGTTCCTCCCGCGAATAGCCGAGAATCCGGGAGGCCGCATCGTTGAGCATTACGATCCGGCCCTGCCGATCGAGGCTGACAATCATGACACTGGCCGACTGGATCAACCGATCGGCAAACGCCTGTTGCTGCTTGAGCTCCAAGATTCGTCGTTCCAGAAAGGAGACATCCCGGACCGTTGCCAGCACCCTGGCTTTGCCGCCGGCTTCGTAATGCTTGAAATGGATCTCCACCATCCCCCCCTCCAGCCGCTTGCTGGAGCCATAAAAGGGCGATTCCATGCTCATGCAATCGGCCAGAACTCCATCCAGGGAAATTCCGAGAATATCCTTGAGCGGCTGGCCAATTACTTCGTCATGCGCCTTTCCAGTGAGCTGCAGCGCCTTGGGATTGGCCTCCACGACCTCGCCGCCCGGTTCACAAACGAAAAGCGCATCCGGCAATCCGACAAAAAGGCTGTGCTCCTTTCCGGTCACTTCGGAAGGTTGCGGCAAGATGGATTTGGAACGGGGGCGCACAGATAAAAATTAACGTGAATGTTTTTTACAACGCAAGACCAGTGATGAATTTAACGAAGGCTTAGATTCGGATTGATGTCGGTCGTCAGCAGGGAGATGGCTCCCGCAGCGAACCTCAAAGCGGCCACGTAGGCAATCATGGCGGCGTTATCGGTGCAAAGCTTGGGATCGGCCAGCAAAAGCTGCAGGCCGGATTTGTCGCAGGCTTCCTGAAAACGGGCGCGCAAACGGCGGTTGCAACTCACCCCACCACTGAGACACACCGTCTGGCGTCCGCGACGGCGGGCCGCGCGAATGGTTTTTGCCACCAACACGTCCACCACCGCCTCTTGAAACGAGGCAGCGAGGTCGGCCATCGCCTCTGGCGGCACCTCTGGCAGCAGGTAGCGCACCGCGGTTTTCAAGCCGCTGAAGCTGAATTGAAAATCGTCGGAATGCAGCATGCTCCTGGGTAAATTGAAGCGGCGCGGATCACCGGTTGCTGCCAGGCGATCGATCTCCGGGCCGCCCGGATAGGGCAGCCCCATCAGCTTGGCGACTTTGTCGAAAGCTTCGCCTGCGGCATCGTCGCGCGTCTGGCCCAGCACGTGGTATTCCCCCACCCCCGCGACATCCACGAGAATGGTATGCCCGCCGCTGACAATCAGCCCAATGGCCGGCTGCACGCCACCCGGTTTTTGAAAGAACGGAGAAAGGAGATGCCCCTCCAGATGGTTGACGGCAAGAAACGGTCGATCAAGTCCAATCGCCAGCCCCTTGGCCGTGGAAAGACCGAGCATGAGCGAAGTCGCCAGGCCGGGCCCCGCCGTCGCGGCAAAAGCGGAAAGCTCATCCATTTTCACCCCCGCCTTTTCCAGGGCGAGCAGGAGCAGCGGCTTCAGCTGGGTCAGGTGCTGGCGCGAGGCGACCTCGGGGACCACCCCGCCGTAGCGACCGTGGATTTCCACCTGCGATGCGACTTCGCTGGCCAGCAGATCGGCCTGGCCGCGGATCACCGCGACGGCGGTTTCATCACAGGAGGTTTCCAGCGCGAGAATGAGGTCGGAGGAGGTGCCCTGATCCATTAGTTCGCACTTACAGCCCCGGCTTTCTGTGCCGTCACTTTATCGGCTGGATTGGCGCGACTTGCATAAATCATGACGCCACGAAGGGCGTCCACTGCGCGTTCCAACTGGGTATCGTGAAAACTGGCAAGTTTGACCGCCTGATCGCCGCCCAGTTCATCGGGCTGCTGCTCCTCGCGCCGGAGTGCGAGCAACTGGCGTTGCTGCTGGTCGTTCATCACGGCCAGAATATTCGGCGTAACCCCGTGCTCGTGAATGACCTGATGACTCGGGGTGTAGTATTTTGCCGTCGTCAGGCGCAGGGCCGAGCCATCGGGCAACTCGATCACGCTTTGCACGGAACCTTTGCCGAAGGTGGTTTCACCGACGAGGATGGCGCGATTCAAGTCCTTCAAAGCCCCGGATACGATTTCCGCGCCGCTGGCGCTGGCATTGTTGACCAGGATCGCCATCGGAAAATTCGGGCGCACCTTGGCATCCGTCGAGGTGCGATAGACCTTGGTCTGTGAAGGGGTGCGCCCCTCGGTGGAAACGACCATGGTTCCGGGCGGAACGAACTGGCCGCAAACATCCACCGCGCTGGTGAGCAACCCGCCGGGATTGAAACGAAGATCCAAAATCAGCGCCTGCATTCCCTGCGATTGGAGATTGTCCAGCGCTTTACCGAGTTCATCCGACGTGGGTTCATTGAACTGGGTAATGCGCACGTAGCCCACCTTGTAGCCACTGGTGGTCTCGGGCGGGAGAATCTTGGCATCCTTCACGCTCGCCACTTTGATGATCGCGCGTTCCAACGAATAGTCTTTCACCTCCCGGCTGCTGGTGCGGAAGATGGTCAGTGTCACCTTCTGGCCCACATCGCCCCGGAGCATCTGCATCGCGCCATCCACTCCCACTTTCTCCACGGACTGGCCATTTACCTTCACAATCCGATCACCGGGAAGCAGGCCCGCCTTCATGGCCGGCGTGTCCTCCATGGGAGCAATGATCGTGAGATTGCCATCCTTTGAGGAAACAATGATCCCCAGACCGCCAAACTGGCTCTTGGTATCGTCCTCCATCCCCTTGAAGTCATCCGGGGCCATGAACTGGCTGTGCGGATCGAGGGCGGAGAGCATGCCCTTCAGCGCACTGTAAGTGAGATCGTGAAAGCTAACCTTTTTGTCGTCCACATAGTCCTGGCGGATCAATTGCAAGGCCCGGCTGAAGACGGCAATGTCATTATAGCCCGAATCGTTTTCCGAAGCAGCGGCATCATCGGCGGCAGGGGCCGCTCCGCCGAAAGCAAGGGTGGCCATGAAAAGCAGCGACCCGCAGACTAAAGATGTAGGTTTCATCCCGTGCGCAAACTAGCACAGCGCCTTTCGGTGTAAATTGCTTTACAAAAAATCCACAGAAAATCTTTTAACCGGAGATGGAGAAGTAAATTTCATTCCAGAGGATCATCCACAGATTTCACAGATTTGAAGTTCAAGGCGTCCCATTGATTGGTTACTTATCCTCGCTGAATTCTTTAGAACGGATGGAACTCGAGATAATTCAATCTGTGCTAATCTGTGGATTAACATCCCCTGCAAAGAAAAAAAGCGGCACCGGGAATCCCGATGCCGCTTAGGAAAGATTTGCCAGGCTTAAGCTGCGTCCTTGTCCTGCTTTTTGCGGATAAGGGGCTGCTTTTTACCTTCGACGACGGCGCGGTTGATCGTGACCTCGGCGATATCTTCACGGCTCGGCACATCATACATGATGTCGAGCATCATCTTCTCGATCATGGAGCGCAGGGCTCGGGCACCAGTCCCCTTGGTCACAGCCTGCTGGGAGAGAGCCCGCAGCGCGTCCTTGGTCACAGTGAGGCCGACGCCTTCCATGGAGAGCAGCTTGGTGTACTGCTTGATCATGGCATTCTTGGTATCGGTGAGGATCATCATCAGCTCATCTTCCGAGAGCTGGCTGAGCGCGGTCACCACGGGCAGACGTCCGATGAACTCGGGAATCATGCCGAAACCGAGCAGATCTTCGGGCTCCGTGTGCATGATCGCTTCATTGGCCAAGATTTCCTCACTGGCTTCCGCAGCCCCGAAACCGAGAGCGCGCTTGCCGACGCGACGCTGGATGATCTTGTCGAGGCCGACGAAGGCACCACCACAGATGAAGAGGATTTTCTCCGTATTGATCTGGATGTATTCCTGATGCGGATGCTTGCGACCGCCCTGCGGGGGCACGTTGCAAGTGCTGCCTTCAAGAATCTTGAGAAGCGCCTGCTGGACGCCTTCACCGCTCACGTCGCGGGTGATGCTCACGTTGTCAGTCTTCGGCCGATCTTGTCGATTTCGTCGATGTAAACGATGCCGATCTCGGCGCGCTTCACGTCGTAATCCGCATTCTGCAACAGGCGGAGAATGATGTTTTCCACGTCCTCGCCGACGTAGCCGGCTTCGGTAAGCGTGGTGGCATCCGCAATGCAAAAAGGCACATCAAGGATGCGGGCCAGCGTGCGAGCCATGAGCGTCTTGCCGCTGCCGGTCGGGCCGATGAGCAGAATGTTGCTCTTCTCGATCTCGACCTCGGCGAGCGGATCGGTGGAACCGACCGTCGCAGGCTGCTGGGTGGCCAGAATGCGCTTGTAGTGATTGTGCACCGCCACGGAAAGCGTGCGCTTGGCCCGTTCCTGCCCGATCACATACTGATCGAGCGAGCGCTTGATTTCCGAGGGCTTCGGAACCCGGAGATTGGTGGACTGCCGACGGGTATCTTCGGTGAGTTCCTTGTCCAGGATGCCTTTGCAGACGTTGATGCAACTGTCGCAAATGTAAACACCAGGACCAGCGATGAGCTTGCGAACCTCTGCATGGCTTTTGCCGCAGAAGCTGCACATCGTTAAATTGGAAGTTCTTGCCATACCTCGTTTATTAGCAGTTTCTAAACCGCATCGTCCGTTTTTGTCTCGGCTTTAGCGTCTGGCTTCAATTCTTTGCGGGATTGGACCACCTGATCGACCAGGCCGTACTCCTTTGCTTCAGCGGCGGTCATGTAGTAATCGCGGTCTGAATCAATATTCACCTGATCGGCAGATTTACCAGTGTGGTGGGCGAGAATGCCGATGAGGCGGCGCTTCAGCTTATACATGAACTCCACCGTGCGCTCCACATCGCTGGCGGTGCCCTGGGCGCCACCGGAGACTTGGTGGATCATGATATCACTGTTGGGAAGCGCGAAACGCTTGCCGGTCGTGCCCGCCGCGAGGAGAACCGCCCCCATGCTCGCGGCCATGCCGAGGCAGTAGGTAGTCACGTCGCAGGTCACGAATTGCATCGTGTCATAAATCGCCAGACCGGCAGTTACGGAACCGCCGGGCGAGTTGATGTAGATGCTGATGTCCTTCTTCGGGTCTTCCATTTGCAGGAAGAGCATCTGCGCGATCGCCAGGTTGGCCACATGGTCATCAATCGGCGTGCCGATGAAGATGATGCGATCCTTGAGGAGGCGCGAATAGATGTCGTAGCTGCGTTCGCCTCGCCCGGTCTGCTCGATCACCATGGGGACGAGCATATTGTGATTGGGCTGGCGGGTGTTGGAAGTAATCAGCATAGGAGATTGGGTTTTCTGAAATTACGCCGCGGTAGCGGGCTGCGTTTCGACGCTAGCATTCGCAACCAGGAAATCAAGAGCCTTGCCCGTCAGGATCTCTTCATGGACCTGATCAAGGGCGTTGCTCTTCTGCAATTCCTTCACCAGCTTCTCGGGGGTCATCTGATAACGCATCGCCATCATGCCGATCCGCTGCTGGAATTCCTCGCGGGTCACGGTGATGTTTTCCTTCTCGGCCACGCGCAGAAGGACGAACTGCCCCTTGATCTTCTCCTTGGCGCCCTGCGAGGCGGCTCCGACGAGGTTTTGCTCGTTTTCCTTGAGCACTTCGTCGGCCACGCCGCGGGACTGATTTTCCTTTACCAGTTCGTTGACCATGCGCTGGGTTTCAAAGCGGACGAGGTTCTGCGGGAGCTCGCACTCGATCTTGGAAAGCAGGCTCTGCATGATCTGGTCGCGCTTGGCGCGCTCGACATCCATCTTCTTCTGGCGCTCGAGCTCGGTCTTCACGATGCCGCGCACGTCTTCGAGAGTCTTGCCGGGGGCGAGTTTGGCGGCGAACTCATCGTTGAGTTCGGGGGTCACCTTGTCTTTGATGCCCTTGATGGTCACCGTGTAGTCCAGCTTGCTGCCGCGCATGGCTTCCACCGGGAAATCGGCTGGCACTTCGAGCTGGAACTCGCGGGTATCCCCCACATTGGCGCCGGCGAGCTTTTCGCTGAACCCAGGCAGGAAGGCCTCGGGTGTGAGGCGAATCCAAAAATCGCTGCCAGAGGTGAGTTGCTTGCCGGCGAGCGGGTAAACCTCGTGAACCGGCTTGCCATCGGTCGTGCCGGTATAGTCGATCACCGCGAAATCGTCGGAAACCAGCGCGCGAGCTTCGGCGTCGTTGAAGTCGGAATACTGGTCCTGCAAATTGGTGAGGGCCTTGGCGATGTCCTCTTCGGTCACTTCTTCCGAGGGAACCTGCACGGCGAGGCCCTTGTATTCGGGCAGTTCAAATTCGGGGGCGGTCACGAGGGTCGCCGTGAAGTGCATGGCGTTCTCGGGGGTGATTTCCACATCCTCGACTTCGCTCACGGTGAGCACGCGGAGCTTGCGCTCCTTGATGACCTCGCGGGTGCTCTCCTGAAGGAGCTGCTTTTCAAGGTCTTCGCGAATCTGCTTCTTGAACTTCGCTTCGATCACGCCACGGGGGGCCTTGCCGGGGCGATAGCCGGGGATGCGAGCCGCCTTCAGGTAGTCCTTGGTGATGGTTTCACGGGTTTCAGCGACCTTGGCCGGCGGGACTTCAACCCGAACGGTGGTGATGCAATTGGGAAGGGATTCGACTTGAACGTTCATAGCTTTGAGAAATTTGTGAGGGGCGAAATGTAGCGACTCCACAGGAAATGCCAACCCCGATGGCACAGAATTTTAAAATTTATCCAATCCAGAGGGGTTATCCGCAGATTTCGCAGATTCACGCAGATTATAAAGACCATAATACGACGGCATTAGACACCGCTGCGGACAACCTCAGGCGACGGCTTCTGCGGCGAGGGCGGCTTCCTTGCAGGCTTTGAGGTCGAGCTTGCCGGTGCCGAGGACGGGAATTTTCTCGATCCGGACCAGTTTCTTGGGAATCCAGAGGTTGGGCATGCCGCTTTCGCTGAGTTTGGCCCGCAGGTCGGCCAGTTCAAGATCACGGGCGGCGAGGAGGACGAGGGCCTCCCCTTTCGCCTCGTCGGGCACGGCGGTGATGGAAAAGACCCGTTCCTGATCGGAGGCAATACCGTAGATTTCGTTGATCTTGTTCTCCACCGTTTCATGCGGAACCATTTCGCCGCCGATCTTGGAGAAGCGGGAGAGCCGTCCCTCGATATAGAGAAAACCGTCCTCATCAAAGCGGGCCAGGTCACCGGTCTTGAACCAGCCATCTTGCAAGACGGCTTCGGTCCGCTTCGGATCGTTGAGGTAACCCTCAAAGATATTCGGTCCCTTGAGCCAGAGCATGCCGGTATCGGTCATTGGCAGGATGATGGAATCCGAGTCGGGATGACGAATTTGCGCGGCAAGACCGGGGGCCAGCTTGCCCACGGAGCCGAAGCGATTCGAGGGCTGGACCGTGTCGTCGAGGCGCGAGGCAGGAGGTTCGGGCAGGTTGACACTTACCACCGGGGCGGTCTCCGTGAGACCATAGCCCTGGAGCACTTCCTTGTTGAACTTCGCCTTGAACGCCTTCGCCAGTTCGTCCGGCAGCTTTTCCGCACCGGTGACGATGAGTTGGAGGGATTCGATCTGCTTCGGCTCGACCTTGCGCAGGTAGCCCCGCAGGAAGGTGGGCGTGGAGCAGAGCAGCGTGATTTTGTAACGCTCGATAAGCTCGGCATTCTTCGCCACTTCCAGCGGGTTCGGATAGGAAACGAGCCGAATCCCCTCGATCAAAGGAAACCAGAGGGTGACGGTGCAGCCAAAGCTGTGGAAAAACGGCAGGCAGGCCAGAATGCCATCGTCCTTGCCCATATTGAGCATGGAGGAAAATTGCGTGACGTTCCCCAGCACATTGTGGTGGCTGAGGGTGACGCCCTTCGGCTCGCCAGCACTCCCGCTGCTGAAAAGAATGACCGCTTCATCATGGCCTCCTTTTTTCGGCAGGCCGAGAATCAGCGCCAGCACGCGCCAAGGCAGCAGGAAAACGAGCACGCGCCAGAGGGCGATCTTCTGTTTCAGCCTGGGCATGAGGTCTTCGAGATGCAGCACGTTTTTGGGGAACGGAAAATCAGGAAAGCGCTTGGCGAAGGCATGCGCAGTGATGGCATCCTCCAGATCGGCGATGCGCAGGGCCGATTCGAGCGAAGTGCGGCCGGCGGTGAAGTTCAGGTTCACCGGTGTTTTATTGGCCAGGGTGATGGCGAGATTCGTAATGAGTGCGCCCTTGCCGGTGGGCAGCACCGCGGCCACCCGTTTGTTTTTGCACTGCTTGCGGATCACCCCGCTCAGGGCAATGGCCGCTGCCAGCAAGGTCCCCCGCGTGAGGGTGCTGTGATCGGTGCCTTCAACGATGGCCGTCTCGAACTGCCCATGCTTGAGCCCGCGCAGACAGGCGGTGCCGAGATGACCACGCAGAATGGGGCGCTCTTCGTAGCAGGCTTCTCCCAGTTCCAGCATCCGCTGGCGCAGGGTCGAAATGTCCGCCTTGGCATGCGAGATCGGTTCACCAAAGGCGACCATCACTGGATAGGGAATCTGCCGCGGGATTTTTTTGAAAAACTTGCCGCCGTAGAAGGAGAAAATGGAACCCCACAGGCGATCCAGCCACACCGGCACGACCAGGCAGTTGGCCTCGCGGGCGATCAGTTCATACCCGCGCTTAAGCCGTAGCAGAATACCGCTGCGGGAAAGTTCGCCCTCGGGAAAAATGCAGACGATCTCCCCTTTCGCGATCTGCTCCGCCGCGAGCTTGATCGCATCGCGCGGACGGTTTGGCTTGATCGGGATGGCGCCGAACATCTTCATGATCGGCTTCAAGAACGGCTGGTTGTAAATCGGCTCGTAAACGATGTAGCGAATCGGTCGCGGGCAGGCCAGCTGGAGCACAATGGCATCCACCCAGGTGACGTGATTGGGCAGCAGCAGGAATCCACCGGAAGGGAGATTTTGTTTCCCGCGCACGGTCACGCGATAGAAGAGGCGGGCGAAAAATTTGGCGAGGAGCAGCATTCGACGCGGATCAAAGCAGAAAGCCGCCCGGACGGGAAGCGGGGAAAACAGCGCAGGTCATGAACAGAGATGATCCGCAGATTTCGCAGATTAAAAAATCTGCGGATACCCTCCGCATCCTATAGCCTGCGGAACATCACGTAGGCATCGACCTCACCCAATGTGGGATGGCAGAAGACCCCCGGGAGCGTGCCAACAATACGGAACCCCATTTGTTCCCAGAGTTTGACCGCGCCCTGATTAGTCGAGCCGACAAAGTTGAATTGCATGGCGCGGAATCCCAGCCGACGGGCTTCCTCAAGACAATGCTCCGCCATTCGTCGTCCCACTCCGAGTCCTCTCGTCTGTGGAGAAACCATGAAGGCGGCGTTGGCAACATGCGAGCCGAGCCCGGGCTGATTGGCTTTGAGAATGTAGGTGCCGACAATCCCCTGCTCCGCCTCCGCCACATAAGTGTGCGTTCCCGGGGCAAACCAATAGGCCAGCGCCTGCTCGCGCGGCATGGCAGGGTCGAAAACGTAGGTATCCCCCGTTGCAATGACGGCGTGGAAGATGTTCCAGATAGCATCGTGATCGGCGGCGGTCGCGGGGCGAATGGTCATGGATTCGATTTTGGAGTTTATGGACAGGATGAACAGGATTTAGAGGATGGAAAATTGACCACAGAGCCCCATAGAGACTTAGAACCCTTAGAGCCTGTCATGCACTTGGAGTTATAGTATTTATAACTGTACTTTGTATGGAGTATGGTGTGGAAGATTTGGATGAGCAAGCGCCAGCCATACCCGAGTGATGTCAGTGCCGAAGAATGG
>Ga0157376_10001048_pt1 | contig 18117 bp, 16 predicted proteins | sample M45metaG_FD_121801 | JGI IMG/M metagenome (GOLD analysis project Ga0157376, IMG submission 121801) | Miscanthus rhizosphere microbial communities from Kellogg Biological Station, Michigan, USA - M4-5 metaG | ecosystem: Host-associated > Plants > Roots > Rhizosphere > Soil | place: USA: Michigan... | reverse complement strand
GCACCAACGACGCGTCGGACGCCACGCCGGCAGTCATCGATGCGCAACTTAAATATGAGATCGGCGAACAGAACTTCCAGCTGATTGACGCGTCACTGCCCTTCGAGCAGGTGGTCGCCGCCTGCCTCGACAAGCTCGGCGAAACACGGAAAGCCAGCTCTTAGATTCATGTTTTCCTAACCGTCCCTATCCGAAAGTCGGGCTTCACCGGCTGCGTATGCTCGCCTCCTTCGCGCGAGCTTGCGGCGCATTCTTGCAAGCCCTGACGGGGGTCGGGTCGTGAGTGGGGTAGGTCAGCTCGAGCCCGCAGGCGCTGCGGGCTGGCTTGGGAGTCTTGCGGGACTTTCGGCGCCGTTTCGCTTGGCAGCATCCTTGCTTCTTATAACGGTCCTCGCCTTGGGCGTGACGTCGTGCGGCGGCAATGGTGAGCGGCTCGGCGAGCGCGTGATCCCTCTCGGCCAGCCTGTGCCGAAGGGCGGAGGCGTTTATCGCATCGGCGACCCCTATCAAGTGGCTGGCACCTGGTACACGCCGCGCGAGGATCCGAGGTACGACAGGATCGGTCGGGCGTCCTGGTACGGCGAGTTGTTCCACGGCCGTCGCACCGCCAACAGTGAAATCTACGACATGGACCGCCTCTCCGCCGCGCATCCCACCTTGCCTCTGCCGGTCTATGCGCAGGTGACCAATCTCGCGAATGGACGGACTATTGTTGTCCGTATCAACGACCGCGGTCCTTATGCGCGCGACCGCATCATCGATCTGTCACGCCACTCGGCCGAACTGCTCGGCTTCAGGGCGAACGGGACGACCGATGTTCGCGTCAAATATCTCGGCCGGGCGCCATTGAACGGCGACGACAGCTACGAGCAGAGATTTGCCGCAAACCAAAGCTGGGCTCGGTTCGCCGCCAATGCCCCGCTCAAGCAAAGTGGACCAGGGCCGATAGCGGTGAGCAGCGCTCCCAGCAAAGACACGCTGCCGGCTGAGAACCCGGAAAACCTCGCTTTGCCTTGGAAAGATGCAGCCCCTCCGGGAAGCGCTGTTGCGCGCGAGGAGGCACCCGAACCAGGTCAGCTTGGCTGGCAGGCGAACCCGCGCTGGGCCTCCGCCCGAGCCGCCGACGGCCCGACCCTGCCGGCGCCTAAAGCGAAACCTCCATCGCAAGGCCTCGTGATCCAGGCGGGATCCTTTAAGACCAAGGAGAATGCCGAAAAGGCAAGCACTCTGCTTGGCCCTATCGCGCCGGTCGACGTGGCACCGGTCGAGGTCGGCGGGGAAGTCTATTTCCGCGTCCGGGTTGGTCCTTTTGCGGACGAGGGTGCCGCCCAGTCCGCGCTCTCGCGGGTGACACAAGCGGGCTACCAAGGCGCCAAAATCGTCTTGAGGAACTAGGAAAAATGAGCTGCCTCCAGCCGGGTTGATTTTTGCTCGCGAGCGCTCGATATTGGCACAGGTCTGGGTAGGGACCAGCGACCCCAATACAACCAATTCGAGCCCACCGGTCAGTCCCGTGTACGCCTTACGCCTTGGCAGTTGGATCAAGCTCGCGATGGCAGGTGCCATCATCGCAAGCGCCGGCTGCCTCGCTCAGTCTGCGGGTTCAGCTCCAGCCGCGCAGAGCGTTTTCGAGACCAAGGCCAAGCACGCCATCCTGATGAATGCCGACGCCAATCTCGTGCTCTACGAGAAGGAGGCAGACGAGCTCGTGCCGCCGGCAAGCATGAGCAGCCTGATGACACTCGCCGTCGTCTTCCGCGAGCTCAAGGCAGGGCACATCAAGCTCGAAGATCAGTTCAAGGTGAGCGAGCATGCCTGGCGCACGGGAGGCGCGCCGGCGGGCTCATCCGCGATGTTCGCCCCGCTCAACTCGATGGTGAGCGTGTCGGATCTCATTCAGGGCGTGACGGTGCAATCGGGCAACGATGCCGCGATCATTCTGGCCGAAGGAATCGGAGGCACCGAGGAAGCCTTCGCCCAGCGGATGAACGACTATGCGAAGGAGATCGGGCTCACGAAATCACATTTCGTGAACTCTACAGGGCTGCCGGCGGAAGGCCATGTGATGACGGCACGCGAGCTTGCAATGCTCGCGCGGTTCCTCGTCTATACCTATCCCGAGTACTACCATTTCTTCGGGCAGAGAGATTTCACCTTCAACAAGCACACCTTCAATAACCGCAATCCGCTCATCTTCGCGCCCGACCTCGGCGTCGACGGGCTCAAGACTGGTTATATCGAGGAGGCCGGATATGGGCTTGTGGCGAGCGCCAAGCGCGGTGAACAGCGTCTCATCCTCGTGGTCAACGGCCTCAACACGAAACAGGAGCGAGAGGGCGAGCCGCGTCGGCTGATCGAATGGGGCTTCAAGAGCTTCAGGCCGTTCAGGCTGTTCGATGAAGGCCAGAAGGTGAGCGACGCGTTGGTTTGGGGCGGCACCCAGCATTACGTGCCGCTGGTGGGCGACGGCAATATCAACATCATCCTGCCTGCCACCGCGAGCGGCAAGGTGTCGGCATCGATCGTCTATCAGGGGCCGATCAAGGCTCCGATCCGCAAGGGCGATCGGGTTGCCGTGCTCCGCATCACGTCGAGCGAATCGTCGGCCACGAACGAGATTCCGCTTTATGCAGCTGACGACGTCGCCGCCAGCAATTTCCTAATGCGCGGATTGGATTCGCTTGGCTGCCTCGCCTTCTGCTGGTTGCTGTAGATCCGATGCAGCGCGAGGCGGCCGAGGCCGGCAGATTCATCACATTGGAAGGCGGGGAGGGGTCTGGTAAATCCACCCAAGCCGGCATCCTTGCCAATCGGCTCACGCGCGCCGGCCGCAAGGTGTTTGCCACGCGGGAGCCTGGTGGCTCGCCGGCTGCTGAGGAAATCCGCGACGCATTGCTATCTGGCCGCGTGTGGCAGTTCGGCCCGTTCGCCGAGGCGCTGCTGTTCTCGGTCGCACGCGCGGACCATATCGAGCACGCGATCGCACAGGCTTTGGCCGAGGGCAACTGGGTCGTGTGCGACCGCTTCCTCGACTCGACGCGCGCCTATCAGGGAGCAACCGCCGGCGTGCCGAAGAGCGTGATCAATGCCCTCGAGAGGCTCACTGTCGGAAATTTCCTGCCAGACATCACCTTCATCCTCGATATTCCGGCGGAGCAGGGACTCGCACGGGCAGCCGAGCGAAGGAGCGGAAATGCGCCTGATCGCTTCGAGAGCCAGGAGCTGATGCTGCATGAGCGCGTTCGGCGGGCCTTTCTCGACATCTCAGAGGAAGAGCCCGAACGTTGCGTTGTGATCGACGCGAGCCAGCCCGAAGCCATGGTGGCCGAGGACGTCTGGGAAGTCGTGCTGCAGCGCCTAAGCCCATGAGCATGGTTGCCGAGCGTACGCGCGCCGCGGTCCCGGAGCCTGATCGCCTCGAAGGCTTCTCCGCACCTCGCGAGGTCGATCCTCTGTTCGGCCATGATGCGGCGTTGCGCGAGTTCGCCGATGCGCTCGCGAGTGGCCGGATGCATCACGCTTGGTTGATCGTCGGTCCGGAGGGTGTGGGCAAGGCGACGCTCGCCTATCATTTCGCGCGCATGGTGCTTGCGGAACGCGATGCCGTTCATCAAGGCGAAGCTATCGACACTGACCACCCCGTTTTCCGCAAGGTCGCTGCATTGTCGCATCCCAACCTGCTTCTCTTGCGGCGCTCATATAACGAGAAGACCAAGCGGTATTCGCAGTTTATCGGCGTCGATCAGGTAAGGCGGCTCAAGGCGTTTCTCGGCAATACGGCTGGCGAGGAGGGCTGGCGCGTGGTCATTGTCGACCGCGCCGATGATCTGAATCAGAACGCGGCCAATGCTCTTCTGAAAGCGCTCGAGGAACCCCCGCCGCGTACACTGTTCATCCTGATCTCAAGCGCAGAGGGACGTCTTCCTGTCACCATTCGCTCCCGCTCTCGCATTCTCCGCGTGGCGGCCCTCGGTGGGGAGGATTTGAAGAAGGCGGTGCGGGCAGCACTCGCCCGCGATGATCAAGAATCCGATCCCGGGACACTCGCGACCGCAATCGCCCTGAGCGACGGAAGCGTACGGCGGGCGCTTGAGCTCGCATCGGGAGAAGGGATCGAGCTTTATGGCGAGATCGTAGCCTTGGTCGCTGCGCTCCCCGAACTTGATGGAGCGCGGCTGCACCGCTTGGTTGATCGGATCGGAGGCTTTAGCAACACCGAACAACTTGAGCTTTTCATCGCACTTCTGCTCGGGCTGATGGAGCGCCTCATCCGTTTCACCGCCACTGGCGAAGGCGCAACGAGAGAGGAGCAGACGCTAGCCAAGAGCCTTATTTCACGGGGCAATCTTGCTCAATGGGCTGAGGCGTGGGAGGCAATATCGGAAGCACACGCCGAGGCGTTGGAATACAACCTCGACCCGAGTCTGTTTCTGCTGGAAACTTGGCTCCGGCTTCAGAAGCTCGCGCGCGAACATCCCGTTTAGAGCGATCATCGACCGCGCTTGCCCCTGAGCACCGCCGAGGCTATTCCTGTCGCCATGGCAGAGAAGCGGCCCTATTACATCACTACTGCCATCTCTTATCCGAACGACGCGCCCCATATCGGCCATGCCTATGAGGCGGTCGCAACCGACGCGCTTGCGCGCTTTCGGCGGCTGCAAGGCCGCGACGTGTTCTTTCTCACTGGGACCGACGAGCACGGGATCAAGATGCTCCAAACGGCCAAGGCGCAAGGCATCACACCGGCCGAACTTGCCGATCGCAACACGCCGAAATTCCAGGAGATGGTTCGCGTGCTCAATTGCTCGAACGATGACTTTATTCGTACGCGCGAGAAGCGCCACGTCCGCGCCTGCCAGGAACTATGGCGGCGCATGCGGGATGCCGGAGACATCTATCTCGACAAATATGCCGGGTGGTACTCGGTACGCGACGAGGCCTATTACGACGAGAGCGAGCTAAAAGAGGGGACCGACGGCCGCAAGCTCTCACCGCAGGGCACGCCAGTCGAGTGGGTCGAGGAGGAAAGCTATTTCTTCAAGCTGTCGGCCTATCAAGATAAGCTGCTCATCTACTACCAAACTCATCCAGAGTTCATCGGGCCGGAGACGCGCGCGAACGAAGTGAAGAGCTTCGTGCGCGGAGGTCTCCAGGATCTCTCGATCTCGCGGACCACCTTCGACTGGGGGATCCCGGTGCCGGGCGACCCAAAGCACATCATGTATGTGTGGGTCGATGCGCTAACCAACTATCTTACCGGCGTCGGCTTTCCCGATGAGGAGTCGGAGAGCTTTAGGAAATATTGGCCCGCCGACGTGCACATCATCGGTAAGGACATCATCCGCTTCCACGCGGTCTATTGGCCTGCCTTCTTGATGTCAGCAGGTATCGCTCCGCCGAAGCGCGTGTTCGGGCACGGCTTCCTCTATAACCGCGGAGAAAAGATGTCGAAGTCGGTCGGCAATGTGGTTGATCCGTTCGTGCTAGTTAAGGATTACGGAGTGGATCAGCTTCGCTATTTCCTCTTGCGCGAGGTGCCATTCGGCCAGGACGGCAATTACAGCCGCGATGGCATCGTGCAGCGCATCAACTCCGACCTCGCCAACGATCTCGGCAATCTCGCCCAGCGGTCTTTGTCGATGATCGCCAAGAATTGCGAGGGCAGTGTGCCTAAGCCTGGAGAGTTTACGGCGGCCGACCAGACAATTCTTGCGGCGGCTGACGCTGCGCTAGCGCGCGTCGAGGAGGCGATCGACGACTTCGCAATCCACCGCGCGCTCGAAATCGTGTGGTCGGTGGTTGCGGACGCCAATCGCTATTTCGCCGGGGAGGAACCTTGGGCGCACAAGAAGACGAATCCTCAGCGCATGGCGACGATCCTCTACGCCACAGCTGAGGTCACGCGGCAGATCGCGATCCTCGTGCAGCCGGTCATGCCGGAGAGTGCCGGGCGGCTGCTCGATCAGCTTGCTGTGCCGGCCGGCGCACGTGACTTTGCGGTACTCGGTCCCAAGGGACGGCTCAAGCGCGGCACAGAACTGCCGCAGCCGAACCCCGTGTTCCCTCGTCATGTCGAGGCGGACATCGAAGCGGCGGCATCTTGAGGCCCGTCGCTGGTGCATTACCGCGGCTCATCCGCGACACGGCTGTATGATCCGCGCCTCGTCGACGCCTTCGACGACGACGTTACCAATCACCGTGCGCGGGACCCCGTATCGCCGAACCGCCTCAGCATGATCGCTTGGACTCGGGAAGAGGTCGCGTCGAGGATGCTGTATCTGATGTGATTGCGCGCGAGGATGGCCCTAACTTGTCGGCAATAGGGACACCACCAAGCATTGTACATGACGACGTTCTGCTACAGCCGGCCTCGGCCTGTGGTGGCGCTAGACAAAGCAGTACCGCCGCAAGAATGAGCGGCAAGCGACATATGAGCCAGATACGTCTCGTCATTGCTCTTGTTATCTCGTCAGCCCATATGCTGCACATAGGGGCTCCCCGAGCCGCGCTTCGTTAGCCTAGCAACTTGAACAATATAGGTCTTTCATCTTTCCGTGATGCTGATCGACAGTCACTGCCATCTCGATTTTCCAGAGCTTAAGGGCGAGCTCGATGCCGTGCTCGCGCGCGCCCCCGTGGCAGGCGTTGGTCTCATGGTCACCATCTCGACGCGGGTGCGCCGCTTCGACGATGTCCTCGCCATAGCCGAAGCTCACGACGAGGTGTTCTGCTCGGTTGGAACCCATCCCCACAATGCTGCAGAGGAACCTGACGTCACGGTAGCGGACCTCGTGAAGCTCGCGCGCCATCAGAAAGTGGCGGCGATCGGCGAGGCCGGCCTCGATTATCATTACGACAATAGCCCGCGTCCGGATCAGGAGAAGAGCTTTCGCGTCCATATCGCGGCTGCACGCGAAACCCGACTTCCGCTCGTGATCCATGCCCGTGAAGCTGACGCTGACATTGCGCGCATCCTTGAGGAAGAATCTGCGAAGGGCGCATTCCCCTTCGTTCTGCATTGCTTCACCAGCGGCCCCGAGCTTGCCCGGCGTGGGCTAGCCGTTGGCGGCTTTGTGTCCTTTTCGGGTGTCGTTACCTTCAAGAAGTCGGATGTGCTGCGCGACATTGCACGCGAGGTGCCGCTTGATCGGATTCTCGTCGAGACCGATGCTCCTTATCTCGCGCCGGAGCCCATGCGCGGCAAAACCAACGAGCCGGCTTTCGTCGTTCACACGGCGGCGCGGCTTGCTGCGGTCAAGGGTGTAAGCGAGGCGGATCTTGCGCGCGCCACCAACGAAAACTTCTTTCGCCTGTTCAACAAAGTACCGCGCACAAGTCTGAAAACGCCAAAAAGCGCCGCATGACGCTGAAGGTCACCATCCTCGGCTGCGGCACTTCGGGCGGCGTGCCGCGCATCGGCAACATCTGGGGCGCCTGCGACCCCAATAACCCTAGGAACCGGCGGAGACGCTGCTCGCTCCTCGTGCAGCGCGCTGAGGGCACTGCAGCCACGACCGTGCTCGTCGACAGCTCCCCGGACATTCGCGAGCAGCTGCTCGATGTCGGCACGCGTTGGCTAGACGGCGTTCTCTACACGCACGACCACGCCGACCATGTGCACGGCATCGATGACCTCCGGATGGTCGCCTATAACGGACACCGCAAAGTCGAGGCGTTCTACGATGCGGTGACGGGACAGATCCTGCGCCAGCGCTTCGACTATTGTTTCGAGCCACCGCCCGGCAGCGAGTATCCAGCAATCCTCAATGGCCATGAGATCAAGGCCGGCGAGGTCGTGAGTATCGAAGGGGCGGGAGGCGTGATCGACGCGCTGCCCTTTCGCCAGGGGCACGGGCAGATCGAGACACTCGGCTTCCGCTTTGGCAACATCGCCTATTCACCCGATGTGAGCGACTTCCCCCCAGAGACGCTCAAGCATCTGCAAGGCCTCGATGTGTGGATCATCGACGCGCTGCGCTACTCGCCGCATCCGAGCCATTTTTCGGTCGAGGAGGCCCTGTCATGGATCGCGCGGATCAAGCCCAAACGCGCCGTGCTGACTCATATGCATGTCGACCTAGACTATGCGCGGCTTGCGAGCGAGCTGCCTGAAGGTGTCGAGCCAGCCTATGACGGAATGGTGCTGACTACGGACGGCTGATGGCTTTCCACGCATCGATGACTTGCCCGGTTTCCATCCAATCAGACATGGCGAGGGGGATAAAGGCTTCCGCCACTGCCTCGGGCGTCCGCAAAGTACTTTGGTCTTCGCCGGGATAGGCTTCCGCGCGCATGCGGGTCGCGGTCGCGCCAGGGTCGATGATGTTCACCTTTACGGCGCTGTCGGCGGTCTCGTTGGCATAGGTCTTGGCCAGCGTCTCTAGCGCGGCCTTGGACACGGAATAGGGAGCCCAATAGGCACGGGCTGAATGCGCCACGCCGGAGGTCACGAAGATCACGCGGCCCGCATCAGATCGGCGGAGCAGGGGATCGAGCGTGCGGATCAGCCGCCAATAGGCGGTGAGATTGACGGCGAGAGTACGTTCCCAGTGCTCTGATGGGATATGGGTCAGCGGCGTCAGGCGGCCGAGAATGGCGGCGTTGCCGACCAGCACGTCGAGCCTGCCGAAGCGCTCGTAGAGAGTAGGCCCGAGCGTATCGATAGCCTTGCCGTCGGCGAGATCGAGGGGAATGAGCGAAGCCTTGCCGCCTTGGGCTCTAATCCGATCGTCGACCTCTTCCAAAGCTTTCCGTGAACGCGAGAGGAGCAGGACATGAGCACCTTCGCGGGCGAAGGCGAGCACCACGGCCCGGCCGATACCACGCGAAGCGCCAGTGATAAGCGCGATCCGGTCCTTGAGGCGTAATGAGGTCAACCGACCTCGGCGAGGAAAGAGAGCTGCTTCTGCGCCGGCGGGCCTTCGCGATCCCTGAGTCTCGTCGGATACTCACCGGTGAAGCAATGGTCGGTGAACTGGGGATGGGCGTTGTCGCGCCCCTCATAGCCCATCGCCTTGTAGATTCCGTCGACGGAGAGGAAGGCGAGGGAGTCGGCTCCCATGAAGGCCTGCATCTCCTCGAGGCTGCGATGGGCGGCGAGCAGCTTGTCCTGGTCCGGCGTGTCGATGCCGTAGAAATCGGGATGAGTGATTGGCGGGCTGGCGATCCGCATATGCACCTCGCGGGCGCCGGCCTCCCGCATCATCTGCACGATCTTCACCGAGGTCGTGCCGCGTACCACGCTGTCATCAATGAGCACGATGCGCTTGCCCTTCACCTGACCCTCATTGGCGCTGTGCTTCAGCTTCACGCCGAGCTGCCTGATGCGCTGCTCGGGCTCGATGAAGGTGCGGCCGACGTAGTGGTTGCGGATAATGCCGTATTCGAAGGGCAGGCCCGACACTTGCGAATAGCCAATGGCCGCGGGCACGCCAGAGTCAGGGATAGGGACGATGACATCGGCGTCGGCAGGAGCCTCGCGCGCCAATTGCCGGCCCATCTCTTTCCGGACTTCGTAGACCGAGCGGCCGCCGACGATCGAGTCCGGCCGGGCGAAGTAGATATATTCGAAGATACAGAGCCGCGCCGGGTATTTGGGAACGAAACGGTGGCTCTCGATGCCCTCGCGCGAGATCACCACCACCTCGCCATTCTCGACCTCGCGCAGGAATTCGGCGCCGATGATGTCGAGCGCACAGGTCTCGGAGGCGAGCACCCAAGATTCGCCGAGCTTTCCCAACACCAGCGGCCTGATGCCGTAAGGATCGCGCGCGCCGACGAGCTTCTTGTTGGTGAGACCTACCAGAGCGTATGCGCCTTCAACCTGGAGCAGGGCCTCGATGAATTTCTCGACAAATCTCCGTTTTTCGCTGCGGGCGACGAGGTGGAGGATAACTTCGGTGTCCGTAGTGGATTGGCAGATGGCACCCTTCTTGATCAACCAATCGCGCATTGTGAGCGCGTTGGTGAGATTGCCGTTGTGGCCGAGTGCAAAACCGCCCGAATCGAGGTCGACGAAAAGCGGCTGCACGTTGCGCAAAACAGGATCGCCGCAGGTGGAGTAGCGCACATGACCTACGGCGACATTGCCCTTGAGGCGCTCGATCACGGGGCGCGAGGTGAAATGATCGCCGACGAGACCTACGCGGCGCTCGGTATGGAAATGATGGCCGTCGAAGCTGACGATGCCAGCCGCCTCCTGGCCGCGATGCTGGAGCGCATGCAAGCCGAGTGCGGTCAGGGCTGCGGCGTCGGGATGATTGAAGATGCCGAAGACGCCGCACTCCTCGTGCAGCCGATCCTCCTCGAGCCAGGTCAATCTCGGTTCCTTGGCTTCAACGGGTTCTGTCACGGGCCTCCGCCTCCTCCAATTAAATAAGCGCCTTGCCAAGCGCTTCAATGGCACGCGACGCCACGCTTACTTGGAACCTCAACTTTCACGAGCGCTGGTCAGGCGGAGTGGGAGCTCCCTCTGCGGGCGTCTCGGGTGTGCCCTCTGGCTGGCCTGCGCCCGGTGCCTCCTCAGGCTTCTGCGGCAGGTATTGCTCCGGGTTCATCGGCAGCAATGATTCGATGGCGACCTGGGTCTGCTGAAGAATGGGGTAGGAGCGCGCATTGCGGACCCACTCTGGCTGGTCCCGGGCAAGCGCAGTGAACAGGATAAAGACGATGGCCACGAGCAGGAAGCCGCGCGCCAAGCCGAAAATGAACCCCAGGGTGCGGTCGAGCGCGCCGACACGGCTGTCCAACACGCGGTCGGAGATGCGGAAGGTGATCAGGCTCACAACGATCAGCGTGACGATGAAGACGCCGGCGGCAAAGGCGATCTGGGCCACGCTCGGATTGTTGATATAGGGCGCGAGCATGCCCGAATATTTAGGGGTTAGATAAAGGGCGGCGACGGCAGCCACAGCCCAGGAGAAAATCGACAAAACCTCGCGCGTGAACCCGCGCACCATGGCGAGAAAGCCGGATATGAGCATGATGACGATGAGAATGACATCGAGCCAGGAGATGGGCATGGCGCGAGGGTCCTCCAGCGAGGCGGCGCGAGACTATCACGATTCCCGGCGATGAAGCACAAATGGGCCGGCCGGGCAATCATGGAAGCTCAGGCCGGCGCATTGTCGCAGGGCGACTCAGAGTTTACTCGACAAGTAAGGCGCCGAATAAGGCAACCAGATCGTCCAATTGGGTAAGGGGTAGGAGCTCGAGATCTTTGGTGTTCCGGTTGCCTTCAGCGGCAGCAGCCGGGACAACGGCGCGGGCGAAGCCAAGCTTGGCAGCCTCCTTGAGGCGCTGATCTCTATGGCCCACGGCCCTTACTGCACCCGTCAGGCTGACCTCGCCAAAATAGACAATGTCCTCGGGAGAGGGCTTTCCCGTCAGCGACGAGATGAGGGCCGCAGCCGCGGCAAGATCGGCGGCCGGCTCTTGCAGCCGGAGCCCCCCTGCGACGTTGAGATAGACATCGTGGCTCCCAAGCCGCACGCCGCAGCGAGCCTCTAGCACGGCAAGCAACATGGCCAGGCGGTTGGGGTCCCACCCGACGACTGCCCGGCGCGGCGTGCCGAGCAGCGAGGGGGCGACGAGTGCCTGGATCTCTACGAGGATCGGGCGCGTGCCCTCCATGCCGGCGAACACCGCAGTTCCTGGGGCGCCGCGATCTCGGTCGCTCAAGAACAGCGCGGACGGGTTATCCACCTCCCTCAGACCATCGTGGCGCATTTCAAACACGCCGATCTCGTCGGTCGGGCCGAACCGGTTCTTGACCGCGCGAAGCACGCGGAACTGATGCCCGCTTAAGCCCTCGAAATAGAGGACGGTATCAACCATGTGCTCGATGACCTTGGGACCGGCGATCTGGCCATCTTTGGTCACGTGTCCCACCAGGACGACGGTCGAGCCGCTCCCCTTGGCATGGCTAATCAGGGCGGAAGCGCAGCCGCGGAGCTGAGTGATCGTTCCGGGCGCCGCTTCGACGCTCTCGGACCAAAGGGTCTGGACTGAGTCGATGATGACGAGCACAGGCGGCACGGTGCTACCTAGTGTGGCGACAATGTTGGCAAGATTCGTCTCGGTTCCGAGTGCTACCGGGGCGTGCGCAAGCCCAAGGCGCATTGCGCGCATGCGCACCTGCGCAGGCGCCTCCTCGCCTGAGAGATAGACGACGCGGGCGCCAGTTTCGGCAAGCTTGGCAGCCGCCTGGAGTAAGAGCGTCGATTTGCCGATACCTGGATCGCCGCCAACCAACACGGCAGAACCTGCCACTAACCCCCCGCCCAAGACCCGGTCGAGTTCCGCCATGCCGGTTGGCAGGCGAGGAGAGTCGATGGTGGCGGCGGCGAGTGTCTCGAAGGTTGCGAGCCGTCCTTTGCCACCCTTAATGGCGATGAGCGCACGGGAGCCCGAGGGCGTCTGCTCCTCGATGATCGAGTTCCACTCGCCGCATGAGGCGCATTTGCCGGACCAGCGTGCGGTCACTGCGCCGCAAGCCTGGCAGACATAAGCTTTGGAGATTTTCGCCATGAAAGGTGCCTAGCCGCCGATATAGCGCCTAAACGCGCGATGGCCGAGATTGGTCAGCACCTCGTAGTCGATCGTGCCAGCATAATGTGCAAGCACCTGTGCCGGAACGTTGGGACCGATCAGCTCGACCCATTCGCCGCGGCGGGCGAGCCGTTCCGGCACGTCAGTGACGTCGATCGTGATCAGGTCCATGGAGACGCGGCCGAGAATCGGCGCTGCATGAGCGCCCATATATACTGTGAGGCCTTCTTCTCCGTCCTCAATGGAAAGAGAGCGGAAGAAACCATCGGCGTAGCCGACCGAGACGATTGCGATGCGCGAAGCTCGCTTCAGACTGCGGGTTGCGCCATAGCCGATTGTCTCTCCGGCTGAAGTCTTCCGAACTTGCAGGATGCGGCCTTTGAGGTGCACCACGGGCTTGAACGGGTTCTTCCCTGTGGCGTACGGTTTGCCGCCGTAGAGGGCGATGCCGGGCCGCACGAGATCGTGGGTATAGGCGCGGCCGAGCAAGATGCCGGCGGAATTGGCGAGGCTCGCAGGCGCCGTCGGTAGGCGGGCTCGCAGCCGATCAAAGACCTTCCTCTGCGCCTCACTCTTCGGATGTTTTGGCTCGTCGGCGCAGGCGAGGTGACTCATAACCAGCGACAGCGAGAAAGTGGACCAAAGATCATCGGCTGACGCAACCTCATCGACCTCGTCAAGAGAGAGGCCGAGGCGGTTCATGCCGCTGTCGATATGCACGGCGCAAGCTAGCCTCTCGCCCCGGCTTGCTGAGAACGCCGCCCATTCCTTGATCTCCTCGGCACTGTTCAGCACGGGCCGGAGAGCGTGTTTGCGATATTGTCCTGCCGTTCCCGGCATGAGCCCGGCAAAGACGTAGATCGTGGCGTCGGGGAGTAGTTGGCGCAGAGCTTTGCCTTCGCCAAGCGTCGCCACGAAGAAGGTCTTGCATCCTGTGCGCGCGAGAGCGGGCGCGGCTTGCGCCATGCCGAGGCCGTAGGCGTCGGCTTTGACCACGGCGGCGCATTCGGCGGGCGAAGCCATCTCCCGCAAGCGCCGATAATTGGCAATAAGCGCATCGAGATCGATGGTAAGGACTGCGGTCTCGCTCGGATCAGCCTCGGAGCTCAGTCCCGCCGCTCCGGCAGGCGCTCCTCGCTTGCGAGATTGCTGAACCTCGTGAACTCCCGCGTGAACTGCAGTCTTACCGTGCCGGTCGGGCCGTGGCGCTGCTTGCCGATGATCACCTCGGCCTTGCCGTAGGCGTTTTCGATGTTGTTTCGCCACTTGACGTGTTCGTCTGTGTTCGGAGTCGGCTCCCTATTCTCTAGATAATATTCCTCGCGGTACACGAACAACACCACATCGGCATCCTGCTCGATCGAGCCTGATTCCCGTAAATCGGCGAGTTGCGGGCGCTTGTCTTCGCGCTGTTCGACCTGGCGGGAGAGCTGTGAGAGGGCAAGAATGGGTACGTGGAGTTCTTTGGCAAGGGCTTTGAGCCCCGTCGTAATCTCAGTCACTTCCTGCACGCGGCCTTCGGCGGCCCGCCTGGAGGAGCCGGATAGGAGCTGGAGATAGTCAACGACGATGAAGCCGAGGCCTCTCTGGCGCTTCAAGCGCCGCGCCCGGGCAGCAAGCTGAGCCACGGTGATGCCGCCGGTTTGGTCGATATAAAGAGGCAGGTTCTGGAGCTCCTGCGAGACTTCCACAATGCGGTCGAAGTCCTCGGAGTTGATGCGGCCGCGGCGTATTTGCTCTGATGGGATTTCGGCCTGTTCAGAAATAATGCGCGTGGCGAGCTGCTCGGCCGACATTTCCAGCGAGAAGAAACCGACAACCGCGCCGTCGAGCACCTGATCCGAGTCCGGATCGGCCACGTAGGTTTTGGCCACGTGATAGGCGATGTTGGTGGCAAGCGCCGTCTTTCCCATGGCTGGCCGGCCAGCTAGAATAATGAGATCTGACGGTTGCAACCCCCCCATCTTCAAGTCTAGATCGACAAATCCAGTCGCGAGTCCTGAAAGCCCGCCGTCCCGCCGATAGGCATTGGCGGCCATGTCTATTGCAACCGTAAGTGCGGAGGTGAATGGCTCAAAGCCCGATCCGTATTTTCCCGTTTCAGCAAGCTCAAAGAGCCGTAGTTCCGCTTGCTCAATCTGCGAGTTAGGTGGCGCATCGATAGGGGAATCATAGGCCGTGTTCACCATGATCTCGCCAATTTCAATGAGCTGACGACGGATGGCTAGGTCGTAGATGGTGCGGCCGTAGTCCTCGGCGTTGATGATGGTGGTAGCGTTGGCTGCTAGGCGACCGAGATACTGAGGTACGGTTAGGTCCCCTACCGGCACTTCATTCTCAAAATAGGTTTTTAGCGTGATGGGAGTTGCACGCTTACCACCACGGATTAACTGCGAGACGCTCTCGTAAATCCTACTATGCAGTGGATTGATAAAATGTCTCGGCTGCAAAAAGCTGGACACTCGGTCGAGGGCTTCATTGTTTACTAGAATCGCGCCCAGAAGTGCCTGCTCAGCCTCTTGATTATGGGGAGGCGCGCGGAAGACCGGCGTCTCGGGCTGAAGCGGCCGAATCAATGCATTGCTCATAGCCCGACACTACCGCAAATGAAGAGGGCAGCTAGATGTCAGCCTGTGAACATCGGGGAGATCGTGCGCTCGCCCACAAGCGGCGATGGCGCTAGCTCGCACTGCGTCGCTTTCGCTGCAGTGCAGGATGGCTGTCGCGCATACGGAGCTCCCGCTCGGCTTCATGCGTGTAGTCGCGTGTGAGCGGCAGAGCTTTCTGGTCTTTTGTCATCTGCAACTGGAACACCATCAGGTTCTGATAGCGAAACGCCGTCTCGGCGCCTGCAAGATACATCTCCCACATCCGGCAAAACCGCTCACCGAACTTCGCCGCCGCCACATGCCAGGAAGCGCGGAAGCGCTGCCGCCAATGACGTAAAGTCGAGGCGTAATGGAGCCTCAGAATCTCAAGGTCGGTGACAATCAGGCGTTCGCGCTCGATGGGTGGGAAAACCTCACTCAAGGCAGGGATATAGCCGCCCGGGAAAATGTACTTGGCGATGAAGGGGTTAGTCGAAGCTGGTCGGTCGAAGCGGCCGATCGAATGGAGTACGGCGACGCCATCGTCCGTAAGTAGCCTCCCAAGCCTGTCAAAGAAGCTTCGATAGTGGGTTGTCCCGACATGCTCGAACATGCCGACCGAAACGATGCGGTCAAATTTGCCTTCGAGCTTCCTATAGTCGCAAAGCTCGAAGTTGACCGAACGCGAGAGTCCCATGGCGCGCGCCCGTTCCTGCGAAACTTTGAGCTGCTCTTCGCTCAAGGTGATGCCGGTCACCTCGACATGGGCAGTCTTGGCGAGATAAAGCGCAAGGCCGCCCCAGCCGGAACCGATATCAAGGATCTTGAGTCCATCGCAAAGGTGGAGCTTGGCCGCGAGATGCCGCTTCTTGGCGGCCTGCGCTTCCTCGAGCGAGGTGCCGTCAGCCTCGAAATAAGCGCAGGAATATTGCCGGTCGGCATCCAGAAATAGGTCGTAGAGACTGCTGTCGAGGTCGTAGTGACGCGCGACGTTGCGCTTGGCTCGCCGCGTAGAATTGTAGCTCTGAAGCGGTCTTACCAACGAACGCGCATCGTCAATAAGCTGGAACCAGCGCGGCCAGCGCATCGCCGCGAGATTTTTAAGGATCACTTCGAGAAAGTCGTAGATCGTCCCCTGCTCAATGATCAGCCGGCCATCTATATAGGCCTCGCCGATCGCGAGCGACGGGTTGAGCGCGAGTCTGATCTCGGTCCATTTGTCGGTGATACGCGCGGTAACGGGCGGACCGCTAAAATCACCGAAGCCATAGTTACGGCATTCGGCGTCGATCAGGTTTAGATGACCTGTCGTGATGAGCCGATCGAGGATGTAGTGGAGCGGGCGGAACATCGCAGTACTTAGCTGAACGAGGGCCTCCAACCCGAGCTCAGAACGCTAGAACTCTCTCATCTTAGAAAGTTGTGCAATGCAAAACAATCGTCAGCAGGGAGAGTTCCTCGCCACGTTGGTTAAGGCCTCCGCATTTGGGGAAGCCTACTCTGTCGCTTCTTCTTCAGGTTCAGCTTCGCTGGCGAGCTCGGCGGGAGCGCCTTCCTCGAACAACGCCGCGGCGGCAATCCTCGCTGCCTCCGCATCCTCTTCGGCTTCGGTCAGGGCACGGCTGACATCCTCGCCACGTGCCTGACGAGCCGCCTCATCGGCGGAGCGAGCCACATTGACGATGATATGAGGCACGACCTCTGGATGCAGCGTGACGCGGATATCATGCAGGCCGAGCGACTTTATCGGGCGGTCGAGCATCACCTGCCGCCGCTCGACAGAGAAGCCGCCTTCAGTCACGGCGACAGCGATGTCCCGGGTCGAAACCGAGCCGTAAAGCTGACCGCTTTCGCCCGCCTGCCGAATGATGATGAAGCTTTGCCTGTCGATCTTGGCGGAGACAGCTTGCGCCTCCGATTTCAGCTCGAGGTCGCGCGCCTCGAGTTGCGCGCGCTCGCGCTCGAAACGCTTGCGGTTGGCTTCGGTGGCACGAAGCGCCTTGCCTTGAGGCAGCAGGTAGTTACGGGCAAAGCCGTCCTTGACTGTCACGACGTCGCCCATTTGTCCGAGGCGCCCGATGCGCTCGAGCAGGATCACTTGCATAGTAGAGGCTCCTTTTTTGTCAGCTTGTTCCGCCACTGGCGGGAGGCTGACCACGCTGGCGCAAGCCGAGCAAAGGCTCGGCAAGGCCGAGAATGGCGACAACAAGGGCAACCCAGCCCAACAGCAGAATTCCGAGATAGACGGCTGCAAGCAAAACGGCGCGGAACGGCGCGCCGCGGCTATAGACATGAATCACCGCGAGCCCTTGCAGCACGTAAGCGAATAGCAGCGCGCCTGCCAGTCCGGTCGCGAGCAAACCCGGCAGGCCGGGCAGGAAGGATGCCGCGAGCGCCCCAGCGAAGATGGGCACGAGGGCGTTCGGCAGCTCGAAACTGTGAAGATCAGGCCACGGGCGGCGCGCTCGTCCCGAGGCATCGACGATGAGCGCCGCCATCCAGAGATTGAACAAGGTGATGGTCAGCCAGATCATGGCGAAGGCAGCGGGGAGGGCCTTAGCTAACACAGTCGAAAGGCTAGTGATCGCTTGCTCGGTGAAGACCGTGCCGTCGCGGTCGAGCTCTTTCAAAGTGCTGTGCTCGAGGATCTGGCGGATCGAGTCGCGATAGGCCTCCTGATCGTAGCCAATCATGAGCACAAGAATGGCGGCAAGGAGTCCTGCGATCAGCGCCGCCCAACCCACGATACGGCCGGGGGGGTACCACTCGAGGGCGCCAACCACCTGGCCATTCGGCGTTGCTGCCGGACGAGACAAAAGCGCAAGATGAGCCAAAAGGGCGGTGGGCGCCGCGATCGACAGCGCGAAGACGGCAGCGGTGGTGGGTCCAAGAGTCGCGGCGATTACGACTGTGCCGGTCACCGCCGAGAACAGCGCGGCCATTCCGCCCCAGCCAAGTCCGGCTAGGCAAAGCGGAAGTG
>Ga0157376_10001042_pt1 | contig 18179 bp, 21 predicted proteins | sample M45metaG_FD_121801 | JGI IMG/M metagenome (GOLD analysis project Ga0157376, IMG submission 121801) | Miscanthus rhizosphere microbial communities from Kellogg Biological Station, Michigan, USA - M4-5 metaG | ecosystem: Host-associated > Plants > Roots > Rhizosphere > Soil | place: USA: Michigan... | reverse complement strand
GGGAAGTAGTTTGTATCATTCGTCCATTCGCCTCTCGGGGCAAATCCAGTGAGCAGTCTTACCCAATACGTGGGGTGAGCCGTTCGATCTTCAAGGAATGTACCTGTAAGTGCGCTTGTGTGATTCACACTGCACATCCAAATGGATGCATCTGTGTCGTCGAGAACGGTTAAGCCTTGAGTATAAATCGTGTTATGTTGCCACACAGCAACGTCCTGACCTGAGAGCGCACTAAACAAGAGCGCATCAATCTTGGTCAAGTCTTGGTTCACCAAGTCATGCCAAGGCCCCATCCGGAAGTCGGGTAAGGCCAATCCAAAGTTCTGAGTGTATTCTGTTGTCATCTGTGTGACTCACACGTTATCTGAAGAAGCCGGAAACTCTGTTGCGAGCGTACAGGAACGACAGATTGACAATCTCAAGTTTCTTATCCACGCTACCCCACATACGGAACTTAATATTCTTGAATTTAAGCGGCAGGCCGTATAGCCGAGGATCACGACTCTTTCGGCCCATGCCATAGGGGCCGTCGTCAAAGCCATATCCATAAGCATCGTTGCCAATGAACGTCATTGTTATCGCTGGACCGTAAACGACATTGCCTTCAACGTCTTTGTACAGGTTGTCCACATAGGCATCGAACGTAAATTCAGCGTCGCCTTTTGTGGCTATGCTCACGTACCGGAGTTGTTTTAATTTCATAGGATCTTTGCCATCGATCCACGGTAACTCGAACTCTATTGGGATCGGCTTTCCGAGGTACTGCTCCCATAGTGACGGGTTGTTGGTTCGTTCCTGTTCGAACGTGAGTCCAGCCACCTTCGCGTGACCTGTCAGGCATTTCCATACCTCATCTGTTAAAGTGTCGTAGTGTAGTTCATCCTCGACAAATGCCACGGTGGATGCCGAGGAAAATATAACGTCACGATCCATTAGTTTGTCGGCGTAATAGGTCTCACCATCAAACGTGCCATTACCACTAAGGAAAATCTTTGTTCCCTTGGTCATATAAAGACGACCAAGTACGCTCGTCCAAGCTGCATCCCAGTCCATGTTTTCGTATTCTGACCAAGCATGCATCTTCAATCGTGGATTGAACGTGTAACACAAGACCTTTCCATTAGGCATGAACAACAGGAAGTCATTGTTCAATCGATCATATGCCGCGAAGGCACCGTTTAATTGCTGATCGTCAGTAAGCGCACCAACAATCCGTCGATAACCTGTCGCAACGTTTGTGGAAAGGTAATCCGAAGTGATCGAATCAGGCGCATATAAATTCCGCTTCGCCGAGGCCAATCCGTTGAGCCCGCAGAACATGATATCATTTTCAACAGTAACGATAGAACGATTACCCAACACACCAAATTGAGGCAACGTATCAGGAAACTGTGGCGTATGTGCCCCATTGTCATCATACACACCTAACTTGATTTGCAGTGTGATGTTCTGAAGGAAGACGAGCAGGTAGGTTCTAAAGCCTGCGATGCCTCTGATCGCAGCCGCACCTTCGGGAGCATATGCACCTACGTCGATTGAGATCGCATCGTTCGGAGCAGGGTCGAGTGGAAACACACCAGACGAACCCTTGGAACTGATAACAATTTCGGTCTTGTTGTAGCCAGTGATAACGCCGCCACCAGCAGTTGTCACAGTGCTGGCAACGCAATGATAGTTTGCTGCCACGCAGCCAAATTGACCAATAGGAACGTTCGCGTTCGATCCGCTCGCAAGGTCTTGCAGATACGTAACCGCGAAGGCAGAGCTAATCGTAACGGGTTTATCTTTGCCATTATGAATGATTAAAGTATCTTTAAACGGAACGAAGCTAACGTGTTTGACCGTCGGTCCCCATGCCGCAGGCGCACCGGGCAGTGCAGCGGCAATTGCAGTGTTCCAAATCTCTGTAACGATACCGTCAACAGTGATTGTGAGAATGTTCCCGCTCGCCGTGACAACCACGTTGCGAGCGTTGAAATAGTATCCGTCTACGATTGGGGAATTACGAACGTACTTAATGTCCACATTGAAATGTGAACCAAAGCGCACCGCTTGCGCACCGCTCGTTGTTCTGTGAAAGTTGACCAAACTCACTTGGAAGTTCGGCTTCATCGACAGGTCTTCGTCGATGGTATTCCAACCGCCTCCAAAGCCGTGTAGCGTGGATGAATCCAGCTTACTGGCAGGACGCTTTTGCTTGCGTTTTGCAAACGCTTGTACCACAGGCAGTCTCCGTCGTGTGAGTCACACAGACTACGGATTGGGGCTCGTGGGGTACCAGTAATGAGGTACACCGCCACCCGAACTGCTCGGGGTAATCTTCCTGCGTGACAAGGCCATAGTGATTTCACTAAACCTGTCATCTGCAAGATTTTGCTGATCCTGTGCGGCTCCGGCATTGATATCGTCATTCGAGAGCGTCATCCAAGCGACGGCATGCACAAGCATATCGTCGTCAAGGTCCATAACATCATCCCATGCCCACTCTTGCTGCTTTCCATCGGCAGAGAAGCTTCGGGGATAATGACGCCAGCAAATAACAACCTTGCCAGTGGTGGTCGGAGGAACAAGCTGAATGCGCTTGAATTGATAATCAGGATCAATCGTCGGAAGCGCCGTCCAGAATAAACCTCGTGTACCTTTGAGCACGTTAGGATTGCGTCGTCGGTCTAGAACCGGAATCTCGTAGTTAGAGTTCTCAGGAAACACAGAGAAGATATCTTCAAAGTCTTTCAGATGCTGAAAGGTGTCGTCGATGATCTTCCCGGTGATGCCGTCCAGATCGACCATGGACCATGAAGTGAATTGGTCCCATGGATATTTCTTGTGGAACATATTGAACGCCCGGATGCAGTCGCGAAACATACGGTCGTCAGCGTATGTCTGCACGCCTGCACCCGGAACATCCCCAAGGGTTTCCTGAGCGTCGGTAACGATTTCTCGTATTGTCTTCGCCATAGGAAACCCCTACGTGTGACTCACACTAAGCGTTAAACATCCGAATGCCGTGTAAGCCACCGTTATTATTGGCATTAACAGCAGTGTCCGGCCGAAGACAGATCACATACTCCTTAATGCCGTCGGGGGCAGCGGTCGGGATGTATTGCCCACGAGGATCACCCGTCGTAGCAGTCGCCGGGTCCGTCAGGTCCGCTGGTACAATCTTGGCGAACGCCAAGTCGATGAAGACGTTTGCTTCCTTCGCCCACTCAATCGAACCCTTCCACGGGAGCGACAGATTTGCGCCACGGGCCACAGTGACCTGAGCCACTGCGGTTGTATGTCCGGGCATGCCTCTGGCACCGAGGATTCGATAGAACGGCTTCTTCATCGCACCACCCGCGACGACAATATCCTCAACCATTGGCTGCCCGAGGTAATCTTCGCCGAAGATACGCACACTGGTTGAACCTGTTAGGGCCACGGTTACGGCCAGAACGAGATTCCGTCCATACGGCGTATCGGTGAGTACCAGTGGAGTTGCGAGATACCCCTGTGCATTGGCAGGGATATCAATAGCTTGAGGCGTACCCGCAGCGAGAGGACGCCCGAGAGAGACGATATTGCCTTCGTTCGCGTTAAGTGAACTGGCATACTGCATGCCGGGGACATACATATTGACCCCCTGCATGAAACCTTGTCGATCCTTAAACATGCGTTAGCTCCTATTGTTATGCGGCCTCTTCGTCGGCCTCATCGCGTGGGACAAAATCTCCGACTTCGATCTTCCCGCGAGACTCGGCCAGATTGATAACCATCTGTTCAAGCTCGCGATAGCTTGCCATGCGAAGGTGAGGGTCTTGGCTCAGGAACATCTTGCCAAGGGGTGAGTTCGGATCGTTCAGACCTTCGAGTTGAATGATCTTCGGTTCCTTATGTAATTGGTAATGCCGAAGCATCGCCAACGACTTCACCCTGATTGCGTGACCACGCGGGAAGTAAACCAGAAAGCCCGCGTCCTCATCGACTAACTTTTTCTTGATCCCATCCTTGGACCAATAATGCTTCTCACGTTTGACCGAGCCTTCTTGCTTGACCACTACGTAAGCGAGCCTTGAGCCGTTGAGGATTCCTGAGACAGCCATTCAAACCTCCATTAAGACGTGTGAATCACACGCCTATGAGTTAGTCAGATACGCGTGGGTGCGGTATTGCCTCCACGAACAAAGCTGACCTTCCCAAACAACACGGCGGCCGGTGGCATCCATGTTCCACGGTGACGACAGCTTCTTGATACGCATGTTCGCGCCCCTAAGAATGTGGAGCGTGAGGTACTCTTCGTTCACGAAATAGGCGTCGTTCGAAGCAAGTTTCTCGTCAAACAGCAACGGAACGCCGTTATGGGTAGTGCCGGAGATTCCGAGGTTGACGAGCTTACGACCTGTGCCGGAATCCTTGAGTTGAATCTGCTGCTTGTCTCGCGCCGCAGCTTTGTGCATTCGATAGATGTTTCGGCCTGCGAAAATGACGGTAGGCCGAGGGGAAGATTGACCGTCCGTGGCGCGATTGAGATCGAGTTCGAGGATATCGTCGAAGGCTTCTTCGATGTTCTCCGGGGAAAGTGTACCGTTGAAATCATAGGAAGAACTCCGCCATTGCGATTCGCTGGCTAGATTGATGCCGCCAACCACACCAACAGTAGGATCAGCAGGAATAAGATTACCAAGACCGTTGGGATCGGAGCCGGTCCCAACGCTGGTGTGATATGTCGCAAACTTTCGTTTGATCGACTCATCCAGCGCCTGAATCTTTCCCTTGAGTATCTTGAAAATAGCTGCACGGCCCTGATTCTCATCCTCTTCCTGATCGGAAATGATAAGGGAGCCCACAACGCGCGACATATAATATTCGACCGTTGAGAACTCGTTTGTCTGGTCGATGGATACAGTGTCGTAGTATTGCATCGACTGGACGTTGGGATTCAGGCCGGTGATGAGTGGGTTAGTAATTTGCGGTCCGCCGTCTTCTGTGACGATCCGCTTCTTCGCGTGGAGATATGTCGATACCGTGCCACTGATGGCGGAAGCCATAATCAGTTTGGCACGGGATCGATCGAGCATCGAGTGGATGATTGTGTCAAGGACCATAACTTCACCTATCTGTGTGACTCACACGAGAAGGTTATCGGGCTGAAGCGCCTAACACTTCTCGAATGATTGCGTCGTATGACATACTGGGGTGAGCCGGTCCAGCGTTAGACTGCCTACCACCATTGCCGCCGGATGGGGCCATACCCTGCCCATTCGGCATCCTCCGCGACGGGGCGCGTTGCCCGTCTTGGGTGCCATTCAATCGCTGTCTCTGAGCGCGCGACGGAGCTTGACGTGGATCAATTCCGTTACGCATCAGGTGAAGTTGAATCTTATCCCATATTTCTCCCAGTGACATATTCTGAAACCGGGGTTGTGATAGCACAGCATGGAAAATGTGAGTATATGGAACTGCCTCTTTCACATTACCAAAGAACTGTGAAACCTGTCTCTCCGCTTGCTGGAGGTATTGGGACTCGACTTGTTGTGACTCACGCTCTTTCTGGCGTTCTGTAGTATATTGCTTAACAGGTTCAATTCCCTGTTGGATTTCTTTCCGCATCATCTCCACGAATGTTTTCGGATCGAAAGCCTTGTTATCCATACCTAACTGTGTTATATCTATACCAGATAATGCCGCCCGTGTCAAGAGGTTTTTCAAAACCCCGACCGGATCGGTTTGTGCTTGCTTGAACAGCCCTGCGGCCTCCAAAAGCTGCTCTTTTGGCAACTGATAAGCATTCAATTGCTGCATTGTACCCTTCAGTTCTGAGAGTTGCTTCTCAAAACCGAGACCAATCTGCACAGCGCGTTCGACTTTCTGACGCTCCGCATTAATCGTATTGTTAATATTCCCGGAAGCGGCACGAATGTAGTCTGTCGCTTCTTTATGAATGCGTTGATATATACGTGCCTCGGAACCTTTCCTTGCAATAATCTCGCCAGTCCTCGAATCGACAAGATTACCTTGCTTATCCTGACGGAAAGTGGCTCGCGGGTCAAACTTAAGTGTATTTTGTTGCCGCAGAGGATCAGGGGCTCTCTGTTGTCGTTGCTGTGGCTGCTGGCGATCGGATTGCAGATTAGATTGCTGTTCAAACTCTCTGTTGTGTGACTCAAACGAATGCTCATCCGAACCCTCACCAAGGTTCTCAGAATCATCCGAGCCGTCGGAGCCGCCGTCGTCTTGCCCGCTATCTCCCCAATCGAGTTGCTCGCTTTCAGGTGCAAGATCAGCATCGGTTAATCCCATCGAGTCCTTGATAAGGTCCATTCCTGCTTTTTCGTCAAAGTCGGGCATCTTAGGCTCCTGTTGTGTGAATCACACGGGTTGTTATTGCATTGCCGCCGGTGGTGGTGCTGTCGGTGCGGGAGCGCCTCCGGGTGGTGGTGCGCCTCCGCCTCCACCCGCCTGTGCGAGTGCCTGTTTCAAGAACTGTGCAATCTCTTCCGGTGGCGCACCTTTAGCATGCATTTGCTCGACTTGTTGCTTCACCTCAGGGGGGAGGTTGGCAAGTTCGGGAGGAATGTCACCTCCGGGTGCGCCCCCTCCGGGAGGAGGTCCGTTCTGACCGGGCTGCGGGGGAGCAGCAGCACCAGTAGAATTGCCACGTTGCATGTTCATTTCCATTTCCTTCTCCATCAAGTCCCAATCCTCGGGCTTGATGACGACTTCGGTGAATGCTTGTTCAAGAACGCGAAGAGCCACTTTCATGCTCGTCATTGGAGCGGCACTGGCAAACTGTCCTATTGCTTGAGCGACCTGTATTGCCTCTTTCTTTTTGAACACAGAGTTTGGCTTTTCGCTAGTTCCGGGGACGATATCAAACGAGAATCGTTTGGTAAATTCTGCTAGCTCCATATTGTCCCAAGCTTTGGCAAGCTCCTGACCGACCAGAGCCTCCACTTCCAGCTTGCTCATGTTCTGGACGCATTGTTCAAGCAAAGCTTTACATAAGTCGGCCAAGACATCTTCAACAACTTCAATTTTAGCCCCAACAGACATGCGTGCTGCGTCCTGATAGCTTTGAACTGCTGCTTCATTAGTGTTCGTCTTAAACTGAGTACCTCTAATTGCATCTGATGTATTTGATATCCGGTTGATAGAATTGATTGTAGGTTCTTTATTGAAGAGAGCTTCGTAGTTGAGACTTGGGGGTACAAGTGCTTCAAAGACATCTCCAATTTTTGTTCCTTCGGGCACCTTAACTCCGATGACGCTTTGTTCATCGACGAATCCTCTCTTCATGGCCTGCATGAGTAATTCAGCATCGGCCTGTGACATCTTATGTGAATTATAGAAGAAGAAATTGAATATCGAATTTCTTATCCGAGTGATCTGGCGATTGATCTGATTGATTTCATCCTGCTGGTCTAAGTAGTAGGAGACCTCGCCAACGGTTGTAGTTTGTCCAGTAGACAACCCGAATCCAATAATGAAGTAAGGAAAAAATCGCGTTGTCTTAGTATAGTTATCCCATATCCAAAGCGGATATGTCCAATCATCAGCCGCGAACAAGGCGGTTCGTCTTGTAGCTTTATCCCAAAATAGCCAACACTCAGTATAATACAACTCACGATAGCCAGCGACTTCCTCGTTCTCTTGTAGAGTTGTCTCGCCGCTGAGAGATTCCAAGACAAGGCCATAGGCATCATCCTTTGTTCCTGCTGATGAACCGGAAGTAAATACAGCTTTGTGACTGGGCTTGAAGATATAATAATAGCAACCCTCTTCGTCCTTACGTGTGAATTTATGCTTCAGGAATGCTGTGGGGAGGTAACAACGTTCACCCATCCAATTCGCATCTGTGCCGTCAGGCATCTCTGCCACAGGATCGACGACAAGGTTCTTTGCCATGACGTTGCGTAACTTGGGTCCGCCCGGCTCGAAGACGCTCGCAATCGATTCAATGGCTGCGAGTTTGCCGTATGCACTCTCAAGGGCTTGCTGATTCTTCGCCTTCTCGATCTCTCTGGTAACTTCCATCAGGCTTTCCACTACGGATTCCTGAGAGTCAGCCTTGAGAATGTAATCGAGTTTCAGCACGCCAAAATTCGTCATCAACGCAACGCCGACAGCCTTCTTGACCTTGGGTTTGCAGTTGAGAAGGTTCTTGCCTTTAAGCAATTGATCTAACAATGACTTGGCACACTGGCCGAATTTCTCGTCTTGTTTGTCTGTCGTGTTCACCGCAATGTCAGGGTCACGGCCATAAACCGCAGGTAGCATGACATTGATGTTTGAGTAAACAATATTCTCGGTCACGTCGCCCCTAGTGAAGATACCCTTTGAACTTTCTGCCGTCTTCACCTGATGATTGTTATAGTACCCGAAGCATTGTTCCCACGCATCATGAATGAGTTCATTTGCCTTCAGCGCACTATCAATCATCGTCCTGCACAGCGCACCATATGCCTTTGATACAGGTATTTTGGAATCGGCATACATTTGATAAGGTGGTGGGGCTTTTTTCTCAACCTTATCCTCTGGCTTTTTACCTTCGAGGATTTTGTTGATGTCGAAGTTATCACCTTGGGGGTCATCGCTGTCGCCCATTTCAAAGTCGTCGCTGGCCATGATAATCCCCTTCGTGTGAATCACACGTTAAAAGTTGGCTTCCAGACCGAACAGGTCGCGACAGACTTGTTCACGGATTGCATTCTTCACCATGACTGAATCGAATGGATGAAGAATGTTGTATGTGTAGTCATGTATGCAATTGGCAAGACCAATTGAATGTATGACTAATACCTCGTAGATCGGTGCCCCGCCTTCATCGGCGATGTCCACCACATCCTTATTCAGTTCGATCTCTCCAGCCTCTTCAACGAAGGCTGTGTACAAATCTGTCATGCTTGGATTGTAATACTTGATTACATTCAAGCACGCAGCGATATCATCCATAGTCATTTTAACCCCCGTTACACCGTGCGATCTGCACTAGTGTTCTTGCTATTGCCCTGCATTGAATCCGAGCATTCTCCGCAGCGATTTCAGCTTGTGTAGGCAGAACGGGCTCCCGCACTGTCCAACAACCTCCGAGTACCAGTGTCATTCCCAACAAGAATACTCTCATGACACTCTCCTACATCTTAAGGCACTTCTCCAAGATTGAGTCTCTGCGCATTGCCGCTGCTGAGACCTCTTTCATAGTATACGCGAACGTGGCCAACATAATCGTATTGATAATCAGCAAGGCCAAGACAAATGGCGCTCCGCTCATCGATCCTACGATCTTGTTGACTGTCTCGTGCATCTGTGTGATTCACACTAAAAGTGTGCCCTTCGAGTTTTTCCATCGTCGTCGTGCTCCATCCAGAACATATACTGAGGGATTATGCTCGACTTCGGAACATGGATTTCGGCTGGCTCTGGCTGATGACTGAGCATATACTTGAGTGCATCCATAGCATGGTCATCTCGGTCAATCGGTCTATCGATGTGTTCGCCCGTCGAAGTACGATCCCAATAATAGTTAGTAATCTCGTCGGTGATAAAGTCCATATCATCGACAAAATACAGAAGCGGCCCCGGAGACTTTCCAGTGATGATGTGCTCATGGGTTGGCTGTTCTGCGAGGTAAGCCGCAACCTTAGCGACTCCCGTAATAATGTCATTCGTAGCAGGTCTACACTCCATTCCTGAAGCTGAAAGTAATTGAGCAATTGGTGTACCTGTATCGACGTGCTTTTCAATAACCTTCTGTTTGAAGATTGAAGGATCGGCTCTGATCGACTCTTCCACGTTGATAAGATGAGCGTATTTTCCCCTAATCGATTGAACGAGACTTGGTTGTTTGGTGTAGTGAAGATTCCGCGTATAGAATCCATCCAATACAACAACTCGGCCCCAGTCATCCACAAATCCAAAAAGATAACATGAAGGAGAGGAAATTCCGAAGTCGTAGCTCTCGATTGCTTGGACACGATAATTCCTTCTCTGCAATGCCCACAAATGGTTCATCGCTTGTTCGCGGGTTATTAAATGCTTTTCCTCTTCATATTCTTGGTATACCAGACCTTCGTAAGCTGCCCACTTGCCGTCGAGGAACCGCGCCCTCATCTGTCCGCGATACGACGCCTCCAAACCACGTAAAAAGTCCTCCGTCAGATTCTCTCTGTTCTCGTAAGTCGAGCCCTCGACCAGATCGATGATAGGCACCTTGGTTACAGGATTGACTAGGAGTTGGTCCATAATACGACCACTCCGTTTGTAAATCTGCAACGGCTTGATAAGCTCTCTGTAAACCCAATTGCTTGTTGGATTGCTCGTAAGCATTAGCCATCTCGGCCCCGAATCTGGCATCGATACGTCTTCACCCGCATCAGGACGATACGGGGCCTGTCCACGCAAACGACCCATCAAATCCAGAAGGTCTTTGTGAACTATCTCCGGGTCTTCGATCTGGTCGATCCCGATCCAGTCGTATGTAGCGGAAAGGAGATTTGATGTCGTAGACCCATCGACATTCTGCTTCCCCCTCTGTGAGATGTAACGGAAGTTGACGATCGTTCCATTCTTCAAATAGCACGTATTGTCGTCCTGCGTCGGCATCTTCTTGATCCAGTCGGGCGGGCACCACTGAAAAAAGACCCTGCGCAAAGTGTCGTTCAACTTCGGGTACGTTGATCGGCCAAGGAGGCCGTTGCTGCCGGGATAATCTACGCATAGCTTCAACGCCTTTATGACTAAGGCAGTGGTCTTGCCATTGGCAAAGCCACCACCAAAGAATTGAATCTTGTTCCGGGATTGGTCAAAATCCCAGTGCAGCGATCCCTTGCGAAGCTTGTAGTTATTCTGAGCCATTCGTGTGATTCACACTAGTTGAGGCCGAGCCCATATGCGTAGACAGTCCAGTCAGTTGCCGTCCATGTACCAATCGGGGTAATGGGCACAGCAACATACGACTTACCGTCTGTCGTATTCAAAACAATCTCACCTGCGTATAATGGCACAGGTAATGCTGCCACTTTACGGTTCGGGGTCAAGAAGGGCTTGTCCGTTGGCCCCGGATTCCCTAAATTCGGAACTATCGCCATTGTCGCCTCCTATGGTTGAATCGAGTTCTATGTTAACCGATTTGCCCGCGCCGAACTCATCTAACACCTGAATGCGCAAGACATTCTTGAGACTGACCGCTTTTTCCGCTACTGCTTTAGGATTGAAACCACCACGATCCATAAGATCAATAGAAGCCCTAAGACGATTACTCTCCACTTTACCGTTTCTGGATACATGTGCAATCGTGTCCAAGGCACCATGAGCATACGCAGCAATGCGATGCGTGACGTTTTCACTCTCTGCACTTATGATTTCTTGACCGATAAGATCGAGGCATTCGGCATATGCAGCGTGGCCACGAATTTCATCCAACTCTGTGGTCGTGCATTTCAACGCTTGCGCTATCTCACGATCACCCACGCCAAAGAACGTGTAAAGCATAACTGCTCCACACGCATTCAGCATATTTGTCTGTGCTGGTAATTCATTCATATTCCGACGACGTTTCGCTCGGAAGTCTTTCGCCTGAAGCTTTGTCTCTTCCTTAACTCTCGGGAAGTAATCTTCAGGATACTCGGGAGCAATGAGAGACCCATCCGGGGCGATGAATGGGTCTCCCACGCGAGCGAGCACCGGGACCGGGGGAGGTGTGGGAACTGCCCGTGCTCGCTTAACTCTTGGTTTGTAGACTTTAGCCATTCACATCCCCGTGTGTGAATCACACAACCTTACTTGCGAACTCCCGGCCTCGGTCCGGTTGTCTGCGGATGGCGTGCTTGTGCAGGCTTCGGCTGCGGAGTCTGCGGAAGTGTATTGTCAGGTCGTGCCTGTGACGGAGGCAAGCCCTGATCGGGATGCGGCTGGTGGTCAGGCAATCCTTGATCGGGATGCGGTTGATTACCCGGAAGTCCTTGATCCGGGCGTGGTCCACCTTCCGACGGATTACCCGGCACCCAAATCCAACCATAAATCGGATGCCACTCCCAACGACCATGACTCGGCTGGTTCGCTGGTCCGCCCGGAATAGTCGGTAGCTGTCCACCACCCGGAGCGATCGGATGACTCGGGAACGGAGGCAATCCCTGCCCCGGACGGGGCTGCTGTCCGGGAAGTCCTTGATCCGGATAAACCGGCTGACCCGGAAGACCCTGACCGGGGAACGGTGGGAGACCATGATCCGGATGCGGCTGCTGCCCCGGAAGTGTATTGTCAATCCCCGGTTGGTGCCCCGGCAAACCCTGATCCGGTCGCCCCGGAGGTCTTCCCGGAAGCCCTTGATCTGGCCTCGGTCCGCCTATTCCGCCGATCTGGCTAGGATCGACAACAGTAATGTACGCCCAAAATCCACCTTGCATTATCTTCTCCCATAAGGGTTTGAGTTCTGTTTCGTGTGACTCACACAGACAAAAAAATTAACGTCGAGGGGTGCGCCTCGGCGTTCTCTGCTGCTTTCTACTATCGTTTTCGTCACTCGGTTGATCGTCTTCGCTCACTTCTTCCTGCTGATCGGCTTCCTCGTTGTCCCCACGCCGCGCAGCAAGTCGTTCCTCACGTTCTGATTTCTCTTTCTCAAGCTGCTCGTTACGCTCGTTCCGCCGCTGTTCCTGCTTCTCGTTATGCTCTGCCCGCTGCTGTTCCACGCGATTATCGTAGTCTTCTTGACTCTCGCCTTCCATTACCTCCGGGTCCGGCGGCTCCGGCTCAACATACTGTGCCTCAACGACATCAGGATGGTTGACTGAGTGTCCTTCTTGATACAACACCTGTGCCTCACGCAACACGCGTGCCTCTTCCGTTTCGTCGGGCAAAGCCACTAAATTGCCTTCTGCGTCGAACTGATAGTCGCCCTGATCCGATTGTTTGGCCGCTGTACCCTTCATTTTAGCCTCCGTGTGAGTCACACATAGGAATAGAAACCTATTTTACCGGGTTCCCAACGGGTTCATGTCAAGGTTTTGTGCCTGTGCCGGTGTCGAGTTCTTCGACATCGTGAACGCATTACGGATATCCTGCACGTCTGCGGCTGTCGTGTTACGGTTCACCACATACGTCTGCACGACGGGGCGTACCCCACCGAGTTCAGGACTTGCTGCGATTTCAGCAGTCCAATATGACGCCAACACACCCGGAGCCGCGCCTAAGAGTGAATCAAGCACCGATCTGAGTGCAAATTCACCCTTATTACTAAGCTCTTGAGCGATTCGACGGGTAAAATGGTCAGTGATTAGAGGCCCAATGCTGCCAATTGTGCCTGAATAATTGGCATGCAGTCCGCCTTTTACTTCTGCTAGGAATCTCATTGATGATTTCTCCTATGTCGGCTACCGTACATAGTATTTTGGATGCGAAAAGACCCCGGTGCCTGACAGGAAAACAGACACCGGGGTCCGCCAAAATGTGACCCTGAACGCCACATTCTACGTGTGAATCACACGAAAAGCGAAGAAAACGCATGACCCACCAAAGAATATCCTAGCACATACGCATAAACGTGTCAAGCCCTATGTTCGTGTGAATCACACAAAGTGATTTAGGTGCGGCATATCGTCGCAGGTATGGAACCCGCTATTGACACAATGTATCACGTATGATATTATCTTCGAACCCTAAGAGCCCCAGAGTAAGAAAGCGGAGGATCTAGTACGAGCGTTCCGATCGTCTAAAATCGTGTGATTCACACAAAACAGGAAAAGACCATGGCTAAGAGATCACAAGTATCATCTCAAAACTATCTAAAGTTAAACACACGACTTGATACAATATTACTAACCATCAAAGGCGAAGCAAAGCGACAAACAGGCCGCGAATTTGGCACTCATGTAGCAAGAGGATCAGGAGCTTATGAACGAATGCTTCGTGAAACTCTAGATGCTGCCATAGCAATACTCGATCAATATAAAAAGCTTACCAGCGAAGAAAGAGATATGATTCGTCGCAGACTCATCAAAGATTATAATTATGGGTTCAAGATACGCGAACATGAAAGGCAACTTCAAGAGAATAGACGAGACACACCAGTAATGGATCAGACTAAGATCACTAAAAGACTGAACGCCTTCGAGGAAATGAAGAAGGAAAACATAAAGCGAGTCACCAACAAATTCCTTGGTTGGAGGAAAAACAATGTATAACCACGATAACTTTGGCCTTATTGCTATGCGCAAATTGTACTATGCCTCATGTGTAGGCGCTGCAATTGGCGCGATTCTCGCAATTATAATTATATATTTAATGGGAGGATGAGATGTTTAAGATATTCATGAGTTGGTGGCACGCTCTCAACCGTAGGACCGACATGTCTACGTTATGGCCTATATGTCGTGATGAGTCTGAAGATATGAATCAGGCCCGGATGGCATTCTATTTGCACGTCTCAAATGATCCGGCATGGACTAATTATTATACTGAAGATGATTTAATTGATTTTGTGGGACAGTTGCCCCGTGAATAAGCTATATCAAGTCTCATCCCGCCACTTCTGCGCTGGTATTTTAGTGAATAAGGGCACGATCGTTCAGGCCGCGCCCATATTAAAGTGGTGTGAATCACACGAGTTCGACAACTTTAGATTGTATTGCCGTAAGAGATACTGGGCAATTATTGATGTGAATAAACACATCGGGGGCCTCGTGGAATAAATCCCCCCTCTTCCTTCCCTCAATGCTCCATAGAAAAGGGCTAGACAGTTCCCTATCTAGCCCCCTCCCCCCTATTAGTGGACTAGGCCCATAGCCTAATTGTCCACTCTAAGCACATTATAACGCCGTAAGGCGCGGTTGTCAAGCCTTTTTTTATAATAATATCCAGCAGTGGTCTTTACAAGCGCCGTGTGAATCACACGAAGGTGGGGAGATGCCCCGCCCCGGTTTGGCTTTTTCTCTTTCCCACACAGGCGTAAGCCCCCCCGCTGCGCGAACCCCCCCAAGTCAAATCACGAATTGTTACAGATTGTGACAAGGGCCGGGGTACGGGGGGCATGCGTCCAGCGCATAGCGGAAATAACCGAGCGTTATCAGAGACTTACACTCACACGAATGAGGGCGCGCTCACACACGCGCGACGTCAACCTCTACGATCGCATAGCACACACGCAAAAATGCATACGTTCTGTGTGACTCACACGTGGATTATATTGTCAAGGCATTTATTTGTGTGGTGTTGGCGCATTGTGTATTGACACACTTAAATGCCCGCGCCTTTGGCGCATTAAGGAATAAAAGCATATAGGAATAATTCCCGCGTCGTGAAAAGGTTCAAATATATTTCGCGTGTGATTCACACAGCCATATTTGCGCCGCAATTCACTGGCAAAACGTAATTGAGTTGGTTAGCGATTGAGTTCCCAAGGGCTTCGCCCTCACGGGTTCCCGCGTTTGGCACCAATTCGGGCTCTTTGACATTTTGGAAACTTCCTAAGCTTTCCCGTCGCGCCTATTGGCGTTCTGGAAATGCGACAAACCTAACTCGCCGTTCTGTGTTTCAATATTTGGCCATGAGAACCGCAGCGCGTTAGCCGTTATCGTTACTCCGGTTCAAAGATTGCGCTTTGGCTGGTAGGCGCGACGCGAAAGCTTAGGATAACAGGGGAACTTCTAATGGGTGAGCAAATCCGCTTTCATATAGCCCATTATGGCGCGGCTGACTTGTTGGCAACGTTCATAATGGTCTTGGATATCGAAACGTCGTTTAATTGTTCAAACGGTTCGATAAAGCAAGCCAAGGCAACGGCCGAATTAGCAGATGCTTTGGATAAGGCAAAAGAAGCCTTTCAAAAGCGAATGCAATGATTGGCTGGTTACTGAAGGCTTTGTTAATTTGGCTACTAGTTGAGCCAACGCCACCGCAAAATGAGTGCTTTGCGGCTAAAGCGACTAAAACGCACTTAACCCAATGCGTGACACACGCAAAAACAGGAAACTAAATCATGAAGAAGTTCATTCTGACCGCCGCTTTCGTTGCCGTTGCCTTCACTGGTCCGGCCTTTGCAAAGCAGGAAGTTCAAGTTACCCGAACCGTTTGGGAACTGTCTGACTTCCCGGAACTCGCCAGCAAGGCGAAAGCGGTCTGCGAAAGCAAGTCGAATATCAGCGACAAGCTGAAGGCCGCTTGCAAGTCTGATACGCTTCCCAAGGTCACTAAGGCTGGAGCGTTTCGCAATACGGGTATTGGCGCCGAGCTAAATACGCTCATTCGCCAGTAACCTAACGCCCTTCGCAGTGCAGCACGCCCCCGCGTTGCACTGCGAAATGGTGCGGCGCAACATTCCCCCAATGTTGCGCCGCACTTGTGTGGTTTTTCAGCCACATGTGATAAAAATGTCACACTTTTTGCCCCAAATGTCGCCAATTTAACGGACCTTGGAACTCTGGCTCACTTATTAGAGAACAAAACGGAAACAAACTGTGTTCGTGTGAATCACTCGAAGAAAAAAGCCTTGACAAATCAATGGTTTAATGGTTAAGGTCTGTACTGTGGCAAATGAGTCACAGAAAACAGGAAGGTTTAGCTATGAGTGAAGAGAAAACACAACCTGAAGGCGAGTTGGCAGACATTGTGGCGCGCGTAGTGAGGGAAGGCGACAACGAGCGTATTTCGTCGTTTTGTTCCCTTTTGAATACGTTCAACTATAGCGTGCAAGTTCAAAGCGACCGTATACAATGGGAACCGAGTGACTTTAAGGCGTTTGCGATTGCATTGTGTGCAATGGATCAGATTGGATTGTCTGACCGCGACGCAGCCATGCAAAATAACATAACTGCTATGCGAAAATAGTTCGTGTGATTCACACGAAACTGAAATAGGATGATTTTAGGTTAGGCAATCCTGCCGACACCGATTTACAGGAAAGATACCAAAATGGCGAAGAAACCCGCAACCAAGCAACCCGAAAGCACAAAGCCGATGGCAAAGGAAACTGCACTCGCATACGTCAACCCGAAAGCCATGTCGATTGACGTTGGTAAGAAGGCTGTAGAAGCTTTCAAGGCAACTAAAGACGTTGACGCCAAAATCTCTGAATTGGCCCAGCAGAATACAGCGCAGAAAGGCCAAACTTTGGCCATGTTGACCGAGGCGTTTTTCATCGCCGCGACAAACGACAAGAATGTGAAGCTTGCGGATATTCACTCCGATCAAGCCGCGACACTGAAGGAACTTCGCCAGCGTCTCGAAGTTGCTATCGGAATGAAGGTGGTCAATCGCGGAACCGATGGCGTCGAAAAGATTGTTCTCGCCGATTGGGCTAAGGATTATTTCCCCAATCCCGGCGACAACAAGGAAACCGCTGGCTGGCAAGTCAAGGAAAACTTCCGGACTAACTTTGCCACGGCCTTTACCAAGTGCATTAAGGCGGCGCATGCTGTGCAGCTAAAGGGCTTGGAGATGAAAAAGGATAAGGCAACCGGAACGCTCCTAATCTCTGGCAAGGCGATCAAGGAACGGTTCAACGTGGATCAGATTGCGTTGAATGAAAAGAGGGAAGTTAAAGACGGGGATAAAACCGTCAAGCTTGCGAAAATTCCCTCCTACACGGAACTCGCTCGCATTTCCGCCGAAAGTGTTGGCAAGACGTTGACCACACGGGTCGATAGTCGCGCCAAGGAAGTTAACAGCTTGAACGAAAGCGACGTTTTGGCGGCAGTCAATTCTTTGACTACCACCATTGGGAAGCTTTCAAACTTTGGCGATGAACTCGCCACGGCCTTGGAAAATCTCGCCGCAGCCTGCGATGAGGCGATCCAGAAAAATGGTCAGGATGAAGCGGCGTAACGAAAAAGTTCCCGTGTGATTCACACGGGAACCCCTTCGCACCTGTGGCATTCGTGTCACAGGTGCTTTTTTTTGTCCCCCCCCCCAGTATTTGCGGACCTGTTGGGTTATCCACAGGCGGACGGTGTTGTGAAAAATAGTTCTTGACACATGTAATACACTGTGATATCATTTGTAATACATGAGAAATCCGTCCCCTGAAACCTACCGGACGGACTAGACAGGACAAACGATGATGATTGAGAATATGCACAAAGCCGAGCCGCATATCATTGCGGCTATTAGGCGTTTGGAGATGATGCTTTTCTTTGTGCGGAACAAGAAGCTTGCGCCGCACAAGCATGTCCCGCCGTATTTCGATTTGATAACGGCGGACGTTG
>Ga0157376_10001041_pt1 | contig 18199 bp, 18 predicted proteins | sample M45metaG_FD_121801 | JGI IMG/M metagenome (GOLD analysis project Ga0157376, IMG submission 121801) | Miscanthus rhizosphere microbial communities from Kellogg Biological Station, Michigan, USA - M4-5 metaG | ecosystem: Host-associated > Plants > Roots > Rhizosphere > Soil | place: USA: Michigan... | reverse complement strand
TCGACGACGGCGAGGCGCGACGGCGACGCGTACGTCGTCGATGGCTCGAAGATGTGGGTGACCAACGGGCGCCGGGCGGACGTGTTCCTGCTGCTGGCGAAGACGGACCCGGCGGCCACACCGGCGCACCGCGGCATCAGCGCGTTCGTCGTGGAAAAGGGCGCGCCCGGGCTGACGGTCGGCCGCGACATCGACAAGATGGGCTACAAGACGGTCGAGACCTGCGAGCTGCATTTCTCCGGTTTCCGCGTGCCGGAGCAGAACCTGATCGGCGGCCGCGAAGGCCAGGGATTCAAGCAGGTGATGACCGGCCTCGAAGCCGAACGGCTCAACGTCGCCGCCCGTGGCCTGGGCGTCGCCCGGGCCGCGTTCGAAGCCGCCATCAAGTACGCACAGCAGCGCCAGACGTTCGGCAAGCCGATCGCGCAGCACCAGACGATCCAGATCAAGCTGGCCGAGATGGCCACGCGGATCGAAGCGTCGCGGCTGCTCATCTACTCGGCGGCCGCCAGGAAGGATCGCCGCGAACGCTGCGACGTCGAGGCCGGCATGGCGAAGCTGTTCGCGACGGAAACGGCCGCGGAAGTGTCCCTCGAGGCGATGCGCATCCTCGGAGGGAACGGTTTCTCGAAGGATTTCCCGGTCGAGCGGTTCTACAGGGACGCGCCGCTGCTGCTCATCGGCGGCGGCAGCAACGAAATCCAGCGCCTCATCATCGCGCGCGGTCTGCTCGAGCGCTACGCAATCACCCCGTAGCGTCCGCCTTCAGGCGGACGTTACGAACACCGGAGTCACCATGACGGTCGCGACGGCAAGCCTCACAGAATCCATCGCCGAATTCATCGTCAACGCCGCGCCCCCGCCGCGGGCGCGCGAACGGGCGGCGGTCGCCGTGTGCGACACCGTGGGCGTCGTGCTCGCCGGCGCATCCGAATCGGCGCCGCGCATCGTCCGCGCCGCGATCACCTCCGAAAGCCGCGGCAACTGCCGCATCCTCGGGACAGCCGAGCGGGCCAGCGCGAGCGAGGCGGCGTTCGCCAACGGCGTCGCCGCCCACGCGCTCGACTTCGACGACATGTGCTTCGTCTCGATGGCGCACCCGAGCTGCGCGCTCGTGCCGGCGGCGATTGCGGCCGCCGAACTGGCTGACGCCTCCGGCCGGGCCGTGCTGGACGCCTACATCGTCGGGTTCGAGCTCGAATGCCGCCTCGGCATGACGATGAACCCGCGCCACTATCACGCGCGCGGCTGGCACTGCACGTCGAGCATCGGCACGCTCGGCGCGGCGGCAGCGGCCGCGCGGCTCCTGAAGCTGCCGCCGGCGGCGACGGCTCACGCGCTCGGCATCGCCGCGTCGCTCGCGTGCGGGGTCAAGGAAAACATCGGCACGATGGTGAAGCCGCTGCACGCCGGCGCGGCCGCCCGCAACGGCGTCATGGCGGCGCGGCTCGCGCAACAGGGGTTCACGGCCAGCGAGGTGGCGCTCGACGGCCCGCAGGGCTACCTGGCCGTGATGGACAGCGAGCGGCCGGCGTCCGATCTCGCGCGCGTGATCCAGGATTTCGGCAAGCGCTGGGAGCTTCTCGACACGGGCATCAGCGTGAAGTTGTACCCCTCGTGCGCGGCCACGCACCCTCCGCTCGACGTGCTGCTCGAGCTCGTGCGCGCGCATTCATTCACCGGCGAGGATGTCGAGTCGATCGACGTCGAGGTGGATTCGATGACGCCGCGCCTGCTGATCTACGACCGGCCGGCGACCGGACTCGAGGCGAAGTTCAGTATGCCGTTCTGCGCGGCCGCCGCCATCGTCTTCGGCCACCCCACGATCGAGACGTTCGCCGAGGATCGGATCGCTGATGCGCGCGTGCAGCAACTGCTCCCGTGCGTGACGCTGCGCGCGAACACGGCGTTCGACGCCGCCGCGCCGCTGTCCCAGGCGCGCGTGACGGTCCGCCTGCGGGACGGACGCACGCTGACCGGACAGGCGGACGGCGCGCGCGGATATCCGGGCCGGCTCACCGATGCCGAGCTGGCGACGAAATTCCTGGGCTGCGCCGAGCGTTCGCTCTCGCGGCGCGCCGCGAGGCTGGCTCTTCAAGGCTGGCGGGGGATCGACTCGGCGCCGAAAGTGACGGCGTTGACGGCGGCGCTGAAACCGTAGCAGATGTAACGCGGGCCGCCCTACGCCTTATCTCGGCGTCAGCGTCCGCAGGTTGGCGATATTGCAGCCCGGGGGCAGCGCGGATTCCGTCGGCGGCCGGTTGCCGGCATAGCACCCTCGAATCACGTAGATCGTCTGCGGCCCGCGCGGGACATCTGGTGATTCCGCGCGGACTGCGGCCAGCTGGCCGCGGTACCGCATCGCCTGGCCGGCGGCGATGCCGACTGGGACGGTGAGCGTCTCGTAGCCCTCCGCCCGCAGGTCGATCCAGTGGCGCCCGGCGCGCAGCAGGAGACCGTTCTGCGTGACGTCGTCCACCGTGCCGACGTAGAAGCCGTCCACGTACACATCCGCGGAGCGCGGCTCGACGGCGAGCTCGAGGCTTCCACTGAGCGACAGCTCGTTGAGGGAATCAGGCGGCGCGCTGACCGGCGGCGCCGTCACCACGGTTTCCTCAGGGATGTAGAACCCGCCGTAACCCCAGCCCCTGTTGTATGGCGGCCGCGGTCTGGACCCTGCCCCGGGCCGCGGCGTGTAGCGCGGCGCGTAGGTGAACGGCCCGGCGTCAAAGGGCGATGACGATGTCCAGGTCGGGGGCGCGGCGTGAGACGGCGGGGAGGGCCGCTGCGGTGCAGGTCTCGGCTCCGGCGCGGGCGGCGGGGCCGGACGGACGGTCGGCCGCGGAGCGGCGGCCGCACCCTGGCGGACGGGCTGCTGGCCCCAGGCACTCCCGGCCGAGACCATCACGAGCAAGGCAGCAACACCTGAGGTCCGCATGACCCGTGCGTACTCTACTACGTGACAGACTTCAGATACGATAAAGGAGATCAACCAATTACTGAGGGACACCAACGATGCCGTATCCGGAATTCTTTGTCGCGCCGATGCGCGAGGAACTGACCATCCTGGGCGTGGAGGAACTGCGCACGCCGGCCGACGTGGACGCGGCTGTCACCGGCGCGAAAGGCACGCTGATGGTGGTCGTCAACTCGGTGTGCGGCTGCGCGGCCGGCAAAGCGCGGCCCGGCCTGGCCCTCGCGCTGCGAAACGGCGTCAAGCCCGACCGCGTCGTGTCCGTCTTTGCCGGCTTCGACAACGACGCCACGAATCGCGCGCGGAGCTACTTCACCGGCTACGCGCCTTCGTCTCCGTCGATCGCGTTGTTCCGCGACGGCAAGCTCGCCTACATGCTGGAGCGCAGCCAGATCGAGAACCGCGACGCGCTTGGCATCGCGTCCGAGCTCAAGGGCGCGTTCGAGAAGTTCTGCGCGCCGGCGCCGCAGTAGGACGACCCTGCTGAAGTAGTGCGGACCTTCAGGTCCGCCTGATCGCGGCAGGCCTGAAGGCCTGCACTACTTCGATGCGGTATACGCCGCGATCGCCAGCAAGTCCGCGTTGGACAGGTTGGCGACGACCGGCTTCATCAGATCCGCCCACACGCCCTTGCGGACGCCCTGCTGCATGTCGTACAGCTGCCGGACCATGTAGCTCGGCGACCGTCCGGCGATCCCGGGCACCGGACCGAGGCCCGAGAGATCGGCGCCGTGGCAGACGCTGCACTGCGTCGTCTTCCCGCCTCCGCCCGTCATCACGAGTGCTTCGCCCCGTTTGACGCTCCCCGGCGGCACGTACGCAATAAAACCGGACCGCGGATTGCGCAGCGATTCGGTGGCCTCGACGTCCTCCGGCGTCTCGATGATGCGATCGGCGATCGGCTCGGTCTCGCCGCCCTCGTTCCGGAGAAACATCCCTCCGGCGATGCGCGTCTTCGGCACCATGGCCGCCTCGACGACCTTGATCCACGGCGTCCATTTCATCGATCCGAAGTACTCGGCCGCGGCCCTGGTTTCCTCCTCGGTCATGCCCTTGGCGATCGTGATCATCACGTTCGTGTTGCCCTTGCGGGCGTCCGCGCTCTTCCGCCCGCCGTTCCTGAAATCCGCCATCGTCTGCATGAAGTAGGAAACCGGCAGGCCGGAGACGCCGGCATTTTCGGGACGGCCTTTCCCGTTCGGGTAGTGGCAGAGGCTGCACGCCCTGACGTCGGGCCGCTTCCCGTGCGCCACGACCTCGGGCATCGTCGGGTGGTCGCCCGGATACCAGTCGGCCGGGCCGTAGGCGTCGCGGATCTGCGCGAGCGTGAACGCGCCTGAGCTCCCGGGCAGGTGTTTCAGCGATTCGTCAGGCGCCGGCGCGGCGGCGGGAGGACCGCCGGCACGTCCGGCGGGAGCCGCCGCGGGAGCCGCCGGAGGCGTGGCGGGCGCCGGGCCCGCGAAACCGTACGCCCAGGGTGGAGGGGCATCGGCAGCACTCACCAGGATGCCGGCTGTCACGACGGCCGCGAGCGCGAGAATCACACGCATGGTCCCTCCCCGTTGAAATCTGCGGCTGGTTGTACACCCGCGCCGCCGAACACTCAACGAAAATCCGAGGCGGCCGGGAGAAGCCTTGGGCATACAATCCCCCATCATGCGGCCCCCGGCGTTTGCGGCTGCCGCGGCGATTGCCCTCGCAGGCGCGGCCGTCCTTTCTCTTCGCGCGCAGCAGCCAGCCGCGCCGCTTTCAATCACCGCGCAGGACCTGCGCGACGGCCTGAAGAACCCGGCGCGGTGGCTCACGTTCTCGGGCGACTACACCGGCCAGCGCCATAGCCCGCTGAAGCAGCTGACGCCCCAGAACGTGGCCGGGCTCGTCCCTCAGTGGATGTTTCAGACCGACATCCCCGGCTTCCCGGGCCGCGGCCTCGAGACCTCGCCGCTCGTCGTGGACGGCGTGTTGTACGCCACGGGCAACAACAACCAGGCGTTCGCGATCGATGGGCGCACGGGACGGCCCATCTGGACCTATCGGCGGACGCTGCCGGCAAACTTCTCGGCGTCGGTGTGCTGCGGGCCCGTCAACCGCGGCTTCGCCCTGCTCGGCGACCGTCTCTACATGGGCACGCTCGACGCGCACCTCGTGGCCCTCGATCGGCGGACCGGCAGCGTCGTCTGGGACGTCGAGGTCGGCGACCTGAAGAAGGCCAACGCCATCACGGCCGCGCCGCTCGCGGTGAAAGGCGCCGTGATCATCGGTGTGGCCGGCGGCGACTTCTCGAGCCGTGGGTTCATCGACGCGTACGACGCGCAGACCGGCGCGCGCCTGTGGCGCTTCAACACCATCCCCGGCGCGGGCGAACCGGGCAGCGAGTCGTGGCCCAGCGCGGAGGCGGCGCTGCGCGGCGGCGGCGCGGCGTGGGTCACCGGCAGCTACGATCCCGCGTTGAACCTCGTGTACTACGGCACGGGCAATCCAAATCCCGACTACTACGGCGACGATCGCGCCGGCGACAACCTCTACACGTGCTCGCTCGTCGCGCTCGACGCCGACACCGGGAAGCTCCGCTGGCACTTCCAGTTCACGCCGCACGACATCCACGACTGGGACTCGGCGCACGTGCCCGTGCAGGCCGACATCACGATCGCAGGACAGCCGCGCCGCGTCGTGATGGTGGCCAACCGCAACGGTTTCTTCTACACGCTCGACCGCGAGACCGGCAAGCTCCTGGTCGCGAAGCCGTTCATCGACACGTCGAACTGGGCGAAGGAAGTGGGCCCGGACGGCCGGCCCATCGTGCTCGACAACATCGGCACGCCGGACAAGTGCCTGCCCGACAATCACGGCGGCACCAACTTCCAGCCGCCGACTTTCGATCCCGGCCGCGGGCTGTTTTTCGTCACGGCGCACGAGACCTGCGCCGTCTGGGAGGGCCGCAAGCCGACGCCGCCGATTGCGCTCGGCGTCCGTGTTCCAAGCGGCGGCCGGCGCCTGGTCGAAGGACGCGAACAGTGGGGAGCGTTGCGGGCCATCGATCCGGTAACGGGGACGCGCCGCTGGGAACATCGATACCGCTCGTACCCGTCCACCGTATCGCTGGACCTGACCGGCGGCCTGATGTCCACCGCGTCGGGCCTGGTGTTCACCGGCGACAACGACGGTTTCTTCTACGCGTTCGAGGCGGCGACTGGAAAAGAGCTCTGGAAGTTTCAAACCGGCGCGCCCGTCTGGGGTTCGGCGCCGGTCACTTACATGCAGGACGGACGGCAGTGGGTGCTCACGACCTCCGGGCTGACGTTCGTCGCCTTCGCGCTGCAGAAGTAGTGCAGGCCTTCAGGCCTGCCTGACGACGGCGGACCTGAAGGTCCGCACGACTCCGGGCTATTTTCCCGCCAGCCCCTGCCCGAGCCGCGGAAACCGTTCGAGCTGCGGTTTCGTGTCGGGCTGCGTCGTCACGCGGGCGGCGCTCATCACCATTGCCAGATACGTGTAGTAGCCCTGGATGCTGGCCAGCTCGACGATGCCCGGCTCGCCGAATTTTTCGAGCGCGCGCGCGTACGTCGCGTCGCTGATGCTCTGGTTGTCCTGCAGTTCGAGGCTGAAGTCGTACACGAGCGCCTCGTCGTCGGCCATGCGGTCGGGACGGCGGCCCTCGGCGAGCGCTGCCGTGACGTCGGCCTTCAGCCCGGCCGCCGCGGCCGCAGTGGAATGAGCATTCCATTCCCAGTTGTTCGTCCATCGCCGCGCGGCGAACAGGATGGCGAACTCGGTCAGGCGGGCCGGCAGGGCGCTGTTATTGAGGTAGTGGAGCCGGATCTGCAGCGCCGGCACCACGTGCGCCGGCACGCGCAGCAACACCGTCCACGGCGGGCCGGTCATATCCACGCCGCGAAGCGCCTTGTAGTCGGTGACGGCCTTTCTCTGCGCGTCGGTCATCTTGTCCGGCGCGATGGGCGCCATCCGCTCCTGGGCCCGGGCGCCGGACGCCGCCGCCGCACCGATGAGCACAGCCAGCACGATTCGTCGCATATGACCTCCGTAAATCAGGTGTAGCGTCCGCCTTCAGGCGGACGTCGCCGGCCGGCTGAAGCCGGCCGCTACGTCAGTCGTAGTACTGCGGCGCGTGTTTGAGCGTGGCGTTCTTCTGGATGTCGTGCTGAATCCACAGCTGCGCGCCGGCGCTCACGAGGAACGCGTCAATCGCCGCCCGCGACGCCGCCGTCTGTTCCCGGTTGTAGTCGCGGACCGGCACCGTGTTCATCGTCTTCTCGGCCGCGTAGTGATAGAGGTCGCCGGTCAACAGAACGGGACCCGTTTTCGCCAGCTTCACGAACAGCGATTGGTGCCCCGGCGTGTGGCCCGGTGTGGACTTCAGGACGACGGTTCCATCGCCGAAGACGTCGCGGTCGCCCTCGAGCAGCACCGTCTTGCTGCTTTCGAGGGCGCCGTAGGACGCAAAGAGCGGGAGCTTCTGCGCCTCGGCGCTGAACATCGCGTTCCACTCGGCTTTCTGCAGCAGCAGCGTGGAACCGGCGTATTCGTTGGCGTTGGCGACGTGGTCCGCGTGCCCGTGCGACAGCGCAAGATACGTGATGTCGCGGGCCGAGTACCCGATGGCCGCCAGCTGGCTGCGCAGCGTCGTCTTCGCTGTGTTGGTGCCGTTGGCGGCCTGGACTTCGACTCCACCCGCCTTCACCTGGTCGTCGGGAATGATGCCAACGTCCCAGAGCAGCGTGCCCCGGGGATGGGCGACGAGGTAGCAGGCGTCGGCGAAATCCGTCTGCCCGACCTGCGCGCGCGTGAGGCCGTATGCCGTCGGCTCGCCTCGCTTGAGCACGCCGCAATCGAAGACATACAGGCGCACCGACCGGACTTGCGGCGGCGCTCCGGCGGCCTGGCCCACCAGAACCGTCACAACTACCAGGGCCGCTGCCGCGGTCGCGATCAATCGGCCGATTCTCATGATGCCAGCGACACGCGCTGGATTTCCGGCACGAGCCGGGCCACCGCGTCCTCCAGTTGCTCCGCCGCGGCCGGAGCGTCCGCGAGGCGGCCTTCGCGCCCGAGGCGCTCGAGCAGCGCCGCCGCGTCGACGACGTGCGCGGCCGCCAGGTAGCCCGCCGATCCCTTCAACGTATGCGCGGCGGTGCAGAGCGCGTTCGCGTCGCCCTGCGCGACCGCGGCCTTGATGGCCGCCATCCGTCCCGGGCAGTCCTCGAGGAACATGCGCAGGATCTCCAGCGCAAGCTCGCGGTCCCCGCCCACCTGACGCTCGAAGACTTCGCGATCGAACACCGGACGGGGATCGGTCATCGTTTTCTCGTGCTCCGCATCAGCTTCCGCTGCTCCTCGATCTCCACTTCGAGCTTCTCGTAGCAGGGCGGGCAGATGCCGTGGCTGAACTGGGCGTCGGATCGCGCGGCGATGTACGACTCGACCTGCTGCCAGTACTGATCGTCGCCGCGGATGCGCTTGCAGTAACTGCAGATCGGCAGCAGGCCGTGCAGCTGTTTGACGTTGGCGAGCGCGGCCTGGAGCTCGGCGACCCGCTGATTGAGCTTGTCCTGGAGCGCGATTACGCGCACGCCGACGTTGATGCGCGCGCGCAGCTCGTCGACGTCGAACGGCTTGGTCACGTAATCGTCCGCGCCCGCATCGAGGCCGGACACGACATCGCCGCCCCCGCCGAGCGAGGTCAGCAGCACGAGGTACATGTTCGCGTTCGGCATCTCCTGCCGCACGCGGCGGCAGACCTCCGCGCCGTCCAGGCCGGGCATCATCCGATCGAGCACCGCCAGCGTCGGCGCCGACGCCGCCGCGAGATGGCGCCAGGCTTCCGCGCCGTCGCCAACGACCGCAACGTCGAACTCCCAGCGCTTCAGCGTCTGCGCAAGAACCGCGGCCGCGATCCGATCGTCGTCCGCGACGAGCACTTTCATGCAAATCCCCCCGGCGCCCCGCCATTGTAGTGGGTCCGGCCCGGCTTTTCATGTACTCTGCACGTGAGCTTTGACAATGCGTGAACAGCACGCGGCCGACATCGCCGCCACGGTTCGCGAACACGACGTGCACCTCGGCGGCCTCATCCAGGTGAACCCGCTGGCCGTCGTGGTCATCGACGCGCACGATCTCGTCCAGATGTGCAATCCCGCATTCGAGAAGATGTTCGGCTACCGCGAAGCCGACATCATCGGCCAGCCGATCGACCCGCTGATCGTGCCCGCCGAAAACCGGCACGAAGCCGAAGCGCTCAGCCGGCTGGGCTTTGCCGGCCAGACCGCCGACTCGGTGACACGCCGGCGCCGCAAGGACGGGTCGATCATCGACGTCGAGCTGACCGTCGTGCCCCTCAGCCACGAGGGCACGTCGATTGGCGCGTACGGCATCTTCCGGGATCTCACCGAACAGAAGCACGCCGAACGCCACCTCCGCGCGCAGTACGCCGTCGTCGAGGCGCTGGCGCATTCGGCGACGATCGAAGAGGCCGCGCCCTGGGTGCTGCGCGCCGTGGCCGAATCGGTGGACTGGCAGCTCGGCGCCATGTGGATCGTGGACAGGACGGCCGACAAGCTGCGCTGCCTCGACCTCTGGTGCGCCGCCGATGTGTCCGCCGCGCAGTTCGAGCAGGAGACACGGAACGGCCGTTTCGCCAGAGGCGTGGGGCCGGGGCGCACGTGGGACACCGAGAAGCCGGCCTGGATCGTGGACGTCACGAAGGAAGGGCGGTTCTCGCGCAGGGAGGCGGCTGCCGCGGCCGGCCTCCACTCCGCCTTCAGCTTTCCGATGATCCTCAGCGGTGACGTGATCGGCGTCGTCGAGTTCTTCACGTCAGCCGTGCTCGAACCGGACGATTCCATCCTCAGGATGTTCGCGGCGCTCGGCCGCCAGCTCGGCGCGTTCGTCGGCCGGAGCCGCACCCAGGAGCAGGTCGAAGGCTTCTTCACGATGTCGCAGGACCTGCTCTGCGTCGCCGGCTTCGACGGGTACTTCAAGCGCGTGAACGGCTCGTGGACACGCGTGCTCGGCTACACGCCGGAGGAGCTGCTGGCGGAGCCGCACGTGAACCTCGTGCACCTGGAAGATCGCGAGGCGACGATCGCGCAGCTGACGTCGCTGCGCGCCGGCGGCCTGATGAACTCGTTCGAAAACCGCTACCGGTGCAAGGACGGCTCCTACAAGTGGCTCCTGTGGACGGCCATCGCGAAGCCAGACGAGGAGATCATCTACGCCGTCGCGCGCGACAACACCGACCGCAAGCTGATCGAGCAGCAGACGCAGGACACGCTGCGGATGCGCAACGACTTCGTGTCGTTCGTCACGCACCAGCTGCGGACGCCGCTGTCGGGCATCAAGTGGATGCTCGAGCTCGCCGCCGAGGGGACGGACGCGGACGAGAAGACCTCCTACATCCAGGACGCCCACGAATCGGCCGACCGGCTCATCGGGCTGGTGAACGATCTGCTCGACGCCTCGCGGCTCGAAAGCGGCAAGCTGCGCGTCGTGCTCGAAGCCGTGAACCTGCGGACGCTGACCGGGGACGTGCTGGACGACGTCACGACGCTCGTGCGCGAAAAAGGCCATACGGTCACGGTGGAGTCGGCCGCGGATCTGCCCGACGTGACGAGCGACCCGCAGCTCCTGCGCCAGGTGGTGATGAACCTGCTCTCGAACGCCATCAAATACACGCCGCCCGGCGGCCGGATCGCGATCCGCATGGGCCTGGACGGCAGGAACCTCCGCTGGTCGATTCACGACAGCGGCATCGGCATTCCGAAGGCTTCCGCGGCGCGGCTGTTCGAGAAGTTCTTCCGCGCCGATAACGTGCACACGGTGGACACCGAAGGCACCGGGCTCGGGCTGTATCTCGTGCGCCTCATCGTCGAACGATTCGGCGGCACGGTCACGTGTGAATCCGAAGAGGGCCGCGGGACCACGTTCGCGTTCACGCTGCCTCGCGCCGGAGCGCTCACATGACCAAGTCCATTCTGCTCGCCGAGGACGACAAGTTCCTGCGGCGGGCGGCCGAAACGAAACTGAAGCAGGCCGGGTTCGACGTCCGCGTGGCGGTGGACGGCGACGAAGCGCTCGCGCAGGCGCGGGAACAGCCGCCCGATCTGATGCTGCTCGACCTGCTGATGCCGAAACGCGACGGGCTCTCGGTCCTCAAGGCCCTCAAGGCGGACACCGTGACAGCCGCCATTCGCGTCGTGATCATCTCGAACTCGTCCAAGGATCTCGAGATGCAGAACGCATCGGACCTCGGCGCGGTGGACTACTGGATCAAGTCGAACCTGTCGCTCCAGGAACTGTGCGACCGCGTGCAGCGGCTGCTCGGCGAGGCGTCGTGAGCCCGCCGGCGACGATCCTGCTCGCCGAGGACGACCGGATTCTCCGGAAGGCCGGCGAAGCGACCCTGAAAAAACGCGGCTACGCGGTGATTGCCGCCGTGGACGGCGAGGACGCGCTGGCGAAGGCGCGCGAGCACAAGCCCGACCTGATCCTGCTCGACGTGATCATGCCGAAGCTGCAGGGCTTCGAGGTCCTGGCGAGCCTCAAAAGCGACGCCGCCACGCGAGACATCCCCGTCATCATGCTCAGCAACCTGCAGGACGAGTCCGACGTCCGGAAGGCCACCGACGCCGGGGCGCTCGACTACCTGGTGAAGTCCAACGTACCGCTCGACGTGCTGGCCGCGAGGATCGCCGAGGCCCTCGCCCGTCCGCGCGCGTAACGTTCAACGCTCGTTGACGAGCCGGCGCCGGGCCTTTGCCAGCTCCGCCTTGCGGGCGCTGGTGAGCTTCGGATACGACAGATCGAGATCCTCGAGCGTCTTCACGACGATCTCCGCGACCAGCGCCCGGGCGTACCACTTCCGGTCCGCGGGAATCACGTACCACGGCGCGTGCTCGCGGCTCGTCTCGGCCAGCGCCTCCCCGTACGCGGACATGAACGTCTTCCACTTCGCGCGATCGTCGAGGTCGCCCGACCTGAACTTCCAGTTCTTCTCCGGATCGTCGATGCGCTCGAGCAGGCGCCGCTGCTGTTCGGCTCTGGATACGTGGAGGAAGAACTTCCGGATGACCGTGCCGTTCCTGAACAGGTGGTGCTCGAAGTTACGGATGTCTTCGAAGCGGTCGCGCCAGATGCTGCGCTTGACGTGCCCGGGCGGCAGCTGCTGGGCGTCCAGGAAGTGCGGATTCACCCGCACCGTGATCACTTCCTCGTAGTGCGAGCGGTTGAAGATGCCGATGTGCCCTCTCGGCGGCAACACCCGGTTGATGCGCCAGAGGTAATCGTGATCCAGCTCGTCGGAGGAAGGCGCCTTGAACGCGTGGACTTCGGTTGATTGCGGGTTGACGCCGGACATGACGTGCTTGATGACGCCGTCCTTGCCGGCCGCGTCCATGCCCTGGAATACGAGCAGCAGCGCGTAGCGGTCCTGGGCGTAGAGCAGGCCCTGGCGGGCGCGGAGGCGTTCGAGCCCGCGTTCGAGCTGCGCCTGGGCCTCGTCCTTGTCGTCAATTCCCGGCGTCGCGTCCGCACGATGTCTGCCGATGGCGTCTGCGTCACCCGCGCGGACACGGAAGCGATCGATCTTCATCCACCCATTGTGCCGCAGGACCGGCTACCCGGAACGGCGCGATCGACTGCGTTCGACGACGATGATCGTGTGGGCCTCGCAGCGCAGGCGCGGGTTGCTCCGCCATTGGCGCAGTTGTTTCCGCAGCCGCCGGAGCGCGGCCGCCTTCGGGCGGTCGAGGGACGTCTGCGCCAGCCGATCGTCGACGGCGAGGACCAGGTCGGACATGCCATGGCCGGGCTCGAGCGCCAGGAACGCGCGGTCGTCGTGCAGGGGAATGATGCTGACGCCCGGCAGGTTGAGGTTCGCGAACAGCCGGCGCGGCACCACGATCAGCGACCGCGGGCCGCCCACGGCCACGAGCTCGGCCTCGTTCGACGGGGGCCGGCTGCCGTTTCCCGCCTTCGCGGTCTTCGCCGTCTTCTCGAAGAGCGTGACGATCGCCCACGCGAGATCGGCGTTGACCTTCCGGAGTCCGAGGACCACCTCTTCCGGCAGCGTGAGGGCCACAACCCGCCCCGGACGCCCGAACTTCGGCGGGCGGCCCCGCTTGCCACGCCCAGTTCGCGGGGTCATCGTGCAGCCGTCGCTAAAACCGGATGCCGATGCCGATACCGGCCCGGCTGATGTTGATCCCCTCGTCGTCGGTGAACACGTGGCCGTAGCGATACTGGAGATCGACCACGAGCTTCTGCCAGACCGCCCAGGAGACGCCGCCGCCGAAGTCCAGCATCATCTTCGTTTCCGTGCCCGACAGATCCGTCCCCAGCACGATGCCGTACTGCGGAAGGTTGCCGGTGACATCGGTGCCGTTGACGGTGTACGTGACGTTCTTCTGGACCGACGCGACGCCGGCGCCCACGCGCACGTACGGCTCGATTTTCGCGGAGGCCGGAAACAGGAAACGGATGCCCCCGAGTCCGAACGTCGTGGGCTGCTCGGCGTTGTAGCCGACGTTGGACTGCGTCTGCGACAGGGCGCCGGCGATCACTTGAGCGCTGGTCGCGAGGCTGGCCGTCGCGGTGTCGTTGGCGTGTGCCACCTCGCCGAAGATCTGCAGCCGGGACGCGATCGAAAAGCCGCCCTCGACGCCGTACGACTGGCTCGTCACATTCCCGAACGTGGATTGCGCCACGCCCTCGATGTAGCCCTTGGCGGGCTCTTGCGCGTACGCCGGGCACGTGAGTGCCATCCCCGCAAGGGCGGCCGCGATCGCATGCTTCATTCGTGTCTCCAGAGAAATCACTCGACCCTCACCACGATGTCCCAGATCCCGTTGACCGAGATCTTGCCGCGGGCGGCGATGTAGACGTACCTCAGTCCGATCACGGCCTTTTCCGGCGGGGGATACCAGAGCGCCTGCGTCGGATACCCGTGCTGGTTCAGCCAGGCCGTGGCGCCGTCCGGATCGAAGCCGCGGTCGAGCAGGTCGAAGATCCGGAGCATCTCGATGTCCGGGCTCTGGAAGTTCACGTTGGCCGGCGCGTAGTGCAGCGTCTGGATGTGCCAGCCGGCCCCGAACGGACCCGCCTCGCCCATGGTCGCGTGGCCGACCGTTCCCGTCGGCACCTGGCCAGGCCAGAGCGGCTCGCCCAGTTCCGCGGCCACCGTCTCGGCCTGCGACGGCCGGGCCGCGCTGAAGCTCTGCACCGCGCTCGGCGGGCTCGCCACGCCGTTGGCCAGATCGAACGCGATGGCGCGCCAGAAGAGGAGGCCTGTGGACGGCAGGTCCGCCGTGGGAATGAACCCGGTCTCGTTGACGCCCTCAGAATTGGTGCCGGTCATCAGGATCGAGGCGAAGCTCGACACCGTGCTGATTTCGAATCGGTACGTGATGGCGCCGGCGGGCCCTGAGCGCACGGCGTTGACCACGCGCAGAGCGGGCCGCGTGCCCGTCTGGGCATTGGTCAGCGGCGCGATGGGCACCGGCGCGTTGATGGTGACCGCCGGGCCGACGGTGAACTTGAACGTCGCGCCGTACACGCCCGTCGTGCCCGCGCCCTGCGCGCGCGCGTGCCAGTAGTAGTCCCGGCCGGCCGGGAGCGCGTCGAGCCTCACGGCTGTCGTGCCGGCGCCCTCGGGTACCGCGTCTTTCGTCTGGATCTTGCTGCCGAACCCGATGTCGGTGGCCACTTCGAACGTGTAGGTGGTGTCGCCCGGCTTCGTCACCACGGCGTTCGAGACCGTGAGCACGACGGGCTGGTCCTGGTTCCTGATGACGGCGTTGGTCGCGGGCGAAACCGGGCGCGGCGCGGCGATCGATCCGGTGGATTCGATGCCGATACGTCCGTCGCCGGGCGCGGCCTCGGACGAAGCGCTCGCCGAGGAACCGCTCCCCCCGGACGAACCCGAGGGGCCAGCCGGGGCGGTGCTGCACGCCGCCGCAGCGAAGAGGAACAGTACACACGAATATCGGCCAGCAGCGCGTTTGCGGAAGATCATATGGGCGTCTATCGTACCGGACAGGGTTGATCCTGTCAATGGATTGATCGAAAACAAATCAGCCGAATAGTGAATTTTTAACAAAATATTACCCACGGGGCCTCATCGGACCTCGTGGGCCTGGTGGACCGGCGGACCCTTGCGACCTTTGGGACCTCTTGGACCTTTCGGACCGTTTGGACCTTTTGGCCTCCTTGCCACTTGCCCGAAGCTGATCGTTATGTGAGACTGTCACCCATCCAGGCAACAGAACGCATTCAGATCGCCGTCGATGGCCCCGGCCCGCGCTTTCTCGGCCTGACGACTACCGAACGCAACCGCCGCGCTGCGCGCCGCGCGGAAGAACGCAATCCCCTTCTCTCCGGGATGCTCCGGATTCCTGACGACGTCGCGTTGACGGTCTCGATGTTCGCGTACCTGCCGCGCGAGGGAACCTGGCACATCGACTGGCACCCCAGGCGTCAGCCACTCGCCTGGCAGGCCGAGGGTACGATCGGGCTGCCCCGTCCGATTAAAGTGCCCGAGGGCTCGGTGCTGGACGTGTCGACCGCGGCCGCCCGGCGCGCGTCCGCGCGAACGCTGCTGCGCGAGTCTGGCAAGTCCACCGACGGCTGGCTCTCGCGGCACGTGCACCGGCGCATGAGCCGGGTGGTCAGTTATGTGCTGCTCTGGTTCCGCCTCAGCGCGAAGCACGCGATGCTGCTGACGGCGGTCGTCGGGTTGTTGAGCGCGTGGATGATGGCGCAAACGACCCAGCAGACGTTGATCGTCGGCGTGCTGCTCCTGTGGCTCGCCTCGATCACGGGCGGCATCGACGGCGAGATGGCGCGCCTGTCGCTCTCCGAGTCGTCGCACGGACAGCAGCTCGACACGCTCCTCAACCACGCGGTGCACGGCCTCTGTTACGCCGGCCTCATGGTGGGCTGGTGGCGGCAGGGCATCGGCCCGCGCGGCGCCGTGCTGGCCTTCGGCGTCGCGCTGGCGCTCCCGGCGACGCTGCTCCTCTCGATGCACATGGTGCGCAAGGCCTCCGGCGTGCCGCACTTCTTCGTCGAAACGCGGCCGATCGAATTTGCGGTGCTCGACGCGGCGCGGGCCACCGGCTCCCGGATTCTCCGCCTGGCCGCCGTGGTGTTCGTGATGTTCCGCCGCGAGGCTCTTCCGCCGCTGTTCCTGCTGGTGTCAATCGTCACCGGCTGGCGCGGGGTGTTCGCGATGATCGTCGCCGGCGGCCTGTCGTTCGTTCTGCTGACGTTCCTGTTCTACGTCAAGCCCATCGAAGCGATGATGCGGGACCGGTTCGCCACGCCCGCCGCTTCGTAATCCCACCCCCCTACCCGACCAACCCGCCTACCCGACCTACCAGGCCCACCGCCCTACCCGCCCCAGTTGAGCGTGATATCGTTTCACTCATGAAATCCCGCGCGTTCTCCATGCTTGCCGCCGGTATCTCCGTCCTCGCCTGGCCGGCGGTTGCCCCCGCGCAACGCGCCGGCGGAAACGATGCGGTGAAGCCCGTCGCGATCGCCTCGCTGCTGACGCAGCCCTCCATGAACGTATTTCGCCGGTTCACCGTGGACCGCGCGAAGGTGCTCGAGTTCTACGGGGACGTGCTCGGGCTGAAGGCGTTGCCGCCTATCGGCATGCCCGGCGGCAGCCAGATGTCCCGGTTCCAGGTCGGCACGAGCGAAATCAAGCTGACAGGTTCGACGCCGGGACGCCAGGACAAGTCGGGCGCGGTGCGCGAGACGACCGGCCTGCGCGTGTTCACGTTCTTCTTCCCGGACGAAGCGGCGCTGACGGCGCGGTTCGTGTCGCACGGCCTGCCCGCGCCGGCGTTCAAGGCCCGGGAGGGCGGAACCCGCGGCGCCATGGTCCTCGATCCGGATAGCCAGTGGGTGGAGCTCGTCGTCGCGGCCGGCGCTCCGCCGGAGACGTTTTCGCGGCTCGAAGTCGGGCTCACGGTTTCCGATCTCGAGAAGAGCCGGGCGTTTTACCGCGAATTCGTCGGACTCGAGGAGCTGCCGCCGGTCGAGTCCGCGATGCTCGGCGTCACCAAGTACCCATTTCGCCACGGGACCATGACCGTCAACGTGTGGTCGTTCGGCAAGGGCCTGCCGGCGAACACCTACACGGCCGGCATTCAATACGTCATCTCGGACGTCGAGGTGGTGGACGCGAAGGCCAAAGCGGGCGGCGTCACCATCACCACGCCGCTCGGCAAGTTCGGCACGGGCCTGCGGACCATCTGGCTCGGCGATCCGGACGGCATCACCAACTACTTCGCGCAGCTGATGCGCAACACCCAGGCCGCTCCGGCGCAGCCTTAGCCTTCTCACCATGCAGAAAACCACTGTCAACCGCCTCGCGGTGCTCGTTCTCTTCGCCACGCTGCTCCCCGCAGGCCTGGTGCTCGTCAACGCGCAGCAGCGCGGCAAGGCGAAATTCAACACGTGGCGCCAGTACCTCGGCGCGTCCGATTCGTCGCAGTACTCGTCGCTCGACCAGATCAACAAGTCCAACGTGTCGAAGCTCGAGGTCGCCTGGACCTATTCGACCGGCGACATGCGCACCTACCGCTTCAATCCGATCGTCGTGGACGGCGTGATGTACGTGCTCGCGAAGAACCTGTCGGTCGTCGCGCTGGACGCGGCCACCGGCAAGGAAATCTGGACGCATCAGAACCAGGGGGCCGTCGGCGACCGCGGCATGAACTACTGGGAGAGCGCCGATCGCAAGGATCGCCGGCTGCTCTACCTCAACGCGGGTTTCCTGACGGCCATCGACGCCACGACCGGCAAGACGATCGAATCCTTCGGCGAGAACGGCCGCGTGGACGTGCGCCTCGGCCTGAATCGCGACGTCACCACCCTCAGGCCGCTGCAGACCGGCAACCCCGGGCGCATCTTCGAGAACCTGCTCATCGTCTCGCTGCCGGCCGGCGGCGCGCAGTACATCTCCAACCCGGGCGACACACACGCGTACGACGTGCGCACCGGAAAGCTCGTCTGGACGTTCCACAGCGTGCCCGAGAAGGGCGAGTTCGGCGCCGACACGTGGCCCGAAGCGGCGCTCGCGAGCGGCGGCGGGGTGCACAACTGGAGCGAGCTGACGGTGGACGAGGCGCGCGGCATCGCGTACATCCCGTTCGGCACGGCGCGCTTCGACTTCTACGGCGGCAACCGTATCGGCAACAACCT
>Ga0157376_10001040_pt1 | contig 18200 bp, 14 predicted proteins | sample M45metaG_FD_121801 | JGI IMG/M metagenome (GOLD analysis project Ga0157376, IMG submission 121801) | Miscanthus rhizosphere microbial communities from Kellogg Biological Station, Michigan, USA - M4-5 metaG | ecosystem: Host-associated > Plants > Roots > Rhizosphere > Soil | place: USA: Michigan... | reverse complement strand
TGATCATCGAGGCTTAGCACCTCGAAAAGCGTCCTTAGCTTACTAACTCGCCCAACGCAAAGTCAATGAAATAACGTGGGATACGGCGGTTTCCAAATGCGCTTCGAGAAGGAACGAGTTCTAGCTCCCGGGCGTAGTTCCAAATCCGGTTCCATCCTGTCTCCTATCGTTTCCAGCCCAATGCGAACTCCAAATCACTCTCTTGCTTCTGTAACGAAATTCCAGCGAGTCATACGCTCTCTTTCGCTTCGCGCCGACGCCGCTGTAGTTGTTCAGACTTGCTCGGCGGGCGTTTCGAAGGGAACAATCGCAGTCTCGGTTTGAGTTTTTGAGAGCCAGGTCATGAAGTGGAATGAGCTAGGCGCGGCTGGAGACAATCGCGGAGGCTTGATTCGTTCGAATGAGCGCGGCCACCAGATCGGACAAAGCAGGAGAGGTGCAGACCTCGTAATAGCAATGGCTGGAAGGGCTGCCGAGTTTGCCGTCCTGCAAGAGTTCCCGAGCAGTCCCTTTGCGGAGCACAATCAATTCGACGTTGTCCCCCATTGGAACTTCGCCGTAAAAAAGTGTGACGAGTTCTTTGCCCCAGGGTAAGTCCAGTTTGGTTTCGATCGACTCAAGGGAAATTTCTTCGGAAAGCTTCAGGAAGCCTTCTTCGTTCAACTCGATCCCATTGCGGTTATAACGCACCAGAAATTCATCGAGTTCTTCGGCGGAAGCTCCCTGCATGGCTTGCAGGAAATGAAAAATCGAGAAATTGGATTTCTGCGAAGCCAACATTCGGCGGGCGAGCTTCGTACAACCGGAGAGTCGGTCGGAGAGATTTAGCGCTTTAGAGATCATGATGCGGGAATCGCCGTCGGTCCAATAGGTGGGAGCATCACCCTGAAAGGCCACTCCGAGGCCGAGTTCCAAGGCTGGCAAATTGGACCTCACCGCGCCATCGTTATAGGAATTGCAGACGGCGAGAATTTGGCGAGCTAAGATACAGGCTTTGGCCACCGGACGCGCATAGGCACGACTGGATTCAGTCTCGAAAATGGCCAGAATGATGGCATCGCCTTCAATGAAAACCTTTTTGGCGGAGTAGCGATCCAAGAGCTTTTTCACCGGCTCATGAAGATTCAAACTAAAATGAGAAGCCGGATTCAGACCACGGGACAATAGGTCCTGGGTCATTCGGGTGGAACCGCGAACGTCGGCTTTGATAATGACGTGCGACACTACCGGGTCAAGCTCGGGCTTGGCTTCCTCCGGAAGAACACATTCATACAGGCGATTGTTCAGACGAGAAAGATCGCGCGCCTGTTCGCTGTAAACCAGATTGATGCGCTCCATGCAGTTGGTGAGATGTTCGGCATCGCGCAATTCGCGGCGGAGGCGGAGGAAGTCCTCGGCAAAACGCAAAACCAAGGCTTGCATTTCGTCGCGGGAGTAGCGATGAATTTTGCGGGACAGTTCTTCGATGGGCTTGGCAGAAAGTTGCTTGGCGTGAACCTGCTTCAAGACCTGTTCGACACGTTTTAGTTCGTCCTTGGAAACCAGCGCCTTGCGCAACTGCTGCAAGTGGAGCGGTGGATGATACTGGGCGGCAATTGCGCGAATCTCATAACTGGCCAGCACATGGTACAGAACTTCGTGCTGCTCCAGGCGATCAAGAAGATTTGAGAGCAACTGGGTGCGAAGCGGGCGGAGCGAATCGGGCTCCGCAGCGGGATCAAATAGGCGCCGCGCGTTATCGGGTTCGTTGAGAAAATCGCCGAGACGACCGTTGCGATCTTTCAGGAAGAAATCCAGCTTCTGACGAGCGACTTCGATCTGTGGACCGAATTCCTCCAGTTTGAGCTCCTGGTGCTTCAAGCGAAGCTCTACGTCGTTGAGCGATGCTTTGACGTTGGCAGGATCGCTGGACGCGATAAATTTATTCAGGAAGCTGTCGCCGCGATCGAGCTTTCTGCGTAGAGTTTCACGCTGCTCTTCCAGGTTGGCGATTTCGTCGCGCATGCCCTGAGCCTGATCCATCATCGCCTGGTGCGCCTGCTGAGACTCCAGGAAATCAGGATCGCGCGGAACGGCTACTCCGGCTTGTTGCAGAAACTCCTGAAAAAGTGCATCCATGGCCTCGAAGCGGTCAGGATCGCGAACGTAATTTCCGAGAAGCACGAAGTGGTCAAGGAAGTAGGAATCGTCCTTGCCGCCGTCGAGGAAAACGAGGCGATTCTTGAGCAAATCGTAAAAAGGCGCAAAATCCTCGCCAAACAGCGCTCTTCGAGCTTTGCATACTACATTTTCTTCAGAGTCGATCACCATTTGCGCGACTTGCTGGCCGACCGTTCGAAGCACTCTACGGCGTGCAGACTGCAACTCCGAGAGCTTGGCCTTGATAACGTGGGCCTGCTGGCTGCGTTCGAAATGTTCGCCCCGCTGGCGGATCCATTCTTTGCCTTCCAAAATGAGATTGGAAAACTGGTTAGCCAATTCTTGCGTGAGGAATTTCAGAATTGCCAGGCGAAAGAGAATATCGATCTCGACATTTTTCTGATATTTCGCCTGGGTCAGTGAGGACTGCAGTAGGTCGGTGAGCAACTTGCGGAAGCCGGCGCCATCAATGGTCTTGGCATTGCGCAATTCGACGCCGGAAATGAAAGACGAGGAAGTGTTCTGGCGAATGAGTTCGAAAAGGTAGTCGCGCGAAGCCTGGACAAATCTTGGACTTAGATAAACGTCGTGGTGAATGTTATCCACTCCTATGGCCAAGGTGGTCATAGGTAATATCAAGTTGTAGCTCGTCAGATCGATGCGAGGCGAAGTCTCGGGTTCGGTAATGAGGATTCCGTTGGGCATTGCAGCCGCCAGAAGGCGCTTTTTTCACGCTAACAGCCGGAATGGTTGGCGGCAAGGTACGGGGGAAACGAAGTGGCGTGACAGTTAGGATGGGTTAAAGCACGGTAACGCGCCGGGCGTCGCCGCCAAGATGCTCCAGGCGAATGCGAATTTCAGGCCAGGGAGACGGCAGCGGAAAACGCTCCGACCACTCAAGGATTACGATGGCCGGCTTGACGAAAAGATCTTCCATACCGAGCGTTTCAAAATCGTGAAAATTCTCGATGCGATAAAGGTCGCCGTGAAACACAGGGTGGGCTCCTTCATAGCTGTGGAGCAAGGTAAAAGTGGGACTGGTAACGTCTTCCTCGCGAGTCCCACCAAGCGCGCTGACGATTCCTTTCGTAAGGGTCGTTTTGCCACTACCGAGATCGCCGGAGAGAAAAATGAGCATCGGCGGTTTCAATCGAGCAGCGAATTCCCTGCCCCACGCTGTCGTTTCCTCAGCGGAGTGGGTAATGATCTCTTCAGACAAAGTTACGAATCTCCTCGAGAAGTTCTCGACGCGCGTACGGCAACGCTCGCGCTACGTCACTAGCGACAATCCCCGATGCATCAGCGTCTTCGACCAGGGTCTCCGCGGCTCGCCCATGAATCCAGGCGCCGAGAGCGAGAATACGAAGCCAGTCTGCGGTGCCGAACTGGGTGGTTAGTGCGGCAAGAATTCCACCGAGCACATCACCAGAACCACCTTTCGCAAGACCGGGGTTGCCGGTGGTATTTACAAAGATACGGCCGTCGGGCCCGGCGAGGACGGTGTGAAATCCCTTCAATAACACGTGCACGTTCCAGCGTCTTGCAGCGGTTGTGGCCATGCGAACCCGGTCCGTTTGTACTTCAGTATTGCTAATACCGAACAAGCGAGCCATTTCCCCGGGGTGCGGAGTAATCGCAAGAAATTGTGACTGGCGCTCGCGCAGCGCCTCGGGGTGTGCGTCGAAGGCGTTCAGTCCGTCGGCGTCGAGAATTGTCGGCAGGGTTGTAGATTGAACGAGTGCACGGATAAATTTTTCAGTGCCGGAAGCCTGTCCGAGTCCGGGGCCGATCGCGAGAACCGATTTCCCTGCAATGATTTTCGCAAAGGCCGCGTCATTCAAATTGAGGATCGCGACCGAGCCATCCGAATCGGTAGGCAGCGGTTCGGTCATAAATTCAGGTTGCGCTGCAGCAACCACAGACTGGATCGTGTCCGGGACGGCGACCGTCACCAATCCTGCGCCAGCTTTCAACGCGCCCATGCCGGCAAGTATCGCTGCACCCGATTTGCCGACCGAACCGGCGACAACCAGGACGTGACCGTACAAGCCTTTATGCGAGTCAGCCTGGCGAATCAACGGAAGCTCGGCAAATTCATCTGGTCCCGCCATCCGAAGGTTTCCCTTGCCGACTTCTTCGATGACATTTGGCGGCGTGCCGATCTCGCGGACCTGCAAATCGCCGCAGCAGGAGGCTTCTGTCGAAATAAGCTGACCAATTTTCGATGCGGTAAAAGTGATGGTGTGGTGCGCGCGGAGCACCGGACCCTCAGCAGGCTGACCGTCAGAAGGCAAGCCCGAGGGTGAATCGACGGCTATTATCAAAGCGGGTCGCGGCAAGGTGGCGTTTCGAGAGGACGTGTTCAACGCTTCGATGGTCTTGGCGATGTATCCCGTCGCAGGGCCGCGCAAGCCGGTTCCGAGCATTGCGTCCAAGATCACATCACTAGTGGCGAGCAAATCCGATAAGCTGGTCCAGGCCAACTCGTCCTCTACCACCAGAAGCTCACCACCCTGGTCGCGCCAGCGACGGGAATTTAGGGCGGCATCGCCGCGAAGTTCATTGGGTGAGCCCAAAAGGACGGCCACCGTGTTCTTGATCTCGACTCGAAGGTGGCGTGCGGCAACGAAGCCATCGCCGCCGTTATTCCCTTTCCCACAAAGGACAACCACCCGACGCGCAGGGAATTGAAAACGAATCCGTATTTCGTGAAGGACCGATTCGGCGACCGCCGCCCCAGCGTTTTCCATCAGCTGAGAGCTGGATATTCCATGGCGCTCGGTGGTGAGCCGATCCACTTCGCGCATTTCGGCTGCGGTGAGTGCTTTCATAAAGGCCGGCGCGCGAGTAACTCAGAGCATCCAGCCGCCGCTAACATTGACGACCTGGCCGGTCACGTATTCTGCTTCTTCGGAAGCGAAAAATGCAACCGAGGCGGCAACGTCGTCTACTGTAGGTGGGCGGCCAATGGGAAACCGAGCGTCCCTAAGGCGGCGGGCTTCTTCGAGGCTTAGTTCCTTTTCGTCAATACTGGAGGGATTTACCACATTCACGGTAATGCCGTTTTTCGCCTCTTCCAGCGCTAGCGAACGAGACAGCGCGACCACGGCCGCTTTCGCAGAAGCATATGCAGAAATTTTCGCCTGACCGAATGCGCGCTCTGCTCCCACCGCACCAAGGTTGATGATTCGTCCCCAGCGGCCCTTGCGCATATGCGGCAATGCGGCGCGGCTCATGAAGACCACACTCATCAGATTCGAAGCGAAAATATCCTGCCAGTCATCGAGCGAACCCTCCGCCAGAGTGCCCCAGCGAAAATCGCCGACGTTATTGACCAAAATATCCAAGCGCCCAAATCGATCGGTGACGGTATTTACGAATTGTTCGGAGCGCGCGGCCGTGGTGATGTCCGCTTCCACCGCAACGCAATCTGCCCCGGCAGCTTGGAGCTGGCGCAAAGTATTCTGCGCAACATTCTTGTTCGTTCTATAGCCGATGGCGATGCGAACGCCTTCTTTCGCCAGGCGCAAGGCGATTCCGCGTCCGATGCCGCGCGTGCCGCCGGTGATCAACGCAACTCTGTTGCGCAGTGCCATGCCCATCCTCATTTCAAAAAGCTTGAGTTTTTAAGTATAGCTTAGCCAGATCGGCGCGACTAAATCCTGCGTCAACGGAGGCGCGCAACAATCACCGTCATGTCGTCGGCTTGTTCTGGAGTACCGGCCCATTCTTCGGACGCCTGCATCAGGCCTTGTGCCACGACTCTGGGCGACGAACCGTTCAGCCGAATCGCTGAATCTCGGAGGCGGGTAATGCCAAACTCCTCGCCGTATACATTTTCGGGTTCGACCAAACCGTCGCTATATCCCACCAGCATGGCGTTGGGCGGCACGGTTTCAATCCCTTCTTCGTATTCGGCGTCTTCGTAGACGCCCAGCACCATGCCGCCTTTGTCCAGATAAAACGCATGATCGCCGCAGATACAAAAGGACGGGAGGTGGCCGGCATTGGTATAGCGAAGAATGCGTATAGCGCTGTCGTACACCGCCACAAAAAATGTAGCAAACCGATCGTCGCCAGTGTTTCGAACCAAGTGCCGGTTCAATCGCGATACCAGCTCGGCGGTACTCATCGAATCGCTGCCGGGAGCAAGCAACTGGCTGCGCAACGCGGCCTGCAAACTGGCCATCAGCAATGCCGCCGAAATTCCCTTCCCGGAGATATCCGCTATGGCGATGGCGATTCTGGTTGGACTCAGCTGAATAAAATCGTAATAGTCGCCGCTGACCGTGCGCGCAGCCCTGCAGATCGCTTCCACTTCAACACCGGGGACCGAAGGCACCCTCTGGGGAAAAAGTTGATTCTGCACTTCGCGGGCGATGGAAATTTCATTTTCCAGCCGCTGGCGCTGGCGTTGTTCTTCGATCAGGCTGCTGATCGAACTGGTCATCAGGTTAAACGACTCACCGAGAATGCCCAACTGATCGCGACGCTCGATTTTTACTCGGTGCGTCAAGTCGCCTTTTTGTACATTTTGGGTTGCGTCATACAGTTCCGCGACCGCGCCGGTGATCGCACGGGTCAGCACAATTCCGGTCACCAAGGCCACAATCTCGATGAGCAAGAGGAAAACCGCGATTAATTCGAATCCGAAGACGGTGCTGCTGCTGAACTCTCCAAGAGAGCTGAAAATTCTTGTGTTCAATACCGACGGCCTGGCCGAAAACGATGCAAAAACTGGTTGCTTTTCGCCGGCCTTTTCCCCCGCTTCAATATAAGTAGCATCGAGTTTGGAGAATCCTTCGATTACCGGATCGTACCAGTAGCCTGCCGGCTGTAAGGTCCGGCGGCGCGTGGCAATTCGATTCAAGAATTTGTAGTGCAGATTTCCGAGGTTGATAGTATTCACCGAGTTTTCGCCATCGGCGCGCTGCAATCCGGTGACCTGAATTGGACCGAGGTCTGGCGCTAGGGTTTCCAGAAATTCCGGAGTAACACGCAGGCTAAGCTCGACCACACTTTTTCCCCGGGGTGACTCCACTTCCCGCATGGCCACCAAGTGAGTCTGTCCGGAGGTCTGCAAAATTCCGGTGAACTCCTTGGCGGTGGGCCCCGCGATTCGCGTCAAGCGGCGAGGGTCGGAGTGGAACTCTACCTTCAAGCCGGGAAGCTCTTTGGCATAGGCCATTTGAATCTGAGCATCCAACGCTTCCTCGACAACCTTGTCGTTCAATGAAGTCGGCAGGGTCTTTTCGGCGGACGCAATGCTGGCGGCAGAATCGGCCATTCGACCAAGGCGGCTGTGCAGGTCCTCGTACAAAATGTAGCCGCCCAACTGCGAATACAAGACCTGCCCGGCCAGGATTGCCAGTGTGAGCAGTAAAAGGACTGGAACAACCGCGATGAAGAGGTAGGCGACGATCAGGCGGTTGCGAAGGCTCCAAAGAAGTCGGTTGCGGCCCCAGGAGATTAGGCGAAAAACCAGGTATCCCGCACTGAGCAGGGCTACAAATTTCGTAAAGCTGTAAATCCCTCCCGACAGCTTTGCAACTGCGACGAGCGAACCCACAGCGACACATAAGGTCGCTATAAGGTCAGGCCAAGAGAGGCGCCGCCAGAGATTTGAGAGGTTGGCGCGAGTCGGAGTCATGTCGGGACGCACAAAAGGATACCTTACACGGTGCGGCGGTGCGTGACGAGTCTATGTAACCTCAAGAATTTGTTGAAGAAATCCGCAGGGGGAAACCCTTAGCGGCATGGATCACGATTGCGGCAGATTACGCACCTTGCTGTGCTTGGCCCCATAGGTGAAGTAGACCACCAGTCCGATCACCAGCCAGATAATCAGGCGCGCCCAATTCACCCAGCCCAACTTGTACATCATGTAGCCGTTGAAAATAATTCCGAGAATCGGAACCACCGGTACCAGCGGCGTACGGAACGGGCGCTCTTGCAACGGATTGGTGCGCCGAAGGACCATTACCGCGATGCACACAATCACGAATGCCAGCAACGTTCCGATATTCACCATTTTTCCGATATCCTCGATAGGAGTGACGCTACCGACGATAGCGGCCAGCAAACCCACGGCGATGGTGTTCTTGTAAGGGGTGCGGAACTTGGGATGAATTGCCGCAAAAAACCTTTTGGGCAGTAGTCCGTCATTGGCCATCGAGTAGAGCACGCGAGTCTGGCCGAGGAGCATGACCAACATGACGCTGGTCAGTCCGGCCAGCGCGCCGACGGTGATGATATGGGATGCGGTGGTTAAACCGCGGTCCATGAAAGCGCGAGCGATAGGCGCTTCAATGTTCACGTCCTGCCAATGAACCATGCCGGTAAGAACGCCAGCTACTCCTATGTAAAGCGCCGTGCAAACTAGCAAGGACACGATGATGCCAATCGGAAGATCTCGCTGTGGATTCTTGGCTTCTTGCGCGGTGGTGGAAACGGCGTCAAACCCGATGTAGGCGAAAAAGATATAAGCAGCACCTGCACCGATTCCGCTGAATCCGAACGGCGCAAAGCTGTGCCAGTCAGAGCCCCAGTTGGCGGCGCTAATATAGCGACTGCCCAAGGCCAGCACAAAAAGGACTACAGAAACTTTGATCACCACGATTGTCGAATTGAAGCGGGCACTTTCCTTAATGCCCACTGCCAGAATCGCCGTGATCACCAGCGCGATCACGAATGCGGGCAGGTTAAAGCCGATCTCCACGCCCAAAATCCTCGGAGCGTTCACCAGGTCGTGAGCCCGCTGCGCCAATTCCGGCGAATGTGCGCCGACGATGGCGCTTACTCTATCCAGGAAAGCCTGCGTACCGGGGACCAGCGTCGAATCGGAAGCCTGGGCCATCTGGCGAGCGACCATCTTTTCCGCAGTCCCCAGCGCGGTCCAATGGTCGTAGGCCAACCACAACGGCATCTTGATGTGAAAAATATCGAGCAGTTCAATGAAGTGATTCGACCAGCCGGAGGAAACCGTGCTGGCTCCCATGGCATATTCCAGTGTTAAGTCCCAGCCGATAATCCAAGCGAAAAGTTCACCTAGCGTGGCGTAAGCATACGTATAAGCGCTGCCCGCGAGAGGAATCATGGCCGCAAATTCCGCGTAACACAGTGCGGCGAGAGCGCAGCCGATTCCTGAAAGCACGAAGGACAGCATCAGTCCAGGACCGGCATAGTGCGCTCCAAGACCGGAGAGCACGAAGATGCCCGCGCCAATGACTGCGCCGACGCCTAAAGCGGTCAGCTGAAACGGCCCGAGCGTTCGCTTAAGGCTATGACTACCTTCGTCCTTGGCCTCTGCGAGCAACAGGCTCATTGGCTTTTTTGCAAACAAGGGGTTGCCCATCGAACTCCTCCTTCGTAAACGTGGATTACCAGATTCGATCAGCAACCAAAATGGACTTGCCTATTGTAGGGGCGTCACGTGAATCCCCCTACGGGAAAATTTGTTACCAGTTCGTCGCTGAATTTCTCGTGTTCCGCGACCACAGCCAGTAAACCGGTACCCCCAGAAACACGATTACCAAACCCGGCCACGCCGTTTGCGTCTTGTACAGCAGCAAAATCGCCATGATTGAGCAGGCTGCCAGGATGTAAAAGACCGGCACAATCGGGTAGCCGAATGCTTTGTACGGGCGCTCCGCGTCTGGCCTCTTCTTACGCAGCACAAAAACCCCGGCGATGGTCAGCACGTAGAACATCAGCGCTGCGAATACGACGTAGTCGAGCAGATCGCTGTAAAGATTCCCGTACGTGCCGTCCGGCTTTACGGTGCGCAGCATAATCAAAATTGCAATCCACACGCACTGGATGATCAGTCCGATTCCCGGTACGCCGCGCTTGTTGAGCTTTCCGGTCGCTCGGAAAAACAACCCGTCGTGCGCCATCGCATAGACCACGCGAGAACCGGCTAAAATCAAGCCGTTGTTGCAGCCAAAGGTGGAAATGATGATGGCCACGGCCATAATACTTGCGCCAACCGGGCCGAGGATCGCGCTCAATGCAGCCGTCGCCACGCGATCATCCGGCGCAGTCTGGATCTGGTGCAAGGTCATGGTGCAGAGGTAGGCAAGGTTCGCAAAGAAATACAAGGTGATCACGATCACGGTGCCAAAAGCCATGGACAGCGCGACGTCGCGCTTGGGATTCTTCACCTCCGCCGCGGTGAAACCAATATTGTTCCAGGCATCAGAAGAAAACAGCGAGCCTACTTGAGAAACGCCAAGCGCCACGATCAGCCCAAAGAATCCTCCCGCCGCGGTCACCGTGGGAATAATTCCGCGCAAGAAATTCGCGCCCGGTTCGACTGCTTGCGCATCCCGAACCGCCCAAAGGTGAGAGAAATTGTCGGCCATCGCGGCGTGGTTCCGGCCGACAAAAACTCCCAGAATAATCAATCCGAAAAGTGAAAACGCCTTCGCCGAAGTGAAAACGTTTTGGATGAGTTTGCCGATTCGAACGCCGAGCATGTTCACCATAGTGAGAACAATGACCATCAGCACGCCGATCAATTGCTGAACCGACAAGCTAATCGCATATTTCGAACCTAGCGCAATCGGATGAATGACCCAGGCACTCGGCGAAATGGACGGGAACAGCACACCAAGATAGCGCGCAAATCCCACCGCAACTGCGGCGATGGTGCCCGTCTGAATCACCAGAAATAACGTCCAACCGTACAAAAATCCCCAAAGCGGCGAATATGCTTCGCGGAGATAGACGTATTGGCCACCGGCGCGGGGAAACAATGCGGCCAACTCGCCATAAGCCAGAGCTGCGGAGATTGTGAGCACTCCGGTGAGAATCCAAGTGAGCAGCAGGCCGGCAGCAGATCCCGTTTGTCGTGTGATGTCGGCGGCCACGATAAAGATTCCCGAGCCAATCATCGAACCGACCACAATCATCGTGCCGTCAAACAATCCGATAGCCCGAACGAACCCAGGTTCGTTTTTTCTGATTTGTGCCGTTGTCGGCAACGCAGAGTCGGCCATAATCGAGTCGCCTCAGTTCCGCGCGGAATTTGCCGCGGTTGGAAGAATTTCCAGATATTGTCGTACTCTTGCTGCGGGATTCTTGGCGGCCAGAATGTCGCTGATTACTGCAACACAGTCGGCTCCCGCCTGGATGACGTCTTTCGCTACATCAAGTGTAATGCCTCCGATGGCCACAATCGGCTTGCCAGTGAGCTCTCGTGCCTGCCGAATCAACTCCAGCCCCACCACTGGATCGTGATTTGCCTTGCTGGAAGTTGCAAAAATCGGCCCGACGGCGATGTAGTCGGCCGTGGTTTGAGCGGCCGCTTCTAACTCCGCCACGTTGTGAGTCGAAACTCCGATAATGCTCTCCGATCCAACAACTTCGCGCGCAGCAGCTTCGCTCAAGTCATGCTGTCCGAGGTGCACGCCACTCGCACCCGCCAGGCGAGCAATGTCCGCGCGGTCGTTCATAACAAAGGTTCCGCCGCGCTGGCGAATCGTCAGGCACAAAGCTTGCGACGCGTGCAGCAATTCCCGCGAAGATGACGTTTTGTTGCGGTATTGAAACAGGCGAGCGCCAGCGTCGCGCAATTCGTTGGTCAATTGAATTGGATCCGAAGGCAGCAACGCCGCGTCTAGTATCACGTAGAGCGGCGGCAGCGCAAGGCGATTGGCCATCTATTTCCCGGATTTATTCGAATGACCAGTGCCATTCGCGGCAAACAGCCGCTCGATAAAATGGGTATCAAACCGTCCCGCGGCAAAATCCGGATCGGCCAAAATTCGACGATGGAGTGGAATCGATGTCTTGATTCCTTCAATGACAAACATTTCCAGCGCGCGCTTCATTCGACCGATAGCTTCGGCGCGGTCGCGCCCTTTCACAATCAGCTTGGCGATCATCGAGTCGTAATACGGCGGAATCACCGCGTCCGCGTAAGCCGCAGAGTCCACACGAACACCGGTGCCACCCGGTGCCTGAAGAGTCGTGATTCGGCCCGCAGACGGAACGAAGGTTTCCGGATCTTCGGCATTGATGCGGCATTCAATCGCGTGCCCGGAAAACTGAATTTCGCCGACGGCGTCGTCCAGCCTTTCTCCGGCGGCAATCCGAATCTGCGCTTTGATCAGGTCGGCCCCGGTCACAAATTCGGTCACCGGATGCTCTACCTGAATACGAGTGTTCATTTCGATGAAGTAGATGGTACCATCCTGGTCCATCAGAAATTCGACGGTACCCGCGTTGGTATAGCCGATTTTTTGCAGCGCCTTGATGACCTTCCCGCCCATCTCTTTGCGCACTTTGGGATCCAGCACGGGAGACGGCGACTCTTCAATCAGTTTCTGGTGACGTCGTTGAATCGAACATTCCCGTTCACCCAGGTGAATGATTTTGCCGTGTTGGTCGCCGAGAACTTGAAATTCGATATGCCGCGGATTTTCGATAAAACGCTCCGCATACACATCCGGTGTGCCAAAAGCCTGCTGTGCTTCACTGCGCGCCGTTTCGTAGGCGGCCAGCAGTTCTTCCTGCTTACGTACCACACGCATGCCACGGCCACCGCCACCCGCGACGGCTTTCAGAATGAGCGGGTAACCGATCTTCGCTGCTTCCTTCGCAAGCTGCTCCTCGCCTTCGATCGCCCCATCACTGCCTGGAATCGTCGGCAGCCCGGCGTGTTTCACTTCACGCCGCGCACGATCTTTCTCACCCATCATTTCGATAATTTCCGGGCGCGGGCCGATAAAGGTAATCTCCGACGCTTCGCAAACTTTGGCGAAATTGGCGTTCTCGGAAAGGAACCCGTACCCGGGATGAATGGCGTCAACGTTGGTGATCTCGGCTGCGCTGATGACGTGCGGAATATTCAAATAGCTTTCGCTGCTGCGGGGCGGGCCAATACAAACCGCTTCGTCGGCAAATCGAACATGCAACGAATTTCGATCCGCCTCGGAATACACGGCGACCGTTGAAATTCCCAATTCCTTACACGCACAAATTACTCGCAGGGCAATTTCCCCGCGGTTGGCTACCAGAATTTTATTGAACATAGGATTCGCCGCCTACTTCTTGCGGCTCGGACGGATACCGAACAGCGGCTGGCCGTATTCCACCGGCTGCCCATTCTCCACAAATATGCGCAGCACTTCCCCGCTGCCGTCGGACTCGATTTCGTTCATCAGCTTCATGGCTTCCACGATACACAGGGTCTGCCCGGCTTCCACGTAGCCGCCGATCTTTACGAACGGCTCGGCGCCAGGGCTTGGCGAGCCATAGAACGTGCCCACGATGGGCGACTTCACCAAATGCAGATCGTCGCTCGGACGCGATTCTGCCGCTGGTGTTGCCGCACCCGCCGGAGAGCTTGTCGAAGCTGCCAGAGGTCCAGCCACGATGATCTCCGGAGCCGATAGCGCCCGCGGCCCGGCCATCAGAGATCCCGACGACGGCTTCTTCAACCGAATTCGCAGGTCACCCCGCGAATATTCAAACTCCTCCAGATTGTGCTCCGACATTGTTTTCAGGAGCCGTTCAATCTGTGCAATCTCCGGGTCCGCAGCCGACCCGCTACCGCTCGACTTCAAAGGCTTTTTACGTTTCATTCGTTTTGTATTAGAGCTCTATGAAATCCCGCGAGGCGCGGGTCAAGACTTCGGTATGTTTCTCATGTACCGCGACGTCATCCTCAATCCGAATGCCCCCGACGCCTGCAAAGTACACCCCCGGTTCTACCGTAACCACGTTTCCCGAGGCAAGCTTAGTTTTTTGGCCTTTAGCCAATCGAGGGTCTTCATGAACCTCCAGCCCCAGACCGTGACCTGTGCTGTGGACAAATGCCTGATCGAGCTTGTAGGCTGCCAGTACCCCCCTGGCAGCTGCATCAACGTCTCCGCAGCTCGCCCCGGCCATAATCGCCGCAATGGCCGCGGCCTGCGCTTCCCGAACAGCCTGATACCACAACCGTATCCTTGCGGTAGCTTTCCCTAAGTAGACAGTTCGGGTGATGTCGCTGCAGTATTTTCCGAGTATAGCACCCAGGTCTAGTACGACCAATTCATTTTTCCCGAGCCGCTTCGCCGTAGGCCTGGCATGCGGCAGCGCGGCGCGGGCGCCGAACGCAACAATGCTCGCAAATGCCGCTCCGGAAGCCCCTCGCTTCCGCAGCTGATACTCAATTTCAGCAGCAATTTCAAATTCTCGAACTCCCGGCTTTAACATTCGAATGGCGCCTTCAACCACTTCACTGGCCAGAATCGCTGCGTTGCGCATTTGCGCCAGCTCTGACGGGTCTTTGCACGCTCGCAAGCTCTGCACCAGGCCGGTAACGCTCCTGAAGCGAACCGCGCTCCCTGTCGCCTTCTTTAGTGCTTCGAATTGCGCAAGAGTCAGCTGATTCGGCTCGATCCCGGCTCTCCTGCCCTTCCTCTTTGGCAACAGTCTTCCGGCGGTTCGGTACACTCCATCTTGCTGCAGAACGACCGTGACCCCACTGAGCTCTTCGGCGGCTTGCACTGTGAATCGCGCATCCGTGACCAGGGTCACACCTCGGCGGGTGACCAGCAGCACTCCGGCTTCACCTGTGAATCCGGTCAAGTAGTACCAATCTGCAGGGCTGGTGACCAACAACGTATCGATGTCGTTAGCGCCAAGCAGCTTTTGCAATCGGTGCGTTCTTTGCGCGTGTGCAGTATGCATAAAAAAGAATCGAGGAGACCGTAGTCTCCTCGATTTCCCTCAAAGTTGAAAGCCTGTTTACTACCGTCTGATGGCCTGGTAATTATCCAGGGATGATGCGCGGGGTCAGGAAGAACAACAGTTCCTGGGAAGTGACGCTAACCGCAGTTCTCTTGAAAAGGTTTCCGATGATCGGAAGACTCCCGATTACCGGCGTCTGTTGTATATCCGTACGCTGTTGGGTAAGCATCACGCCGCCAATTACCACCGTTCCGCCGTCGGGAACCAGGATCTTGGTCTCGGCCGACTGCGTGTCCAATGCCGGAATTCCCTGAATTCGGGTTATACCGTTGTCGACCTGGGTATTTTCGACCAGTACGTCCATGTATACCGTACCTTCCGCCGTAATTTGCGGTGTGACTTCCAGTTTCAGCACGGCGTCGATGTATTGCACGGACACTGTGTTGTTAATCGTCGTTTGAATCGGAATCTTAGTACCCTGTTTGACCGTCGCTTTTTCGTTATTTTGAGTCACGATGCGCGGCTTGGAGAGCAATTTGCCGACGCCCTTGGTTTCGGCGGCGCTAATGGCGATATCCAGCGAGAAATTAGCCGACGTATAGCCCAGAGTTATGGCCGACGTGGGAGACGTCGCTGGGAATGAAGTGGCCAGCGGCAAGCCAAGTCCTGGGCTGGACCCGAGGAGTGATGAAACTCCGCCAATGTTGGTGGTGTTTGGCGAGGAGCACGACGCGCAAGCAACATGTTGTCCGGTAAATCCGAGTTGCGTCCCGATGTCCCGCGCAAAGGAGCGCGAGGCTGATACCACACGGGCTTCGATTTCCACTTGTTGCGATTTGCGGTCCAGCTGGCGAATCAGGTTATCGACGATGGGAATCGTCATCGGAATGTCGCGAATGATGAGCTGATTGGACCGGTCATCGGCGAGGATATCGCCCTTAGGAGAAAGGAATTTCTTCAATGTCGGCGTCAGTGTCGTCGCCTTGGCATAGCTGAGCACCCGCGTAACGGTCACAGCTGGCGTGGCGTCGTTCTGTGCCTTTTCCAGTTCACGCACTGAATCCGCTTCCTTCTTTAAGGTGTCGCGGGTAGCAATGCGCAGCACGTTCCCGTGCAACTGCTTATCGAGGCCATTGTTCTGCAACACGATGTCTAGCGCCTGATCCCATGGCACCTCGTCCAGTACGATTGTGAGCGTGCCCTTTACTGCTGGATCAAGGACCACGTTGAGCCCGCTGATTTCGTGGATCAGCCGGAAGAAGTCGCGAAGATCGACATCCTTCAAATTCACCGAAATCGGTTCGCCGGTGTACTTCCCGGCCGGCGCTGCCGCTGGTGCATTCTGCGACGCCGCTGGTGCCATCGTTGCGGCTGCGCTGCTGGCCTGCGCTACCGCCTGCTGTGCCGCTTGCTGTGCTGAGGTCTCATTCGGGCGCGTCGGCTCATTGCTGCCTGCAAAGAAGCCAAGCTTGGCATTGGTCTTAGTCAATTCCTCTGGCAGCGAAAAGCGTGGAGCCGCCACGTTCGTCAGTTCCGCCTGATGCCGATTTAGGTTCGCCGGAGCGGCATTCCCATAGTGAAACGACGGCTTGGATTCGACCGGGGCTGCAGTCGTCGCGGTAACGTTGTTCTCGATCGGAGAATCCGCCTGGAGATCGAAGAAAATGACCAGCGCGTTCCCGTCTCGGCCAATCTGAAAGGGAGCTGCAGCCGTGAGATCAATGACCACCCTAGCAACGTCCGGGCGATATTGCCCAAGGCGCACTCCGCGCACTGGCGCCGAGATTCCGGGGATCGCCGTCTTCAGTACGGCCATCCTCGTTCCGGCAAAGTCCAGAACCAGGCGGTCGGGATTCTGCATTCGGGCAGCGTGAGGGTCCAGGCGGCCTTCGCCTTCCACTCGCACGCTTGCGCGCTGCGCGGCTTGGGTTACCGCCACGCTTGAAATCACCGCAGTGCTCACCATGGCAGCGGCGGACTCCTGCGACTGTGCCAGCATTGGCGCCGCACCGCACGCCAGGCTTGCGAGGATCAGGCAGCCATTCCGTAAGGCCGGCCAGTTCGTCTTCATTGCTGTTCTCCTGCACTCGAATAAAGTCTCTTGTTCACTTGCCGTTCGACAGGCTTGCCGAACGCGTCCTTGCCTTCTTCATGGAAGGTCACGCCTTCCATTGAAATCTTTTCCACTCTTCCATCGAACAGCTGATCGCCTTCATGCAGGAAATACGTCCGCTGTTGCGGATTTTCCACCACGGCAATCATTCCGTTCACGGATTTCACGATGCCATCCAGTTTCAGTGTGCCGACTTGCAGTCCGGCTTTTCCCGGCGGCAAGTTCTTGGCCAGCGCATCCTGATCTTTCTGGCGTCCCACTAGCGATTCAAACGGGTCGCGCCGGGCTACTTTCTGTTCGCTCGGTGCCGGCGTCTTGTCGGAAACTGGTTTCACGGTGGGCGCAGCCGACTTGGCGTGCGTCTTCGGTGCGCTTTTCGTCGCTGGCTTGGCCGCGGCTTTTGTCGCCGGCGCGGTGGCTGGTGCTGTCTGCGCGCGCATTCCGGGCGCGGCAAGCAGCGTGATCCCAACGATGATGGTCATTAGAGGGCGCATAGTTTGCTCATTCCCGCTCAATTTTTCGCCTTCGGCTTGGCAGCACTGGACGACGATGCTGTGTCCGCCGGTTTTGTAAAGTACGTCGTAGCCGTGAAAATTCCGCTCACAGTGGTTCCCGGACGAAGCGCGTAGTGGCTGCCGGCTGCTTTTTCCGGGTCGGAAAATTGCAGATCTCCCACATTGATGATTCGCGATAGGCGGCTCAGCCGCCCGAAGAAATCCAAAATGTTGAAGTACGGCCCATCCGCCTGTATTTCAAATGGCATCTCGTAATAGTTGTTGTCCTTCGGTACCACTGCCTTAGCCACCAATCGGCGAATTTCCACGTTCGAAGAACTGGCCGCGCCCTGCAGAAGGCGGATAAATTCATCAGTCTCTTTCTCTTCCGGAACAATCGTCTTCAACGTATCCAACTGTTTCGACAGCGCGTCCATCTGCTGCTTCAATTCTCCGTAGCGCTGCTTGTATACCTGCAACTGTTGAACTTCCTGGGTCAGCGCGGCTTTCTGCACCACCGCCTTGTCTACCTGATCTTTTTCTTGGGCCACTGGCGAAATCGGCACATAAATTCCAACCAGCACCAGCACCACGGCGATCGCCGCTGCCACCAGGCCCTGCATAATCACCGACATATCTCTCAATGGATTGGCCATGGCGGTCTCCTAACTCTTCTTCGCAGGCGCACTTGCCTGCGCTGGCGCGCTGGCCTGCTTGGCCTGCGGCGCGGATCGACTGATATCGGCATGCAGCTTGAACATGAACGTCTGCAC
>Ga0157376_10001039_pt1 | contig 18205 bp, 28 predicted proteins | sample M45metaG_FD_121801 | JGI IMG/M metagenome (GOLD analysis project Ga0157376, IMG submission 121801) | Miscanthus rhizosphere microbial communities from Kellogg Biological Station, Michigan, USA - M4-5 metaG | ecosystem: Host-associated > Plants > Roots > Rhizosphere > Soil | place: USA: Michigan... | reverse complement strand
CGGCAATGTGTCGATCGACATCTCGCGCGAGGCGTCGGTGCAGATGGACGGTGCACCGGACAATCCCGCAGTGGCGACTACAATAACTATTTCCGCCTTTCAACATAACCTGGCGCTCGTCAGGGCCGAGCGTTTCTGCAACTGGCTAAAGCGCCGCGCCGAGGCGGTACAAGTCATCTCGGGCGCAAAGTACGCATAACGGTAGGCTTGCAGGAGAAACGGCTCGGAGTAATCCGGGCCGTTCCTTCAAAGGGAGATGCGACGATGAAGGCTAAAGTAGTGCTGATTGCCAGGGAGCGATTCTATTACGACGGCCGCAACGTCGAGAAGGACGAGCAATTCGACGCCTGGGATGTGGACGTGCCCCTGCTCACACATGCGGTCAGCCCAAGGGCAAGGTTGCCTGATCCGGAACTGCTACGGATAGTAAGCAAAGAGGTCGAGCCAGAAGCAGAGCCGGCGCCCAAGCCCGCGCGCTACAGGCGGCGCGATCTCGAGGCCGAGGACTCATGAAGATTTTCGGCCTGCCGATCCCGTTCACCGGCGAGAAGCAGAAGGACATGAGCGCCGTGCCATCCGGCCGCGGCGGCTGGTATCCCATCATCCGCGAGCCGTTCACCGGCGCCTGGCAGCGCAATCTCGAGATCAGGAACGATGACGCATCGGCATTCCATGCCGACTTCGCCTGCAAGACGTTGATAGCCAGGGATATCGGGAAGCTGCGCATCAAATTGTCCGAGAAGGACAATAACGACATCTGGTCGGAGACCACCAGCCCGGCATTCAGTCCGGTGCTGCGGCGGCCGAACGATTATCAGACCCGCAACCAGTTTTACGAATGCTGGATGCTGTCGAAGCTGTCGCGCGGCAATACCTATATCCTGAAAGTGCGCGACGACCGCAACGTCGTCACTGGCCTGCACGTGCTCGACCCGACGCGGGTGCAGCCACTCGTCTCCGACGACGGCGCCGTGTACTACCGTCTCAATAGCGATAATCTCGCGGGCATCGACGACATCACCGTGCCCGCGCGCGAGATCATTCACGATCGATTCAACTGCCTGTTTCATCCACTTGTCGGAACACCGCCGGTGTTCGCCAGCGGGCTTTCCTCGCTGCTCGGCCTCAATGCGCAGAAGACATCCGCGCTGCTGTTCGAGAACGCATCGCAGCCCGGCGGCATGCTGATCTATCCCGGCGAGATCAACGAGGTCGAGGAACAGCGCGTCAAGGAACAATTCGAGCAGCGGTTCTCGCGCGCCAACCTCGGCCGCGTGGCAATCCTTAGTGCTGGTGCCAGGTACGAAAAGGTCGCCATGACGCACGTCGAGGGGCAGATGGTCGAGTCGCTGAAATGGTCGGCCGAGGTGGTGTGCTCGGTCTATCACGTGCCGCCGTACAAGGTCGGTGTCGGTGCGCTGCCAACCTATACAAACAACGTGCAGGCGCTCAACGTCGAATACTACTCGCAGGCGCTGCAATCGCACATCGAGGAGATCGAGGAACTGCTCGACCACGCGCTCGGCATCGGTTGGGCGGTCGGCATGGGCACCGAGTTCGACACCGAAAACCTCCTGCGCATGGACAGCATCACGCTCATGACCACCATCCGCGATGCGGTCGGCGCCGGCGTCATGTCGCCGAACGAGGGCCGCGCCAAGTTCGACCTCAAGCCGGTCAAGGGCGGCAAGTCGCCGTATCTGCAGCAGCAGAACTATTCGCTCGAGGCACTGGCCAAGCGCGACGCGCAGGACGATCCGTTCAAGCCGGCAACGCCACCGCCACAGCAACAGCCCGTGGCAGAGGGTGATCCGGCCGCAGAGGACAAGCCGGTCGAGAAACCGGCGGTCCCCGCCAAGGACATCGCAGCGCAATTCACCCGGGCGCTGCAGGCCGTACATCGCGAGGCCGCATGATGGATGACAACGACATCACCGAGCTGGCAAAAGGCATGGTGCCGTTCGTGCGCGAGTGCGTCGCCGAGGCCACTGCGGTGCCGCCCGAGTTGGCCGAGCAGATCGCCAGCGCCGTGCGCATGCTGCATGAGTCGCCGGCCATCCAGCGCGAGGCGCCGCGGACGGCCAAGGTCACCCGCATCGAGCGCGACGAGGACGGCAACTTCGTCCCGGTCTATGATGATCAACCTGTCTGAAACCGCGAGTAACGCCATGCTCGATGCGCTGTCCCAGTTGATGGATGGCGGCAGCATCGAACTGCTGACCGGTGACGGCAAGATACTGGCAGTGATGCAACTGTCCGATCCGGCAACCATGGCTGCGGTCGACAGCGAACTTGAGTTCCGAGAGATTGGGCAAGCACTCGCGCGCGACAGAGGTAATGCCATGGCCGCGCGCATCCTGGCCGCTGATGGCAGCGAGGTCTTCTCCTGCGATGTAGGTGACGAAAATTCTGATGCGGTGATCGTGCTCGACGGCGTGCAGATTAGACGGGGCGCTCCGGTGCTGCTGAAATCGTTTCGACTGGCGATGCCGTAAGCTATGGCCCAGCAGACCATCAATGTCGGTTCCGCACCAGATGATGGCACCGGCGATCCGGCGCGAACGGCGTTCACGAAGTGCAACGCGAATTTCACCGAACTCTATACCGCCGACACCACTTTCCTGACGACGACCGTCGCGGCAACAACATATCAACCGCTCGACGCCGACCTGACGGCGATTGCGGCACTGACCGGCACCAACACGATCTACTATCGCAGTGCAGCAAACACTTGGTCGCCGGTCACGGTCAGCACCGGCCTGGCGTTCAGCGGCGGCAACCTGACGGCGACCGGCGGCAGCGGTACTGCGGTTACCGTCAATGTTCAGACGTTCACGGCCTCGGGTACCTACACGCCCATCTCGGGCATGCGCTATTGCACCATCGAATTAGTCGGCGGCGGCGGGGGTGGTGGCGGCGTCGGCGACACGACGAGCTCGGGTTACTCGCAGGCCGGCGGCGGCTCCGGTGGATATTCGCGCAAGACGGTCGATGCGGCCACGATCGGCGCTAACAAGGCGGTCACCATAGGCGCTGCCGGCACGGCGGGGGCGGCGGGAATGGGCGGCAACGGTGGCAACGGTGGCAATACGTTTGTCGGAGCATCATTCGCAACTGCCATCTGTGCCGCCACCGGCGGCGGCGGCGGAAAAGGCACAAGCTCAAGCCCGTGGCAAGGTGGTTTGGCGGGTGTGATTACCGGCGCGGTCGGAGACATAACGGCGGCGGGCAACCCTGGTGTACCCGGTTACGCCGCGGCCGGCGGGGCGGCCGGTTTGATCGGCGGCGGCAATGGCGGCGCCAGCTTTTTTGGCGGTGGCGGGCTTGGTGCGGCGGCGGCGAACGGCGGCTCCGTGGTCGGCGGGGCGGCGTCCAATTACGGCTCCGGTGGTGGTGGCGCTGCCGGGTCGAACGTGGCAACGGCCCGCGCGGGCGGCGCCGGCGCGGCCGGCTTTGTGATCATCACGGAATATCTCTGAGGAGTTGGCGATGGCCATCGACTACAAAACGTCTGCCGATTTGATGCGAGATCAGGAATTCATCGGGCGCACACAGATCGCCTGCCTGACCTATGCTGCCTACATCAGCAACGAGGACAACTCGGTGCCAGCGCATGCCACGCGGCTGAAATGGGCACAGGCGACATTCGACAACAGCGAGGCGGCCGTCAATCTGATCATGCCGATCCTGATCATGGACGACAAGGTGAAGACATCAGGAGCGGCCATCACCGACGCTGATCTGCAAAGCGCGGTCGAGACCAGCGTCAACAAGACGATCTAGAGAATGAGCGTCACGGCCGACAGTACGCTGTGGACTGCTGATACCCACTGCGTCACTGCGGACGGCCGCATCGTCTGCATCGAAGCAGATGTACACGAGGCGGCGGTTGCTCTCGACCAGTTCGATGCGGTTACAGTTGCCGCAGCAGCGGTTGCTGAGATCGCAGGCGCTCTCGACGATGTTGATGCGGCTGTCGGCGCTCATGTCCGCTCGGCGAGTGTGGATGAGCCGGGCACCGCACTCGATCAACTCGATGCTGATGTCGAGGTTGCTGGCGGCGCAGTCATCCCGGTGGATGTGGTCGAGGCGGCCGCCGCACTCGATCAACTCGACGCAGATGTCTTCCCCGAAATTGTGGCGGTGGCCGGCGGTGCCCACTATCCGCGGCAGCGCCTGCTTCCGGTTATCGGCGTCGGCTACGGCATCCTGCCGCTGCTCAGGGGCGAGGCCCATGGTGTTGTCGGTGTCGTCGGTGTCGGCACCGGGACGCTTCCCGGCATTGTCGGCGAGGCGGCAGGATCGATCGGTGTTGCGGGGCGCAGCGCCGCACAGCTCGGGCTTATCCGCGCGATAGCAACCGGCGCTGGCGGTACGCGCGGTGCGGGCGAGGGCGTGATCGTTAAATTCAGCGGCACTGCGACCGGGTGGCACGACGACGACGAGGCGGCCGTGCTCGCGTTCCTGCTGGCGGCATAAGAGGCAGCAATGATTCCTGCTCCACAATATTCCATCCATGAGGGCCTCGGCGTTTGCCTTGACACGGCACTGCGCGCCCTGGCCGAGGTTCGCGCGCTGGCACTGATGCCGGGACCAAGAGGCGAGCGCGGGGAACAAGGCAAGCAAGGTCCGCCCGGCGAACGCGGGATCAAGGGCGAGACCGGCCGCAACGCCGCAGACCTGACGTTCCTGCAGGACTACGTGGTCGAGCAGGTCAGTCGTGCCATCAAGACAGCGTCGGTCACGACCTCGGACGGTGGCCGCACCTTGCGCTGGGCGATTGGCGAGACCGTGCACGAAATCACGACCGCCATCGTGCTCGATGCCGGCGTCTGGAAAGAGGGCACGGCCTATGTCGCCGGTGACGGTGTCACCCTAGGCGGATCGTTCTTCATCGCGCAATCCGCCACCACCGCCAAGCCTGGCAAGTCGGACGAGTGGCGCCTCGCCGTCAAGCGCGGCACCGATGGCCGCGACGCCCGCACCGAACGCGCGCTCGAGCCGGTCAGGTTCAAGTAATGCGTTCCACCCTGGAAATCATCAGCGAGGCGCCCGAGAGCGCCGGGCCTGACCTGATCAGCCTCGACGACCTCAAGCTCGCGCTCGGCATCGAAGGAACGACCGAGGATGCCGCGCTGCAGGCCGCGATCACCATGCAGTCACGGCTGATTGCAGATTATTGCAATCGCCGGTTCGGGCTGGCCGAGGCGCTCGAGACCTTCACCTATGACCGCTACGAGAACATGCTGCAGCGGCAGGCGCTGACGCTGTCGCTTTATCCGGTGGTCGAGGTGACCGAGGTGCTGACCGCAGGCACGTCGGGTGTCGATTACGATTTCGATCCCGCCAGTGGACGGCTGTGGACGACCACCGGCTATTGCTGGATGGACACCGTCGCCGTCAGTTATTCCGGCGGCTACGACCTGCCGGCAGAGGCGCCGGCCCGGCTGCAGGAAGCCGTCATCCAAGCAGTGAAAGACGGCCGCACCACCGGCTCGCGCGATCCCGGCATTCGCGAGGTGCAGGATGGCGATACCCGCGTCGCTTACTTCACGCCGTCGCTGTCGACCGCGTCGTCGGGCTACCTGTCGGCCACCGTGGTCGACCTCATCAGGCCATACCGGCGTCTGCACGTCGCCTAGTAGGGAGGTTCACATGAGTCTCGGTGGCATCCTGCTTGGAATCATCAACGTGGCTATTGTGGTCGCTATCCTGATGCTGATCGGCGCAATCATCCTTTGGCTCTGTTCGTGGTTGGGAATCGGCGTGCCGGTCAATGTGCAACGGGGTTATATCGCCGTGGTGGCGCTGATCGCGCTCTACATGATCGTGGCGTTGCTGCTGGGCATACCCTCGGTTCGCATCATTGGCGCGGCGGGGCCGCTGCTAGCATGACCATCGATTTCAATACCGATTGTTATGATCCGGTCTATGCCGAGCTCGGCGTGCCCGCGACGATGACGGTCGCAGGGGTCGGCGCGGTCACGCTGACCGTGCTGGATAAGACCCGGCGCAAGACCGTGACCAGCGGCAACGTGGAAGTGAACAGCATCGGGCCTGGGGTAAAGGTCCGCATGGCCGAGCTTGCCGCCAATGGGATCACGTCCAGCAACTGGGACGGTGCGTTGCTAGCCTTTAATGGGCGCAACTGGATCGTGCGCCACGGCGATCCGCTCGGCAGTCCCAACGGCGAGGACATCGGTCAGGTGTGGTTTCATGTGAAGAAGGAGGCGGCCGTTGGTTGATGTTCGCGAGGACATCCTGGCGCGGTTGCTGGAGGTGGTTGGCACCATCCCAAACATTCGCTCGGCCTACCGCAACAACACCGAGATTGCGGAAAATCAATTGCCGGCGGTGATCGTGTTCGACGGCGATGAGGAAACCAACGAGGCGCAGAACCGTCCGTCCAATAGCCCGATCATGGTGCAGATGACGCCAGAGATCATCATCGCCGAGCAATCCGATGAGGTTGGCTCCGATCTGACGACGCTGCGGCGTGAGCTGATCAAGCTGGTGCTGTTCGATACCGAACTCAACAATCTGATTGCCAAGTCTAGCCCGCGCGGTAACGGCGCGATCCATTATCTCGGATGCCAGACCGATCTTGGCTGGATGCGCTCGTTGCATGGTGCGCTGCGAGCGCAGTTCATGTTCAAGTACACACTTCGGCCCGAACAACTCTAGAAGGAGAACACAGCAATGCCCGCATCCCCGGATGTCCAAAATTATCATATCGGCAAAGGAATCGTTTCGTTCCAGGAGGAAGGCGGTTCGACCTTCACCGACCTCGGCAATTGCCCGTCGTTTGTTTATTCGCCGGCGGTCGAGAAGAAGGAACACTTCTCATCGCGCGAGGGTATCAAGACCAAGGACTTCACCGCCATCACCCAGGTCGGCGCGACCGTCAAGTTCACGCTCGACGAGATCACTGCCACTAACCTTGCGTTCTTCGCGCTGGGCGATGTGGACACGACGGTTCCCGGCACCATCACCATCAATGGTCTGTCGAAAACTGAGTTCGCGGGCGAACTCAAGGTCGTCGGTACCAATGATGTCGGCCAGAAAGTCGACTTCACCGCCACCGTCTCGTTCGTCCCGACGGGTGACTTCAGTTTTATCACCGACTCGGATGATTTTTCGGTGATCGAGATCGAGGCCGAGGTGCAGAAAGATACCGATGGTTTCTTCGGCGTCTGGACCGTCCACGATACGGTAACTCCATAGGAAACCAACATGGCAGACCTTCTCGACATTGCACCCTCGACGGCGGTCGAGGTCGTCAAGATCAACGGCATAAGGATTACCGTGCGCGGCCTGCACGGCGATGCAATCGCATCCATCGTGGCGCGCTTCCCCGAGCTTGGCGCATTACTCGGTGGCGGCGCTGACATCGGAGCGCGGCTGATTGAACGGTTTGGCGGTGCCATCGGTCCCATCATTGCGGCCGGCTGCGGCCATCTCGGCGACGAGAAATATGAACAGCATGCCGGTACGTTGCTGGTTGAAGATCAATTGAGATTATTGAAAGCGATTATCGGGCTGACATTCCCAAACGGATTAGCCTCCTTCATCGAAGCGATGACGGCGCTCCTGGCAGGAGCGGGCGAAGGAGAAAAGACCGTCAAAGTGCGCTTGAGGAAATTGCCGTCGCCATCACAAGCCTCATCCGACGAGGCTTCCCGCCAGACTATGCAATGAGCCTGACGCCGCGGCAGATCGTGGCCTTCCTTGAATTTAGCGACAGACTCGACCGCATCGATCGCGCCAACGCCTTGACCGTCGCCGCCATCGGCGCACAGGGCGATAGCAAGACGATCGAGAAGACGATCAAGGAATTCAATGGCCGCTAAGTTCAAGGTTACGGTCGACCAGCCGGCCTGGCTCAAACTGATCCGCGACAAGCAGAGGCCGGTGGCCACTGCCGCGGTTGCGGCCCTGCGCGAGACCGCCGCCAATGCGGTGCAGGAAGGGCGCAGCAACATCGGGGGTGCTGGTCCGCGATTCGGGGGCAAATGGCAGTCGGGACTGCAATATCTGACCAAGGATGCGACGGAAAACGGTGAGCCGTCACTGCAGGCCAAGGCCATCATCTTTCACAAGTATGGCATAGCCGGCGTGTTCGAACATGGTGCCACCATCCAGGGCAAGCCGATGCTCTGGATACCAACCAAGCATGGCGCTCCAACCGCGAGCCGCTCGGGCAAGAAACTCACCTCGGCCACCGTGCGCGGCCAGCCGATGCTGTTCGATGCCAACGACAAGGACCGTGACCGCAAGCCGCTCTACATCGGCGTGCCATCGGTTCGCATCCCGAAGAAGTTCCGTATCACCGAGATCGTCAAGGAACACGCGGCGAAGATAGCGATGCTGTTTATCAAACACTTCAAGGATAACTAGGCTCTAGCCCATGGCAGAGAAACTATCGGTCCAGATTGCGCTCGAGGGTGGCGCCGAGGTCGAGGCGCAGCTGGCCGATATTGGCAAGGCTGGCCAGAAGGCGTTTGCTCAGATCGAACAGTCAGCCGCGCAGGTCGGTGGCTTCAAAAATCTCAAGCCGGAAGAGGTGACGGCCCAGCTCAAGAAGATGGGCGTCGAGGGCACTGCTGCCGTTGGGAAGATTCAGGCCGCGGTCGCGACCGCGAGCAAATTCGAAAAGCTCGTATTGGGCGTGCAGTCAGTGGAGAATGGCTTTGCTGCGGTCAAACAGGCAGCGGTAGCGGCTGCTCCGGTCATCGCCGGGATCGGCGTGGTCGCCGCTGGGGCGCTTGTCGCCGCAACCAAAAGCACGATCGGCTTTGCGCAATCGATCACCGCGATCAGCACCGAGGCAATCAAGCTTGGTTTGAGTTTCCAGCAGTTCGACGATGCCCGTAAAAAGTTGGAGGCGTTTGGAATATCTGCGCAAGGCATCAGCGCCGCTTTCACGCATGTGCAACAAAGCCTCGAGAGAATGCGGCTCGAGCAGGTTACGCGCGATGCCGAGGCGGTTAAGCAAGGCTTCAGCGGATCGGGCGCGGCCCTCGAGCGATTGAAGCGGAGGGCGCTTGAGTTCACTGCTGCCGGTGATGCTGCGGCCCAGGCCTTGCGTTCAATGGGCTTCAGTATTCCTGGCCTTCCCGAAGCGGATATTCGAAAATTTGGCATCGAGCTGACCAGGCTAAAGACGCTTGTCGAGCAGGTCACGGGGCAAAAGATCGTGATCGACGTAGAGGCTGATGATGCCGCAGCGCAGATGGAGGCCATCAAAGAGCTTTTGACGCAAATGCCGGACGGTGCGCAGCGCACCGCGGTAGCGTTCAGACTCCTGGGTCCCGCCGCCGCCGAGTTCATCCAGCAATTGCGGTTGGCGGAAGGAAGCCTCTCGCCGGTCGAGGCCAACGCCATCGCGCTAACGGCGGCCGTCAATCAGTTGCAGGCTGCATTTGCGCGCTTTGGCAGTGTGTCATTTGCGCCGTTCGTCACCGCCGAAGTCAATGCGGTGACCAGTGCCCTGCAAAAGATGCAAGCTGCAGTCGAAGGCTTTTCGTGGGGCACATTCACGGAGGCCACCATCGCGGCTGGCAACGCGCTGAAGTATTTCTCAATCCAGGGAATGGTTTCGCTCGGGCTTCAATGGGCCTGGGATTTGGGCGGGTTCGATGCACTCATCGGCAAGATTCAGAATGCAATCAATTGGCTGATGCAGTTGATAGGGCTCAAGGATCAGGCCGGCGGCACGCCGCTGCCGGGCGGTGCGCCGATCGGCGGGCCAGGCGGTGGCATTGGTGGCGCGGCCCGCGGCGGTCTGCTCGGCGGTCGCGGCACCGGCACCTCGGACAGCAACCTGGCCTGGGTCTCGCGCGGGGAATACGTTGTGCCGGCGCGAGCAGTGCGGCAGTCGGGCGTGCTTGGCTTCCTCGAGGCGCTGCGGCGCTCGGGCGGCAACCTCAGCCGAGCGCTTGACGGCATGGGCCGGTTTGCCCTGGGCGGCATGGTCCCGCGAGCGATCCCGGCATTTGCAACGGGTGGCCTCGCCGGCGGCAGCAGCAACGTCACCATTCAGTTTCCCGGCCTGCCCGACATCGGCGGCCTGCGTGCCTCGTCCAGCACGGTCGGCGAGCTGCGCAAGGCGGCAGCGATGGCGCAGGTGCGTTCCGGCGGTCGCAAGCCGAGCCGGTATTCCTGATGCCCGCCTATACCCTGCTCTCGATCGACGGCATTAACTTCAGCCAGTACGCCGTGCGCGGCATCACCATGACGCTCGAGCCGATCGAGCAGGCCACGAACGTCGCGCGCGATTGTCGCGGCGCGCTGGCCGATATCTCGGTCGCGCAGTTCCGGCAATACAAGGTCACGGTCACTTGCACCGATCACGAGGCGCCCACGCTCACGGGTGTCTGGCCCGGCATGGATGTCACCATCGCCTGCATCCCCGGCCTCGGCGTTTCCAACACCGGCACCGAGGTCGACGTGCTGACCATCCTGGCCAAGGTCACCGCATGGAACACCTCGCGCGACGAGTGGGCGGCCGAGGTGGCATGGCAGCTCGAGGCCGAGCAGAGGGCAGTCTGAGCGATGCCCGCCGGCTTGCCCTATTTCGCCTGGATCGACGCCAGCGAAACGACGTTCGGCTCCGAGCACATGCGCTGGGACGAGTCGGTGTTCTCGTTCGAGCTGTCGCAGGAAGAGGGCGACCCGGCGAGCCTGACCGCCGTTGTCCGCAGGCCACGCAATGTTGCCGGCGGTGCGATCGGGCTGCTCGGTCCCGGCCGCAAGATATGGGTCTGGTTCGCGCTCGACTGCGGGCCGGCGTTGGTCAAGTTTCGCGGTCGTCTCGTCGGTATCCCGACCAGCATCTTCGAGGAACTGGTGACGCTGGAATTCGTGGCGCGGCCGTTCGATGTCGTGGCGCAGAAGGAAGCGCTCGCCGCTACCCTGCGGGTGCTGCCATTCTATGACGAGGCTGTGATCGACAAGGCGCGGCGCAACGACCCGGAGGTTGTGCTCGAGGGCTACACCAAGGTCTGGCATTACGACCGCGAGACCCACTTGCTCACCGTCTCGGATGAAATCACGGGCGAGGATGGACTGGTCGAATTCGATGGTGCGAGCGAAGGCGGTAAGGTTTTGTACGATGGGCTCGGCCTCACCCTGACGAGCGGCCCGTTGTCTCGCGTTGATGTTGCGGCAGAATTCACCTGGACTCAGCAAGCGCGCGGCACAGTTGATCTGACCAGATATCTGACCTCGCATTGGCCGGGGGCAGGCGGGCACTTCATCCCAGGATTGAAGGCCGGCGACTGGCCCAAGTACGGAACCGGCCTCGGCGATGGCTGGGATGTGGCGGGATCAACAGCCGCGGAATTGGTGGACTTCTCGACCACTACCTCGAGTGCCTCGGGCGGGATCACCCTTGAAGATACAGACGACACCTCCTCGAGCATTCAATGGTCATGGTCAAGAACGACCGTTAATGCAGCCGGCGTCATGACTGTGGATAAAACAATTGGCGACAACAGCTATAGCGCACAGTTTGATGACGGCGGTGGCACCGCATCGGTCAGTCGCAGCTATTCAGAAAGTTCAACCGTGCTGGGGCTGCAGAACATCAGCGCCACCCTGGTGGCGGGCTATACTGCCGAACGCCAATGCACCGAGCGGGTGTCGCTGACGCTGTTCGCCGATGTGCAGCCGATCCTGACCGATCCCGAGGATGGCGAAGCGTTGCGGATCGACGACATCCGCTCGGTCAATCTGAGCGATCCCGAAGAGGGGACGCCGATCGGTGATCCGCGGCGGCGATCTTATATCGCGACCGAGCGTGGCAATCAGAGCATCGAGCATCTTGTTGCATTGGCGCGCACACATTTGATGAAGCGGGCGCGGGTGGTGGAAATTGCGTTTGCGCCCAAGCTGTCGCGCATGCCCGAGATCACGCTGCGCAGGAGCGCATTCCTGGCCGAGCCCCGTGTCGGCGAGGCGCTGGGCAAGATCATCCGGTATTCGATTGCGCTGGATGGTTCGGACGGCCGGGTCGATTGCCAGGTCAGCATCGGCTGCACCATTGGTCGCGGCGGTGTGGCGGTGGCTACCGCGGGACTGCCAAGTTATTGCAGCATCGATTATGTCGGGTTTGATTATCAGCAGTTCGTCGAGCGAACGGTCCTGATCAATGCATTCATCGATTCGTCGGTTGGATATGAGCCACCGGCGGCCAACCCAAACGATGATGGCATCGACTTCCTGTCTAATCTCACGGGACAGGATGTTATCGACACAGACCTCGTTGTTGAATATGGCCCCGAGCCGGGTGTGGATTCGAGTGGCGGCCAATGGGCGGAATATGATGTTCGCGCCAAGTTCAAGCTCAAGAGCATGACGCGCGAATTCTCGACCGATTATGTAATACAGGTGACCGATTTGAAGATTCCACCCGGCTATGATCTGGAGGCGGTCTGATGGGATTTGAAGTCGTCGTCCGGCCGGTTGTATTTCCGAACATCCGGCCCGCACCGGCGCGCTCGCTGCCGCCGCAGGACGATCCCACGAAAGGGTTTGCGCAGATTCGCGGCAATGGCGCCACGACAGTGGGCCTCTCATATAGCTACAGCGCCAGCGCGTCGTCATCACAGAAAGTAGAAGACAAGCGGAGAGTTGATGTGGCGCGCGTTTATCAGCAGGACAAGGACAAGACCGTCAACAAGGAAAATTTTGTTGATATTGAAGTGGCCAATAAAATCTGGATGAAAAGCGGCGCGCAAAAAGAGCAATGGAAGTTGGAGCCGGTCAAGGAAGAAAAGAATATTGAGATCAAGGAAAAAGACAAAATCAGAGAAGCTCAAAAATGACTATTACCTATGTCACGGCTGGCGCTTGGGGAGGAGGCACTGGTGCGCCGAACAGCGCTGCCCAGGTCGATGGCAATTTTTACGATGTCGACCAGCGCATTGTAACTCTCAATGCCGATCTGGCTGAAGGCAAGCGGATCGATACCGTTACCTATACATCCAACAGCATGACCTTCCATTTCACTGATGGATCGTCGCAAGTCATTCCTCTGCCGGTCGCAACGTTCCAGTATGTCGGCGCCTGGATGAACAGTGCGCCCTATGCGCCTGGCCATCTGTTCACGGCGGCCAATGGTTTCTATCAGGTGCTCGTGGCACACACGACGCCGCCGGCGCCGGCAGTGTTCAACCCGAACGCCACGGATGGAAGCGATCCACTCTATGCGTTGTGGATGCCGCTGCGGGACGTGAACTATGACGCCGCGATCTTCGTTCCCGGCAGCATCCAGCGCGAGGCCGACGAGCTGCTGTTCCAGGGCGTTGCCAATCGCTCGATGCAACTGGGTTCGGGAGATGAAGGCGCCTATGCCTATCTCGATGTTGGCAACGACGCGGTCGGCGCCACCGATGTCATTGTGTCGATCGAGAAGAACGGCACCGAGATCGGCACCATCACATTCGACGCGGGCGGTGACATCGATACTGCGGGTGGGCAGGCGGGAGATTTCATCATCAACACTGCGGTCGACTTCGCCGCGGGCGACCGCTACGCGCTGCGGATCACGCAGTCCGATAACGCCGAGCCGTCCGGGCTGTCGATCACGCTGCCGTTCGTGCGCACGGATATCTGATGGCCAAGGACCCCGGCCTCGCGCTCGATCCGTTCAATAATATAGTCAATGTGCAGTGGGGCGGCGCTTGTCGTTTTGCCGTGTGCGGATACGATGGCACCCAATCATCTGAGCCATTTGCTGAACCGGACTTTTTTGGAGTGGGGGCTTACTCAGACGACGGAAAATCGTGGACGCCGTTCACGGTCTTTGAGAATGGAGGCGCGGTATCAATATTTTACATGAAGCAGCATATGGTCATCGTGGGAGGGGGTACAAACCAGGGTGCGGGCGGGGTCAGGAGTTCAACCGCTGCACTCACGACCATTGGTGGGGATGGTCCCGCTGCCGTTGGTGGAGAATCTGAGGGTAGCAACGCTGCAAACTTCGGCAGCATTGGATACGACAAGAAGAAAAAGGCGCTGTACGCGGTTGAGAACTCAGGCTACGGCACACAAACCCAGATCCTCCATACGTTTCAATTCGGAGAGCCGGGGCCGCCAGGCGAACCTTCTACATCGGAAGAGCCATCGATCTTTTGGGCCGGGCCGCACCTCCCGGAAATTGAGCCTGTCAGGGACTGCTCTTGCACCGGCGCCCCTGACCTCACGATGACGTTCAGGGGCAAGGGTGGAAAGAAGCAAAACCTTTCCATCGTGGAGGGGGAGGAGCAACAAGAAATTCATCTTGATGGTGAGGACATAACTCCTCCCGATGCCAGGAGATTTACATCTGCGGCTGCGGGGCTGAACGACGGTGGGGAAGTGATCATTATCGCAGTGGGATATCAAGGTGAAGACGAGGAAGCTCGCGGCGCTGCTTGGTGGTCGATAAACGGGCAAGAGTGGACCGAAATCAGCGGCATCTGGAACGAAACCCCCGCCTTGCAGGTGGGCGGTATGGCGAGTGCGGTGCCTAAAGGCATGGAATGACGCCTGATGCTGGTCTGTAACGTCAGCCTGCGGCCGCCGCGCTCGGCCATTTCAGCCATGATCGCTGAGGCGACCACGGCAGCGGACGCGACTGCGACCGGCAATGTGGTCTTTGCCACGCTGGTCGATGACCCGGCTTCGGTCGCTGAGATCGTCGATGCCTACCTCGGCGAGATCATGCTCGAGGCGGCGAGTGCCGCCGATACACTCAATGCCGGAATGGAGCTTGCGGTAGGTGTTAATGAATCCATTGTTGCTCTTGATTTTACCGACTGGAGCATAGCGGTAGCAACCACGACCTACAACGGCACGCCGTCTGCCGGCATCGTCATGTCAAACGGCAATCTGACCGTCACGCACGGCACCACGTCTAATGGTGTCGGCGTCAACAGCACAGCATTTTTGACCACGGGAAAATATTACTTCGAGGTTACAGTCCAGGTGTCGACTTTTGGCGGCAACCATCTGGGGCTATATAAATCGGGGACGTTTGCGGCTGCTGTAACCACAGGCACAGCTACAGCAGTCGTTGTTGGGGCCAGCAGCAACATCTATACGAACGGAGCCAACACAACCAAAAATCTTGGCGCGACCGCGGTCGGTGACGTGTTTGGTTTCGCAATTGATCTCACCAATCGGCTGGCCTGGATTCGCAGAAACAATGGTCTCTGGAACGCGGACGCGGCAGCAGACCCGGTGACCGGCGCGGGTGGCGTTACGATAGCGACTGGAAGTTACGCTCCATACGTTGCCTTCACCAACGGGGCGGCCACCAACGCGTTCACCGGCAATTTTGGCCAGTCGGCATATGCCAACGCTGCGCCATCCGGTTTCGGCTACTGGTAAATAAGGAGAAAACCCATGACTGAGGAACGCGCGCCCGCGCGCGAATGCATCGACGCATCGGTTATTCGCGGCAGCGGTATCGGCGAGCACCAGGCGTTGAAGACGCCGTCTTTGACGGCTGATGCCGAGGCGCATGGCCACTACGAGGTCGAGTGCATCGGCGCGGACGGCAAGCTGAAATGGCGCGACACCATCGAGAACGTGGTGGCGACGGTCGGCAAGAACCTGGCGCTCGACACGTTCCTCGCCGGTGCGGCCTACACCGTGACCGGCCCGTACATGGGGCTGATCTCATCGACCTCCTATTCGGCGGTGGCTGCGGGCGACACCATGGCCTCGCATGCCGGCTGGCTGGAGGCTGGCGGCGCCAATGCACCGACCTATACCGGCAACCGCAAGACCGCGGCTTGGTCGGCAGCGGCCTCGGGCGCCAAGGCATTGTCGGCGGCGCTGTCGTTTGCCATCACCGGCACTGGGACTGTCAAGGGCGCATTTGTCTGTTTCGGCAGCGGCGCGCTCAACACCAAGGACAATACCGCTGGAACGCTGTGGTCGGCTGGCACGTTCTCGACCGGCGACAAGGCGGTGGTCAACGGGGACACGCTCAACGTCAATTACTCAACGTCGCTATGATCTGGCACCGCTATGAGGTGTTGCCGTGGTTTCTCATCTTCATCGTGGTGATGCTGGTACTGGCATTTCTATGTTGGCTCGGTTGGGACAACTGGTCTGACCTGCGCGAGGTGACGTGATGGCGGCCGAGGCACCCGAGTGGCTGCTGGTAATGCGGGCGATGAATGGCCTCACGGAGACGCCGGGCTCGGGTGACAATGCGAAAATTCTCGCCATGCGCGACGAGATCGCGAAGACCTATCCCGACATGGCGAGCTATTGCGCGCTGTATCAACATGATGCGACGCCGTGGTGTGGGCTGGCTGTGGCCTATGCGATGACCATGGGCGGCGTCCGTCCGGTGTTTGGCAAGACCGACACCGATCGCTGGATGTGGGCGCGAGCCTGGGACGATCTTGCCTGGGGATATGAACTGACGACGCCGCGGCCGGGCTGCGTGGTGGTGATGGAGCGCGAGGGCGGCGGCCACGTCACCCTGTACGAGCGCACCGATCCAGACGGTTCCTATTGGTGCCGCGGCGGGAATCAGGCCGACTCCATAAATCAGAGTAAGTATTCGCCAAGCAAAATCGTTGCCCTGATGTGGCCGAAGGCGGAAGGTCCGCCGCCACCGGCGCCACGGCGCAATCTCAAGAAGGGCGACAGCGGTCCCGATGTCGAGCTGCTACAGGCCGCGCTCGGCATCCCACCGGACGGCGAGTTCGGGGCGGTGACCGACGCTGGCGTCAAGGGCTTTCAGTGCGCCTGCGGCCTCGAGGTCGACGGCGAGGTCGGGCCGATGACCTGGGAGAAGATCGACGCGCTGATCCTGCGGATGGAGACCGGCAGCGATGGCCTCTCGGAGGAAACAAAGCGTTCCATCACCGAGCTGGCGCTTGAGCATCCGATCCAGAAGTTTGTCTGGGAAGACCGCGGCCGCTCGCCGTCCGGCTACATTGCCGGCATGGGTCAAGCCTATGCCCTGGCGCTGACGTGGTGGGTCGCGCGCGATCCTGCAGCAATTGAAATGGCGCAGGCGGCCGGTGATGCCGACGAGGATGCGCTCGCCTGGTACGGCGCGGAATTCGCCAAGCTCGGCATCAATGTTTCCGTGCCCGGCGTCGATACCCTGTGCGGGCTGTTCGCCCTGATGATCGGGCTCGGCATGCGGGAAAGCTCGGGCAAGTATTACGAAGGCCGCGACATGTCGGCGACCAACACCACATCGGACACCTGCGAGGCCGGCCTGTTCCAGATGTCCTGGAACATGAAGACGGCCAGCCCGAGCATGGGCAAGTTGCTCGAGGAATTCTTTGCCGATCCGAACGGCTTCCTGCCGATGTTCTCCGAGGGGCTGACGCCGACCTCAGCCGGGCTGCAGAACTTCGGGTCCGGCCAGGGCGCGCTGTTCCAATTCATGGCCAAGTATAGCCCCGCGTTCTGCGTGATGACGGCGGCGCTCGGATTGCGCATGCGGCGCAAGCACTGGGGACCGATCAACCGGCGCGAGGTCGAGCTGGTCGCCGAGGCGGCCGATTACCTGACACAGGTCGAGGAGCTGATCGCCGAAGGGCCGTCGCCGGAACCCGAGCCAGAGCCACCGCCCGAGCCAGAGGAAGCCATCGTCGATATCGTCTTCGCCGGCCCGGTGACGGTGACCGTCAATGGCCAGGTGGTGTCGTGATGGGTGTCACCGAGGAAGGCGGCAAGGCGGTCAGCGGATACATCTCCGCGCTGGGCACCCAGCCGGTGCTGCTGGTGCAGTCTGCCATCATCGCCGGCGTCGTGTTCATCCTCTATGCGCAGGGGTCCAAGGCGTTTGACGAACGCAAGGAGTTGCTGCAGTCGATCTTTGACTCGCAGAAGAATGTGCGCGAAATCCTATCGCAGTGCATTGTGCCATCAGATAAGCGCAGCCAGCTCGGCAAATCGCCGATCTTTAAGTTGCAGGACGAGGCGAGCGCGCCAATCGATCTGCCTGAACTGTCGATTCCTGCAATCAAGAATGTGCTGAAGGAATGAGTACTGCTGACGACACCCGCGATCTGTTGCTGGCCGCCTTGCGCCAGGCGCTGCAGGCGCGCGTCGCCCAGGTCTGGAGCAACGTTACGCTGGCTGGCGAGCAGCCGCCGGGGCCACGCTTCAAGGAAGGCGTCACCAAGGCGGTTGCCTATTACAAGCAGGCGGTCGCGGCCGTTGAGAAGATGAAGATTTAGCT
>Ga0157376_10001037_pt1 | contig 18215 bp, 17 predicted proteins | sample M45metaG_FD_121801 | JGI IMG/M metagenome (GOLD analysis project Ga0157376, IMG submission 121801) | Miscanthus rhizosphere microbial communities from Kellogg Biological Station, Michigan, USA - M4-5 metaG | ecosystem: Host-associated > Plants > Roots > Rhizosphere > Soil | place: USA: Michigan... | reverse complement strand
GTCGGGCCGTGCTCGGCCTGGCCGAGGAGGTCGGTCGCGATCATCTCGACGTCGGCGGTGTGGTCGGCGAGCACCAGGATCTCGGTCGGCCCGGCGAAGAGGTCGATGCCGACGCGGCCGAAGAGCTGGCGCTTCGCCTCGGCGACGTACGCGTTGCCCGGCCCGCACAGCATGTCGACCGGCGCGATCGTCTGGGTGCCGAGCGCCATCGCGGCGATCGCCTGCACGCCGCCGACCACGTGGATCTCGTCGGCGCCGCCGAGCACCATCGCGGCGATGGTCTCGGCGTGCGGCTCGCCCTGGTTCGGCGGGGTGCAGGCGATGATGCGCGAGACCCCGGCGGTGCGCGCCGTTACGATGCTCATGTGCGCCGAGGCGACCATCGGGTAGCGCCCGCCGGGCACGTAGCAGCCCACCGACTCGACGGGAATGTTCCTGTGCCCGAGCTTCACCCCGGGCAGCGTCTCGACCTCGATGTCGCGGATCGCCGCGCGCTGGTGCTCGGCGAAGGCGCGGATCTGCGCCTGGGCGAACTTAATGTCGTTCAGGGTTGAAGGCTTGACGGTCCCCAGGATCTTGTCGATGTCCGACGGAGAGAGCTTTCGTGGCGCCCACTTGTCGAACTTCTCGGAGTACTCGCTCACGGCGGCATCGCCGCGCTTCTTGACGTCGGCAAGGATGTCCTCGACCGTCTGCCGGACCTTGCGGTCGATCTCGTCGGTGAGCTCTTTCGCGATGCGGCGCTTGAGATGGGTGGCCATGGCCGGCTCCGGCAGAGAAATGGGGGTGCGGCCCCGATTTTAAGTCTGCAATAATCGATCGATGCGAAATCCGAACGAACCCGGGCCGGGCCGCTACGGCGTCGGCCAGCCGGTGCAGCGCACCGAAGACCCGGTATTGCTCCGCGGCGAGGGCCGCTACACCGACGACCTGAACGAGCCCGGCCAGGCCTACGCCTGGATGGTTCGCAGTTCTCATGCTCACGGCATCCTGAGGAGCATAGAGACTGAAAGAGCCAAAGCCATGCCCGGTGTCCTCGCCGTGTACACCGGAGAGGATCTGAAAGCCTACGGGCCGCACAAGTGCGCGCTCGACTTCAAGAACCGCGACGGCTCGCCGATGCGCAGGCCGGTCCGCAAATCGCTGATGAGCGACAAGGTGCGCTTCGTGGGCGACCCGGTCGCCTGCGTGATCGCGGAAACCGCGCTGCAGGCGAAGGACGCGGCCGAGGCGGTCGAGCTCGACATCGAGGCGCTGCCCGCGGTGTCGCGGGCGAGCGAGGCGGCGAAGCCCGGCGCGCCGCAGCTCTACGACGACGTGCCGGGGAACGTGATCGTCGATTTTCTGTTCGGTGAGCCCGAGAAGGTTCAGCAGGCATTCAAGGACGCCGCTCACATCACCCGGTTGAGCTTGAGGAACACGCGGGTCGTGGTTGCGGCAATGGAGCCGCGGGCCGGTCTTTGTACCTACAAAGACGGAAGATGGACCCTGATAGCGCCCGGCCAGGGCGTGTTCGGCATGAAGAACCAGCTCGCCGACATCCTGGGCGTGCCGCAGGACAAGGTGCGCATGCGCACCTGGCACGTCGGCGGCTCCTTCGGCATGAAGGGCTCGATCTATCCCGAGTACGTGTGCCTCGCGCATGCGGCGCGCGCGCTCGGGCGGCCGGTGAAATGGACCGACGAGCGCTCCGGGAGCTTCGTCTCCGACCAGCACGGCCGCGACCACGAGATGACCGCAGCCCTGGCCCTGAGCAAGGAGGGAGACTTTCTAGCAGTGAAAATCGAAGGCCATGGCAACGTCGGCGCCTACGTCGGCGCGGTGGCGCCGCAGCCGCCGACCATGAACGTGGTGAGGAACGTCACCAGCGTCTACCGAACGCCGTTCCTCGAGGTGTCCACCAAGGCGATGGTCACCAATACCTCGCCGGTGAGCGCCTACCGCGGCGCGGGCCGCCCGGAGGCGAACTACTACATGGAGCGCCTCATCGACCAGGCGGCGATCGAGATGGGCCTCGACCGCTTCGAGCTGCGCCGGCGCAACCACGTGCGCCCCGCGCAGATTCCCTACAAGGCCGCTTCCGGCATGACCTACGATAGCGGCGACTTCGGCGCGCTGTTCGAGAAGGCATTGCAGGCGGCGGACATTCCCGGTTTCGCTGAAAGAAAGAAGCAAAGCAAGGAAAAAGGGAAGCTGCGCGGCCTGGGGCTCGGCAGTTATCTCGAGGTGACCGCGCCGCCGAACAAGGAGATGGGCGGCATCCGCTTCGAGGTGGAAGGAAGTGAGGCGGGCAGCGTGACGATGATTTCGGGCACGCTCGACTACGGGCAGGGGCACGCGGCGCCGTTTGCGCAGGTGCTGAGCTCGCGGCTCGGCATCCCGTTCGAAAGCATCCGCCTGCAGCAGAGCGATTCCGACGAGCTCGTGTTCGGCGCCGGCACCGGCGGCTCGCGCACGGCCATGATGGGCGGCGGGGCGCTGGCGGAGGCCTGCGACGTCGTCATCCGGAAGGGCAAGGAGCTCGCCGGCGAAGTCCTGGAAACCGCCGCGAGCGATATCGAGTTTCGCGGCGGCCGCTTCGTCGTGAGCGGCACCGACCGCGGCATTTCACTTCTCGACCTCGTAAAGAAAAAACCCGGGGCGCTCGATGTGAAGCACGTGACCGAGGTGATCCCGTCGGCGTTTCCGAACGGGTGCCACGTCGCCGAGGTCGAGATCGACCCGGATACCGGAGCGGTCGAGGTGGTGCGCTACAGCTCGGTGAACGACTTCGGCACGGTGCTGAACCCGCTCCTGGTCGAAGGCCAGATCCACGGCGGCGTGGTGCAAGGGATCGGCCAGTGCTTGATGGAGAGCGCGCAGTACGACTCGGAGGCGCAGCTTCTGACCGGCTCGTTCATGGACTACGCGCTGCCTCGTGCGGGCGACACGCCCGCCAGCATCGGCTGGCAGAGCCATCCGGTGCCGGCGAAGACCAATCCGCTCGGCGCCAAGGGCTGCGGCGAGGCGGGCTGCGCCGGCGCGATGACCTCGGTGATGAACGCGGTGGTCGATGCGCTGCGCGATGCCGGCATCTCGCAGTTCGACATGCCGGCTTCGCCGCAACGCGTCTGGCAGGCCATTCAGCGCAGCCGTAAAACCGCGTAAGGAAGCTGAAAGCTTCGTCCTGGCGATCTCGCGTCGCTACAGACACGTAGTTGTAACAGCGATATCCACAAAAACTGTGGGTAACTATGTGAGTAAAGGTCGGACGCAGGGGCAACAAAACTTTACTCAGCAGGGAAAGACGGTCCAGATTAAAAATTGGGCGAGTGATTTCTTCGCCGCGACGCGGACTTGCGCGAAAGAATCGGCCTCGGCGTAATGTCGCCTCCTCAAAACGTCTCCGGGCGGCGACAATTTTTCAGCCGTGGATAAATCTAGAGCGGCAGGCCGACGTAGTTTTCGGCGAGGGCGGTTTGGGCGGCCTGCGACGCGACAATGTAGTCGAGCTCGGCAACCTGCATGCGCCGCCCGAAATCGCCCTCCTCCGGAAAGCGGTGCAGAAGCTTGGTCATCCACCAGGAGAAGCGCTCGGCTTTCCACACGCGCGCCAGCGCGCGCGCCGAATAGCCGTCGAGTCCCGTTTTGTCTCTCTCAAGGTAGTGGGAAATCAGGGCCTCGGCGAGGTAGTGCACGTCGCTCGCCGCGAGGTTGAGCCCCTTGGCGCCGGTGGGCGGCACGATGTGGCCGGCGTCGCCCGCGAGGAAGAGCCGCCCGAAGCGCAGCGGCTCGGCGACGAAACTGCGCAGCGGCGCGATGCTCTTCTCGATCGCCGCGCCGGTCTGCAGGCGCTCGGCCGCCTCGCGCGGCAGGCGCCGCGTGAGCTCCTTCCAGAAGCGCTCGTCGGGCCATTCGTCGACCTGCTCGGAGAGCGGGCACTGCACGTAGTAGCGGCTGCGCGTGCGGCTGCGCATGCTGCAGAGCGCGAAGCCGCGCTCGTGCGAGACGTAGATCAGCTCCTCCGATACCGGCTCGGTGTCGGACAGCACGCCGAGCCAGCCGAAGGGATAGACGCGCTCGTAGAGGCGGACCGCCTCGGGCGGCACCGAGGCGCGCGACACGCCGTGGAAGCCGTCGCAGCCGGCGATGAAGTCGCAGTCGACCTGTTCTTTTCCGTTGAAAACAATTCTAGGTTTTTCCGTGTCGAAGCCGTCGAGCGTGACATCGCGAGCCTCGTAAATCGTTTCTGCGCCCGCCTCGGCGCGCGCCTGGATGAGATCCTTGGTGATTTCGGTCTGCCCGTAGACCGTGACGCTGCGGCCGGTGAGGCGCTTGAGGTCGATCCGGTGGCGCGCGCCGCCGAAGGCGAGGTCGAAGCCGTCGTGCACCAGGCCCTCGGCTTTGCAGCGCTCGCCGACGCCGGCACGCTTGAGAAGCGCCACCGTGCCGCTTTCGAGCACGCCTGCGCGCACGCGGGCGAGCACGTAGTCCTGCGAGCGGCTCTCGAGGATCACGTTGTCGACGCCCGCGCGGTGCAGGAGCTGCCCGAGCAGCAGGCCCGCGGGTCCCGCGCCGATGATGGCGACCTGGGTGCGCACTTGATAATTGTAGAAAGAAGAAGAATCGGGGTCTGACCCCGATTTCCAAAATGGAAGGGCCCCGCACGGGGCGGGGCCCTGGTGCCCGACTGATCGGGCTGCGCCTAGCTGGGCGCGTCTGACATCCGCGTAACCGCGGTTAAGCCCGCGCAAGGGGTCCGGTATCCCGACAGGTCGCCGGGAATCCCGAGGTGCGTTGCTGCTGTCGGCCCGCGCAGGCTCGCGTTCAATCTAGCACTCTGGTGCGCGCGGTCAAGGGGCCGGCGAGAGAATGTGGATCACGCGGCTGGCGAGCAGCTCCTTCGTTTTCGCGCCGTACGCCGCCATGTGCGGGGCCGCGACGTGTGCCTGCAGAGCCTCCATGCTGTCCCATTTCTCGACGACGAGAAACGTGTCCGGACCCCATTTCGTCTGGAACTTCAGCGCGTTCTCCGCGTCGACGGCGGCGCCGTACTCGATGCAGCCCTTCTCGGCGCGCACCGCGGGAACGTTGGCCCGGAAGTGGCGCAGGATCTCCTCGCGCTTGCCGGGCTTGGCTGTAATGATGGCGATAACATGGATCATGAGCTCCTCCTCAAGAAAATCGGGGTCTGACCTGGTCTGACCCCGATTCTATTTTCTAAATTGCAAACGTCGATTTCGCGCGAAGAGCTGGCGAGCCTGCCGATCCGGCGCTACGAGGGCGAGGTGCGCCTCCTCGAGTCCGCGCAGGCGATCGCCCACGAAGCCGAGGCGATCCGGCGCGAAAGCGTGCTCGGATTCGACACCGAGACGCGTCCTGCCTTCCGCAAGGGCGAGAGCTACCCGCCTGCGCTCGTGCAGCTCGCCGGCGAAGCCGTGGTCTGGATCTTTGCGCTTCAAAGGGTCGACTGCTCCACCACCCTGAAAGCGATCTTCGAGGATTCTTCTTTGACAAAAGCGGGTATTGGCGTGGCCGACGACCTTCGCCAGATGAAGAAAGTATTCGCGTTCGAGGAGGCGAACGTGGTCGACGTCGGCGCGCTCGCCAGGCGCCAGGGGATCGAGCAGACGGGCTTGCGCAACCTGGCGGGAATCGTGCTCGGCTACCGCATCCCGAAGGGCAGCCGCACCTCGAACTGGGCTGCCACCCGCCTTACGCGGCAGCAGATCGCTTATGCCGCAATGGACGCGTGGGCCGCTCGGGCGCTCTATCTGCGGCTCGCGGGGTGAGCACGACCAGGTTCGCCGGCACGCGCTCGGCGAAGCGCCGGCCCCACAAGTCCTCGAGCTCGAGCGCCACCGCGTAGGGGAGCAGACGGGAGAACTCTTCCTCGCTCGCAGGGTCGACGCTCGCGAGGTATTGCCGAAGGGCGGCGATCGCCTCGCGGTGCACGGCGCCGCGCGGCGTGAGGATCGGCGCCAGCTTGAACGCGAACGCGAGGAGCGCAGCCGCCATCGCCGCGGCGACCGCCGCTGCCGCGATCGGCGGCGTGTCGAGCGCGAGCATTGCCAGAACGCCGGCGATGCCGATGCCCGCCGCAGCGAGCGTGAACGGGGCGTGGCGCGCCCAGCGGCGAGCGCCGAAGGCCTCGCGCAGCTCCAAGTCGAGCTTTCGGCCCGCTTCCTCCAGGGTGCGCCCGTGCCGGCGGATCTCGACCGCACGGTCGCGCAGCAGCCGCCGCGCGAGCGACTGCTCGCCGGGCAGCCACTCCACATCGTTGCCGCCGCGCTCGAGCTTCAGGCGCTCGCCGTGCTCCTGCACGCTCAGGTAGCCGCGGCTTTGCAGGCCGAGGATCGCCGCGCTGAGGCAGCGCTCGTCGTAGCGGCCGCGGTCGATGAAGCGCACTGCGCCCGGGCCCACGCCCTCGGGCGGCGCGGCGTGCGGTGTCGGCAAAGGCGTGCGCGCGAAGCGCATGCGACAGGCGACGAGCACGCCGAGCATCAGGGCGAAGATCGCCAGGCCCACGGGTACGCCGCGGTTGGTGTCGAGGTACCAGCTGCCGCGTGCGAGGTGCGACGGGCGCTCGACCACGCCCTTCGGAAAGGAGACCAGGATCGCCATGCCTTCGCGCGGCGCAAGCGGCCGCGTGGCGCGGAATGCCGCCGAGCTGTCTCGCACGAATGCGTGGTAGTCCTGCCCCTGCGCGCCTCGCGCGCCGGTGTTGGCCTCGACCTTCAGGCTGCTTGCGGGCACCGGGCGCTCGAAGCTCACCTCGGCGCTCAGGCGCTCCACGGCCGCGTCGAGGCCGCGGCCGACGTCCCAGTAGAGCTCGTCGTGCTCATCGAGGAACGCGACCTCGCGCGAGGTACGGTAGACGATCTGGTAGACCTGCTTGCCGCGCTCGATCGCGCGGCCCGGCTCGCCGGTGCGGATGCGTGCGCCGTTCGCCATGCGCTCCAGCGCGTAGGGCTCGGGGCGGCCGTTGCGCAGCACTTCCTCGACGGCAATCGGCACCTTGACGCGGCTGTCGCGCCGGTCGCGGTAGTCTTCCGCGAGCTCGCGCACCAGGCCGCGCTGCTGCTCGCGGGTCGCGCCCGGCAGCTCGATCGTCTCGGTGACCACAAGCTCCCCGCTCGCGGCGATGCGGATGTCGCTGTGGAAGGCGCTGACGCGCTCCACCGCGTGCGCCGCCGTCCACGACAGGCACACGATCCCCCCGATTACGACCAAGACCCCTTTTTTCACGGCTTGTCCTTGATGCAAGTTTAGCCGCGGCGTGACTCAGTTCGCTGACAGCTTTTCCCTGCCGGACAACACTTCGGTCATGGAACTTTCCAAAGCAGTCGCGGGCACCGCGTTGCTGATCATCGTCCTGCTCGCCCTCGGACACGCCTCGGCGTTAACTAATTCACAGGAAACGCCCCAGGCGGAAGAATCGCAAGGCGCGGCCCACAGCGGCGCGCAAGGCGAAGCAGCTCCCGATCACGGGTAACGAGGCAGTCGGCTCGAGCGGCGGCCGCGAGTGTGAGAAATTTCTGGTCGTCCGGGTCGCGGCAAGCGGGTAGTCGCTCCACGGAATCGGCGGGTTCCACCCTGATGACAACTTTTTCACACTGCTGAAGACACGCAGGGACGTCGACGCTGCGTCCCAGCGGATAGGCGAGCACACGCTCGAGCTCGGCCAGACAGGCTGCGTCAATCACCACCTCGGCGCGCCCCTCGGCGACCGCAGCGCGCAGCGCGGCGAGCGTGGGCTCGTCGAACACCAGCCAGTCGAGCCATACCTGCGTATCCAGAACGAGGCGCATCCTGCGCAGGAGGACGAGCTCCGGCGCGCGGCCCCGCTCGATGAACACGATGGCGTTCTGCTCTAGGCGGCGGCCGAGCGCCTCGGCATCGGCGCGCGCGATGCCGAGCACGAGGAAGCTCGGCTCCGCGCGCCAGCGTCCCTCGGGGTCGCGTCCTTCGCCCAGGAGCGAGGGCAGCGAGAGCGACGCCCGCAGCGCCGCCATCGCGGCCTGGTTCTCCGCGTGCGTCCGCGCTTCGCCGCGGGGATTGGCGGCCGTGACGAACGCCGCACTCGTCGCGCCGTGGGTTTCGAGCAACCCGTCGAGGTCGGGGCTATGCACGCCGATGCGCAGCACCGTTCCCGAATCCAGTGCATAGAGGGCGCGCTCGTAAGACTCGATCAGTGCGGGCGTGAGCGGCATGGATTGCAAAACGTGGCGTAGTCCCGGAACGGGCGCGTGCAATAAGGAGCACAATTCGCGCTATGTCCGACAGGCTCGGCACCGTCCTCTTCGCCGACGTGAGCGGCAGCACCAGCCTCTACGAGACGGCGGGCGACGCCGCTGCGCTCGAGGCGATCTCCGCCTGCCTCGCCGCGGCGCGCGCCGCCACCGAAGGCTCGGGCGGGCGCGTGGTGAAGACGATGGGCGACGAGATCATGTCGATCTTCCCGGGACCCGATGCTGCGGCCAACGCCGCCGCCGACATCCAGGCTCGGATAGAGGCGTTGCCGGAGGTGGCGGGAAAGAAGCTCGGGGTGCGCGTGGGGTTCCACCACGGTCCTGTGCTCCAGCGCGACGACGACGTCTTCGGCGACACGGTGAACCTCGCGGCGCGCCTCGTGGCGCAGGCGAAGAAGGGCGAGATCATCCTTTCGACCGACACCGCCGACCTGCTCGGGCCGGTCTTTCGCACCATGGTGCGCGAGCTGCACGCGATCACCGTCAAGGGCAAGGCCGAGGAGATCGGCCTCGCCGAGCTGGTCTGGAAGCGCGACGTGGAGGCGACCGTGGTCTTCAACGTGCGCAACCGCGGCCGCATATCGCGCAACGCGCTGCGGCTGCGCTACCGTGGCGGCGAGGTGACGCGCCGGCGCGATTCCGACTCGGTCAGCGTCGGACGCGACGCCGCCAACGGCCTCGTGGTGCAGGACGAGATGGCCTCGCGGCAGCACTGCACCATCGAGCGCCGGCAGGAGCACTTCGTGCTGCGCGATCACAGCACCAACGGCACCTATGTCACCATCGAGGGCGAGGCCGAGCTCGTCGTGCGCCGCTCGGAGTTCCACCTGCGCAAGCACGGCTGGATCTCGTTCGGCCAGCCGCGCGCCGTGGCCGGGGTGGAAGTGGTCGAATTCTTCATCGACGATTAGAAGAATCGGGGTCTGGGTGATGTAAACGCGTGGAGGCAACACCTTTGATTGAATTATGTCAGGGAGGTGTTGCATGTCCAGACGCAGGTTTAGCCCCGAAGAACGGCTGGCTTTGTGGGGCGCGTGGAAGTCCGGTTCAACCCTTTTGCAGATCGCGGGGGAGCTGAACCGTCGTTCCGTTAGTGTGCTTCAGGTTTTAAGGCGCGACGGCGGGTTCGCACCGCGAACGCGCCGTCGCGCCCCACGAGCGCTACAAGCTCAAGAGCGCGAAGAGATTTCCAGAGGCCTGTGCGCCGGGCGATCGATACGTGAGATTGCCAGGCGCCTTGGCAGAGCGGCTTCGACGGTGAGCCGGGAGGTTCGCCGTAATGGCGGCAAGCGCTTCTATCGAGCGGCTAATGCCGATGCGCGCGCTTGGCGCAGAGCGCGCCGGCCGCAGCCGTGTCTGCTGGCGCGGCGGCGCCGGCTTAGGAGTTGGGTCGCCGATCGCTTAGGCCGCAATTGGTCGCCACGCCAAGTCGCCGTTGGCCTCAAGCACACATTCCCGCATGATCGCTCGATGCGGGTGTCGCACGAGACGCTCTACCGGAGCCTGTTCATACAGGCGCGCAACGTCCTTAAGAAGGAGCTCGTCAGCCACCTCAGGCGCGCCGGCTTCATGCGCCGGCCGCGCACTCAAGCCATCGGGCACCCCAGCATCGTCGAAGGCCTCTCCATCCACCAGCGCCCTGCCGAGATCGAGGATCGAGCCGTCCCAGGGCATTGGGAAGGTGACTTGCTGATGGGCGGTGCCCATTCGCAAATCGCCACGCTGGTCGAACGCCATTCCCGCTATGTCATGCTGGTCAAGATCGACAGCAAAGACACCGTCACTGTCACAAAGGCATTGAAGAGCAAGATCCGCCAGCTGCCGACGGAGCTGCGCCGCTCGCTCACCTGGGACCGCGGCAGCGAAATGGCCGCTCACAAGGACTTCACCATCGCCACCGACATGCAGGTGTACTTCTGCGATCCGCGCAGTCCCTGGCAACGCGGCAGCAACGAAAACACCAACGGCTTGCTGCGCCAGTACTTCCCCAAGGGCCACGATCTATCGCAGATCAGCCAAGCCAAGCTCAACCAGGTCGCACGCGAGCTTAACGAACGTCCTCGAGAAACCTTAAACTGGCGTACGCCCTTGGCGGCGTTGAAAGCTACCGTTGCCTCAACGGGTTGAATTCACCCAGACCCCGATTCTTCTTTTTGGGGGTCTGACCCCGATTTTCGTTACATCAGCTTGCGCATCCAGCTCGCGGTCGGAACCGCGCCGCCGAAGCTGTAGATGTGCACGCCCACGACGTTGCTCTGCTCGCGCTGCGACGAGTAGCGCGCGAGCGCGACGAGCTGATCGCGCGGATCGGTGTGGGTGACGAGCTTCGCGATGCCGACGCCGAGGGTGCGCAGCGCACGGAGCGATACGCTCACGCCGCAGCGCTGCGCGTAGCGCGCGAGCGCCACCGGATCGGTGGGACCGGCGATGCCCACGTACACCGGAAGCTGGGGCCGGGTGCGGGCGAGGCCCGCGCAGAAGTCGACCACGCGCTGCGGCGAGAGGCAGAACTGGGTCACCATGTAGACGCCGATGCCCTGCTCGCGGCCGAGCGCGATCTTGCGCTCCAGCGCGCGGTCGAGGCTGTTGAGCGGGATGCGCGGATGGCCCTCGGGGTAGCCGCCGACGCCAAACTCGCGCACGCCGCACTCCTTGAGCACGCCCTGCTCGAGCACCTGGAGGCTGTCGGCGAACGGCCCCTTCGGCCGCGGCTCGTCGCCGCCGAGGAGGAGCACGCGGTGCACGCCGTGCTGCGCGGCCGCTTTCTGCAGGAAGTCGCGGAACTCGTCGCGGTCGCGGATGCGCCGCGCCGATACGTGCGGCACCGGGTCGAGGCCGGCGGCGCGGATCGACGCGATCGCGTCGAGCGTGCGCGAGAGCGGCAGGCCGGGAAGCGACGGGATGTAGACGCAGGTGTTCGCCGGCAGGATCGTCGCCACTTCGGGCGCGCGGTGCAGCTCGCGCGGCGAGATCTCGAGCGAGCCCGCGGTGAGGAGCTCGGAGAGGCCGGCTTGCGAATCAGTCACGCTTGCGGGAAATGACATAGGACTCGTCCAGGAACCAGAGGGCGCCGTGCTTCTGCAGCACTTCGCGCGTCGCGTCGAGATAGTGCGTCTTTCCCAGCACCTCGGACAGCCGCTGGTCCTCGATCTGCGCCACGTAGATCGCCGCGTTCCACGCCGCGAACAGGGTCGAAGTGCCGATGCTCGAGGAGATCTCGGTCGGCAGGGTGTGCATGTCGTAGCGGAAAATCGCTCGCGCGTCGGCGTAGGTGTTGAAGTTGTAGCGCCGCGCCTCGCGCCCGAGGTCGACCTTGGCGGCGCGCATCAGGTCGTGCCGGGTATGGAGGAACGGGTTCTCGCCCTGCCAAACCTTCTGGATGATCTCGAGCCCCGGATCATGGCCGTAGGAATGGATGCCGAGCAGGCGCCCGCCCTTGCCGAGCGCGCGCACGAGCGGCGCCACCACCTTCTGCGCCTTGAATTCGAGCGACGCACGCGCCCGGTACGGCTGCGAGGCGATCACCATGTCGTAGTCGGCGAGCCCGGCGCCGCGCTTCGGGATCACCTCGTCGAGGAGGAACCGGTAGTCGTCGCGGTAGAGCACCACTACCGTCGGATGCTCGTAGACCGGGTTGCCCGTCTTGGGGCTCAGGCCGGCCTGCCAGTTCTTGGCGAGGAACGGCTCGAGCGAGGCGATCTGCTCGCTGAAGTCGTGCGACGTGCTCCCGGTGAGCGCCACGTCGTGCCACACCATCGAGGTGGCGGCCGGCACCGCGCGCGGCGTGAGCCAGGGCGCCTCGGTGTAGTACATGTTGGTGACGACGAGCACCGTGGCCGGATGCTCGAAGAAGCGGTCGGCCATCTTGCGCAAGCTCAGGCGCACGTCCTCGAGGCTGATCTCCTTGCCGACGATGAAGAACGGCACCGTCGGGAAGCGCCGGTGCATCTCGCGCATCACGCGCGCGAGCACGGTGCCGTCGCCCATGCCGGCGTCGAACAGCCGCACCGCCGGGGGGCGCGGGTGGATGTGGCCGAGCTCGAGGCCGACGCGGCGCGCGACCACGTCCTTCTCGCTGCAGGTGTTGACGAAGAGGAGATACTTCTGGCGGTTGTCGAAGAAGCGGAAATTCTTTTCAGGCGCCGTCTCGCGCACCGCCGGCGCCGGAGCTACCGCTCCGGCGCGAATGAGCGCCATCAGCTCCGGCGGCGAATCGCCGGGTCCGGGCAGGCCGTGCTTGGCGATGAACTGGTTTACCCGATTCAGGGTCTCAGGGGTGACGCGCGCCCCGTCGCGCAGGCGCGCGACGAACTTGCCGTCGTTCACCGCGCGGCGGCCGAAGGTCGACTCGGCCATGCCGGTGCGCCGGCAGAAATCCGAGATACTCCCGAGCAGTGTGCCGCCGCCGCCTTCCAAGGCTCCTCCGTGGTTGGGATGTTGGGGAACCTGCCCGTGGGACGGCAACCCCAGCCGTTGCACTGCAATATTATGGGATGTCTCCCACCATGCCAAATCAAATACTTAACACTCCGCCCGGGCTTTCCTGGCGGGTGCGCTAACCTAGCGCTGCGATGAATGTGCTCGACCTCATCGGCAACACGCCGCTCGTGGAAGCGGCGCGCATGGATGCCGGGCCGTGCCGTCTCTACCTCAAGCTCGAGCACCACAACCCCGGCGGCTCGATCAAGGACCGCATCGCGCGCTCGATGATCGAGGACGCGGAGCGCCAGGGAAAGATCAAGCCGGGCTCGCTGATCGTCGAGGCCACAGCGGGAAACACCGGGCTCGGCCTCGCGCTCGTGGCGGTGCTCAAAGGCTACCGCCTGCTCATCGTGGTGCCCGACAAGATGAGCCAGGAGAAGATCTTCCACCTGCGCGCGATGGGCGCGGAGATCGTGATGGCGCGCTCCGACGTCACCAAGGGCCATCCGGAGTATTACCAGGAGCGCGCCGCGGAGATCGCGCGCCGCACGCCCGGCGCTTATTACATCGACCAGTTCGCCAACCCGGCCAATCCGCGCGCGCACGAGGAGACGACCGGACCGGAGATCTGGCAGCAGATGGACCAAGACGTCGACGCGGTGGTCGCGGGCGTCGGCACAGGCGGCACGATCACCGGCCTCGCGCGCTTCTTCGAGCGTGTCTCGCCGGAAACCGAGATGGTGCTCGCCGATCCGGAAGGCTCGGTGCTCGCGAACTACGTGAAGACGCACAAGATCTCCAAAGACGTCGGCTCATGGCTCGTCGAAGGCATCGGCGAGGACTTCCTGCCAGCGGTGTGCGACCTCTCGCGCGTGAAGAAGGCCTACTCGATCCCCGACGCCGAGGCGTTCGGCGTGCTGCGGACGCTCCTCAAGACCGAGGGCATCATGGCGGGCACCTCTTCGGGCACGCTGATCGCGGCTGCACTGCGCTATTGCCGCGAGCAGACGACGCCCAAGCGCGTGGTCACGCTCGTGTGCGACAGCGGCAACAAGTACCTCTCCAAGGTCTACAACGACTACTGGATGCTCGACCAGGGCTTCATCAAGCGCGAGACCCACGGCGACCTGCGCGACCTCATCATGCGGCGGCACAAGGAGCACGCGGTCGCCACCGTGAGCGCGGACGAGACCGTGATCGCGGCCTACCAGCGCATGAAGCTCTACGACGTGTCGCAGCTCCCCGTGCTGAAGGACGGCAGGATCGTCGGCATCGTCACCGAGGAGGACATCCTGCTCCGGGTCTACGAGCAGCCGGACCATTTCCGCGAGCCGGTCACCGCGGCGATGGAGTCCAACCTCGTCACCCTGCCCCCCGGCGCCCCGGTGGAGAAGCTGAAAGAGATCTTCGAGCGCGGCATGGTGGCGATCGTGGTCGACGGCGACGAGTTCCTCGGGCTCATCACGCGCATCGATCTCCTCAACTGGCTGCGGCGCCAGGAATTGAACCGTAAAGGCAGGACACCCAAATGAAATTCGAGACCAAGGTCATCCACGCCGGCCAGGAGCCCGACCCGCGCACCGGCGCGGTGATGACGCCGATCTACGCCACCTCCACCTACGCGCAGTCGAGCCCCGGCGAGCACAAGGGCTACGACTACGCTCGCACGCGCAACCCGACGCGCGACGCGCTCGAGGCGTGCGTCGCCGAGCTCGAGGGCGGAAAGCACGGCTTCGCCTTCGCCTCGGGCATGGCGGCGATCGGCACCGTGCTCGAGCTCCTCGACTCGGGCTCGCACGTCGTGGCGATGGACGACCTCTACGGCGGCAGCTACCGCATCCTCGAGCGCGTGCGCAAGCGCTCGGCAAATATCCAGGCGACGTTCACCGACCTTTCGGATCCCGGGAATTTCGAAAAAGCGATCAGGCCCGGCACGCGCATGCTGTGGGTCGAGAGCCCGACCAACCCGCTGCTCAAGCTGGTCCACCTGGAAGCCGTCGCGGCGATGGCGCGCAAGCGCGGCATCATTTCCGTGTGCGACAACACCTTCGCCTCGCCCTGGGTGCAACGGCCCCTCGAGCTCGGCTTCGACATCGTGGTGCACTCGACCACCAAGTACCTGAACGGCCACTCCGACGTCATCGGCGGCGCCGCCGTACTGCGGGATTCCACTTACCAGGAGAAGCTTGCCTTCCTCCAGAACGCCGTCGGCGGCGTACCGAGTCCGTTCGACGCCTTCCTCACCCTGCGGCATCAAGACACTCGCCGTCAGGATGGAGCGCCACTGCGGCAACGCGATGCACATCGCGGCCTTTCTCGAGAAGCATCCGAAGGTCGCACGCGTGATCTACCCCGGCCTCGCGAGTCATCCGCAGCACCTGCTAGCCGCGCAACAGATGAACATGCGCTACGGCGGGATGGTGACCGCGGTGCTCAAAGGCGGCCTCGCCGCCTCGCGCCGCTTCCTCGAGCGCTGCGAGCTCTTCACGCTCGCCGAGAGCCTCGGCGGCGTGGAAAGCCTGATCGAGCACCCGGCCATCATGACCCACGCCTCGCTACCCGAGGACGTGCGCGCCAACCTCGGCATCGACGAGGGGCTGGTGCGCCTCTCCGTCGGCATCGAGAACGTCGACGACCTCATCGCCGAGCTGAAACACGCTCTCGAGTAAGACGATCTACTTTCTCCTTATCCTCGCGGGACTCGCGCTCCTCGCCGGCGGAGCGCTTTGGTACTTCACCGCCATGCCGGGAAAGTCGCACGCCGGCCCGCTGCCGCCGCTTTCCGACGAGGAGCGCGCCCTCGCCGAGCGGCTTCGCCGGCATGTCTTCACCCTGGCAAAGAGCGAGCGCAACACCGACCTGGAAACCCCGGCGCGCTACATCGAGGGCGCATTTGCGGCCCACGGCCTTACCTCCAAGTTGCAAACCTTCGAGAGCGGCGGTCGAAACGTCAACAACGTGGAGGTGTCTCCACCCGACCCCGCGGCGATCGTAGTCGGCGCGCACTACGACACCGTTCCGGGCTCGCCCGGCGCGGACGACAACGCCTCGGCCGTCGCCGCGCTGATCGAGCTCGCGGGCCTCCTCCGAAAGGAGCGCCTGCCGATCCGCTTCGTCGCCTTCGCCAACGAGGAGCTGCCCTACCACATGGGCCCGGAGATGGGGAGCTGGGTGTCGGCGCGGCGCTCGCGCGAGCAGGCCGAGCCACTGCGGGGAATGATTTCGCTCGAGATGCTCGGCTGCTACCGCGACGAGCCCGGCAGCCAGCGCTACCCGCCGCCGCTCAACCTCATCTACCCCAACCGCGGCAACTTCATCGCCTTCGTCGGCGACGTCGGCGCTCGCGCCCTGGTGCACCAGGCCATCGCCTCATTCCGCAGGAATGCGCGATTCCCATCCGAAGGCGTCGCCGCGCCGGCCTTCGTGCCCGGCATCATGCGCTCCGACCACGCCTCGTTCCGCGACCAGGGCTTCCCCGCGTTCATGGTCACCGACACCGCGTACAACCGAAATCCGCGCTACCACAAGGCCAGCGACACGGCCGACACGCTCGACTACGAGCGCATGGCGCGCGTCACCCTTGCACTGGCGGCAGTCCTGCGCGACCTGGCTGCCGAGAATCGTTGATCTCGCCCACTGTCGGTTCTATTTACAGTCAGCGGACTCAGGGTAGCTATCTTACTGATTAGCTGGCCCATCACCCAGTGGTTCGAAATTTGCGTGAGGACACCGGGTTCTAAAATAATGCAAGCAGGGAGGTGCTTGTGCGTACTGTGCTCGCTTCATTTCTCGCTTCGGTTTGCCTCGCCCTTCCCGGAGTTTGCGGCGCCACCCTCCACGCGGTATTGGATGTAACAGCCGAGGACCTAACAACACCCCGGCTTGTTTTTAACGAATTGGTCGACTTTCAGGCCTTTGAAGACAACGGCAACGCCGCGCTAGGTGACACCGGCTTCGTTTCGGGGATAGCCGTCGGTATCGACCTCGGCTGTGATGGCGCTCGCCTGTCGGGTTTCTCATCTGCTATTCAAGGCACCCTCCTTATCACCGAGCGCGGCAACTGCGGCTTCTCCACCAAGGTCCTTAACGCTCAGGCCGCAGGAGCCGTTGGCGTCCTTATTTTCAACAATGCGCCCGAGCTCAATGCAGGACTACTTAGCGATCCCACGGGAATCCCGGCCGCGCTTCTTAGCGGTGCCGCCATCCAAGCCTTCGATACCCTTGCACCAGGGCCCCTTTTCTTCCATCTTCAGATAGCCAGGGATGTTCCGGAACCGGCTTCGCTAGCACTGCTACTCGCCGCGCTAGGAGGACTCTGGTTTGTCCGTCGAAGGACTCAGCAGCCGCGCTCGATCGGATGCTGCAATCCCGATGGGATGTAGAAAACCGCAAGGTCCTCGACCGTAATACCGCCCGCGAGCGACACGCTTGAGACGCTCGACTACGAGCGCCTCGCTCGCGTGGCCTCGGAGCTGCTGTCTTCGCGGCCTCGCCCATAAACTATGCGCCGCGCCACCACCCGCCACGCATCCGGTAGCTGCTAACAGGCCGTTCTTTGGGGTGGCGGTACGGTTGGCACCAGCCACGACAGCCTACCCGCCACCGATCTCGTTCATCTACCCCGACCGCGGCAATTTCATCGCCTTCGCCTTCGCCGGCGACGTCGACGCTCGCGCCCTAGTCAGAGAATCTATTTCTCTTCTCAGAAAAGGGGGAGGCAATGGACAAGTCCTTGCGAGGTCTGCTGGCGCTCATGCTCCTAGCGCCCGGGCAAGTCTTATCGGATCGTCCACTCCGGGATTTGCAGGTCGGGGACGGCGGCGAGGATTCGCTCGCGTATGCCATGGACATGTGCAGGCGTCAGGCGCAAGCGCCCGAAACCTGCCAGACGTACGCCGTCAACGATGAAGTCGTGTGGAAGCCATAGGCGGGTTCGGAGGAGCTGACGTTAACCGACGAAAAGGAGCCCTTCGCGTGAGCACGTCCGCGTCCGCCTGCTACCACCTGCGCCGTGCTCACTGCCGAGGATTCAGGACTCGGCGATAAGAAGAAGTTTTAGAACTCCGCAAAATAGACTTCGCCGCTACGTCGTGTCGCCGGCAGACACGATATTTCGCTTTCCACGTTCATTGATTTGCATTTGAATAAGCCATGCGCTCTTCGCGACTTGGCCTATGCAAATAACTGCAGCCCAGATGGCCGCGCTGTCAGAAGCGCGAAGAAAAACCTTTCTCCTTCGCGTGCGCCAATTCATCCAAGCGGAAACGCAGCGAACGCCGCAAGAAAACGTGCTCGCCGAGTTGTTCGATCGAGCGTCTCGCTACGGCTTGGTCAGCGAGCAACAGTTCGCGGGCTACATCGCGCTCGCATGGCAATTCGGCGTCGTACCGCCCGCTTCCGATCCACACTGGATCGCTGAGGTCATGGGCAACCCCAGGCTACGACCCGAAGCCAAGGTCGAAGCCATATTCGATCGCGCGAGGTTGTTGAACAAGGGGAGAGCGTGAGCTCCTTCGACCAGCAGCAGGAGGCCATCAAACGCCAGTTCTCGTCCGCCCCGCC
>Ga0157376_10001033_pt1 | contig 18221 bp, 6 predicted proteins | sample M45metaG_FD_121801 | JGI IMG/M metagenome (GOLD analysis project Ga0157376, IMG submission 121801) | Miscanthus rhizosphere microbial communities from Kellogg Biological Station, Michigan, USA - M4-5 metaG | ecosystem: Host-associated > Plants > Roots > Rhizosphere > Soil | place: USA: Michigan... | reverse complement strand
TACAGCTTCGGGTATCCGGCGTGTCCTGACCTGGAGGACCAGACGGGACTTTGGAAATTGCTGAAGCCGGAAGAGATTGGCGTGGAGCTAACAGAAGGGTTCATGATGGACCCGGAAGCGAGCGTTAGCGCGTTGGCGTTCATACACCCGGACTGCACCTATTTCAGCGTAGGCGAAAACAACTGAGTGCAATAGGCTCTTTACTGATCAAGACGCAAACTAGAATTTGAGGATGTCCACACAAAAATTCGCAAAACTACTGGGCTGGATCTCGCTGGCAGTGGTTGCCGCGATTTTATATCTCGGGCTGTGGCCGTACAACGTGCGAATGGCAAGCGGCGCCCACTGGCAGGGGAATTCAAAGAACGGCGTATTGGGAATTTTCCCTCCGAACAATGTGGCGTGGTTAAAAGACGGAGCGGGACTGCGATTTGGGAAGTACGGAAGCATCTTCAGCAAAACGGATTTCACGGCGACAGCTAACCAAACTGAGGGTTGCACGATTGAAGTGTGGCTGGAACCCGCCGTCACCGAGGACTTCACAACGACGCTGGCGTTTTCAACTGAAACAAATCGGCTGCAATTCCGGCTGCGCCAGCAAGAGGATGCGCTGTACGTCAGCCACGATACGCCGGGTGAGAAGCAGCGATTGCGGCGGCAAAGAATTTGGATTGATCACGTTTTTCAGCAGGGAGAACGGGTGTTGGTGGCGCTGACTTCAGGGCCGAACGGCACGGCGGTCTATTTGAATGGGAAGTTGAGGCAACGATATGAAAATTTCCGGCTGCGCAGCGACGAATTCACCGGACGGATGATATTCGGCGACTCGCCTATGGGACATGACACGTGGGGCGGAACACTGTTAGGACTGGCGATATATCAGGAAGAACGGAGCGCCGGGCAGGTGGGCGAGGATTTTAGGAAGTGGAATACCGGCGACAAGTCTCAATTAGCCCGAGTGCATTCACCGCGAGCGCTGTACTTATTTGAAGAAGGAAATGGCCGTGTGGCGCACAGCGCTGTAGCGGGCGCGCCTGATTTAGAGATTCCGGAAACATTTCAGACGCTTCGCCCTCGGTTCTTGCAGCCTTTCTGGACGGAGTACACGGGTGACAGCCATTATTTCGTCGATATATTTCTGAATATTGCGGCGTTTGTGCCGTTGGGATTCTTCTTGCGAGGGTACCTGAAAATTGGCGCGGGCATTCGAAGAGACTTGCTGACCACGGCAATCTGCGGATTCGCCCTGAGTTTAACAATCGAAGTTGGGCAATATTATTTGCCGATGCGTAATTCAGGTACGACGGACCTGATCACCAATACCACGGGAGCGATCTTGGGAGGAGTGATTTTCGGGACGGCTTTCGTTCAGACAAGGATTCGCGCGCTCCGGCTGAAAATGAGTAAAACGAAGAGTCGCTTGGTTGAGGCCCGAAAGATATCGTAACCCCTTCAAGGAGAATTGCGGCCCCTGTGGACAAAAATTTGCCACTTGGTGGAAACAATGTGGGACCGCCTGAGAGCCCGACGGATAGAATAGATTGCCTTGCAATCGTCCAACTAACTGAAAAATAGGAACTTATAATATAACTGACGGACGTCGCGGGCGAACTTCATGGAGGGAGATTTGCTCCAGAAGAAGCCTGATATGATGGGGACTAGTGTAAGTCGAGCGCTTGAAGCCAGCCCGGAAAATGGGTTTGTGGCGGGTTGCGCGCAGACCATCCAGAGCCTGAATGCGACCATTGGAGAGATTGCGGGGACCGATATCCCGGTATTGCTGCAGGGCGATAGCGGGACCGGGAAGGAAGTGTACGCCCGGCTGGTTCACCGGCTTTCTGCGCAGAATTCCCTGCAGCTAACCAAGCTGAGTTGCACGATGCTGGAGTCGGGGCAATTGCTAACGAGCGTAAGCAAGCTTATGGAGAGTGGCGACGTAGCGAGTCAGGAATTGGGAACATTGTTTCTGGACGGAGTGGATGAGCTAAACGTCGATTGCCAACGAGTGCTGCTATCCATTCTGCAGAAAGAGGAAACGGTAACAGGGAAGCGGAAAGGCTTGCGCTTGATTTCGACGGCCACGCGAAGCTTGGAGCGTGAAATTGAGTTGGGACGGTTTCGGCGGGAATTGTATTTTCGGATCGCTGGCGTTTGCCTGCATCTGCCAAGACTGCGCGATCGAAAGGAAGACATACCGGCGCTAATGGAATTCCTGCTGGAGAAGCATGCAGGGGAAATGGGTCGAAAAGCACCGAACCTGCAGGACGACGAAATGGAATTGTTGCTGAAATATGGATGGCCAGGAAATATACGGGAGCTAGGAAACCTGGCGAAAAAGATTGCGGCTTTGGGAGACGCGCGAGCGACAATCGCAGAGATGCGGGGCACGCCGACGATGAGAGATAGGTTGATGGAGATGCCCCCGAATACGTCGTTAAAAGTTGCGGCCAAGACTGCTTCACGACTGGCAGAGCGGGATTTGATTTTGAAGGCCTTGGACAGGACACATTGGAACCGGAAGCAAGCAGCGAGAGAGCTGCAGATAAGCTACAAGGCCTTGTTGTACAAGATAAAACAGATGAATGTGCCCGGGGAACAACTTGAGAAACAGCAGGGAGAAGAGTGATGAGAGCGCTGATGGTTATTAGTTTCGGGACACTGCTGGCGATGGCGGGGGTGCAAGCGCAAGAGGCTGCGAAAAACGCCAGCACGACGGCGCAGACGCAAGCACCGGTGGCGGCAACAACCGATGCGAGTTACAAGATCGGGCCGCAGGATGTGCTGCGAATCGACGTATGGAAAGAGACGGAGATATCGAGATCCGTTCCGGTGCGGCCAGACGGAAAGATTTCTTTGCCATTGCTGAATGACGTTCAGGCCGCGGGATTGACGGCGATGGAGTTGGCCAACGTCATTACGGAAGGATTGAAGAAATTCATCAACAGCCCGCAAGTGACGGTAAGCGTTTCGGAGATCAACAGCCGGAGAGTGTATGTGACGGGTGAAGTGAATGGCCCGGGCGCTTATCCGCTTTTGCCGAACATGACGGTGTTGCAAGCGCTCACTGGAGCGCGCGGATTCACACAATTCGCGCGAACCAAGAAGATCTATGTGTTGCGATCCGAGGGCGGGAAACAGGTAAAGCATCCGTTTAACTATAACGAAGTAGTTAAAGGCACCCATGGGGAAGATAACATCGTCCTACAGCCTGGCGATACAATTGTGGTGCCGTAGGAAGAGCTTATGAAAAAAGCCATTTTGAAAATGAATCTTACTTTAGTGGCAGCGGGATGTTTGTGTCTGGGGGCGCCGGGATTCGGGCAAGAGACGCAAAGCGGCGAAACACCAAAACCCGCGGCGCGGGCATACGGGCCTATCGGTAGCGAACAGCAAGATCCAAATCAAACGACAGACTTGCTGCAACCGGACGATCGACCGTTAACCGGCATTCTACAGCCGACGATCGGGACCCCGATGGAGAGACACAGTTACTGGGTGCCCGGGGTGTCTTATTACAATTTCATTCAATCGAATGGGCAAAGCCAGGGTGGCAGCAGCAGTTGGAATTCGACGAGCTATCTGACTGGGAATGTGAGCTTGTTGGAGAACTGGAGCCGATCGCAGCTGCTGGTGAATTATTCGGGGGGCGGAAATTTCTCGACGGACCCGGCAATTGGGAATGGATGGTTTCAGCAGTTGGGGGCTTCGCAGACGTTCAAGTGGGAGCGATTGCAGTTTACTTTGCTGGACGAATTTGCGTATTTGCCGCAAGCACAATTCGGATTCGGAGCGGGCACCGGAATAGCGCTTCCGGGTATCGGAGGGACGCTAGGCGGAGGAACAACGGGGCTTAGCACAGGGCTCGGTCCAGGGCAGTCCATATTCACAGCAATAGGCCCGCGATATAGCAACACAGCTGGCGTGCAAACGAACTACGTATTGACGGCGAGGAGTTCGATCACCTTGGGCGGGCTGTACAGTTTGCTGCGTTTTACGGATCCAGGCAATATCGAGAGCGACGCCTACATTGGCAGCGCCGGATACAATTACCAGATCACAAAGAAGGACACAATCGGAGCGTCGTACCGCTTCACTTCGTATCACTACATCGATTTCCCGCAGGCAATCGGAGATCACATGTTCCAGCTGGCGTATGGAAGAAAGATTACTGGACGCCTGGCGCTGCAATTGACAGGAGGCCCCGAGATCACCAACTTTCGAATACCGGAAGGAACCAGCACGGCTACGCAGCACGTAGCCGGCGCGGGAAGCGCATCGCTGACCTACGCATTCGTAAACGGTACCGTGAGCGGAAGTTACAGCCACGGAGTGACTGCGGGAAGTGGAGTGTTCCTTGGAGCTACGACGGACCAGTTGAGCGGATTCGTAACGAGAAAGCTAACGCGAGTCTGGAGCGGAAGCCTAAATCTGGGGTTTGCAAAGAATCGCAGCATCGAAACCGGTTCACAAAACCAGACGTATAACACGGTTTACGCGGGAGCCTCAGTGGCCCGGCCGCTGGGCAGGAATGCGAATTTCAATGCAGGGTATACGGCTTATATTGAGAATACGAATAACACGATCTGCTCGGGAAGTAATTGCAGCTCGAGTTTCATGACCAATCAGATTACCGTGGGCTTGAGCTGGCATACCCGACCGTATGTGCTGCACTGATAAGCGACGAGATCGATCACCCTGCGATAAGAGCGAGAAGCAAGGGAAACGGACAGAAGAACATGTACAAAAGCTTTTTCGGGCTAAGAGAGAATCCGTTCAACGTGAATCCGGATCCTCGGTTTCTGTTCTTGACGAAACAGATCGAGGAAGCACTTTCCGGACTGATGTATGGAATCCAGACACGCAAGGGGTTTATCACGCTTACCGGCGAGGTGGGCACGGGCAAAACGACGCTGGTAAACCGGTTATTGGATTGGCTGCACCTGAGACGTACTAAGACGGCATTCCTGTTTAACTCCAGAATGAATTCGAGCCAGTTATTCGACTTCATCCTGGCGGAGTTTGATATTCCCTGTGACAACCGTTCGAAAAGCCAGCAACTGATGAAGCTGAACCACTGGTTGTTGGAAAGATACCGAGCCGGCGAAACAGCGGTGCTGATCGTGGACGAAGCGCAGAACCTGACATTTCCGGTGCTGGAAGAGATCCGGCTACTGACAAACCTGGAGACTTCCACGGAGAAGCTGCTGCAGATTGTGCTTTCGGGGCAGCCGGAGCTTGAAGAGAAGCTGAAGCTGCCACAACTGCGGCAGTTGCGGCAGCGGATCACCCTGCGCTGCCGAACACTGCCAATGACCAAAGAGCAGACGCATGACTACATTCAGGAAAGACTAAGGATCGCCGGCGGCGATTCGCAGCAGGCTATTTTTTCCCCGAAAGCGATGGACGCGGCGCATTTGTATTCGATGGGCATCCCGCGGGTTATCAATCTGTTGTGCGAACACGCGCTGATTAATTCGTTTGTAGATCAGCAGAAAACAGTGGAACCAAAAGTTATTGAAGACGTGGCTCGAGAATTTCAACTGGACGAAGTGGAACCAATCGCGCCGCCGGCCAGTTTGCGGCAAGAAGGTGATGTATTTCAGTCCGAAGCTTTCATTCAGAATCTTGGTGAGGCGCTGTCGCGTTTTCGAATGAACCCACCAGTGTCGTCATCGACTCGAGAACGCAAGTAAGGACGGCCGATTCATAAAACCAGGATGCATGACGGTAAACGTGTGGCGCCTAATCCCCCAGAACCGGTCGACCTGCGAAGCGTTGTTCCCGTGAGGTTAGCGGACCGCGGAATAATGCTAAACCAACTCCGGCAATAGTTCCGACTGAGCTAAGTGAATCAGTCGGGCGAATTCCTTGGCGAGAACTAAAACGTTTGGCTCAACCAGCAGATTTTGCTGGTGTCCGGAGATATTGATGACCGTCAGAGATTTACCAAGTACATCGGCCCAGCCTAAGGAAGGATTTTCCGCTAGTCCCGGAAGTTGTTTGGCGGCGCGGAAGAGAACGACCCTACCACCGTAGGGCTGCGGCTGGTAGCGATCGAACGCCCGATCATGCTCCACGCCAAGTGCTTCAAGGACGTAAGGCATCGATGAACGAATCGGCCGGGGACCGCCGTTGCTGACGAGTTTGTCGAATTTCAGAAGCGTCCGAGAGCGGGCCACGGCTACCGCGCGGAGAAACCTCTCCTGCAAATAGCCAGGGCCCCGGTGCACGAGATTGGACCGCTCGAGATCAAAGCGTTTGGCGGTGCGATGCCACCAACGACGCAACAAAGTATCGGACGGCTGGAAGCCGCTCAGAGCAGGGTGAGTTGTCTGAATCATGGCGACCAAAGCGACTTCATCGCCGGCGGCGACTAGCTGCTGTGCCGCCTCTAGTGCCACCAGCCCGCCAAAACAAAAACCACTCAAGAAGTAAGGGCCTTGCGGCTGAAGTAAACGGATCTCGCTGAGGTACGCCGCGGCAATCTGCTCGATGGACTCATCTCGCACGATGTTACCGTCCAGACCGCGCGCTTGCAGTGCAAATACCGGCTGATCCTCTCCGAGGAGATTGGCGAGCGGATAGTATTCCAACACGTTGCCGCCGTGGCTGTGCATGAAGAACAGGGGTGGCTTGGAGCCACCAGGACGAATGGGAACGAGTGAGGACCAGGAAGGTGTCCAGCTGTCTCGGCGAAGAACTTCGGCGAGTTCGGCAATCGTCGGTGCTTGGAGAAAAGTGGCCAGCGGCAGGCGCTTGTGGCAAGATCTTTCGATTTCTAGGGCGACACGAAGAGCGAGCAATGAATGGCCTCCCAGTTCGAAGAAATTGTCATTTAATCCCACACGCTTAACACGAAGAACTTTTGCCCAAAGCTGCGCGAGCATTTGCTCCAGCGAGTCTCGCGGCGCTACAAACTCTCCCTTGGCATGGAGGCGTAGCGAATCGGAATTAGGGAGTGCGTTGCGGTCGATTTTACCGTTCGGGGACAACGGAAGCTTGTCCAGGAGCACGAATGCCGAAGGGACCATATATTCAGGTAACGATTGCTTAAGGTGGTCACGAAGCTCTGAAACGTCTGGCTGAATGCCGGGGCGCGGCTCCAAATAGGCCACGAGAATCTTATTGCCTGGCTGCGGTTCGCGGGCAACTACCACGCATTGCTGCACGGAAGCTTGCCGCCCAAGAACAGTTTCAATTTCCCCAAGCTCGATGCGAAGGCCATGAAGTTTGACCTGAAAATCCAGACGCCCCAGATATTCGACGGTCTTATTGGGAAGCCAGCGGCAGAGGTCGCCGGTGCGGTAGAGCTTTGCGCCAGGCTGATTGGTAAAAGGGTCGGGTACAAACTTTTCTGCGGTCAATTCAGGGCGATTCAAATAACCCCGGCCCACCTGGACGCCGCCAATGTAAAGCTCGCCGGGAACGCCAATCGGTACGGGCTTTTGATGTAGATCGAGAACGTAGACCCGCGAGTTGGCAACCGGTTTGCCAATCGGGACGCAGGGCAACGGGGAGCTTCGGTCGCAAGCCCAAAAAGTGACGTCGACGGCGGCTTCAGTGGGGCCATATAGATTGTGGAGCTGCGACGGCAGTAGGCCAAGGCATTGGTTCTGCAAAGGGAGTGTTAGGGCTTCGCCGCTGCAGATGATGTGGCGAAGAGAACGGCACTTGTCGACGTCGGGTTCGGCGAGAAAAGCGGCGAGCATGGACGGAACAAAATGAATAACGCTAATTTTCGCTTCCTGAATCAGATCGACGAGATAATCGGCGTCACGATGACCGCCGGGGCGCGCCACAATTAGATGTGCACCAACCATCAGAGGCCAAAAAAACTCCCAAACAGAAACATCGAAGCTGAACGGCGTTTTCTGCAGAACGCGATCTAATCCCGCCAAGCCATATTGCTGCTGCATCCACAACAAGCGGTTACAAATTCCACGGTGGGTGTTCATTGCACCCTTAGGATTACCGGTGGAACCCGACGTATAGATGACATAGGCCAGGTTCTCGAGAGCAACAACAGTCTGCGGATCGCTGTCACTCTCGCCGGCTATTCGATCCCAATCCTTTTCGAGGTCAAGAACCGCACAGGCAACGGCAGGAACTCGAGTGGCAAGATGCCTTTGAGTCAATAGGACCGGGCACTTGGCGTCGCCGAGCATAAACGCGATGCGATCCGCGGGATATTCCGGATCGACTGGCAAGTATGCTCCGCCGGCCTTGAGTACTGCGAGGAGGGCCACGACCATTTCGAGCGACCGCTCGAGAAAGACGCCAACAAGAGTGTCAGGCCCAACGTTTAGTTTTCTTAGATGGTGCGCCAACTGATTGGCGCGGCGATTCAGTGCCGCGTAAGTGAGGCTTCGGCCGTCGAATGTGACGGCCGGAGCGTCAGGAGATTTTCTGACTTGAGCTTCGATCAATTCATGGAGCACTGCATTGGATGGAAATACTGTTTTGGTATCGTTGAACGTTTCTAGCAGCTCTGTTATTTCGGAAGGGGAGAGGATTGGCTGGGTGGCCAACGGGTCGGTGGGATGTGTTTGAATGCTGTCGAGTAATGTCTGGTAGTGGCTAAGCCAGCGTTCAATGGTTTCGGAGTCAAATAGATCAGAGTTGAAATCACATTCGACATATAGGCCTTGAACACCTTCGACAACGTTGAAGAACAGATCGTAGTGAAGAGCGCGCTTGGCATTCCGTTCGCAGCTGAATTTCGCTCCCTTAAATTCAACTTCGCCTGGATCACGATCAACGTTGAAGATCACTTCTACCAGCGGAGGGCGATCGGCACTGCGAGGGACGTTAATGTGTTGAAGGATGGTGCCGATCGTCGTTTGGCTGTGATCGTAGGCGTCCAGCATGCGCTTCTTAAAAACGGTCAAATTTGTCTGAAAACTGGCGTCCGCTTCTAGCTGCGTGCGAATCGGCAACAGGTTTACACAATGGCCGACAAGGCAGGTGCTACCGGTCATGGCCTGGCCGGCTACCCCCAATCCGACGACGAGGTCTGTTTGTCCGGTCAGGCGATGCAATAACACCTGCAAGCCGGACATTAGTAGAACAACGAGAGTGCTGCGTTGTTGACCGGCAAATCGCTTGAGAGACTGCTGCAACGGAGCGCCCAAGTCACGTTTGACAGTGGATGCGCGTGCGGTGCGAACAGCGGAACGCGGTCGGTCGGTCGGCAGGTCCAAGGGAGTTGGGATAGTCTTGAATTGTTCCGCCCAATAGGAAAGCGCCAGGTTTTGCGCGGCGGGATCGCTTTCGATACAGCGGACATAATCCTCGAACGACACTGGAGATTCCAGTTCCGGCTGAGTACCCCGTTGAAGTGCCGAATATATTTTCGCCAATTCGCTGACGATCAATCCGCCGGACCAACCATCGCAAATAATGTGGTGAGCCGTCCAGAGCACCACATGATGATCGGCCGAGAGCCGGACTATTTTCGCTCGAAGCAGCGGACCGGTCGTGAGGTCGAATTCAGAGGAAATTTCGTCGTTGATAAGGATAGCCAACTGATCTTCACGGTCTGTCTCCGGCTGGGTTTGCAGATCCACGAGCGGCAGATCGAATGGCCCACCGGGATGAATCGTCTGAGAGCTTCCATCCGGGTTGATGGTGGCGAGCAGCATCGGATGGCGGTCAACAACCTGGCGCGCCGCCGCGCGGAAATGTTCGAGATGGAATTCTCCGCGGAAATCAAACTTCAACGATTCGTTGTACGCTAGCGCAGCATCGCCACCCATCTGCGCAGCCAGCCAGATTTCTTTTTGAGCCTCGGTTAAGGGAAAAGTTCCGACCGACGAGGAGGAAATACCGCTTGGCGAGATCTTGCTTCGGAACTGAACAACGGAGGGGACTGGCGCGTTATGCTCGCGCTCTTTCGATGCGTGTGTTGCTGGTGGAGCCGAGAAAAATCCTGCCGCTTTGAGCTCCGCGAGGCTTTCCCGAAAGACGCGAACCAACATTTGCAGATCGGACTCAGTGTGTGCAGTGGTGAGGATGAAGGCGCGGTTGTCCCAGATATGAATGCCGCGGAGACGTAGAAGATAAAAGAGCAATCCGGCAAATTTTTGATCGGACGGATAGTTGAGCTGGATGATGGAGCTGAACTGAGTAAGCAGATATGGAGCACCCGCTTGCATTGTGGCGGAGCGCAGTTCGTCGGCGAGGCGCACGGTACGGGCCGTGAGGGATGCCTGGAGCGAAGGCCCGCTGTTCTTGAGATGAGTGAGTACGGCTTTAGCAGCAGCAAGCGCCAGCGGATGGCGAACGAAAGTGCCAGCAAAAAAGGTAACGCCAACCTCGGGGAATGAGTTGTCGCCGTATTGCCACTGGCCGCCGTCGAGTGCGTCCATATATTTCGGCGATCCGGCAACAGCTCCAATCGGCAAGCCGCCGCCGATGACTTTTCCGTAAGTGGCAATATCAGCGCTCACGCCGAAATAGGATTGCGCACCGCCCGGTTCGACACGAAAGCCGGTGACGACTTCGTCGAAGATTAGTGCCGCGCCAATTTCCTGAGAGACGCGACGAAGTTCGTGCAGAAATTCTTTGGGTTGCAGATCGAGGCGCCGGCTTTGCACCGGCTCGACCAAAACTGCCGCAATTTCCGAGCCGCGAGTGCTGATAATCTCAAGAGACTGTGGATTGCCGTAATCGAGAACGATGACTTCGCTGACGGCGCTTTGCGGAACGCCGGGAGCGATTGTGGCAGTACGCATTTCGCCATTCACGGTCAAAGGGCGAAACAGAACTTCGTCGAAAATTCCGTGGTACGCGCCAGCGAATACGGCAATTTTATTTCGACCAGTAACCGTTCGGGCGATCCGTGTGGCAGCCAAGACCGCTTCTGAGCCGGTGTTGGTGAAGGCAACGCGGTCCATGCCAACAAATTCGCGAATTAGGGCCGCGACTTCACCGACGATTGGCTGAATCGGGCCGATCTCAAAACCGAGAGCCAATTGTTCTTGCACTGCCCGGACGACAAACGGCGGACGGTGCCCGAAAAGGCTTGCGCCAAATCCCATGACGAAGTCAACGTATTCATTGCCGTCGACATCCCATACGCGTGAACCATCGGAGCGAGTGGTCAAAATCGGGTAGACCATCTCTTTCCACAAGCGGTTAAAGCCGGACGCCGAGCGCGGGTCAGCCAGAATGGGCCGATTTTCCGCGGCAAGCTTTTTCGATTGCGGTGTTCGCGCAGTATACCTTGCGATGATTGAAGCAAGCGCATCGCGCTGCCCGGGAGACATGGCGGCGGTGGCGGCGGGATCGAACGGCTTGAATGGTCCGTGCGATTTGCCTTCGGATTTCGTAGTCGGCGCGAACGGAGGGGCAGCGGGCGCCACGGATGCGCTGGGATTTTGGCGGCCTAACAATTGAAGAATGTGAGAGGTGAGGAGTTGTTGCTGCTGCAGCAATTGTTCCAGCGCGGGCGCCTGCGCAACGGAACCGGCCGGTGTCGCAATCGCGGATGGCACAGCGACCGATACGGGCGAACTAGGTGCAAATGCGCTGGGTGGCAACTTCGAATCGAGATAGGAAGAGATGGACTGGACTGAGCCTAGTTCTTCCATCAGTTGGCGGAAGGAAATCGGTACGTTGAATTTCCGTTGAATTACTTGCGAAGCTTGAGTCAAAAGGAGCGAATCAAAACCAAGCTCCATCAAATCGGCCGCCAGGTCAGCTTCCGCAAGGTTGTACCCAGAGAGTTCAGTCAGCAGAGTCCGAACCGCGACGACGAGCCGGTCGATTCGAGGTCCGGTCGGCTGCTGCTCGGTTTGTTGCGGAGCAGTTGTGGCTGATTCGCCGATGGACGGAGGCCCTGCCGGTACACGCAATTGATTGACTTCAGGCAAAGGCGCGGCAAGTTTGGCTGCCGGGGGCTGGGGCCAGCAGCGCTTGCGCTCAAATGGGTAGGAAGGCAGAGCAACCCGGTGACGGCGCTCATTCGCGTAAAAACTGTGCCAGTCGATAATAGCGCCGCTCATCCAAAGGCGGCCGAAGGTTTCAAAAAAGCCTCGGAGTTCGTGCGCGCCGGCGAGCGGCAGCGAAGACAGCACGATTTGGTCGGCAGGCTTCGATGGATGTTGACGAGCAAGTGTGCTCAACGTCTGGCCAGGCCCGACTTCCAGAAGAACGTTGTTTGGATCCTTGAGCAGTTCGGAAATGCCGTCGGCGAACCGCACGGTCCGCCGAACGTGACCGGCCCAATAGTTGGGATCGATAGCTTCGGCCGGAGTGACCCAGCGAGCAGTGACATTTGAAACGTAGGGCAGCGTAGGAGCACCCAGCGAGACTTTGCGAAGCAATTCGGTGAAAGGCGGAAGAACTGGATCCATCATTGAAGAATGGAACGCATGCGAAGTGTGAAGGCGCTTGGTGACAATGCTTAGGGATTGCAGAGTCTTTTCAAGTGATTCAATGGCAGCAAATGGGCCGGCGACGACGCACAGATTCGGCGAGTTGATTGCGGCGATCGATAGTTCCGAACCCAGGAGAGGCTGGATCTCTTTTTCAGACTGGCGGACGACTAGCATCGCGCCAGCCGGCTGAGCCTGCACCAACGCGCCGCGGCGAGCGACTAGGCTAAGCGCATCCTCAAGTTTGAAAACCTCGGCGAGACAACCCGCAACGTATTCGCCGACGCTGTGACCAATCATAGCGGAAGGCTTGATTCCCCAGGATATCCACAGCTTGGCTAAGGCGTACTCAATGACGAACAGCGCTGGTTGCGTAAATGAAGTTTGGAGCAGAGTTTCCTCTGCTTGTTTTTCGGAACCTTCCGGAGGAAATAGCACCACGCGCAGATCAGACTTCAAGATTGGCTGGAGTACAGCGACACAGCGATCTACTTCCCTGCGAAATACGGGCTCGGTCTGGTAAAGGCTTGCGGCCATTCCGGGATATTGGGCGCCCTGGCCTGGAAACATAAAAATAATCGGCCGTTCAGTAGATGGTTGATGATGTGAAAAGACACGCTTCGGGTCTTTGGCTTGAAGTGCTTCGGCGCCTTCGAGTGAATCTTGGCAAACGGCTATTCGCCGGTAGGGAAATGCAGTACGGCCAGTCTGTAGAGTGAACACAGCATCGGCGAGTGCTGTGGCGGCGGCTCCGCCCGCTGTTGAATTTGCTTGCGACCTTAAGAAATCGGAGAGCTGAGTCGTGGCTCGATCGAGAGCTTCGGGAGTCTTGGCCGAGAGCGGCAGCACTTGCCAAGGACGGGAAGGACCAGAAGGGGGAAGTTCTGGTGCTTCTTCCACGACCACGTGAGCATTGGTACCACCGCTGCCAAAAGAGCTCACGCCGGCACGTCGAGGGCTGCCTGGCGAGGTTTCCCAAGGCCGCAGTTTCGCGTTTACAAAGAACGGACTATTCTCAAGGTCGAGTTTCGGATTTGCAGAAACGAAATGCAGAGTCGCGGGAAGAGTTCTGTGACGAAGTGAGAGTGCAGTTTTGATCAGCCCAGTCACACCTGCGGCGACATCCAAGTGACCAACATTCGATTTGACGGAACCAAGTGCGCAGAACTGTCGCCGATTGGTCTGTTCACGGAAAGCTTTGGTTAATGCCGCTACCTCGATTGGGTCGCCGAGAGGCGTGGCGGTCCCATGCGCTTCAACATAGCTGATGGAGTCGGGGCTCACACCCGCGAGGGCATGAGCCATGGCGATTACTTTTGACTGGCCCACAACTCCAGGCGCACCGAAACTAACGCGCTGGGAACCATCATTATTTAGAGCCGCGCCTTTGATCACCGCGTAGATCTGGTCGCCATCTTTCACGGCATCTTCCATACGCTTCAGAACCACGATGGCGACGCCGTTGCCGAAAGCAGTTCCGGTGGCGCGCGAATCGAAGGTACGTGTGTGCCCATCTGCCGAGCCGATATTACCTTCGTCGTGGAAATAGCCGCGTTTCTGCGGCACGGTTACGGAGGCACCGCCTGCAAGCGCAAAATCGCACTGATAGGTAAGTAGCGACTGACAAGCTTGAGCGACGGCAACCAACGAAGTCGAACATGCCGTGCTTACATTTAGAGCCGGTCCTTTCATCCCGAGTTTGTAAGCGACGCGGGTGGTGACGTAGTCCTTTTCATTTCCAAACATCACCAGTTCGGAACCAATTAGCTCGATCAAGTCAGGCCGGGGGTGAAGCGCGTGCATGAAGAAGGTATTGAATGAAACACCACCAAAAACACCGACAACGGCATCCACTTGGTTGGGGGCGTATCCGGAGTTCTCAAGGGCCGACCAGCAGGTCTCAAGAAATAGCCGCTGCTGAGGGTCCATCACCTCTGCTTCTTTGGGATGAATGCCAAAGAACTCTGGGTCGAAACAATCCGCATCTCTTAGAACCCCACGAGCTGGAACATAGTTGCCGCGAGACCGCAAAAGCTGGGGATCTAGGCCAGACTCCCTTATCTCAGCATCGGTAAAAAACGAGACGGATTCCACGCCAGCTAGGACATTCGACCAAAATTCGGCAATGTTTTCGGCCCCTGGAAATCGTCCGGCCATTCCGATGATGGCTATCCCGTCGAATTGTTGGTTGTCACCCATCAGTCCGATTTTTTCAGCCTAGCACGCATTTGCTGAAGCGCGTTTTTCTGTTGAACGGCCCTGTTCCGGGAGTCCCCGGACGCAAGTGCCGGAGATGGTTCTCCGGCACGATCCAAATGCCGCGCCAGAGCACGAACGGTCGGATGCTCGAAAAGCGTAACGATCGACAAATCCGGCCAACCAGCTTCCTGCAAGCGCCGATGCATTCTCACCAGCAATAGGGAGTGTCCGCCGAGGTCGAAAAAAGTCTCTTCGACGCTGACGTGGTCTAATCCGAACATCTCCGCCCAAATCGCCGCAATAGCCCGTTCGTTTGGCGACTGTGCCGGGACTAAATTCTGACGCGGTTTCTCAAGCTGCCGAGTAGGGTGATGCGCCGTCATTGCCGGGACCGACAGGAGGTTCAATAGTGCGCTAACCGACCGATCCAAGCCACTCACTAAATTATCTAGCAAGTTGGCGATGTCTTGCGCCCAGCGTTCCACAGTTGCACGTGTGAAGAGCCGCATGTCGTAAATCATGGTCAAACGCAAGCCAGCGTGCGGCTCGACAAGCAGGAGAAACGGATAGTTTGTATGAACAGGACCAACGAAATCTGAAATCTGAAGCTGCCCCCCAAAGGCTTCGGAAGCTCCGTCGATCCGGTAATTTTGAAATACGATTAAGGAATCAAACAACCGAAGACGTTCGGGGACTTTGCTGTATCGCTGAACTTCAGAGAGAGGTGCAAATTGATGAAGATTCAAACCCAGCAATCGAGTATGAAGCTGTCGAAAGAAATCTGCAGCAGGATCCAGGGGTTTGATATCGGCGCGTACCGGTAGGACATTCACGAAAGGACCGACGATGAATTCGGACGATTCGAGATTCGCAGGCCGGCCCGAAAACGCAGAGCCAAAAACTACACTGGACGATTTAGATTGCCGCGCGAGAAGCAATGCCCACGCGCCTTGTACAAGCGAATTCAATGTCAAATGAAGGCGGCGAGCCGCCGCTTGTAACCCAACAGCAGTTTGCGGTCTGACCGGTACCTGAAAGCTCGCAAACCGCCCTGCTGTCTCGGCGACGGTTTGGGGCTCAGTGGGCAAAGCGGTCGGCGCCGCGAAGTCGGAAAGCATCTCACGCCAAAACTGCTTGGAAGATTCAAGGGATTGCTGTCGGAGCCATTGCAAATAGTTTCGATAGGGCGGAGCAGGTTGCAGATTTGGCTCAGTGTTTCCCCGAAAAGATTCGTAAATCCGGCTGGCATCTTTGAAGACAATCGGCCACGACCACCCATCAAGAAACAGCGCTGGCAAACTCCATAAGAAATTCCATCTATTTTCCGCCTGGCGAATCAAAGCGAAACGCATTACGGGCGCCTTGGTTAGGTCCAAGGGTCGGGCGCGGTCCCGAGAGAGAAATTCGAGCCAAGCGCGGTCTGTACTTTCGGTCGGAAGCGCGCTCCAGTCTTCCACCGTCCACGGCAAGTCTACCTGCTTAGCCACCATCTGGAGTGGCTCTTGCAGACCATCGATTTGTACAGAGGAGCGCAACACGGAATGCCGATTGATTGTTTGGCGCCAAGCGTTTTGAAAGGCAGGAACGTCCAACGGACCGCTCAGCGAGCAATGCCACTGGTCGAAGCCAGTCAGCATTCTTGTCGGATTCGCCGAAAAGTATAGGGCCTGAACCGGGGAGAGAGGATACAAATCTTCCAACTGGGGATGCCCGGCGAGGAGGCCTTTGAGCACGGCGGCTCCAAGGTGGACGAGCGGAAAATCGTCCGAAGTGCGCTCGCCGGGACGCCGCTGCAGGCAATCGCTGATGAGCAGACGCAGGGCGTGAATAAATTCGTTGCCCAGAGCCTGTAGCGAGCTCTCTGAAGTCAATTCGGGGTTATAGGTCCAGCGAACATTCAAGCGGCCACCGACGACCAGGCAGTTGACTTCAAGAGCGTGTCGCCGCCGCTGCCGAGGGCTATGCCAGAGTCCGGAAAAATCGCTGGACGACCGAAAGAGCTCGGAATTCGCGATCACCTGGTCAAATTGACCTAAGTAATTGAAAACCATCGGTGGATCTGGATTTTCCAGAAGTTCAGGCCTGCCAGCTAGATAGCGAAGCATCCCATAGCCAATCCCGCGGCGCGGTATTTTGCCAAGCTGCTCTTTCACAAATCTTAGAGCCGCGCCAGGCTGCGACGCAAAGCGCAAATGGGCCAGGTCCACTTGCACAGGAAAGATGGAGGTGAACCAGCCCACAGTGCGAGACAAATCCACATCTTCGAAGAAGTCTTCCCGGCCATGCCCTTCGAGATTGGCCAAGAGTGGCAGGCCACCGGTCCAAATCCTCCATGCTTCAGCAAGCGCTGTGAGCAGAGCGTCATTGATTTGGGTATTGTAGGCTTGCGGAACTTGCTGAAGCAGTTGCTGGGTCTCTTCCTGATTGAGTGAAGTGACCAAGGTACGTGCGTCGCCCTCGTAGTCCGAGCGGTCAGCCAAGTTGGCATGCAGAAAATTACAAGAGGCTGCCAGAAGTTTGGGATCGATGCAGTCTTTCCAGTACGGCAATTCTTCCTGCAGCGAATCGGATACTGCAAATCGCTTTAACTTTTCGGACCACTCAGCAAAGGAAGTGGATTTCGGTGGCAATTGCACGGGAAGACTCTGTGCAAGCTGGGTGTAAGCAGCCTCAATGTCTTCTAACAACGGACGCCAGGACACTCCATCGACGGCCAGGTGATGGACTACAACGAGGAGCCGACTGTCACGGTCGGCTCCTCTATCGAAGTAAATGACGCGCCAGGTCGGACCATCTTGAAAATTGAGTCCGGCCTGAGCGGTTCTCGCCACGGCTTCAATCTTCTCCAGCTCATCGTCAGGTGAGAGATTTTCAAGCTGTACGACTTCAAGGGGAACGGATTGGTCGCCGTTCGCGTAGCTTTGTCGCCAGGAATGTTCTTCCCTCCTAAACCGCAGGCTCAGCGCCTCATGGTGAATACCCACCACTTGTAACGCAGACTGCAGGATTTGGCGATCAAGGCGGCCGGAAACTTCGAGTTGGAAGGACTGATTGTAGTGGTGAGCGTCCACCAAATGTTGTTCAAAGAACCAGTGTTGAATCGGCGTGAGCGGAAATTCCCCGGCCACGGGTCCCTGTTTCGCAGCAGCCGTGGACGTCGCGAGCCCTGCGAGCAGAGAAAGTTCTCGCACCGTTTGATTTTCAAAGAGCAGTTTGGGGGTGAGTTTGAGGCCGTCGCGCCTCGCGAGTGCAATAATCTGGATACTTAATATCGAATCCCCGCCGAGCTCAAAGAAATTGTCGTCGACACCCACTTTCTCGACACGGAGAACTTTAGACCAAATCTTGGAGAGTTTCTCTTCGTTACTGGTGCTGGGCGCCACATAACGTTTACCGAGTTCAGGGCGATCGAGCTCGGGAGCTGGCAGAGCTTTGCGGTCAATTTTTCCATTGCTGGTCAGCGGCAAAGCGTCCATGAAAACAATGGCCGCGGGAACCATGTATTCAGGCAGGCGCTTTTTGAGATGTTCGCGCAAATCATTCAATTCCGGACGAGGGCCGTTCGAAACAACGTAAGCGACGAGGTGCTTGGCGCCCGGCACATCCGAGCGGGCCATCACTGAAGCTTCACGAATCGACGAATGC